>JAABUK010001432.1_pt1 | contig 45482 bp, 49 predicted proteins | sample 5559141 | NCBI WGS metagenome assembly JAABUK01 (sample SAMN10711869, study PRJNA513367) | rock metagenome | isolation source: Antarctica rocks | place: Antarctica: Victoria Land, Pudding Butte nord | collected 2016-01-03 | reverse complement strand
ATTCAAAACGAGGGCACAAGCAGCACAACGCTCAGCAGCTGTTGGCACAAGCAAAACAGGTAGATTGACACGCAACTTGTGCAAACAGCCCTCATTTGCAGTATGTTTTGAGATCATGTAGCCGTTCCTCAACATCAGCTTCCCCTGGCAACTTGAAGCGCTGCAAATACTACCGCGTTTGCTCAAACAGCATTCATGTTGACAAGCTGGGCTCTGAAGTTTCATGTTCATGCTCAGGCTCGTGAGAATTTCCCTGAAGACACCGTGCACCCAAAGGAAGACAAGCATGTACACGACTTCAGGATGACCAACGGTGGAAGGCACTCTGTGGCTTCCTCTCAGGTAGCTCCACTCCTTGACATATCATATGCAATGCATTCCGCTGTCACAGCAGTACTGCTGAATGCAGCATTTCCGCAAAGTGCACAGATCATCTTGCTGCTGTGCACAAACTTGAGATTATGCCTTGCTGACTGGATGACCAGCTACACCAATCATAGCCTCAGCTGCTTCAGTAGAAAGACATGCATTAGTAAGCTGAGAGCCAGGACAAGGGACAGCCTTCAGGGTTGCTGCCTTACTTCACGGCAATGCCTAGATGCTCACAGTTGCTAAGCAAAATGTGCGCTGCACGGTGGTTAATGGCACCAGGTGACTGTTATCTGCAGGCTGCCTGCCCTCAGAAGCAGTCAGCACAACCACTACCAAAAGCAAGTGCTTCATCAAATCCGCTTGGTGGATACATTGATCTGGTAGGTGTCAGCAGTGCCTACTCTGGAGCTCTGAAGGCTGCTGCTCATCGTGTTGAGGATGCAAGCAGTGACACAGCTCTGGCCAAAGCCTTGGCTGAGAAAGCAGATCTGGAGAAACAACTGAAGGTCTGTCACTTCTGTTTGCAGACTCTTTTCTGATGCATTTTACACAGGATATTTTGATGCCTGACTTGGCTGCTGCTCTCAACGTCAACCTGGATATGCACTTCTCAAACCTTGTCGTGTTCAAGTTTAAAGCAGCTGAGCAGAGCTATGCCGCTTGTGCAATGTCTGTCTGTTGTATGCTGTAAGAACTTGTCTGCAGTGATCAGGACATGCTGAATCAAGGATAGCTTTGGCGTTTTGTAATGAGGCATTGCGATGACTGCAGGAAGCTCTTGCCAATAAGCAGGCAAGCCACCCCAGCAAGCCCCTCAGAGCCCCCATGCCATCCAACTGGGCCTCAATGCCAGATGATGCCCACGTCACATATGTGGAGCTGCCACTGCCACCAGGCTGCAACCCTAGCACAGCCGGCCACACTGGATGCCCAGGTCCTCCTGCGCTTGATCAGGCAACAGTGGAGGCAATGATGTATCAGGTCACTAGACACCCTGCTTGGCAGGCCTGTGCAGCTCTTGCATGAGCACCAGCAGAGGCACCACATTTGTAATGCACTTGTGAGACATTTGCAAGACACTTGTGACGTCAGGTGACATGCATGCGGCTTGGAAGTGGCTGTGCAACATCACTTGTAAGTATCATTGCGCTATTGTGTGCTGGGGCAACTTTCTAGTCATTTCAATGCATACCTAGCACTCTTACCACAGTCCTGTGCTCATGCTGAGTCAAGCAGCTTATGCGTCAGCTGTGCACTGCCTTGATAACCTGGTGCTCATAGCATATGCAGTATCAAAGTCAAAGCTCTCCTACCAAAGCTAAGTACCGTCATGTACAGTTCCAGACTGTGCAGCTGAGCTCATGCATGCACCAGTTGATGCATGGCACTCTACACTCTGCCAATGCAAGCTGAGACCTAGCCCGCAGTGACAAATTCTATGTGTGTTATGTGACAGGGCTTGAGCAGGGAGGATGCAGAAGCTGCTCTAAGGCACTGCCAGGGAGATGGAGAGGCAGCCATGTTGCATGCTCTGGAATGCATGGACACTGGTGGTGCAGCAGCCTGTGCTCAGCAGCGCATGGCCCTGGAATCAGGCTCTGCCAAGGCATTGGCAGAGGCTGCAGCCCAGCAGGCCTGCCAGGAAGCAGACTTGCAAGAAGCTCAGCAAGTGTTGACGAGATTCACAGCTAACAACAGCTCCTTGCAGTAAGCACTCAATACACACCTCCTGTAGCTACACATACATAGAGACTGCTGCTGCTGCTGCTGCTGCTGCGGCTGCTGCTGCGGCTGCGGCAAGCTTTCTGAGCTATGGCATATGGTCTTGTTGCTGTCAGCGGATGTGTGCACGGGTTGCTGTCATTGACAATATAGGAAGACACTCACATAAATGGCATTCTTGATGCCTGGTGTCACAGCTCTCGTGCCAAAGGCATGCATGTACACTTCCTACGTTGAAATACACTGGTGGGATTGATGCTGAAGGACTGTGAAGGAGCAGGAGCTGTGCTGCTTCACCATGCTATGACGTCAAGGCCAGCTCACACATTTTGCAAGACATTACTAACATACAGCGTAGAGATGTCTTAAACTCTGTGATACAATTTAGGAACCGTCTACAAGCTGAACGCCAGGCTTTGTTACAGAAACTGCACAAGCATGCAGATGTCTGGATTGCACACAATGATGCTGCTTGTTTGCAGCTTGTCCAACGTGGTGCGCATAGAGCGCGTGCAGAACCCACATCTGTGGACTAAGTACTGCCTGCGCCGACATGAGGTGGAGCTTGCGGCTGGGGCAGCACACATCAATGAGCAGTTCCTGTTTCATGGTTGCCGCAAGGACATCATGGCTGTGATCTCCAACGAGGGCTTTGACATCAGAGTGGCTGGCATGCAAGGCAGCTTAGGAGCTGGCACCTACTTTGCAGGTGATCGGTCAAACTTGGGCAGCCCGGTATAATACTTGGCTTCCCATTGAATTGACGCCGAGAGATTTAGTCTTTTTTTCTCTCTCTTCTATTGGGACAAAGGACACCTGCTGGCAGTCACATGTGATGCATTTCCCATCGCAAGCTGCATGGACACTGTGGCACAGGCACAGCCGAGTATCGGTCGTTTGGAAAGGATAATATGTGTCACTTGATGCATTAGCCTGGTTATTGTCAGATGTTGCTAGGATCTGTTGCTCGCCCAGGATCTTCTGAGCAAACTGACAATCTGGATATGATGCTGCAGTATGTGACTGCTCAGCACAAGTAGAAAATGCCTTCCTGCTGTTCTGACACGCTTCTGATGCTGCCAGCTGTTCAGCACTGCCTTGCTAGGCCCACAAGCATGCAGTGCTGAGATCTGATACACAGCTACAGATTGGTCTGGCCGTTACTAAGCTTTCAAATGCGTGTTGCTGACAAGCAGCAGACACTGTTCAGCCACTACAGCTGACTGTGACTTTGGTATGCAGGCAACAGCAACTACAGCATGGGCTATGTAGATAAAGGTGATGCCCATGACATCTGCTTGGTTTCAACCTGACAAGTTTGCAGCAAGCATTGTGCACAATGTACGCAGTTCCATAGCGACTGCTGAGACCAGATAGCAAGCCTCGTATATGATAGCATGCCTCATGTATCGCTGTTGGTACTGCTGTGATGGTGACTGCAAAGCATACCTCACATTCCAAGAAGTGCTTGTTCTGATGCAGGACCTGGTATGATTGGTGTCCCTGGTGTCCCTGGTATGCCTGTTGCCAATGGAAATGGGTTCTTTGGTGCATGGCCAGGTATGCCTGGCTTGCAGAACATGCCATTTGTCCCACCGATACAAGCTGGAACAATAAGTTGGCCACCAGGAGCTGGCACTGCTCTCACTCGTTCAGCAGGTGCTGCTGGAATCTTGCCGCACCCCAGCAGTCATGGTGTAGCAAAGAAGGACAGAGGCAAGCAGAAAAGAAAAGGCAAATCTCAGCCAAAGGCAAGGGAAGACAGGGAAGAAGAGGGAGCTTCATGCAAGCCTAGGTTCCTGCCTGAGGGTAAGGCCATGCTTGTGTGCCGTGTGGCCCTAGGCAGGCTGGGGATTGGTGGGCCGGGATTGAGATTGCCTCCCAAAGGCAGTGATGCAGTCACATGTCAAGGAGGAACTGTCTTTCCTCAAGCTCTCGCTGTAGCCATCTTTGCTGTCTTTGACAATTCGCAGGCATATCCTGAGTACATCGTACACTTCAAGACACAGTAGAGGAGGGTCCACGAAGCGTGACAATAATCAAGGCGTGTGCAGAAACAGTAATTTTGAGTGTTCCACTGCTTGCTGCCAGGCTGTACTGACATGCTGTAGTAAAGTTGTACAATGTTGAATGCAGCCAAACATTTGCAGAGTGGATATGTCCTGTTGGCAGCATATATATGTTACTGCAATGCTGCCACAGTGTAGGTCTGGATTTGATTGTGTGAAAACCGCCCTTTGATTTTCGAGTCAGACAAAATCGAAGCTCGTCTGTCTGATGATACAGCTTAGCGTTCTGCTCAGCTTACCACCCCGTTGGCAGGAGCAGTGATATGTACTGCGATGCATGCAATACTCAGTGGCTCAGCAAGGCATGGAAGTTGAGTAAAGAGTTTGTGAGGAATTCAAATATTTATAAACTAGGTGCCAGAGGCGGCAGAAGTATTTTTGCAGATGCTTCCATTGGTGAAAGCATCATCAAGCAGTAGAAACGTACTCACGCTGGTAGCATCAAATCGGGGTGCCTGCTAGGGTACCTTTCAGGGTGTGTTGGCATCTTCTTCACGGCGACAAAACGCCAGTGAAGGGAACAATGGTGCAGCAGAGTCCAATGTCGAAAGTCAGTATAGCTCTTGTCCGGAGATAGCGCATCGACTCCACGAGAAGCCAAATCGACTGGCCATTGCCGACCAGTTATGGATGCGATGCTACTGCAAGGCAAAGTATTGATGGTTCACAGCACCTGCCCTGTGGCCGACTTGCGTCAAGTAGCACGGCTCCCGCACAGGTGCAGAAATGTCAGAAGATCACTACATGTGTCAGCCCAGGCCGCCAGCGTTACTGCTCGACAGAAAGCTGACACCGAAACAGCAAAAGCCGAGCCAACGCCTTCTCTCGACACAACACATGTACCGATCAAGACAGGCAAGGGTACGGACCCCGACCATGTCGCCGACGGAGTGGGATCAAGCGGCCCTAATATCGAAGTTGACTCAGTGCTGGCGAAGGAGCTGAGCGAGAATGGTGTGTACAGCTCGTACTGCAGTTGCTATGGCGATCATTCTGCCAATTCCGAACCAATGGTAGCCCTGAGGACTGCTCACACAGCTTGTGTGACATCGCTACAGGGTTTCGTAGTACCAGAAGAACCAAGATCATATGTACCATTGGCCCTAAGTCTAGCTCTGAGGATATGCTAGCAACACTGGCAGCGGGAGGCATGAACTGTGCGCGTCTCAACATGTCGCATGGAGATCACGAATGGCACAAGACAGTGATCAACCGCATCAGAAAGCTGAACAAAGACAATGGGTATGTTTTGTGATGTTCATTGCAACAGGTACAGCCTGTCCTAGGTGCATCCTGGATTTGTAGTCAATGGTTTGTGCCGCTTGCAGGTACTCTGTTGCAATCATGATGGACACTGAAGGCAGTGAGGTGCATCTGAACGAGCTTAAACAGCCACAGAAAGCTGAGGTACATCCCTTGTGCGTCAAATGCACGTCATGAAAGCAAGCAGCCATCTTCTCAGGTCATGTTGCACTGCATTGCAAATCAGACAAGCTATGCGACATGATTTTCACAGGCTGGCGAGGAGTTTGTTCTGACCATCAGAAACCCAGCAGTCATTGAAGGCAAGAAGGGACTTGGTGTCAGCTATGAGGCCTTTGTAGATGATGTGCAGGTGTGTCACGAACGCTCACCTTTCCATGAAACCTTGCTGCCTGCCTGGTCTTTGCTGTTCCTCAAAAACTGCATCTCCTCCCTCCCACAGCAACCAGCTTGATGCTGCTGTGACACCTGAGGCAATTACTGCATGTTGCCAGCCAGTGCCCACCAAGTATCAACGCAGCAGCATAAATTTGCATGCTTCTACAACAAACCCACAAACAGCACTGCAGTGTGGCAGTAAGTGCAGCACAATGATCTTGACCAGTGAGCAGAAGCAGTGACTACAGTAACAGCTGGTAACACTCACAGTTACAAATGGTATAGGTGGGTGACCACGTAGTTGTTGACGGAGGTATGGTCACCTTGGACGTTCTGGAGAAAGCTGGTCCAGATGTGCGCTGCCAAGTGGCTGACCCCGGGATCATCCTGTCCCGGGCCAACCTGACCTTTAGAAGGAATGGTACCATTGTCAGGGCCCGCAACTCCATGCTGCCGGTGCTGTCCTCCAAGGTGAGCGCCTCCCTCTCACATCACACCCTGCATCACCAAAACTGCAGCCACCACTGCTCAATGGCTCTCATGCCTTTGTTCAGTGAGGCAGCTTTCAGACAACTCTGTTGTTGTTTTACATACAAAAGTATTGCGTTCAGTCCAATTGGTCTTGCCTGGCCTCGACGACCTTTGCTCCTGATAATCATGTGGGATACATGACTGACTGGCTTGTGTACATTCCCAGTTCCAATATCAGGCGTAATGCAATGTCAGGCATGATGCAATGTCAGAAATGCAGTGTATTTGAGCGTCAGACCTTTTTTAAAAGAGTAGCAACGCTTTTCCATTGCTGCTTCTAGCAAGTTGAAAAAAAAGTCCATGGTTTGTGAAGCTCAGCTGATGTACTCATGCCACATCTCAAGCTCCACCTCATGCTTGGTTGCAGCTTGGCTCACTTGCCGGCAGCCTCACGCAGCTTGCTGCACAGTTCTTTGCAAGCTGTCACAATTGCACCCAAAGCAATGCTTAAACTGCTGCAGGACTGGCTAGACATCGACTTCGCCATCCAAATGGATGTAGACTTCATCGCCGTCTCTTTTGTGAAGACGGCTGATGTGATCAACAACCTGAAGAGCTACCTGAGCTCCCGCAGCAGCAAAGTGATTGAGATTGTGGCCAAGATTGAGAGCCATGACAGCGTCCCCAACGCCCAAGACATCATTGAGGCTTCAGATGCTGTCATGATTGCTAGGGGTGACCTAGGTATGGTTCCTTCTTTTTGTGCCTGATATTGGGGCTCTATGTTCGCACTCCATCTGCCACTTCATCAGACTGCACCATTGCTGCTGCTGCTGCCGCTGCTGCTGCTGCTGCTGCTGATGTCATCTGCTCCAGTTCTTGCAGTCTAGTAGATGAACATATGTCTTTCAAGCAGCAATGCTGCTTTCACCATGTCTGGGTGAGTCTGTGTCAAGCGATCTACAGCATCTGTATCATGCTCTGGACGCTGCATCTGCTTGTGAGACGCCATTCAATCTTTTGGTATGAACTCGAGCGCTGCAACGAAAGCAACAAATGCAGCGCAACAAATGCAGCGCACTAAATGCAGTCTCCTGTAACTAGCACATCTGATCTCTTGGCGTCTTGCCCGCAATGTGACCCACACTCTGCTGCCTTGTTGCAGGCGCCCAGATTCCTCTGGAGGATGTGCCTTCAGTCCAGAAGGAGATTGTGATGCGGTGCCGGCAGCAAGGCAAGCCAGTCATCGTGGCCTCACACCTGCTGCAGTCTATGATAGAGTACCCCACCCCAACCAGAGCAGAGGTGGCAGACATCTCAGATGTGGTCAGGCAGAGGGCAGATGCCCTGATGCTGTCGGGCGAGTCTGCTGCTGGGGCTTATCCGGACAAGGCTGTTGCAGTGCTCAGGGCTGTTTCAGGGCGTATTGAGGAGTGGTGCAGGTCAGTGTCCCCTGCAAGAAAAAAAAAGAAAGTTTATGTTTGTCAGCGATCATGACGGGAGCCTCCTAAGGCGGCAGCCCGGAGCAATCTTCCCTGCACCCTAATGTCATCAGGCCAGCTGTGATGTAGACCCCACAGGAGGTGTGTCTGTCTGAGGACCAGGTTGCACCAGCGGTCATCCCCTTGCAAGCATAGCAAGCACAGCTGATGATGTGCAGTGGCTCCCTCAAGTGATTGAGGGTTGATCAGCACCCTTCGCTACTTGGAAGTTCCCCTGTACATCCTTGTGCCTGGTTGCGATGCTTGTGAAAGGAGGATTGCAAGTGCACCACACAGGGTGCTGCTCATTTGTGCAAAGCTGAGCTGGTTGTGAGTGAATGCGTTCACCTTACAGCAGCAGAGAACAAGACGGAAGTCTGACAAAATGCTGTTTTATCAGCATAATTGCTCAAAATGGCAATCTGTGGCTGTACTTCCATCTGCGCCTGGAGTAAGTTGTCAGATGAGGTCAGTTCTTGCCTGGGTTTTGGGTCTGCATTTTGACTGATCTGTGGCCTAACAGATTGACATTGGGAGCAGACATGATCGCAGCAGGCCTGTAGAAAATGAGACGCCAGCTCAGATTGCCCTTCTGGATTGTTCTTTGTCTATGCTAGTCTTTCTCATGCAGTCGGGGCACCTTTGTTGAAATCTTTTACTTTGTCAAGTGAAGCGCAAGCCTGTGGTTTTGCATGAGCGTCTTGAATGTGATTAGTGCCATGCTAAGACGTGTGTGCCTGTTCTGTACAGTCTAACAGCAATGAGCAGTTCATGACCATCACCCTTGTGGGTTCATGTCCAGGTGACAAAGCCCACTTTGACATAATCTGACTGGGTGTTGGTCATGAACTGCTCACTGCAGGCACACTCTGCAGAAACAAGCACATGCGTCTTGGCATGGAACTGCTCACATCGAACATGCTCATGCTTCTTGGCTGCAAACAGTAATATCGTATAACAGTATAATGATGATAAGTATAGCAATAACAATAATTCAATGATGTAATGATTGTTGGTATTGTTATAATAATATCAAAAACCAGCATCACCCATGCTACAAACAATAAACAATAACAGTAATCATATCATTTACCCTTTCCAGCTCATGATGAGCTAGGTACGTGCAGGACAAGTCTTGTCTCTCCAGAGCAGCCTGTCCTGTGCATCCCTGTAATACCTGCTAATTTGTTCATTTTGACTGCACCAAACAAAAGCTTCTTAGGCAATCTATCATTAGACACATCCAGAAAACATGACCTAGCCACCTGAGTCTTTTGCCTTGCAGCTGAGATTCCAGAAATAGGGTCTTGCACCTATTCAGTACCACAACATTTGGCACATGACAAGCTTTGTCGGTGCACCCTGCTGGGCAAGATCTGGCAGTCCATCTCCCTGTCCACTGAGTCACAGGCGTTGGTCAGGTCCAGCATACATGTGTGCAAAGTCTGGCCTCTGTCCTAAGCACCGTTGCCTAACTTTGCACATGTGTTTACTGGACCTGACCACAGCCTTTGACTCAGTGGATAGGGAGATGGACTGGCAGATCTTGCTACAAACAACATAAGCTGAATAAACTCAGAAAATTCACTTGCAGCAAGAATCACCAGCACAAAACAAGGACAGCATCCTGTGTGATGTGAAATGCCAACTGGGCACCTCAGAACTCAAAACCCAAATGCTCACAAGGTTCAGGTGTGAACCTCCAGCTTCTTTGCCAACTCTGGTCTGTATCCAGAAGAGTGCTACAATTACAGGGCAGGATGAGGGTGCATAGGTCATGCTGCAGCTCAGCAATTCAATTTCTTGGTCGTTTGCCTGCAGTTCCTTATGTGCTGTTTGCAAACGACGGGCATGTTGACTTCCTGGTCTACACCAACAATCTATGCCCTATGCCCCTGGCCCTGCAGTATGCTGCTCTGGCAGCCAAATTTTGAGTAGCCTTTGAGTTGACATCCAATTAAGGCCTATGCTTCAGCCCTGAAATGCCAGGCCTTGTGGAGACTATGCATGTATAGTGGGTGTGCCTTTGGCATCAGTACTTGCTATGCAGCAGGCCATGCAAATGATCATGGACTTGCCAATCATGTGGTGTTCGTACTTTAGTTGATATCAAGTTGCGTCGTAGATCTGACCAGTCAATTCATTTGAAGTGCTGCCAGTAGCACAGATGATAGGCTCTCCCGTTCAGCCACGGCACAAAAAGCATGTGCCCCATGCCTTTCTCTGTGTCAAGTGCACACCAACTTAGCATTGTGCATAGCTTATAACCACAAACAGTCTTGCAAGCTCTTGAGCCTTGCCAGCAGTATCTGAGTAGCTGCACGTTCACTTAGCTTTGCATGTTGGTGAGAAATCAAACACGCTCACAAGCTGTTGAGCTTGACATCATTGCCTGAATGTGGCAGGCAGGAGAAGTATGGGCAGATAGTGCTGCCCAACCTGGCCCCCAATGCAGATGGCAGGGTGAGCGAGGAGCTGTGTGCAAGCGCGTCTGTGATGGCGAATGCCCTGGGGGCTTCAGCCATCTTCGTGTACACCAGGAGGGGCTACATGGCCAACTTCCTGTCCAGATGCCGCCCTGACTGCCCCATCTTTGCCTTCACAGGTGCCCTCATGCATTGCATGGATTCCATTCCTGACATTGTGCACATATGCCCATCTTTGCCTTCACGGGTGCACTCATGCGTTGCATGGATTCCATTCTGACATTGTGCACATATGCTAGTCTGCATTCTGTTGCAATGAGCGCATGCTGCCGCTGCTGAGCCATGTCACCTGGCTTGCTGTGTCTTTGCCTTGTTTGCTTTTGTCGTGTGCCTGCTGACTTTACAGAGGTGACCATCAGCTGTGCAAGGTGCTGCTGTCCCTGATCTACCTGATCACCTGATCTGTTCTTGACATGAGATGTGACTTTTGCAGATCATCAGGATGTGAGGCAGCGCATGAACCTGAGGTGGGGAGTCATGCCCTTCCGCCTTGACTTCTCTGCCAACCCTGAGGAGAATGTGGACACCACTTTCAAGTGAGTCTGCTTCTTCCTAGTCAGGCCTTGCAGATCTCCTTGTTATGAACGGATGTTCAGCCATGAGGGTCCCAAAGTTCAGAATTTGGACAGCTCCATATGGGCATTCAGCCAGACATCAAGGTGTCATGCCAGTGCAGTTTATCTGAACGCAGCAGGAAATGATGCTTTGTCCTGTGTTTTCATCAGCTGGCATGTTCTGACCTTCTTGCATGAGCTTCTCAGCACATGTGCCACCTCCACCACGTCTCAGCTGTGCTAGCAGCAGATCAGGCTGAGCCTAAGATGTTGCTGAGCGCAGGCTGTTGAAGAGGAGAGACCTGGTGAAAGAGGGCGAACTGGTCATTGTTGTGAGTGACATCAGGCCAGATGACCAGTCTGTGGTCCGCTCTGTCCAAATAAGGCGTGTGCCCTAAATCAGAGTCGGTTGGGCAGACCCTGTGAAGAAAGCCTGTGAGCTTTGCATGAGAGGGTCACCGAATCTGCAAGGCGGGAATGAGAACGAGCAGATTATGAAGCTTGGGATCAAAAAATCGCTCTTGAAGCGTATTCTTGTTGAGGGTCGTGCATTCGTATAAGAACTGAGAGGTTCAGTCTAGTCCTGGTTGAGTAGACGTAGGTGTAGTGAGTGATGAGAGGCCCAGCCCTGAATTTACTTGTGTACCAACAGCACTGTGCATTGTGCTAATCTGATTTGAGTATGTCACTACCCTTGACGAATGGTGCTGTGCACAGCTGTAACTCCAATATGTAATGCTCAGATGCACTGGATGCATGTTGGCCAGTAAGTGCATACGAGTACATGCATGTACAAGGTGTTTAAACAAATTTGCGCAGGCTATGCAAAGTTTCTTCTGCTTAGATAGGAATCTCGGCTTGGCACCACTTGGCAGCTGCAAGAAAGTGAAGCGGCCAGTGCAATTGGAGCTGAATCGACAGAACATGACCCTCGGTTTGGGACAGCTTGGATAGTGATGCATTTTGCAATGACTTGGCATCAAGCAGCGCATTCTTCAAGCCTATGGCTTTACAAATTGAAGCATGTCAGTCATTCATAACTGTAGTGGTCAGTGGTCTGCTCATACATATGTATACATTGCCAAGTTGCGGCGCTGCTGAGTGACAAAAAGGACTGGGTTGCAAAATGGCTGCGAAAATATGCTGCCGAGACCAGCAGCCCTGCCTGCACATATTGTGAATGAAAGCTGGCCTAGCATTTTCTTCTCAGGCAGTCATGACGAAGCTATCCAGACAGGTATCTATGAGCTGGGGGTGAACTTGGTGGCGTATGTGGCCAAACCGTTGATGTGGGTGGGGTCTGAGATGTGGTCTGCACGTAGACAACATCAATTGAATTTCAAATAACAAAACAAGAATGCATGATTGCGTCAGGTCACCAATGCAAATGGCAAGCCATGAGCGTCAAATCTGCTGAGTGTGGCAAAATCTGCTGTATGCCTTCAGCTCTGACAGTAAATAGACACCTCACATGCGCAGCACAAAACACAGCCCACATGGTGTTCTGACAGAGCTTGACTAAGCATATGCATTGCGCATGACAGCACAGTCCATGTGTATTGGTCTGCGCGTGCACAAAGAGGAGTGTGACACAGCAACAAGCAGCAAAGCTGACCTGTCAGGTTCTGGACTGGGCCCTTTCCAGTGACAATGGCTTGCACGAAGAAGCCAAGCATGGCAAACATAGCTAGACGTCCGTTCTTGATCTCCTTCACCTGTAGGGAAGGAAAAGCCAAATTAACCCAGCATTCCATAATTACTGATGTACTTACAAGCTGCTCTAGATGCAGACTGTCTGCAGGTATGACCAAGCTTCAAGAGCTGACAGGAAATGGGCTCACAGTTTGTGCATTCCCATTCATACATTGAAGTACCGTGAAGCACACAGCAACTTGTGCTCTGCAGATGATTTAAGCTGACTTTGTTTGAAGGGATGTATCCTCAAAACAGCAGCGCTATGCAGAACAGCCTGTGCTGTGCGAAGGCACTCAGGCTGAGCAGATGTCACCACATGACCATGTCAATAGCAATACAGCTGCACCATCCATCGTGGGATAGGCAGCATGCCTTGCCAAATGCTCTGCATGAGGCCATGAGACATACCCTAAGCTCTGCAAATGAGTCTGGGTCATCGGCCAGGCTGAGGGGGTCGAAGTAGTCGCCTCCTGGGTACAGGCGGTCAAAGCCCTCATCACCCTTGATACCCCCCTGGAATCTGTATCCCTCAATGGCACCCATCAAGATGACCTAGCAAAAGAACAGAAATCCACTTAGGCCTTAACGCACAAGCGTATCCCTAACATGCTGCAGCCCTCAGTTGCAACATCACATTAGTGACTACTTCTGGGGTCTTTTGACTGCTGGATGAGACCAAGCCTGAGAGCACACATGGAGTAAGCACCTGAACTTATAGAAACATCTTGCTTTGCCAGCAAACATGCAATCTGTTCTTGAGACTGCCTCAAGACCATGCAACATCAGCCCACACTGCTTACCTGCACAATCAAGGTTGCAATAATGCTCCTGGCATTGATGAGTCCTGGGATACCTAGGTACTGGATTCCGTTCTTGGAGAAGATAGTAGCTCCAGCCTCAAACCAGGGCACGTGGTTGGTGCCATTCAAAAGCTCAGGCACGACACATCCTGCAAAAGTTCAACAGCACCTTCACATGCATAGACCACGGCTTGACGTCCAGTGCAAGAGAAATGACAGGAAACGGCACAGGCTGAGTGACACATGCTGCTGTCTGACATAGATATTCATATGTGACACAAGTTGCCATACTATGCACTGAATGCGTTACCTAGAGCTCCAAGCATGGCCCATCTGGCATGGATGACCTCAATGTTCCTGTATCGCTCAAAGGTGGTCGGGTCTGCTGACAGACCTGCTGTGTCCCATCCGTAGTCACCAGCGAACTCGCCAGACAAGTATGATGGTGGCTGAGTGAAGGGCCCTGTGATACAGTCGATGGCATCACCGTACAGACCCTTGTAACGTTTCGCTTGCCGACCCGACGACATGAGCTGATGTCGGTATACGTACCTAGGAACTTTGGCCTGTCAGGGCCGTACCAGCTACCCGCGCCCGACTTGGGCGCGGCCTTGCTCTTGGTCTGCTTTACTGTTGACTTTGCCTTACCCTGAGCCTTCTTGGCGTTTCCTTTGAGCGTACTAGCTGCCTTCTTTACAGTCTTCTGGGCCTTCTTGGCTTGCGTGCCACCGAGCTTGGCGGTGACTTGCACAGCCTACGGTGCCATCACAAGTACTGCATCTCTCGATCACTGAAACCTTACAGGCGAAGCACGCGAGCAATTTCTGTTGCAGCATTGTAAACATGCTTGCAGCAAGATGCAATTCAATGAACAAGACACTCCGACTTGTTGAGAGATGCGTGCTGACCTTGGCTGAGCAGGTTTGCTGGGCCTGCTTGGTGGCCAGGCTTGTACCAGCGAAGCTGCTCTTTTGCATCAAGGTGAAAGCCATCTTGATCAGCGCGTAGCAGACTTCTGTGACAGCGACTGTGAAGACGGACGGGGAAAACCACGAGCGTCTCGCAACAGTGAATCTGCGCCCTATCGAGATTGCTATTGGCTCGTGATATATCGTGCACCCTCGCAAACTTACGGCCTCTGCAGAAATCTGAACATCAGAAATCGGTGATCCGGATTCCTGTTAAATGTACCTGCAGAAGAAGTCGACTGACCAGTGTTCACGGACAGCTCTTTGCACTGCGATCGGCAGAGCGGATCACGCGATGATACGCCAGCAACAAAGCGTTGAACAAAAAGCCGCACGTTCAAGGCTGGCGTTAGGATCGTTATTGTAACCTGAAATGGAAAGTGCGAAAAGTAGACAGCTTGACATGGAACAGCTGCAACAGGCTTACCCTGCGCGGACCATCACCAGGGCGTACAGCTTGATACAACGCATGCAGGACAAGGCAAGCATAAAGTCTGCCCTGATGCTGACCTGAGGTTGCTTGCTGGGTGGACTGTCATATGCAAAGGGACAGTGACTAACGCAGACCAGCCATGTTCATGCTCCAGGCGGCGGAGCTAGAGCAGCAGTCGGACGTTGTGTCTGCAGGCACCATACACAATCTTGCACGCAGCACATCTGCAGATGTGTACAAGTCTGCAAGCCTAAACAGGCAGTCAACCAGAGCTCAGCGCAGTTTCATGCAAAGCACAGAAGCGCCTCAAGGTGTGACATGAACTGCTGCAGCAAATCTGCACCCAAGTCATGTCCCTGTGATCCCAAGTGCGTCATCACAATGCTCACAGAGCATTTGCATGATGCAGAGACTCGTGATGAAGCTGCAGTCATACCAGCATTAGCTCTAGGTGCTACACAGAATCCCAGCACCACCATGCGGCCAGGCACACCCAAACTGGCCAAGCACCAGACAATGACAATGACATCTATGAGTCGCAGCACAGGAAGGTCTGACAAAGCCAGGCGTGCACAAGGTATAAACTTTGTGCACATGCAAACTGGTTTGTGAGCAGGTATCATCACAAGGACCACAAATTTGATGTGAGCATTTGCTGGCAATGCAGCTTTGAATAGCAAAGAGCACAGTCGTCACCACAGACACTTTGTTTGGACTTCCTACAGACTCTTGACAGCACACAAAAGGCTTGTCAAGTTATCTCATGCGCACAGCACAACTCTGTCTTGGTCCTGAGCACAGAAGCATGGCTTGCAGAGCAGCACGAGCAGGACATGCTGGAGGAGCTAGACCGCATGCATGAAGAGTGCGCCACGCTTCATGAAGATGCCAAAGTGAGTTTCACAGCAGCCGGCCAGTTTCGATGCCACAACTTACCCATGGAACTGCCTACAGACAATCCCTATAAGATGCATCTGTCCCAGCATGATTTGGGATCGCACTTTCACATGGACATGCATGTCAACATGACAGCAAGCCTGCCAGTCACATAGCAAGGTGCTCATTTGTGACTAACCCATTCCAGCAGCAATGTAAATACACATTGGTATGACACACCTGCTGATGCACAACAAGGGCTTGTACGACTGTGCAGAGGCATCAGGATTCGTACATGCGACGTGAGCTGCAATGGGAGGCAACATTGGAGCATTTGAAGCAGCAGCTGGCACAGCTGAAGGGCGAAGGCAGCCACAAGGCAGCTGAAGACACGGCTGAAGGCCAAGCTCGACAGCTCAACACCATTAGGTATCTAACTGGACTGACTGCAGTGTTACCAATGAGCCATCTTGCTAAAGCTGTTTGTGTGCACATCAGCAGCACTGGGCAGCATTCCTTAGTTGCAGCTCCCTGCCCTAATTGGCGTAGCTGGCTTCGAATCTTCTTCCAAGGCATCACATCGACATGATACCGGCCAGCAAAATTGCGTCTCAGAGGAGGGACTGAGGCACGGCAGGACTGCATGTCACACTGACCATGCACGCTTGCCCAACCTTATTTGTCAACAAACAAGTTGCAATGCAGAGAAATGGCATGCAAGGTCATTTCATCTTGGGCAGAAACCTCACACACACCTGCACAGCTTCTGTTGTTGATAATGCATCATTTGAAGGCCCCGACTCGTTTTGCAGGGATCTGCATAAGGAGGTAGTGGCGGGCATTGATGAAGCAATGGCTCGCCACGCTCAGGAGACAGACAAGGTGGACCTGCTGACACTGAAGAAGCTGAAGGGGCGGGTCAACATCCTGGAGCAGCAGATTGTGACAGACAAAGCCAAACAGCTCACTGTGAGTCACTCACCTGCGCCACCATGCATTGCCCTGAACCTTTGCTGCTGTTACATGGCCAACGGCTGAGAAAGTTATCACGGCTGTGCCTAAGTCTTGAGAGTTACCTGGCACTGCATATTTGCAGAGCAGGCAAAAGGACACACACAAGACATGCAAGGCATGTAGTGAACCCAAAACAGGGTAGGTCTGCTGCCATCTGAGGGATGAAGTTTGCATCTGCAATGCAGCACTACTCATTGCCACCAGCGGCGATTGATCATCTCTGATGGTGATTTGTTATGTGTTAGTTGTTGGCACTTGCAAAGCTTGATGGCAGGGCGTGTCAAGGGCAAGACCGCATCCAAGCATCAGCCTGGCAGGCACTCTGGCCACACTGACACTCAAAAGCCTTGAACGTCTCCGCACATGGAAGATGATTGAGTGAATGGGTCTCGGCAGAGAGGTTGAAGAAGAAGGTTCGCATGCATAGCAGCTTTTCAATGGCAATGGAAAGCAAAAAGGCAGCTGCAGTATGGATGCACAGCATGACTTGTCACAGGCTCAGTACAGTAAGCAAGCAGCATTGCAAAGCAGACAGTTGCAGCCCGGTGCAGTTGTATTCAAGACCTCTTCGTTACCTGCTCGTTTCAGTTATGTGTGTGCATGACTGTCAGAATGGCCAGAACGGGCAGCCAAGAGGAACAAATGAGAGGTGGTCTACAGCAGGCCCATCAGTGAGGCAGTGCAGCACTTGGTTGATCTCAGCTCTACAGGGCCAGGCTCAGACCAGAATGCCATGCTCAGCTTTGCTTGCCCTGCAGCAGCATGCAGCCAATGCAGCTCATAAGCTACACATGTGAAACGCCCCAGACAGGCTGATCAGTTCCATGAGTGAATGTTGCAGCAGCCTGATCTTGAGCAGCAAGGATGGCTCCTGCTCAGAACAAAGAGCCAAGCTCCTGCTGTTTCAGCAGACACAGCAGTGCAGAGTTTTGGTCTGCAACAGCAGAGCGCAGCTCTATGCGTCGTTCGTATGCAGTCAGCAAGCTTGTGTCACAAGGCGGAAGCCACATTGGACGCCATGGCATAAGCATTCTGTGTCACCAGGATCGAGTGCAGGAGGCAGGGGCGCCTGACTGGTTTAGTAGTGCACCTGACATGCCAGTGCAGAGACAAGATCTGACTGGCACTGCAACTAACAATTCGACCACACTCTGCCAATGCCGATCTTGCCATTGAGAGTTCACAGGATTGTGAGAAACAAGCGCAACGCAGCACTGCGGGATGAAGCAACGAGAGATGCATCAGCATGCTGTGGCCGGCAAAAGCAAACAGCAGCTTGCCACTTGGCCCAAGCACAATCACCACACCTTCACCATGCATTTTATGAATATACATATAGAGCTCTTCTCAACCCCACAACATCTATGATTCTTCCGAAATGTGCATCCCGGGGACTCCAAACTCAGCATTGCCTATGAATAGTTTAAAAAAACGTTTCTACATATGTAAGATTGTTCAGGAGGTTTGCAAGCATTGCAGAGGGGGAGCAGGATGCAAGGGAGACACCATGACATAGTCTGGGATGCTCCGTACTGGAAAAGAAAAGAAAAGACCACGCCTTTCAGAGTCAATTCAATGTTGCTCAGTAATGCTTTGGCCATACTGAACTGACCGTGCTGTTTGGAGTGCACAGGAGGATGAGATATACAAGCAGCGCAGCGCAGCTCTGAGGGAGGAGCTGGATGCAATGAGTGCAGCAGCCACTCAGTTCGACAGGCTTCACAGGGAGGCGGCGGCTGAGGTGGCACGCCTGAAAGAGGCCCAGGCCCTAGAGCAGGGTCAGGCCCAGCTGCTGCTCAAGCAGGGAGCTGCCCTCAAGAGGGAGAATCACCTCCTCAAGGTGATGCTAACTCCTGCTTGAGCGTAACACAGTGTTCAATGGTACCAAGCTGTAGGTGGCAGCTCGTGAATCGGCTTCGCCTGAAAGAGATTTCAAGCTTGGTTTAGTTAAGCTGCTGGCCCTGAGGGGTGAGAAAGTTGAGACAGTCAGCTGTGTCTGAGGCAAGGCTATTCACCTTTCCAAAGGCACTTGGAGGTGGTGATGCACAAGGCACAATGAGACTGTTGAAGGCACACAGATCATAGTGGCTACTGGCTACTGCAGGGCGACTAGTAGCAGCAGAGGCTAACTTTACGGCTGGCACTGGGCTGGTATAAATTGACGCAAAATTTGAGTACTTGCAACCATGACAACACATCACATCTCCAACTCTCAGCTTCCGTTGTTTGTACATGCTGACATGCATTTGCAACTATAGACTGCAGGACTGAGCAGCTACAGAGTGGATGATGGCTGAAATGACTCATGCATACGAAGGTTTGTGTTGTGCAAGGCAGCTACCACATCAGATTATCATGTAACATTAGACCAAGCTCGTTGAATTTGCAGGAAGATCTGGCTGCAGCAGAGGCTGAACTGGCGGGCTGGTATGAGACCATGCAGAGGGAAACCAACGCCTTGAAGCGCATCTATCAGTTTGAAGGCCATGATTTGATAGACAGCCCTTCAGGGGCAGGGCTTGGGGCTGAGGGCCAGAGCCCTGCTAGAGAAGGGCTCAACAGTCCTCAGGCTACAGGACTGGTCAGGAGGATGAGTCACAATGGCGAGAAAGTCAACAAGACAGCTGCTAGGCAACTTCCTCAGGTGAAAATTGTCCTATTGCTTGCTCTGCAACCAACTGTTCTGTCCATTGTGTGTGCAGTGCAAGACTGCCAAGGGAACTGTGCAGTCTACTGTCTAACACAAAAGAGAGATCACCAAACTTTAGCACAACCAATGCCTGAACATAGATCTACCTCAATGAGTGTTCATGGGTCTGTGGAAGTACAGCAGCATATGCTGTACTAATTGTGACCTGCAACTGCCTGAGGAGCTTCTGTTCTGTCACGTGGACGGCAATCGAAAAATAAATGAGCCCATGGGGTAGTTGCAAAGTTAGCACAAAGCTGTCCTGTCCTGAGGTACAGAGCATCAACACACGCTTCTGCTGCTCTGCTGACTGCCAACACAAGACCTCTTACAGGGGGTTGGGGTGAGCTACTCAGGGCTCATATCTCCCTGACCCAGGGAAAGACGCAGGTTTTGATGAGCAAATGAATTGCTGCCTCTGTGTACCTCCCAGGTGGTGCTCAAAGGACGCAAGAATGCCACCTGATCAATGGTGCAAGACCCAGTCTAGGCCATTGACATGCAGGAGGCTGTTATGCTTATGAGCCAACCATCCCTGACAGACTGTCCAACATTGAGATGGCAGCAATCTTGCTTTGTGCATGAATTCATTGCAGCAGAACCTGAGCTTTGCATCTGTGACAGGGCTGCACCCGGGCATGGTCTCCTTTTCTGTCTTTGCTTTCAAAACATTGAATAAATTTGAAAGTCCTGTCTTGCAGGTTGCGTTGTTGCGGCAGAAGTTGGCAAGTGAGCAGCAGAGAGCAAGGACAGCCGAAGCCAGCCTGGCGGCTCAACATCTGATGCAAGAGTTGCTGCAGACTGCTGTACAAGCTGTGTTGCGTACAAGTGGTCAGCAACAGGTAAATCACCAGGGAGTTTACTTTGTCTCAATAGGCAGCTAAATTTAGCTTATTGTCAGCAAAGTCACCTGAACCCAGATCATCCTGGGACACCCAAGGCTTGAAACCCTCAAGCACGGGCCGGAGTAGCTCAGTTGGTAGAGCGCAAGGCTCTTACTTAACCTTGTGGTCAAGGGTTCGAGCCCCTTCTTCGGTGGCACAATTCTTTTGTGGTTTTTTCCCCCTTCGCCGAACAATTGCCATTGGCCTGCCACTCCTCGCTGTCGAAGGTCTGTGAACGGCCTGGTGCTTTCCTGACTGTGTATGGTCAAACTTGAGCAGCAAAGTGACACAGCCTACTGTGCTGTTATTCTGCCAGATGTGGAAATTTGCAGAAGTGAGCAGACAAGCAGAAGTCCCCCCAAGTACAGCTCTAAGTACAGCCACCCCCAGGCATATTTGCTCACCCATGTCATGGCTCATGCACTGTATGGCATGCCCGTCTGCAGGGCCAGGGCAGTGACTCAAGAGCAGCCAGCAGAAGCAATGGGGCTGTTCTGCGCACATCAGTCAGCATTCCCTCAAGACCCTCTGGACAGGATCTGGCCCCAGCTGACAGTCCCTTCTCCCGCCCCTCTTCTGCTTCAGGGTCCAGAATCAGCCTCTCACCAGCAGGGCTAAGGGCAGGCTTGGCCTCAGCTCCCAGGCCCCCTCCCTTTCCCATCTCTGCATCCCCTCAGCCTCACACTGGCGCACAGACAGACTCAGCTGAAGCCAACCACATGCATAGAGCTGATACTCATCAGCACGCCTCAGGCAGCGCTCAAGGCGGAGTGTATGGGGATGCAAATGATAGTGCTGGGGGTGGCCATTTGCAAGGACAGCAAGCAAGCTTGAAGGGCAGCAAGCGGCGGCCCCAGTCTGCCAAAGCCAGCACTCAGTCTTCTGATCTCATCAAGCGTACATTGCAGCGGCCGCAGTCTGCTACGAGTCATAGACAGCCGCCGTTCTGGACAGGCAACATGCAGCCACAGCAGGAAGAGGAGTCTCACCGCCAGCCTGCAGATGAAGATTGCCTGCAACAGTCTCACTACAAATCAAGGATGTCACAGCAGCCTGTGCCACATGATGGCACAACCCGGCGGCGGCCTCAATCTGCAGGACAATGCAGACTATCTGCAGACACTCAAGGATCAAGGTTGGCTCAGTCCTCAGGAGATATGAGCCATGAGGCACGTGCAAGCAGCCGTTTGTCACCGCTCAGAACAGTGCCAGAGGATATGCCAGCAGCCATGCAGGCAGGCACAGACAGACAGGGCCTGTCTGATGAGGGCAGGGCAGGTAGCTTGAGGGCCTGGCGAGGCATGTACAGTCAAGCTGGTACTTCAGAACCTGCCAGAGAAGCTGCCTCAGCGACTCAAGGCAGCCGAGTCAGGCAGGGCTCCTCGAGGCCAAGTAGCGCACAGCAGCAAAAGGCTGGCAAGGGAAAGAAGCCTAGTTCACAAGGGCAGCCTGCAGCCATTGATCAGCAGCAGCAATTGGACAGAGGGGATGCTCTTCCTGTTGATCCTAGCAGAAGGACAGGCACACCGCCAAGGGGAAGGAGCACGCTCTCAGAATGGCCAGGTCCAACCGCCAATGGCTTGGTTGTAGGTCTGACAAATCAAGAAAGGTACAACACCCTCTTTTAATGCTGCCATCACTCTGTTTGTCTGTCAGCATTAACAATGACAACTTGACAGCAATCAGTCAGCTTGTCTAGCCCTTATAGGTCCAGGAATCATCCATTATTTATATAAATCCATATTAACAGTGTATGCTGGCATACTAGACAAGCTGCACTTTGCAACAGCTGATGACATGTGGCAAATATCTGCAGTTGCTGTTGATGAGGTGTGTTACTCAAGCACTTACAGTTGCAGTTGTGTTATCATGGCAATGTTGCAGGCAAAGTTTGGATTTGGTCATGCCTTGTAGCTGCTGCTGCCTCTGGTAGATGAGCGCAGGAGCTGAACCAAGTGCACGTGGTTCACGATATTCTGAGCTAGCCACTGGATCATTCCGCCAACAAATTTGCATTGAGAGCATGCCACTGCGGACCCTCATGATTCGCCTTTCATCTATCCAGTGGGCATGTAATTTACAGACAGATACAGTTGTCAGCTCATGTCATGAATTCAGCATCGCATCTTGTGAGAAGCACCTGGAAACAAAGCTTGAACACCTCACACTCAGCTCAGACCAGCTCTACCTGACACCTAGAAGGGCAATGTGACATATGTTCATGCAGGCATCAGGTGGTACAGCACTTGATGGCACAGCAGAAGTTTGTGTCCTTGCTGAACAGTCAGGTGTGCTCCGTGCAGCAGACTCCTGCTTGGCCAGATATGCTGCCGCCATCCATTTCAAGACCAGCTTCTCCTATGCAGCAGGTACAGCTGTCCTGAACAACACCTGTCTGTCTGCGTGTTTGTGTCTGTAGCATCACAGTTGTTTGCCTGCAGCTGGTTGCAGCTTGCCTTTGCTATGGAGCAAGCCATGCAGAATGGTTGTTGTCAGGTCCTAAACTCACCATGAACTTGCATTGCACATGTCAATACATCTGCTGTGAAGCCACGCGCATGTGTCACGTGCCCCTCAGAGCATCAGTGCATGAAGTGACAACGCCTTCACAGCTTCAAGCAACCTTGCAACTCCTGCTGCTTCAGGGAGCCTTTCTAGGGCCAGCAGAAGAAGCAAAAAGGTCAAGCAGCGGGGCAAAGCCATGGCATGTCACTGCTGTACAAATGCAGGCTGACTTCCTTGCAGGCAGAAACACGATGTAGTATCACCTTGCCTGTGCTATTTATATGAAGCCTATTAGCCTCTTAGTAAGACATATCCTGCAGTGCAGATGTGCTGCAACAGAATGTCCTTGTGTGCAGTGTGCTGGCTAAGTAGAGCCTATAGGATGTTTAGAGCACCGCTTACAATTATAATTATTATAGCTTACTATCATAGCCCCATCAAAATATTTGCTGTGGTCAGAAGACAACTTGAAGTGACATATTAAGCAGCAGCATTGAAGACTCGAAGCAACTAGTCTCTTGTGATCCAAGACACAACAAATGATACAAGCAAAAGTCATCACTGTTACGCTGTTTAAGCAGTCCAAAACATCAACACGTTGAAGAGCTGCTGTTGCACTGCTCAGGATGTTTGCTATTGCCTGTTCTGCATCAGGTTCCATCAACGTCCCCTTGCCAATGTATGCCAGCCGTCATACACTGTCTACAGATGGTCATGGCATGAGGTACTGAACAATTGTGCTCAACGTGATGATCTTGCATGGACAGCATATGTGGAGGTACCAGCCTACTTTTATGGTTGTGCATGCAGTGTTGGGGGGTAACATCAGTGATGACTTTGATGCCGCAGAATTGAAGCAGCTTGACCTGCATGCAGCTAGTAGAGGCCAGCATCACATGTACTTGGCTATCATTGAGCTATGAGAGTGTGGCGCAAAATTGTACTGTACCGTACGCCTTCACTAAGTGTGTTTATAAACACACTTGTAAATACAGGGTAATGACTTGTCTAGTCCTGCATGTAAGTCAGCCCAGCATGTGATGTTCACCTCTCAACAAAAGAAATCCCTAGACATCTTGTAACAGGCGGTATGTGCTTTAGTAGATCAAAGCATTGTAGCCAGGTGTTCGGTCAGAAAGGCCCCTCAAAAGGCAGCAGAAGCTGTAGCATAATGTTGCCTTGGATTGCAACTCAAAACACTGTCCAATCACATGCTCAGCTCAACAATAAGCCGCAAAAGTCTGTACGCATCATGTACACCACAGCAAAAAGTATGGTTCTTTAGCCTCACTCATTGCTGCTCAGCGCCTCACACATTTCATGCCCTGAACATACTCAGTCAGCGTCACTTGTTAAATGGCTCAGTGACTCACATATCTCATCCCTTGTACTCAGTCAGCCTATGTCATTGCGTTGCTCAGTGCCTCACAGCTCTCATCCCTCAAACGGATCCTACTATATCTCTCAACACGTCAGGCAGCTAAATCAGTTAGGCAGGTCAGGCATTTGCTCAGTCGTCTGTTCCAAAATCGTGTGCAGCTCTGCTGTTGTCAGATCGACAGCGCAGGCTTCATAACTGCAACAACCTTGTTGCTGCAGCCCGCATCTGTAGCATCAGTCACAGCCACATCTGTTGTACACCCCTCACCCCCCGTCCCACCCTCACCAGCCCTGTCAGCTTCCATGCCCTCTGCCAGCACAGCCTCACCAGAAGCTGCCGCAGCAGTTACAGCCGCCGCCGCTGCAGCGACGTTGTGCGGCGGCTCGAAGAAGTTGAACACCTGCTTCAGCATCCCTCGGGAGGGGCGAGCAAGGGGGTACAGCCTGGTGATGAGGGCCAGCACCCGCCTGATGCTGTGCTTAGTCACGGCTGCTCCCCCTGGCATGAGCAGCCTGGCGCCTGGTCTGTGCGCAGTGCGTCTGTAGGGCCGCACAAAGCGCTGCACCCCAGGATCGCTGGTGCAAGCTTGGAAGCAAGCCAGGTGCATTGCCACAGCTAGGCAGACACATGCATCATCCCCTGCACAATGTAGTCAGCAACATCATCACAATGCAATAAGCTGGGTAAGTACAATATGGCACTTGACTGGGTAACAGCGTCTGCATGTGAGACTCTAAGACTACTTGTGGCCTTGTAGGCAAGATGCTATCTACACCACACAGGGGGGCTCACCCTGCAAAAGTGTATCAAACCAGCTGGCTTGTGTTCCGAAGCAGAGACTTACAAACAGGGACTGTTGCGTTGCACAGGAGTAACGCATTGATGGCAAGAGGGACTTGACACTTGCTATCAAACCACTCAGCAGCAGTCAGGGCAGTTGTGCTGCTTGAGAAATACACTGACACAACATGTCACACAGCAAGCATCAGCAGGTGGGCCATATAGGTAGGTAGATGATAGCTTGCCTGCATCACAGTGTATCAGAACTCTATGCTGCTGCAGCAAGTGCCCTGACACAAACTCCAGCGCAGCAGGCAGTTGCCGCTCTAGACTATGCTTGTCAGCTTTGCTGCTAGCCACCGGCAGTCGCAGGTAGTTGCTCTTTCCTGCCTTGCCTGCGCACTCTGCTGCTTCAGTATCCCTGGCTACTGTGCTCAGCTCGGAGGGGCACTCGAGCTCTGAGGACACTGTTGAGATGCGACTCGCTTTCAGCCTGCAGACAATCCTGAGCAGCTTGATGCATGACTGTCTGTCACTAATAAAATTAGTTTGTCATATCCTTTCAAACACAGATGAGTTTTTATTCATTTTATAAATTGTAGTGTTTGGCTGGGAGGGTCACTATATTTGCTGGGCTAGCAGGCAAAGGAACCTGGGGATGGTCATGTGGCTGGGCCAAGAAAAGCTTTTCGAGCATCTCAGCTTGAAGACTCACTATAGCATGACTATCTGGTAGCAGTGCAACTCTTGTGAACAGTTGTCACTAAGGTCAGACAAATGAACCTGCAAGCTTGGGTGGGTGCAAGCTTTGGTGGGCGCAACTGAGAGAGCTATGTGCCTGTTGAGATCGCACACAGAATCTCCTATTTGAGGGAATGGACTTTGATGCAGAAAGATGCAAGCGACAATCTGATGTGACTGCAAGTATGGGCACTGTGAAGATGACTACACTACACTTGCATGTGCAGCCGCCAAACTCTGCACAAGCCCACTTCAGTAAGTTTGTGTGAACCAAATACATGCGGTGGTTCACTCAGGGAATGCTTTGCATGTAGGAAGCAAATCTTGTCTGTACGAACTCACTGAACTGATCTTGTTGTCTGTTGGGTCCCAGTTGCCCCCCAGAACATGGAATACATATTTATTGATTGATTGATTGAGTAAGGTTCTTACTCTTCCAGAGAGGGAGTAGCTGCATTGAGAACAGCGTCCACGTGGTGCCACACAAAGGAGGGGTCCCCTGCAGCAGCAGGGCCCACAGCCATTCGGGTAGACCCCAGCCACACCAGGCCATGGGCGGGCAGGGTGGTCCTGCTCACCTCCACCCCCCCTGGTGGGGGATGGTGCTTGTCTATGATGCCTGAACACAAGCAACAGTCGGGGATGATGCTTAGCTATGATGCCTGTACATAAGCAACAGTCAACAACTTCGTGAGTGGCTCCAGCACTTGATAATTGAAATGCATGCCAGCCTAACTGCGTGTGCGGCTCCAGCACTTGATTAGTGAAATGCATGCTAGCACATCTTCATGAATGGCTCCAGCACTTGATAAATGAAATGCAAGCCAGCTCAAGTAGGCCAGGCCCACAGAGTGGGATTCAGGCAGCTCCCTTTTTCAACGAAGCTGGTGTGTGCTTTGAGACAGGCATAGCTGGCATGCATTGGGTAGGCATCTTCATATGAGTGGCAGTCATCTGGCACAGATGCACAGACTCAAGGACTGACCATTGGACAGCCTGGAGCTGAGCCTTGCCATTGACAGCGTGCGGCCCAGCCCATCCCTCTTCTTCTGCTCAACTCCCTCCAGGAGGTTGGCCACTGCAGTGTGGATGCCATGTGGTCCTGCTTGCAGAAGCTCCTGCACACACACACAAGACACTTTTGAGGTATCATCACAGCTGCTTTTGACAGCATAGCAATATTCATTTTATAACTTACAGTCTGGGGTGTGGAGCCAGTTGTGACTCATCAGACATCCTGGCTTGAAAGCACAGGTGCGACAGCATAGCAGGAAATTCTATGAGTACACTGAATCGGTAACTGAGTGTACCAACAAAGAAGCGGGCGCATACCATGGTTACAACAGCATATAGCACATGCCAGCAGAAGCTTGTGTCAATCTGCGATGTGCTTGCTATCTCACTATGCATCATAGCAAGTCAAATGACCACTGCTGTAATCAAAATATGAAACAGCAACTAGAACCTGGCTCAAGGCTTGCTGATAACCACCCTCATCTGGTGGTGGCTAGAGTCACTGACCAATGAACTGGAGTCACCTGATGATGCTGCCAGAAAAGGGCGGGAGTGAGGCCACGTGCCCAGGACTCTTCGTCATCTCCCGCCCCCGGCACATAGCTGTAACTGTACGTTCCGATGTCCCCGCCCACCTCTGCATCGTGATAGCTGCATGTGATCTGTTGTGATGTACGTCACAAATCATGAGCTATGCCCTGGGCTTAAATATAGAACAGCCTGTTTGCCCGCCAAAATGACTCTCAAACATGGCTCTAAATGTGCAGGTTGTGAAAGTGAATCTCTCTGGGGCCAATGCCAGGTGGCAGCAGGTGGCGCATGTGTGCTTGAGTAGGCTCATGAGAAGGCGTGCATGTTCAGAAGCCAATGCCCCCTCATGGGGTAGGGCTTCAGTCTGAGCAGGATTTGCAAACCTATGCTGGCAACCATCGAGTTATGCCTTGTACAATAGGCCTATCTCGACTAAATTTTCAAGAAAGGCATGGATGTCAGCTGGCAACCAAGCCCAATCTGCCTATAGTAGCCAATCTTTCAGAATCAGATTGTGCTTGTGCATTGCACCTTGAAACATAGGAGGAGGAGGCAAAGCGCACCTATAGATTGCCTATGAGGGGCAGATTTAGAGGCTGATACAAGGTACAGGGGTGTGAAGGGTAACTCTGTGTGGTCTGCCATGGCGTTGAGCCACATGCGTGAGTCCTGAGACAGCCAGATTGGTCGCAGGGGCTTGTCTAGCACTGCTGCCAGCCGCCCTACATCGCCACTCACCTACATCAACAACCCAGGCCAATTAACACACTAAGCGAATATCAAACATGTCAGCGGCATGAAATGTGCGAAGCAGCATCAGTAAACTAAGCTGTAAACTAAGCTGTAAACTAAGCTGTAAACTAAGCTGCCCTACAATGTCATGGGAAACACTGAATGGTTCTCAATCCCTACTTTGCTCACAATATGCTCCATGCATTGGAAGTCCATGCTGTATGCACTTTTGCCCATGCATTTGCTATGGAACACAATCAAGCTGCAGTCTGCATGTCATGCAGACGTACATGACCAAAATGGACTATGAAAGATGTTTTGTGGACAGCCATTCTGTGGCTGCTGCCATGATGCTGGCAAAGCCCTTGTGCAGCCAGCGAGATGCTGTAGCACCAGACTGAGCATGGTGACAAAACAACATGTCATCATCACATAAGCTGCCATGTGCAACATTGTGCAGACTGACCTGGCACAGGTCCCGGACCCACTGATCAAGCTTAGCCTCGATTTGGAGGCGCTCATTGGAAGATACCCAGGGAGGCAAGTGCAGGCTTGTGTCCCAGTCCTGGTCAGTGCTTGCAGTTTTGACAGCGTGGACCTGATGCCCGCCCCTTGCCTTTGCAGCAGGCTCTCCATTTGGAAGTGTGCTTTTCAAAGGGTTGAGGGGGTCGGCCTTTGATTGAGCACTCTTTGGGTATGATGAGAACACAAAGGCGCTGTCTCTGACAAGTCTGGTGCTATCATGGTAACTACGCAGCTGTGCTACAGCCCTGTTCAAGACAGTTGCCCAGATGGGGATTGTCTTGGTCAACGAGTCCTGCAAAACGCAAGACATCAATGACAAGGGCTAACAGACGTTTGTGAGGCTGTTTAGATAAAGTCGGTAGCTTGCAGAAGCTGCACAGGAAAGGGATCACAGGTGGCGGTCTTACCGGGAAGCTTTTGCCTTTGCGTGTGGCGTCGACAATGACACATCCTCCGCGATTTGCTGCACTTTCTGCTAGATGAACATTGAGCCTTGTCGTGCTAAATGACCAGTTGCCGTTATGCCCGTCAGTCGATTTGAAGTAGCAGGTCGTCTGAGGGTCACGAACATACCACAACCCGCATCGAAGGTTTGCTGCAATTGGCAAGCCAGGATGCAACCTGGAAACCTCGTCAATGAACGCAGCATCGCTTGACACGGAACAAACACAGTTGAACAGACTGCTTTCTTCCTTCTTTAGTTGGCGCAGCACACGGTTGACAGAATTCAAATTGGGAAAGGTGAAACTCTGGTCATGGTACTGCGCGGACATGTCGCCTTTTCCGACATGCGCTTAGCTGCTTGGCTTTGCGCTTCGCAATCCGGTATATGGTAAAGTCGATCCGGAAACAAGGCGTTACGGCTGCCGCACGTGGACGAGCCAGCTGTCTGACTCCCGCATGAGCGATTGAATGCAGACTTTAATGGGACAAGTGATGTTACGAAAATCCACAAATCTACACGTGGCACCAACCTGGATACGCGGAAGGTGACCTGGGGACTGATGCAGTAAGAGGCTCCATTTGTGACCGGCCCGCGTTCTTCAAAGTGATCTACTTCTGATTTGCCGGCTCCAAACCTCGCACTCTCGCCTCTACTTTGCAGACGTTTTCAAGTCTTCCACTCACAAGTGATCATCGCTTTTGCTTCCAAGGTGAGCGTCACACGACTGACTTCACTGCAGTGGCATGCGTCAAGTGCTGCAGAGGTGTCCCGACAAATTATCCGCCGCCAAGTTGTGATTTTTTCGGAAGCCACTGGTTGCGCTTTGTGTTTGTGAGATTGTCGTGCATCGCGGTAGCTGTGTGCTCGAAACCACTTGGCAAGTGCACCGCGGGCTTTGCTGATCACAGGGACGCAGTGTCCCCTTGCAGCTGCACAGCCTACTATCTCAAAGTTCGATGCACGCACCGCTGCTTGCTCCATGGTGCTGATGATTGCGTTCTGTTTGCAGGTAGATCGTCGTCTAGCTTCAACCACCAACAGTAAGCCGAAATGAGGACTGCAGTGCTCGTTGCCCTTGTGGGCTTGGTCTGCGTTGTCTCAGCTGCCCGTTTGGGACCCGGCCCTGCACCTGCTCCAGCTCCTGGTAAGCTCACCATACTGCGCAACTCTGGGCAGTCAATCGCCAGACCTTTATCATTTCGGCCTACCTCAGCTGTACCTGACCTAACCCGCGTGCAGGCCCGTCCGGAGTGCTAGCACCTACAGTCGCACCCGCCGCAGAGGCTGCACCCGTGTTCGCGCCTGCACCCGCTCCCGCAGCAGCATTGCTGGCTTGTCCTTGTGCTTTGGAGAAGGGATCGTACGATGTGACAGCCAGCAACCTTGCAGACATCTTGAAGAGCCGTGCCAACTGCCCTCTGGACACGACTGCTGGTGCCAGCTGCCCTACAGGAAACTACGGGTGAGTTGTGAAAGATGCAACTGTTGCAATTGCAGTGCTGGCTATAGGTCATAGGTCAAAGTTGCCTTGTTGACAAGCACAGCACCCTTGTAGTGTAGTGTAGTCACCCTGACAATGGCCTCGTCAATGTACTTGACATTCAGGTGTGAACTTTGCAAAGCTGACGTCAACTATGTTTGCATGCTTCAGGTACAACAACACTGGTGGATGTGGAAACGTCGGCTGCAACAATGTTGGAACCAGCAATGTTGGTAGCGACAACAACGGCAGCAACAACAAGGGAGACGACAACGATGGCAGCAACAATGTTGGGTACTGTTTGAACGGATCCAACCTGTCTGGGGACGATTGCTAGAAAGTGGCTGTTGTCCGGATTTGTCAGGCCCCTATCCAAATATATGAAGACATAAGTCCTCTTTCAGAATGAACCTATGAATGACGCAGCCCGGCCAGTGTTAAGGACACATTAGCAGCATGAGTTATTAGCTTAGTGATTCTTCCTTTAGCCTGTGGCTGTTTTGTATATGTCTGAGAAGTACATGTGACCAGTTGCTGCTACACACAGCTTGTTGATTTGTAGATACCAGTGAGTGCATGAATTGTGTCTTACCACCATGCTGATCTATACAGTTCATATTTTGAGAGGTAGCAGTTGACTTAGTGCCAGATTTGCAAGGCCAAACACAGGCTGAGCTTGTGTTTTGCTGTGATCTCGGTTTTCAAGACTGTACATTTGATCTAGGTTGTTTTGACTAGGTTGTTTTGACTATTGTTTGGACTATGATGTAATGATGAACGGTACACCTACTCCTTCCTGAACCAACAGGTTTTGCAATGTATGCATTGCATGGAACAGTATTGCACAAGTGCTTGTCGATATATAGGCCACGCATTCCCCATGTGGATTTAGCGCTCAGTCTGAATGTCACAATCAAGCTGCTACTGTCTACCAATATATTTCTAGCAGGTGTGAAAGTAACTATTTATGAGTGTAGAATATGCGTCAAGTCATGCAACTGCACTACAAAATTCGCTGCAGGTTTGCATCTCAGTTCAAGTGAAGCTTTGAAGCAACCATGCTGTCAAAGCAGCTGTCACCACAACCGATATCGCCACACTTGTCAGATGACCAGTACTGTGAAAATTGCTGCTGATCAAGTGTCCAGCCTCTTTGACCTGCATCACATGCACATCATTCCCATGCCTGACTCTGTGTTGGTTTCAACATAAACAGCATGCCAGTACCAGCACGGATACTTCCCCTCCATGGCATCTAGTTTCACATCATCACCAATACTAGATCAATGTTTTGCAGATCCTTATGCAATCAAAGCCATTTATCTACGTGATGATGTCCACCATTGCAGGATTCACGCCTGAGCCGATGCTTCACAGCTTCACGAGCTGCACATCAGGGTCAGAAACGTTGGTGCAACCTGGAAAGCAATTTGCTGCAGGGTGCTGTCTGAAGACCTGCAGAACGCTGTAACTAAGACTCTCACATGCCTTGCACAACACAAACAGCATCATACCTTTCCATTCACACTTGCAGCTACAGTATTTGCCCCACTTGTCAGGTCAGGCACACTGTTTGGGGCATCATTAGCGGACTCAGGGTGGGGCATAGAGGGGGGTTCAGAGGGGGCTGCTGATGGCTGATCAGCTGTATATCTCCTCTCGTTGGGGACGGTGTCCAACTCACTGTAATCTGGGACTTCAGCGTCAATTGCAACACCATCACGCAGCACCACCTGAGAAGCAACACAAGCACATCACGCCTCGAGTCTGCTACTCTCACTAGCACATAAGCTTTTGGCACTTGCATGCCAACTTCACAAGCAATTATGCAGATGAGGGCCCTGAGTGTAGCAATGCCAAGTAAATATGGCTGAGTCATTTATCTGTGTGTATCAGCATGCGTACTCTGCACATTCAAAGGTGACCGGTTTCAGACGTTCCTCTCATAGCAGCATGGCAAGCTTCACATCACCAACAGATGTCCCATGTTCACGCCGTTTGTGCATGTGTAGTAGAGTAGGACAAGAATTGCGAGCATTCAACGGATTTCTAGTCTCGAAAACCATTCATACTGACAGGCAAGCTTGAGACACGCTGCTTGACAGGTTCTGCATGGAATGCAATACATGTAGACAGACACAGGATGCCTCGATAAGAAGAGAGGCAGGGGTCCAATGGGGAGGGCAGAGGTTACCCACCCGGTCCCATTGGGGGCGTGCCAGAAGCTCACTGTATCCCCTGGCCTTGAAGAGAACCATGTTGGCGGGCAGGCCGGGGGCAATGCGGCCGTGATGGGGCAGGTGCATGGCATCTGCCGGTACACCGCCTACAGTGGTGGCCCAGTCTTGGTAGGGCCTGTCCAAGTGAGCCATTCTGCAGCCCTGTATGCACAACCAAATGCTGTGATCTGGCAGTGCTGAGGCTGAACAAAAGCATGTGTTTTGGCAGTGCTATGGCTGAACAAAAGCATGTGTTTTGGCAGTGCTATGGCTGAACAAAAGCATGTGTTTTGGCAGTGCTGGGGCTGAACAAAAGCATGTGTTTGGGCAGTGCTGTGGCTGAACAAAAGCATGTGTTCTGGCAGTGGTGTGGCTGAACAACAACCTGAGCTGTGTAATATGTAAGTTGCTGAATGTGCTGACACACTGTCTACAGCTGCAGAGTCCAGACCTGTCTACAGCAACCACTGTCTTTCCGCACTGCTTCTGCTGAACAGCAGCATGTTGCCAGCTATGCACTGTTTTGTGCCAAGCTCTGTGTTGTTGCCAAATCACTGTTGGCCCTGCTAAAGGTGCAGCCTAGCACTCCAAGGTTTGTCCCTCAGAAATGCACACCAGGAGTTGCTGCTCAGGAATGCACCAGTAAGTGCTAGAGCATCAACAGCAGATCCTAGAGTAGCTGCCGTGCTTGTTTGCAAAGTTGGCTCCACACCATTGTTGAGCTGGGGTTGCAAACAGGGGCTATGGCTACTTGCTGGTGCGTCCAGTCAGGATCTGCTGTAGCTGCCCAACCAGCCTCTGTGAGCCAGACATCAACAATGCAAACCACCATGTGATTCCCCTGCTTTGCCGTGCATGTTCAAGCCTACCAGCTATACCAGTATTGCCCATTCAATACCTGGTTGAAGACTTCAAGTCTACCAGCTGTTCCATTATTGTCCATTCAATACCTGGTTGAAGACTTCAAGCATGTCCAGGTCGCCATAGGCAAAGAACTGGTCCCGAGTGTTGTCACTGGCCATGGCTACCGGGATGCCCTTGCTGCGCAGCTCGTGCAGCAGGGTCACCCCCCTCCATCGGGGTGTACGTCGCCCCTGCTGATCCCGATCCTGCACATGCAACCGGGGTTGCCAAATTGTCACCAGTACACATCCGGTCATGTCTAAATAGACAACTCGGGCAGGTGTTCCCATGCACAAGCTATTGCTCTGGACACAGGTACAAATGTGGCGAGGGTTAATATGTCTTCAGTGATCAAGAATGACCCGAGTGACAACTGTATGTGCTATGCTGCAGGGGTTGCTGAGTCCATCTAAACGCTGTGTCACTGATGTTAAATGATGCAGTTGCTTTGCGCATGCAGCACAGAGAAACGGGTTTTGCTCTGTATACAACATATTGTACAAATGCTCAATGATGTCCTTAAAGATCACCCCAGATTTACAGACACATGCGAGCGGTCCCCAAGGCGTTTCTAACTTTGATTTTCCATGATTGGAACGGATGTGGAAATCGGTGACACATCTGCATCCCCAAGAGAGAGCTCAAGATGACTCACTTGTGTCCACTGGTTGACTAGAGGTAAAGACACCACAGTGACTCCAGCATCTTTTGCAGCCGCCATGGTCACCTCCAGATCCTGGTCGCCCTGGTAGCATAACGAGCTGCAAGCATGTCATTCAGGTCTCAGGCTAGAGCCAACACTGCCTTTCTGCTGGCAGATTGTCAGTGTGTGAATTTGCCTTTCAGCGGTAACATCAGGTGCAAGTACTGTCAAGTGAAGCTTCTGGTGGTATTGCCTTTGATGGGTAGCATAAGGTGCTGCAAGCATGTCAATGAAACTGCAGTTGAGCGGCATTGCTGCGTGTTGGACAAGTGACCCTATTGGCACAGGCAGCTGCCATGGCATTGCCTCTGATAGACCACCAACAGCAGCTGTAGACTTGAAGAGTCAGGCAGCAGCACATGTCTGGTTCATCTGAACAACTGCCAGCTGCAATTTACGATCATACCAACATTGTCATTTTCCCCCTTTTTCCGTATAAAATCTGTATTTTTTGGTATAAAGTGAAAATACCAGCAATGTCCACAGACGACTCGGCCTTGGTAGCCATGCTGGATGGTCTTGCGAGCAATGTACAGCAGGCCCTTGGCCCTTTCATTGCCATTCTCATCCACATGGAAGTCTAAATCCAGGTCCCGCTCCTTGGCTAATGTGAAGACCCTGCAACAGTATACAGGGCTGACCCCATTGCTTCACGGAGTGCCCTTGATGGTGTTGCTAACAAAAGGACTGGATCATGTGCAGGTAAATCATGCGGGCATGGTGCTTTTCACGATTCACAAAATGGGATGTATTGCGTCTGAATGTGTTGGTGCTAAACCACAAAAATGCCAGGCACCCTGACATGGAGGCCTGCCTGAGGCCGGCCAAAAGTGTGCCTGAGATCAAAAGCCTCAACAAGCAGTAATATGGTGAGGATCATGCAGCTTGATAAGGGTGCCATCGCATGAATGATTGGCATGCGGGATGCTGAAGTAGGACTCTATTGAGGTGGCCCTGAAATACGACAGGCTTCAAGTCAACAGCTACAACATTCCAGGCTACGCTTACAAGACAACTTTTGCAAAGGTATGCAGGTTGTGTCTTATTCTCATGCAGATCAGGGCAAGTTCAGCTTGCCGTTGGGGAGCACACCTATCAAGCAGCACGTCCCTGTCCCTGTCACATGTAGTCCAATCATCATTTGGGTCGCCGCCATTTTCTGCACAGCATACAGCCGCGCCCAACATGCCGCCTGCTGATTTCACCAGGTTTGCTAATTGGACTGCTTTCTGTTCATCTCTGAAGAAGCTTAGCACCACCAGGGACACACCTTGGAGCTCGACCTGGGGCAGCAAACAGCAGTTCTTGCGCCTTGGCCCTTGCAATGACAGGGTTGTTGTTGCTTGTCACTGCAGCGCGAGGGTCGCGGCAGGGTGCCCTTTCAAGCCAAGGGTGCCCTTTCAAGCCAAGGTAAGATACAAGCATGACATGAAGGCAACAGGAAAAGGCACATGCAAACGAATGGAACCAGCATACACGACTGCAAGAAGCTTGATGATGCTTCACAATCAGACACTGTCTGACAGCTGTATGTGACATGCTGCATTGCTAATGTGGAGTTTTTGGTGAGCATGTACCAGAGCGAGGGAATGTCAGTGACTTCATATGCAAAAGCCATGCAGCAAACTTGCGACATCATTTTTGTTGAAGACACGGTGCAGCAGTAGAGTGCATGCTCAATGCCCTCATGGCAGGTTTTTATGTTGGATGATACCTTGCCTTTCCACTTGTCCTTCAAAATCTTAAAGCAAGGCCATGTCAGCTGTATTTGCTTGTCTGACATGTTGATGAGATGCGTGCGTAGGGCTGAGGTGCCATGTGCATAGGCGCATTTCAAGCTGAAATCCATGCGTCTGCAAGCCAAAGTCAGCCTTGCTGGCAGCTGCGTTAAGCCTGCTGTGGTAAGCCTGCTGCTCATGATGAGCTTCAACTCACACACAGTGTTACCTGTATACATCATCTTGATTCCAGAACTCAGCATCGCTGGCTGTGCTGCGGTCAGCCCCAGAAAGGGTACCATCAGCATTGCGACTGCGCTCTCCTGTCTGAGCCTTGTCTGCAACACAGCAAGGTGTCGAGAGATGAAGCCGTAGCTGTTGCTGAACAGTGTTACGGGGTCTTAAGACTGTTGCGGCTTTAGGTACGTGGGCGTTGGTTGCAAAGGGTTCTTTTAAGGTAGTCACCTATGTGAGTGTGTAGGTCAACGAAAGTTGGCAGGACCATGCCGTGCCGCAGGTCGACGATGCCCACATCGTAGTTGGCGTAAGCAGCAGAACCGCGAGCTGCATGGATTCCGACCACTTTGCCCTCTACGATGTTGATGTCTACAAGGGCTAAAGAGTCTATAGTCGGGCTGGGAAGCGAAGAGTCCGTTGGAATGCAGCAGAGAGGCACCGATGCGTTCAATATCGTGAGGTGCGTTTGAGCCTTGATATCGACAAAGTGCCGCATGTTCGGCTGAGGCGCCCGTGGTGTTAGACGAGACGTTAGTCAACGGGTCACGGCATCTATTTTCGTTGCTGTACCGGCAGACGATAGCTGCAAATAGTCTCACTTGGGTCCCAATAAGCAATTTCAGCAGCTCCACATATTTCAAAAGCACAACTCCATCAACGCGTCGTGCGCTTGCCGGACCTCTGCAAGCTGTGCTTAAGCTGATTCAAGAACAGGTTGTTTCGTCTTGCTGGTCGATGTACGGTACACTACGGCGTAAACTGGTTTCAACATCATGCAACAGTTCACAAACTTTCACCACACTGACCTGTCCATCAAATCCAAATTGAGACAAGCGGTCAACTCAAGTCATGCTAACAGTTGCAGAGAAATATGAGACTGCTACGTTTTGCTGTTTGTTGATACAAAGCAATTCGAGGCATAGGTTTGTGCTTAAACCATCCTCGGCAGGTTGGATCTCAGATACACTAAGCAAGTGTATGTCTGAAGCATGACAAAAACCTCCAGACCAGCATACATGTGCAATGCTGCGCAGCAGTAGCTACATTATACATGATACAATACAAAAGATCATCTGCAGTTCATTTAGCCTAGCCCCCTGGACGCGATTAGCAGTGTTTGGCAAAGTCAGCCAGCTGTAAGCCTGGAGGCTGCTGTCACCAAGCTTGACATCAGCCAAATAGGCCACTGAAATACACACGCAGCACATCCCTCCCCTACAGACACCCAGCCGCATCAATCGGCTGGCAAATGACAATCAGGCAAAGCCACAGATGGTGACTCTCAGGGCACACTCAGCTGTAGGGACAACACAAGGAAGTTTATGGCAAGTGTTGTATGCAAGTCACAGTACCTGCTGATCTGCAGGCTGCCTCTGGACCAGCTTGGATACACTTTGGTAATATCTGCTGATGTTGCATGCAGCTTCAGCCTGGTTTCTGTCGATGCTGGCAAGAAACCTGGCATTGGTCCTGCAAAGAGAACATCAAACTTGCATTCTGGCACTATTCTTTCTGAGACCAAGTTTTAACGGTGCAATGGGCTGAAGCACTGTATGAGTTGATGGGACAGTCTGCACTAGTTCTGCTTGGCTTGAAACATTGCAGTATTCAAGACATCTTCCCACACCTGAAGCCTGCTTGTAAAACTCTTTGTTGAGTAGTTGATGAGTAGTTGACCACAGCAGATGGCATTGCTGAGATGCAGGTCTGGTCTCAGGACCAAAAGCAAACGAAAGGAGAATGAGACATACGACCAAACAAGCAGTGAGGAATTGAAAGCTTACATGCCATCAGCCACTGATGATATCAGTGCTTCCAGAGCATCTTGCTTCTGCTGCAGATCTAAGCTTGCTCCAGCACCAAATAGGTCCAGAAGCTTCTGCTGCTGACTGTTAGTCACTGCACTACCCTGCAGAGCTAGCTGTGCCTGAGAACAGGCAGCCCCTCCAATATTGCTTTGTGCCAAGGGAGGTGTCTGGGATTGAGGGGGCCCAGATGTAGGGGGGTTGGTGTGTGCTGGTACAAATGCCTGAAGAGGCTGCACAGGAGCTGATTGTACAGCAAAGCATATGGGTGTCATAGGCTGTTGTGACTGTGCGCCTTCCTCTGATTTGATCCTCTTGGCCAACGGTGGCTGAGGTGTCATACTTTGTGGGCCAGGCGCTGCAGGCATCTTAGCTTGGTCTGGCGCAGGAGGCTGTGACAAAGCAGACGCATTTGCTCTTTCTGCTGGCTGTGTAGAGCGTGGGGTCAATTCCTTGAGGGACCGCTTGTGGTGGCGCGTCCTGTCTGGCAAGCGGGGTCCGTATATGGGAAGCTTTTCTAGCCTTGGGGTGGGCTGAGCGCCAGTTTCAGCCGAGCATGATGCGTGCATCTGTGCATGTGTGCTCGGTGGTAAGGCCTGGGTAGCTCGTGGCTGGGCATCCAAGTGCTTTGCATCTGCAAGATTCTGGCCTGCAGACAGGCATGCATGACTTGCTGATCTGAGCATGGAGATGCTGTGCATGGCTGACGAGGGGGGAAAAGCTTGCTGCATTTGATCAAAAGGCATGGCGAAAGCTGAAAATAAAAATGCAGCATTTTCAGAAGTGCTGTCAGCAAAGCAGACTTGGCCACACATCCATATCAGGATGCATGCGTCCCAGATATCAGAGCAAACTCTAGCAGCACACAGTGTTCATTGCTCATAGCAGAGTGTACCAGCAATACCTTGCTGATGACAGCTTGAGCAGCATCCTGCTTAGAGGATCTTCTGTGTGCCTTTGCTGGAGTCAAGCTCTTTGTGCTACGCCGCCTCTGACTCTCATGCTGGTCTTCTCCACAGTCCCTACTCTTCCTGTGGCGCCTCTTTACAACTGGGGTCCTTCCAGCAGAGGGTGGTTGTCCTACCTTCTTTTGCTGCTGATCTTTAGCAACAGTGCCTGGCTTCACACCTCTGCTTTGTAAGGTTTGCTGAGTCAGTGGGCCAGCTGTAAGCAGCAGCGGCTCTGGCGAGTCATCAAGGTCATCGCTTAAAGAGCAGAGATCAATGACAGCAGGCAATGGTAAAATAGTTTCCTTGCTGTCCTCACCAGCAATTTCTGCAAGCAGACAAATCATGCTTCACCACAAATAGCATTGACTGGCAGAAGCAGAGCAACGCAGCAGGAGATTGCCTGTGTAATGCAACGAAGAGGTTTTGAGAGCACCTGTGTTGCAGGTTGGTTCTGCGAGCTTGTAGCGCTCCACTGCAAAGTATAGTATCTCAACCTGACCATCATCATATTTCACATGGGAGCGACCACAATCATCCACATCTTTGACCTCCCCATGATACTATTCATCATCAGCTGGCCAATATACACTTACTCTGGAGCTCTCCTCAGGCAGACCTGCAGGGCAAAGAGGCTCACAAGCCAGGAGGCTCACAAGCCAGAAGTTGGAGAGCAGGTACTTCAGCAGCATTATGTATACCTGCATCTGCTGCATTGCATCTGTCTTCAATCCACTGGCCCAACGATATGTTGCTGCCATTTACTACTCGTATGCTTTCTCGCCACTTCCTGCTTGCTTTTCGTCCTGTAGCACTATGGCTGCTCAGAAGGGCCAACCTGTTGAAGGTGGCCAGCCTGTTCAACGTGTTGACAGTCGGCCAAGCTGCATATTAGAGGTGACACTCACCACAGTGGTCCTCAAAGTCGTACACTGTATACATGTTATCCGTGCACCCGCAAGCACAGCTGACAAAGTAGTCAGTGCTGGACGTTGGCCAAACTGCCCAGTGTCCGCCGAAAAAGGTACCTGCATAGTTCGACGCAGTCTACGTGTGAACTGGAACGTGCTGCTGGTCCGTTCGTCGATGCGCAAGAAAGCCGAGCTCACCGAACTTGTTCCCGCAGCGGACCGTGGTCAAAGCATCATGATAGGCTTTGGCAATGAGCTCGGGGTCGAAGGACATAGGAAGAGGCATAGTAAAGACTGCGCTACAACCGACAGCATGCCATCATTGATAGACAGGCTTTTCGACCTTAAGCGCAAGGACTACAAGCTTAGGTCAGCACTAACTCAGGTGCAGGTGAGCTAGAAGTTTACCTACAAGTTGAGCGTGCCCGCGACTGTACTTGCCAGCTATAACAGTCCCTCGCTCTGTCGAAGGCCAGTCAAGGCAATTTGGCGTGACGTGCGTACCAGCTAATCTGGAGCAAGCATGCTGCGCAGGAACATGCTGTGCCTGCGAGCATGAGTCAACTATCGGGACGCGTGTGCTGCATCTGCGTGAAAACCCAGCACAGCACGCAGCACAAGGAGCAAAAGGATGCAGCAAATCATCGCTCCACGCCAAGCAGCATACACATGTGCAAAACTCACACGAACTTTTGGGCGTTCGGAAGTCTCATCGCCGCGAGTGAGCTTCCGTCCCTATTTCATATGCATGTTATCACTACTAGCTGAAAACCGGGCTGAAGCGTGAGTGTTCATTGGGACGGCCGGGACCCATTTGGTAATATCAGTATGTGGAAGCGTAAAAGACGCGCTACCCCTTGGGTTGGACGCAAGAGGCATGTGCAACACGTAGCTGCGAGCGTTACTGCTGCAGATCTAGGCAAGCCGTCTGATTATGCAGTCTACACACAGGCTGATTGTTTTCGATCCGTTGTCTGCGGCTGCATAGCGGCCAGCGTTCGCCTGTGACCGTTTGTTTGTGCATGTAGACCTTGTCCCATGTCAGGTTTGTGACAGTACAGAAGACACAGACTTCCTCTTGTGTGACGGCTGCAATGGAGGCAGTCATCTTGCATGTGTTGGACTCGAATCCGTCCCTGACGGCTTCTGGGTGTGCAAAAAGTGCCGAAACCAGCCCTCTGTAGATTCTGCCATGCGTCAGGTGTGCTGAGTGTGGGTTGAGCAGTTCAGAACACTGTCGACTCAGCACTGCAGCTTGCAGCTAAAGGCACTGGCATATTCAGCTCAAACACGCTTGCACAGGCACCCAGCCCCCCTTATACCAGGCAGCTTGACAGCTTGTGTCAACACTGTGCAGGTGCTGCATGCAGCAGGTGTTTCTGGCCTGTCACAACAAGACCTGTTCTTGAATGCTAAGAGGCTCACTGCATCCCCTTATACACAACAGGAGCTGATGCAGGGTCTGCACCGGGTCAGATTCCTTTCCAGTCAGTCTGCCTGGTGACGCTTTGCCTTTAACGCCTTGTGTCATGACAGTCTCGTTCTAAGACAAACAAGCTCTCTGCAGGCGTTGTTCCCGGCCGACAATGGTTTTGACCTTGATACAATAGTTGTCCAAGACCACGACAGATTTTTCCTCAGAGCGCAGCCCAAGTGTCCTGCAAACCCCGAGAGTCACAGCCAGGTCATTTCTGACAGTGAAGATGAGGCACATAGCTTGCCTTGTTCAGCTTACACCTTGGGCTCAGATGACACCTCATCAGAGCACCATACTGCCACAAACCAACATGCCTCTAGCTTCCCACAGACCAGATGCAAACGAGCAAACTCCAGAGCTGTTGGCCGGTCTTGTTCACCTGATGCTACGGCTGCATTCAAAGCCAGTGTTTCTCATACAAACACTAGCTGGCAAGATTTCCCCGCTCAGCAGTCTGGCAGCCTCAGCGCTGTTGCTGCACCCACCAGCACCCATCACTACAGCGTCGGCAGTAGGCAGGTCACAAGCAGTCTCTATTCTGGCTCAGTTGACACTGCTGCACTCAGGCATGAGCCCAGCAAAAAGGCTACAGCTGTTCAGCAGCCTGCTGCACCTCAAACTGCCTCATCCCCGAGCAGTCACCAAAGCAGCAAAGCCAGATCACCAAGTGCAAGTCCTAAACATGCTGCATCAGTTGCTGCTGTCCCAGCTACAGGCAGCCATCAGCGCAGCAGAGCTCAGACCAGCCTGCCTGTGGACTCAAGGCAGCGCTTGGCTAACGCTGCGCGTCTGAACATGCCTGACCTGCCTTGTCATTCCAGACCAGAAGTGCAGCAGTCAGACGCTCAGACAGACTCCATGCATTACTCGGAACAGACAACAGGTCAAGCAGAGGCTCAGACTGATGGCAACAGCTTGCCAAAGCAACAGGCAGGAGCCTCTCAGCGCAGTACTGCTGGCACTGATGTGTCGCTGTACATATGTGCAGTGCTGGCTGGTGCCTGCAAGCATGCTTCACTGTCGTTGGCTGCACAAATGGGGTTTATGTCTGCGTATGTGCTCTTTGCGTCTCAGCAGCGGTCTGAAGACAAGGCCACAGCTGTGGACAGACAGCAGAAGGCTGCAGTCTTGCAGGATAGCATCTGTGCCACAGCTGTGGACAGCAGGCAGCCAGCTGCAGAGGAGACATTTCTTGACGCTGATGCTGCCGCTGTTGGCTTGAAGCAACGTGTTGCTTCAAGCCAACACGTTGCTGCATCTACGACTCTTGTCTCGCCAGCAAACAGTGCTGTGGCGCTGTCAGATGGTGATGCACAGGTGCTCAACAAGCCTGAAGTAGATGCTCAGCAAGCTGAACAGCATGCAGATCTTTCCGATGACCAGGTCTGTTATTTTGCAACAAGCTAATCATCTGCTAGCAAGCGATGAAATGCCACCTGCAGATGATGCGCAACATCCGATATAGTCCTTGCCACATGCCATCTTTGTATTTTGTGTCAAGCACAGATGATCGATCATTCAACCTGTTGCTGCAGGCTGAGCAGCAGCAGCAGCAGCAGAAGCAGCAGCAGCAGAAGCAGCAGCAGAAGCAGCGGCAGCAGAAGCAGCGGCAGCAGCAAGAAGACACTTCCGACGAGGAGATGTTTGATGCAGATGAATACTTGCAGCCCCTTTCGTGTGAACAAGCCGATGGTACATGCCCACCTCAATGCTCGATGCCACAATGTCCCCATGATGCATCTGGGCTGCATGCTGATCTTGTAGCAGTCTGCATGTCGCGCCGTCTGGAAGATCTTGTGTCAGTCGTGCATGCTCTGAAGGCTGTTTTTATGAAGCTTCACCTTCTATGCCATTCAACCATTTCTTGAGCCCCAGCTGTACTTCATCCGCATGCCAGTGGCAAAAGGCCACAGTCTGAGGGCAGCAGATGTGTTGCTTGCATGTCACTTACAGCATTCCATTACCAAATGGGCCCCTGCTTGCTGACTGCTCAGCCTGTGTGCAGAACTTGCTCGTTTCAGAGATGCCATGAATGCCATCAGCATTGACAGCTGGTCCAGCAAGCAGCAGCAGGCCATGTTTGATGCCGTCAGCCAAATTGCTGATTTGTCAAGGTGACTCATCTCCGCCATGCATGAGACCAAATCTCACATCAGGTTGTGACTGCTGTCGGTTGGTCAGACCATACTCAATGACACAGTATGCCTGTACTCACAAGGCTGAAAGCTACTGCATGATGCTAGGGAACTTTCTTCTTAGCTGCAATTCATGTCAGAAAGTTGTGCTTTGCAGTGAGTCAAGCATTGTTCCAATGCAAATGTCTGCATGCTTACTATACCTGGTATCTGCTTGTTGTCTGGCAAAACATGCAAGCTAAATGTCCTTGTCTACTGCTCTGGCTGCCTATCAAAGCTTGAGCTGCTGCTAGCATGGCATGAAATGATCACTGAATATTGTCCATCTCGTGTCGCCAGATGTGGCATTGGACTCATCAAGTTGTTGAAATTGCAGGCATGTGGCAGCGTTTGGCACGCATCTCAGCAGTCTTTCAGAGGCTCATGCGCAAATGTGGGTTACTAACATCTGTGAGCGCATGCAAGTATTAGCTAAGGGTACTCTCCTGCAGGCTCCCATGGTAAGGCGCATTCACCCCAGTTTCTGCATGACTGCAAGATGTAGCAGGGTACAATGTGTAAGGGGCATGTAATGCGCAATCTTGAGCCCTACAACAAGTGGTTTTGGAGCTTTGCAGTCGCAAAGATTGCGCGACCTGACTTGTCCACAGTATGATCATGTTTGCTGCCTCAGAAGGTGATCTGCTGTGAGCAAATGTGCACGGCCCCAATGTGGCTGTGCAATACACTGCAGGATTTGTCACAGTATCCCTGTTGCTGGCCCAACTTTGTTTCAAGTTGCAGTTTGCCCTGCTAAATTCAGCTGCGCTAGCAAAGCTTGTACATTGCAATATTATGCTGAGTAATTGCACAAACTCAGCATGTTTCACTGCTGCAGCTCAAGGTGTTTCTGCAAACGTACTGGGAACTGGTGCTCAACCAGACTCGAGAGTCTTGACGTTTACAAACCTGGTCCACGTTTGACTTGCACTGAGTTGCTGTACAATATACAGTGTATGCCTATTCTCTACTCTGTACAAGAAATTGCATGTATGCCTAGCTGACTTTTAGGGTCAAGCTTGACCTTGGCGTTCCATCCTGTGCATTGTCACAGCATGTCAGAATCTGGGTGTGAGTACAAGCACTTGGGACATGCCGTTTGAGTACACTACAGTAAACTTGCTGAGCTGTCAGGGATTTAATTGTAGGCTTAGCTGTCAGCATGAACTGCTGTGCTGCTTACACATCTACGCAGACGTGTATGCAAAGCGCACAATAAAAGCTTTTAGTGAGTATAATTATAAGTTGGTCACAATTGTGATGGGTTGAAGAGCTCCTCAAATCAACAGAGGCGACATAAACTGATCAGGTCTGCAGTGTTACCTGTCTAGGGGCGCTGCAGACAGCATACATCTGTACCAGCATTTCTGACACCTACTATGGAGTATATCCGAATGGTGTTGCACTATTGCAAACTGCTAGGCTACTCTGAATCGCCATGCGACCTCTCAAAATTTGGCCTCGTGAGCCTGTACCCCGTTGGTCCTGTCAGATTTTCAGAGCCATTGCGCCTTGCTTGATGTATGCCAGGTGCCTGAAATTTCAAACCTGTGTTCATTACGTACAGCTGACATATGTGCGATCAAGATGCATCCTCTGGAGCCAGCTGGAACGTTCTGCTGCTGTCATGGCATGCAGCGTCGCAGCTCTCCATCACGCAGTGACAGGGTAGGCAAATTGGCACCTGAACAGCAATGTGGTGAGCCTCCCGAAGCCAGCATCCCAAGTGACCTGTGAGACTTTGCAAACAATGTAGCGATGATGGCTGCATGCATGGTGATCCACTGCTTGCATGTTATAACTATTTAGTGTTCACTGATTCCTTCTGAATTCTACGCGCTACAAGTGGAGCATTATGCAAGTCCGCTGTGATTGACGCGCCACAAACCAGTCCACCATCAGTTCAACTTCAGAGGCTGTATCTTGTTGCCCACCTGAAAGGAATCTAGATTGAGGAACTCAACTCAGCAACGCACGTGAGTGTCTGAGCCTGGCCAAACTTGACTCACGGACTCCATCATCAGACTCATCAACATAGCGGCTCCGCAAAGTACGGATGGACCATGCGCTGTTTACGCGCCGGAGGCCTCGATCTCGGA
>JAABUK010001431.1_pt1 | contig 45487 bp, 40 predicted proteins | sample 5559141 | NCBI WGS metagenome assembly JAABUK01 (sample SAMN10711869, study PRJNA513367) | rock metagenome | isolation source: Antarctica rocks | place: Antarctica: Victoria Land, Pudding Butte nord | collected 2016-01-03 | reverse complement strand
TCTCAGCCCCCCTTTCCCCTCTGCCCTTCCCCCCTCCTCCTTCCAGTCATCTCTCAAAGTACCTTCTCAGCACACTGCTTGCTGCTATGCACCTCTGATCCCCCTCCACCCCTTTCCCTCCCCTCCCCCCCCTCACCCCTCCTGCCATCTCTCAAATTGCCTTCTCAGCACACTGCTTGCTGCCCTACAGGGCTACACACCTCACGTGGTTGTCTCCAAGACACTCATAACCTGGTATGACGAGCGCATCCATGACAGCGACCTGGGCAGGCAGCTGCACATTGAACATATGCAATCAGCTGGCCTGGGGTTTGTGGTCCATCCCAATGCGTTTCTAGTGAAGCAAGCGGTCCAGGGTCAGCTGCTGCAGCCACCTTCAGAAGCAACCCAACAAGCAGATGTAAGCCCAATCTCACTGTTCTTATAATAATAACAAAATTGCCAGCTGATTTTCAGTTCATGATGAGCTAGGTACATGTGCACTGTTCTTGAGAGAACATATATTTGACTCTTCTATTCTTTTCTATTGTGTATATGCAATCGTCTGTGCTCAACGCAGGAGCTTGTGGCAGCTCAAGCACGTCTGGAAATAGAAAGCGTACTTGCCCGCCACACCACATGTAGTCTTGTTCATACCCAATCATCCAGTTTGTTCATAGGACAGATGATAACTGTTAATGTCATCTCTGTCTGTGCAACCTGTGTCTGTGTTTGATGCAGGAACTTGCTTAAGCATGTCTGAAGATGTCACAGAAGGCACACTTGCCAGCCACAATTAGTCTTGTCTCCACACAACCAATCAGTGATGTTCATGGGGTTGATACCTTCTCTGTCTGTGCAACCTGTGTCTGTGCTCAATGCAGGAGCTTGTAGCAGCTCAAGCACGCCTGGATATGACTCAAAAGGTGTACTTGCCACCCACCTACTATGCCCCTTGTGGTAATCAACACCAGTCTCCTGCAGACGTCAACACAATTGCCACTCAAGCGTGCTCAAAGAGGCCAGATCAAGGTGGGGCCCTTGGCTTTTTTGTTGCAGGAAAACGAAATAAGAAAATAAACAAAAAAAAAAAAAAAAAAAAAACAGAAGAAAAGAAAAGGCTATGCCTTTTGGCGTAAAGTGAATGAGAAGCCAGGTATAATACCGATCTGCCCAGGCTGTTTGTTGCTACGCTGGTAGCTGAGTAGCATTGGCTTCCTGTCTCGTGTAAGTCCATTCATGCCCCTTTGGGTACTGGTGTATTGACCAACAGTAGTTGTTTCACATGTCAGCAGAGCTTTGACGTTGGCACTGCGATGGCTCGCACCCTTTCAAGCCAAAATCTGCGTGCTGGTCGCTGAGACTTGACTGACGCTTGAAAGACAAATCTGTCACAGCCAAGTGTTTCGATTTCGTGCATTGTCAGCTGGCTGCTGAGCTGTCCTACATCTCCTCTGGGCTTTCCATTGTGCTTTTTGACCTCGACAGAAAATTTGGCACAGTAAACTTTTGACAAAGGCCCTGAACCTTATACATGATGCTGTGTGAATTGGGCAGCAGGCCTTTCTGCTCAAAGTAAGATCACTACCAGCAGCTAACAACTGATACTGTCAGCAAAGCACTGACCTGTAGGGCTTAGGTCATTCACTTGATTAGGTTTAAAATCACATAAGAGCTCTAGCTGGAATAAATACAGTCAATTGTGTGCTCTTGCTGTAGGCAATAAGCCAGGGCTGTCCCCTTTGTGGGGTACCCTGGGGGAGCTTTTCTCGGGGGGGGGCAGACTGAGGGACTGGTCCCGAGCGGGCTATGGCGCTGGGGACAGACGCATCCCCAGCCCTGCTGCCTTCTCAGATCTGGTGGTGGACTGGAATGCTGCTGGGGATGGCCTTGTAGATGACACACAGGTAAGAATAATAGGGAGAAACACAGGTTCTTCTGCATGCTTGAAGTAGGACTGGGGTTTAGTGCCTTATGATGGTGGAGTTAGGGCTTGAGACTTGTGTCAAGAATCATCCCAGCCAGTTGACATATCAGGCTTAGTTGTGAGCTGGGATGCTGCTGGGGACTGGTCATGGAAGACAGTCAGACAAGAAAATGTCCTGGAACGCCCTCATCCCCAGTCTTGTTATTTTCTTCTGTGGGCAAGTGATTCTGGTTCCAATGGCCTCTTCCATCCTGGGTTTCTCACAACCCCCTTTTGTTCTTTTCCCCCTTTGATCTGTGTTTAGCAGCTTCCTTTCAACACTTGGCCTAGACTGCTGGCTTTCCCATTTCCCCCCCCCCCCCTTCTTCAACTTCCTCCCTACCAGGTTTCAGTTGCCATCATCGGAGTTTCCTTTCAGTCAATGAAGGTGTTTTCTTTGGGTCAAACCAGCAGAGCAGCATTGGACAACACCCCAGATTCCTTTGCACCCATACGGTAGGCTTGTTGGAGACAGCCACTCTGCAAGATGCTGGTGATACCACCAGGACCCCCTTTATCCACAAACTGATACAGGTTTTGCAGGATGATGCGGCTGGATGATCATGCAGACTGTAACGAAGCCGCTGCTCAATTTTCTTGTTGCGTGCAGCCAAGTTTCCAGGGATGCCTGTCCCCTTTCCTTTCCCTGATCAAAGCATGACATGCACCTGCCAACCCTGTGCTCTTCTTCTTGCAGGCTCTGAAGAAAGCCATTGAAAAGAGCCCTGAGGGCAGTGCCCTGTATTTGCCCCCAGGCAGATTCACCATCACAGAGATGATCAACATCACCAAATCAGTGATCCTCAGAGGAGCAGGCCCTTCTCAGACTACTCTATACTTCCCCTTCTCTCTGGCAGATGTCTACGGCAATACCCCAGACAGCACAACTGGTTACTCCCAATGGGCATTTCGCCCAGGGTTCATCAATTTCCTAGGGTCGGACCCAATTGGCCCAGAAACCCTGCTGGCGCATGTGGTCAAACCCGCTACCAAGGGGCAGCATCAAATTGCCCTAGGGGGGTGGGTCAGAGGCTCACCCCCCCTTGCAGGATCTTGGGTCAGGCTGACACAAAGCGACCCTGGTGTCACTGAGGCTTCAGCTTCTGCAAAAGGAGTTGTCGGAACTGGGTCACAGCCTAACAGCTTGATTCAACACCTGTATGGAGGCTGGGATGTCTTGTCACATGATGCTCTGCCTCATGTGTATGCTGGTGAGCTACAAGGTGCTCAGTATGCTGCCCAGCACCTTGCTCGAGTGGTCAGCATACATGACTCTGTGATGACTTTAGACAGAGCTCTGCCATTTGATGTACGTGTCGAATGGCATCCCGAGATCCACAGCATTCAGGCGACTCTAAAGGAAGCTGGCATTGAGAATCTCACCATTGAATTTGCAGAAGCCACTTATGGCGGTCACTTCAGCGAGTCAGGCTACAATGCTTTGTACATGAGTGCGGTGCATGACTGTTGGGTCAGAGATGTACACATCATCAACGCAGATTATGCAATCGGACTGAATGGCACCCACTTCTGTACACTAGATGGCGTAGGTATGTATGATAGTAACCCAAGTAGAGGAGGGCATCATGGCATTGATATCAGCTACGGGACAGACAACTTAGTCACAAATTTCTCGATAGGAAAGGAATTCTTGCATGATGTAAGTATCGAGTGGTTTACGCACGGTAACGTGTTTGCCGATGGAGCTGGGATAGATCTGAATCTGGATCATCATCGCGGTGCGCCTTTTGGGAATCTGTTCACGAATTTGCAGCTAGGCAAAGGCTCTAGGCCATTTGCTAGTAGTGGTGCACATGGTAGAGGAGCACATTCAGGTGCTGGCAACACATACTGGAACTTGTTTAGTGAACGCTGTCTGGCAAGGGTCAGTCTGGATTTTGGCCACTCATTGAACTTTGCTGGGGCACAATCCAAATTGCCCTGCTCACAAGGGCATTTGCCACAAGGGCTTGTCTTTCCTGCAAATCTGCATAGGGCCATGCAGACTTGGCATGCTGTGCAAGCTAATGTCACCCTTTCAGAAGTAGCGCCTGATCATGCCATTGGAATAATCTAGTGTTATTGTCAGGTGGTGTGAGTGCTTGCGTGCATGACAGCGTAGATGGTTTCTGGCTTGAAATGATAAATAAAGAATTTCAAAATTGAGCCTAGATTAGCCAAGTAGAATTGCCCAACAGGAACTCAATAAAACAGTATGTCAAGCTCAGTAAGCGGCTGTACAAGCATGTACACAATTTCAGTAGGCATACTACATTGCTAGTAGGTATTATACTGCTATATATAGAGAGTGACCGTCACAATGTAGAGATAGCAAAGGCTGCACACTCAGTGCTTCACCTGAAATATCTTTAAGTTGGTCAAAATCTATTGTGTAAGCACAGGGAACAAAGTCTTACAAGTAAGCTTGGTTGTGTTCTGTACAGCTTGCTACTGATGCTGGCTGTCAGCTGTTCTACCTGCATTCAGTGGAATCTATTTGGCTGAGTCAGGTGAGTGCCTTCATTGCCTTGCTCTTTTGCTACGTTCCAGGCTGGCCGTCTGATCCGTTCCCACATGGCTTCCACCATTTCATGATGTGCTGTACTTCCAGCACATCGCCTCAGAAATGGACACGTGTCTACTCTTGTGACCTGTAGCCATGCTCTAGGTACATTGGCAGGTGTTTTGAGTGTGTATGTGTCAGCCCATTGGACTATGTATTGCTTCTGCTGGATGCGAGTTCTTTTGTCAAGACACATCTGTGAAAGGAAATGTCACATTAACAATATTGATATGGTCCCGTTGATCCTACTGGCCATATAAGGTGTCCAAATGTACTACCGTGATGCTTCATGCGGACCCAGAAGTGTGGAAATGTCAAAACAGGAAGGCTTTCTGTATGTATATATGCGCATTTGATTGTGCAGCATCCCAAGCTGTCTCTGCTTCTTCTTACCTTTCAGTTGGTCAATCCAGGCCTGGTATATACTTATACATAATGCTTGAGTCTCTCTGTCACTCAGCATTGCTCTATGAGGCTATTTACACTTGAATCTGATTGTGGGATTGCAGGCTCACCATTTTTTGTGTTGATGAGTTAGACATTTAGAGCACAGACCGCTGGCGTTACACGGTACCTGTTGTGACACGGCAACATCCTGTCTCATGGAGTGTTAGTTGCCTTAGCTGTACAAACGTAATAGCAAGCTGCGTCGGACCATAATCAGCGCTGACAGAGGCATACCCTTGGCTGAGCCCAGAACGATGCGTTCCAGGGTCAACCTGGGCACTTACACCAGAAAAGGGCTGCTCTAGACTAGCAGCATATAGGCTCAATGTCAGTTCAGTGTGTGGTTACAAAGACACAGGTCTAGGTGCATGCGATTGCCAGTGTAGGTGCATGCCAGTGGCAGTGAGGACTGATGGCGTCACAAAACCAACACATTGTGTCAGTAGGCCTAAAATTTCAAAGAAGACATGAGCTGCAAGTAAAAGCAATAAAAGGATAAATAGCGGGCGTCACATACACTGACATGCTTTGCCTCAGGAACCTGACAAAAGATTTGGTCCCTTCAAACTTTGCTGACCGCAATGCACATGTCCACCTGATCTATATACATGTGTCAGGTGCCTCTACGAAGTGTTGTAAGTTTTTGCCTTGCGTACATTGTACGCCGGGCCACAGAACGCTTCTTGGCCCCAGGTTGATCTGACAGCCAGCTGTACTCTGTGCCTGCTGCACTTGTCACATCAGCAGGACTAGCACCATTCCTTTTTATGTCAAAATCAGCAGCCACATCAGGATATACAGTTTCCAAAGAATTGCACTCACAAAGCTGGTGCCCAGCACAACAAGGGCATCCTGTTGACTTTCTGCTTGAGGCTCGGTTGTATGCCCGAGCCTGCCAGCTGTGCACCTTGCCCTTTGAGCATTCATGGCACTGCCACCAAATGAGCTTGCTGCTTTGTAAAGTTGTGTTGTCAGGGAAGTTACCATTCTCTTTGTTTCTGTCATGATCCCATTGCTGCAGCAAGGCATGCTGTGCGGCTGCAAAAGTAGGGTGCTTCTGCCTGGTGCCGTCTGCTCCCGTGCAGCCATTTGCCTTTGCACATTTGGGGCACCCAGTCTTGCCGTATGCCTTATCCATCACTGAAGCTTGCCATTCATGCAAGCAAGCATTGCACTTCCAATGGGCTCTCATGTTGCTGAAGACAGTCACTTGATCTGGTGACACTGGATGGTTCTTCTTGGCGTCCCAGAACAGTGCAGCCTCGGGCGCTTTTCGAGCAAATGTGTTATGCTGGCAGATGGCGTTGCCTGAGCAGAAGGGACAGCCTGTGCCTTGGCTCCGTTTGCTCACAAAAGCTTCCCAAACATGTGGAAAGCCCTCTGGGCACTGATCACACAACCACCAGACTTTGCGGTTGCTGTAAGGTTTGATCAGAATATGGCCAAGGTGTCTGTTCAGCTTTTCATGCCACTGTCCCTGCAGCTCTTCACGAAGCAAGCTGATGTTGGGTCCAGCCTCATCAGGCTGCCAGCTTAGCTGCTGTGCTATGTTGCCAGTACTGTCATTGATGCTGTAGGCATGCCCTGCAGATCGCATGCATGCATCTAGTTGGCATGCGAGAGCAAACGCTGAAGGAGGTTGAGACACACAAAAAATAAGCTGGCTTGCCAACACAAGAAGCACACCTGTACGGGACCAACGAACGGTGGCAGAAGTTCTTGTGTTTCTACAGTGAGGTGCTTGCTGTAGCTTGGGTGGGTAGCTGGTCGGCCGCCTGACGCCATGATGTACTGGCAAGGTCCGCCTGAAAGCAGGCCGCTGCCAGGTGTCAGACCTGCTGTTGATTGGAGCAGTCATGGACTGTTGTTTCGAGTCTATGTGTGCTGCTATCTTGACACACCTTATGTGGCAGGCATTGAAAGATAGAGTCGCTTCCATACTGCAATCCTAGCACGGTCTGATCAAAGCAGTGACGATTCGCTGCTTGATGTGGTCGAGAACCGCAAGCAGAAGCATGAGAATGGGGAAAATGCAGTGCTGTGGGAGCCTTTCACGCATCCTACTGTGTAACGCCAGCGCCTCAAGCAGCGCAGTTTAAAAGTCAAAGCAGCAGCTGCTGCAGATCTCAGATGTCGATTGAGAACGGACATGTATGAGCATGAACAGAACATACTACAGGATTCAAACTCACACAGTGTCTGGCCTGCTCGCGGCTGGCTCGTTGCCGTCGCCTGCAACACAACCGTCGTGGAACGATAACCGGACGCATGCATACTTGTTCAAGCATCGCAGCACATTCCACGGCCGATCGTGCACATATATATTGCCTGTAGGCAATGAGCAGAAGCAAGACAGCCGACTGCGTGCGTAAGTTCCGATTCCATGTTTGAATAGAACGCTGCAGTGCTATGCATGCATACTGCAGTGTCTCTGTCTGCAGGTGCTGGCGTCATCATCTGGTTCACCTTTCACAGCGCAAACGCCACGCTATCAAGATATAACTCCAAGGCCGACTTGACACAGTCTGAAGGGCAGAGCATTCTGGCAGCTGTGTCACAGCAGGCCTCTGTGTGTGAGGCTTGGCTGCCAGACTTGATGAAAATCAAAGCGTGGAAGAGCTCGGCATCAAAGTGCCAGGCAAACATCACCGTAGTGACGCAGCTGTCATTTGACAGGTGACTCTCATCTGCCCAGAAGCTGCCTTTGTTATGCAGGCAAGATTCTCAGGGTTTAGTTCACATAAAAGTGATGCTTTCTCGAAAGGTCATGTTCTGTCCTGCAGATTGTGTTGACTGACTGTACAATACCAAGTTGTGTTTCTCTAAGTTGCTCTACAGGTTTGACAGGTCAAGACTGAACTACTTACACTTGACATGGCATGACATGGGCATGATAGGTCTCCAGCTGCAGTGATGCATGGGAATGCAAATTCAGCTGTGACTGTGCATACACATGTATGTCTACAGTGGTGTTGCTTTCCAGCCATGCACACTTGACACGTGAGAGTACCTGAGGATCAAACATCATGATTCAGCGCCCTTTTTGACAGCAGCTCTGAAGTGAACATACAGGAGTACCTTCATGACCAGCACCGGTGCGATTACTGCTTGGGAGAGACAAGGCTTGTGCTGCACATATCTAGCTCATCATGAGCTGGAGAGCGATTTTATCATTATTCTCAGGACAAATGTTATTAATATGGTGCGATTGGTGATGTGCAGGCTTGATATGTTGGGGCGCCTCTGTACCACATGGCACGGCTGGGTGTCAGCTGCTGTGTACCTTCCCCTTGACCCACAAAGCTACAGCACACACGTCCACACTGCAGTAGCCCAGCTGGACCAGCTGCATGCTGACCTTGAACCAGGTCAGCCCAATAATAATAATAATAATAATAATAATAATAATAATAATAATAATAATAACAATAATAATAACAACAACAACAATAAAATTGCTGTCCAGCTCATGATGAGCTAGGCACGTGCGGGACAAGTATTGTCCAAGCAGTCTGTCTTGCGCATCTCTACAAGCCCAGCCTTATAGAAACTGTAGGTATTTGTTGTCAACTGTCTGATATATCATCTGCCTGTCGCTTAGACCCCCACTAACCCTACTACGTGGTCAAGAGTTTACACTGCGTACCAAACAGTTCCATGGCATTATAGAAAATGTAGGTGGTTCTTGTGTCAACTTCATGACACATTATCTGCCTGTCACTTAGACCCCCACTACCTATCAAAATCTACACTGCATACCAAACCAAGTTTGGCTGTGCACATGCCACGTGGTCAATATCAGACACATCTCAAGTCACCCCATGCATTGACCCAAGGACCCTCAAGAACCCCCACACCTGGCTTACCCCTACAGCACAAACAGTTTGCACCTGTGCAACAGACAATGATGACTCAAGCTGTTAATTGCAGGACAATGTAAGCTAGACTTGATGCTGTACGTCCCTCAGGGGCCCCCACCCCCCACCCATCCAGCCATGCACCCCCTGAATGCCTTGCGCAACAGAGCCATAGCAGCAGCACAGACTGAGGTACATGCCTGCTGCTGTGACACATCACGTGCCTGGTGCTGTGCAAATGCTCACAAATTGTGAACCCACCTCAATCATTTACAATCAATTACCCATACTGTGGAGTAGGAATGAGATGCTGTGCATGATCTCAAGAAATCAGTACCCATGTGTCTGTCTGTGCAACACACTGTCTAAAACACTTGCGCCTGCAAGCCCTTTGTTGATTGTTCTGACGGCTGGCCAGTGCTGGTGCCAGTGCTTACTGCCAGTGCTGCAGTTTCTGGCAGTCAGGGCTGGAGAGACAAGACCTGTCCTGCACATGCCTAGCTCATCATGAGCTGCAAAGCAGTTTCAGTATTAATAATAATATCATCATCATTATTATTGTTGTTGTTGTTGTTGTTGTTATGAGACTGACAGCAATTTTGCTCCTGCTCTCCCAACAATAACATTGCAAAATGCCTTTCACTCCCTTCTTGCAGGTGCTGCTTCTGCTGGATGCAGACTTCATGGTCAGCAGCTCTCTGAATGAGCTTCAGCACAGCAGTTGGGTGCACAGTGTGGTGTCACAAGGTGTTCTTGTGGTCATCCCTGCCTTAGAGCCAGTCAGCAATGACTTGACCAGCCAACAGGCAGTCATCAGAACATGCACAGGTGGGTCCCTACTGCCAGCCTGGTAGAGTACTTAGCTTCTCAATGAACTGACGCCAAAAAGTGTTGTCTTTGCTTTTCTTGTTTGTTTTTCACAGGTGGGTCCTCTCTGTCAGCTGCTGCATTGACACCGTTGGTTTTGCGCAAAGTACACATGACACATATCCAATACATATACAATGAAGATTTGTGTAATCACAGAATCATCACATGTCTGCCGTTGTGCAGGGGGCAAGGCAGAAGCCCTAGCAGGAATTGGGCAGGGTTTGCTACAACCTTTCCATGTGAATCGCTTTCAGGCAGGACACAGCGCAACAGACTTTCCACGCTGGCTCATCACTGATGACCTGTACACTACACAGTATGCCGTGGTAAGTTGTAAGACATGCTCTGCACTCCTTTTGTACCTTACAGCCTTGGAGCTGGGCAGCCCGGTATAATACTTGGCTTTGCAATAAGTTGACGCTGAAGGGCGCAGTATTTTCTTTATTTACAGCTTGGGATCAAACACAAAACATCCCTTTTTCAGGACATATCGCATGATCCTACGCAACATGTTCCAAGTGGGCCCTTATAAACCCCAGCATCGACTGTCCTTCAGTATAGTGAGCGCTGCACTGGGGGTCTCACAGTTGTCCCAGCCCACTTTCATTTTCTCCATTTTCATTTCATTTCGTTTCACTCCCTCTCTGGGTAAGTCTGGAGTGTGAAGCCAGTTGTGACTCATCTGACATCCTGGCTTGAAAGCAAAGAAAAGACTCCGCCTTTCGGCGTCAATTTGATGAGGAACCCAGTACTGTACCGGGCTGCCCAGGGCTGGCTTGAAAGCACTGCAAATCAAGTTGCTCGTCTACCTCAAGCAAGCTGAGCTGCCTTGCAGGGAGCTCCGGGCTGCCGCCTTAGGAGGCTCCCGTTATGATTGCTGAAAAGCGTAAACTTTTCTTTTCTTTCTCTTGCCTTGCAGGGGTTTGAGCCATATGTGTTGGTGTCCAAAGCCCTGGTGCCCTGGTATGATGAGCGCTTCACCGGGTACCTTGAGGACAAGGTGGTGCACATCCAGCACATGGTTCACATGGGCTTCAGCTTTGCAGTGCATCCTGAGGTGTTTGTGGTGCACTACCCACATGAGGACTCCAAGGATCAGGGCCTTGTTAAGGCTACCGTACTCATGCAGCAGGTTGATCATTCACTCGCCGGCTCGCTTACTCACTCACTCACTCACTCACTCACTCACTCACTCACTCACTCACTCACTCACTCACTCACTCACTCACTCACTCACTCACTCACTCACTCACTCACTCACCTGTTGCAGATGGGAGACATCAAGGATGCATCAAAATGCCAAATGCATATGTTGCTACAATGGCGACAGTGTGCCAGCTGTCACAGCTCAGCTGGTGTTGTCACAGCGCTTGTTTGCACCTTGAAAAGAATTTCCTGTACAATCTGCCAGTATGAAAGCGCATCTTCCCATAAAGCTCCAGCTGTGTAAGTGCCTGAAACTGTCAGCCTGTCAGCCAGCATACTCTGACCATGGCTCACCCCTCCTGGTGCAGATTCAAGCCATGGGGGATGCAGCAAGATATGAAATGGCAGCAGGGCTGTATCTGCCACCCACCAAGTTTGCCCCCTGCAATGCACCCTATCAGACCCCAGCCCAGACTGGCTTTGCACAGGGCTGCACTGATGCCCCAGGCATCAAGCAAGCAGGTATATCACATGTCAACCTGCTGGCTCAGCGTGCAGAACAAAAGTCTACCTATCACAATCTTCAGCCAACCGTGCATGATGTACATGCTGGGCATACTGTACATGCTTGGTGGACATGCTGGACAGACTGTACCTGTTTGGTGGACAGCACCACATGCTGTAACTCTATCCTGGCATGTGGTTTACTAGCTGTACAAAAAAAGCTCCAGGCTACTGCCTTAGGAGGCTCCCGTCATGATTGCCGGAAAGCGTAGATTTACGACTAAACGCTCTTTCTTTCTTCTAGCTGTACTAATGCAGATGTTGCAGCATGTTGAAAAATGGGCAGTTTGAGGGATTGCTGCAAGGCTTGGGCATGCAGTGTTGCTCTTGGCTACATACTGCGCTGCTCATGCTTAGTTGCTGCACAAGCTGTGCAGAGGGTGAATGTTGGTATCAAAGCTTTGTGCAATATAACTCTGCAGGCAGGCAGGCTAAACACAAGTCTTGCGCTGCAGGTGACCATGCAGTGTCCCACAGGCGGCGCATAGCAGCAAAGGTGTTGAATGAGCAACCCCATGATGCTCATGCATTCTGAATGCGATATATCATACTCAGCTTCAGCTTCAGACCAACAAACCCTCTCAGCTCAGTTTGCTACTTCTTGCCAGCACTTGTGTTGACAACCTTGGCGGCTACTTTTGAGGCCAGCCCAGTGTACTTTGACGTGTAGGTAGGTTGTTGTGTTAGTGAACAATGCAGTATGGTATGGCATTGTCAAGTAGCAATAGCAGTGGTAGTCAAGCTAGTAGATGTACTACACTAAATGTATCACTACAGCTAGGTTCATGATCTTCAGTCTGAGAGCCGTAGGTGCAATTCACGCACTAGCTATAGCATGTCAATGTGCAGCGCTGTGCATTCCCCTGATATGTATGCAGTACAATTTGTTCACATGTAATTCACATCACATCAACTGCACAATGGCAAACTGCTACACTTTGAAGCCTGAGGCTCTGAATTTGGCACATTAGACATAAACCTGTCTTGCAAAGTTATCATCAATTGAGTACTCGGTCTGTTCAGTGCTGCTGGAGCTGCTTGGTGACAATGAGCATAGCGATGATGCATTGCTATGCCGTGGCTGTGAATGCCATGTATCAAGTTTGAAGATTATGCAGGCGAGTCATCAGTCTGGTCATCAGTAATGCGAAACTCAGGCGTAGACTTGTCACGCTCGTACAGCAGCTTCTTCTGCCTTTCTGAAGATTAGATTCCGCCAGCCTTCTAGCAACTACCCTGACAGCATCGCTGCGCCCCAAAAGGACATCAGCAATCCAATTTTCGGCGCTGCTAGCAGATCAGTCGTCTTTGACGCTTCCTTTTACTCACGTACCTTCCCAAGATGGTCTTCGGCTGGGGTAAGCCCATTTGACCCTGCTGATGACCTAACAGTTGCATCGCATCATAGGCGAGAAACTCTGCGTGTGCTGCTCAATCCATTGCATTCCGCAGGCGGTGACAACCACGAAGAGGCATATAACCAGGTTTACGACGACAACAACCCTCCATACGATGATGACAACAAGGCCAAGTTCAGTCACGAGGCAGTTGGCGGTAAGTTGCGTCTGTTCAAGCGTTAGTGCGCTGCGTTGCACTTGGCGCTCGCCTTTGTCGCATTTGATGTTGCACAACGGTTCACGTTTGCTGAGGTTGACTTTGCGTCTGCAGGAGCTGCTGCCTTCTTCGCCATGCGTGAGTATGAGAAGCACCAAGCTGCCAATGGTCAGCCACCAAGCCACGAGTTTGCTAAGGAGATGATGGCTGGCGTGGCTGGTGCTGAGGTGAGCTTTTGCTACCATCATATCTTTTTGTAGCAGATTGAGCTGCAGCTTATAGGCCACCTTTGCTGCTACAGCTGATTTGTCTTGCAACAACTGTTTCCTGCTTGTCTTGCAATGAGTTCCTCAATGCGAGCTGGTACCAAGCTACCACAAGTAATCTCGGAAAACCGAAACCTGACGAGAAAAGCCTGACAAAAAAAGTAAACCTGACTTGTTGTCGTGGCCTAACAAAATCTACGGGACAGTTCTAATTAAATTTTTTGTTTCTGTAAGTTTTCCTCTACCAAGTTGGTAGACCTCACATCACTCACAGCTGCTATGGAGAGCTCTCACTTTTCCTTTGCCAGCTGTACACGTAATGGCCAGACTTGGATTATACTGGAATCAACTGCACACTGATGCAGTGCAGTGATTTGTCTGCTGATCACAAGTCTGCTGTCGTGTAGGTGGACAGACTAGCTGAAACCAAGGGCATGGACTACCTTGACAAGGAGAAGGCAAAGCGTCAGGCAAGGCAGGAGGCCAACAACCTGTATGACCAGAACTATGGCAGCCAGGATGTTGGTGGCGGAGGCGGCAACTGGGACAATGTTCAGAACAACTACCAGCAGCAGTATGGTGACAGCTATGGAGGATACTAGACACTCTTTTTGTGCCAGCCTTGCAATGATTCTGCACACCTGCTGGTATTTAGGTAGATTGCTGAACTTACGAAACTGGTGAAGCTGGGGCGTTTTGCAATGATCGACAATGTTGTGTCGATCATGCAGCATGCTGTCAACCTTGTTAGCCAATCCGTTTTCTGATATGTAAGACTGAAGCCGTTTTTGCACTACAAAGCAACAATAGCATGGCCTGCAAGGCAGAGGTACCCTTAGGTCACCTATTGCAAGTCATATTGCAATATTACCAATTGGGTGTTCTACCTGCCGTATCTGATACAATCTTGTATCGTAGTATGACCATGGCTGCATACTGCATCAGGCTCTCTACAGGCCAGCTGTTTTGCCAGCTTCTGCTCATCTGCTTGTGAACCATTAACAAAATCGGTCACAACTTGCTTTCTGTGTTAAAAAAAGTAACAGGTGGCGACCACGTTTTGGCACATGCCCAGTCAAATTGGGACACAGCCCGTCCAAACAGCTTCTCCGAAACTAGTTACGTTTTCGACTTATTGCACAAGCAAACTTAACTTTAACCAGAAGTTGAGAGGTCAGTCGCAATCATGGTGTTTGGCTTCGGGCACAACGGTGAGTGTGCTGCCTGAAGATCCGCTGTTACCATCCCCTGTATCGAATGCCATCAGCTCAAACGTGCACTACTGCTGTGCAGAGCACGCAAATGAGGAGAACTACGATCAGGTGTACAACCAGCCTCACGAGGGCAGTATGACACATGAAGCTCTGGGTGGTGAGTCGCAAGTGCCATCGATCGTCAGATAGGTTCACCATCGGTTGTCAGATAGGTCAAACGAGTTGCGAAAGTGGTCACCTTTTCTGAATGCAGGCGCCGCCGCTTTTGCTGCAATGCGTGAGTATGAAAAGCATCAATCCGCCAATGGCCAGCCTCCTAGTCACCAGTTCGCCAAGGAGTTGGTTGCAGGCATCGCTGGTGCAGAGGTAGGTTGCTCGGCCTGTCGAACTGCTGCGGCTGAGAGGTCGTGCTGTTTGTTTCTTGTTCACACAGATCTCACCTGTGCAGGTGGACAAGCTGGTCGAGACCAAAGGCTTGGACTATGTGGACAGGGAGAAAGCCAAAAGGCATGCTAAGCAGCAGGCAGAACAGATGTATGACCAGCAGTATGGCAACAGGGATGTTGGCGGTGGTGGAGGTAACTGGGGCAATGTTGGCCAGCAGTATGGTGTAGGCGGAGGAGGAGGTGCGCCCATTTAGAGGCCCCAGCTTGCGCGCTGACCTGGGTTTTGCAGCAACAATTTGTGGCTGGATGCACAATGGCTGGATGCACAATGGCTGGATGCACAATAAACCTCGTGTCTCTTCTTTGCAATAACTTTTACTTGGCATCAAACCCACACGCATCACGTCTTTTAGGATATAATAGCAAGCCATATTTCCAGCAAGTTCTCAGGAGCTTTCTAGGAGGTCCAAACCATGTTCTAGCTCCACCTGATGCAGATTTTCTGCTCTGCAGTATTTCTCTTCTGTGGGTCTGCCATTGTTGTGCAATGCAGTATGCAGTCAAACCCACAGTACAGCAGCCAGGCACACCTTTTTTCGCACATGTTGCTTGCTCAACTACACAGCTCACCTGAGCACTGAGTCAGATACCTTGTACACACACATACATACAGCATGATAACTTTAGCTTTTCCCAGCTTTCATGTTTTCAACATTCCCAACTAAAATTGAGGATGCTGGTTTTGCAGGTTACGGTGGTCAGCAGGGAGGCTATGGTGGTGGTGGTGGTGGTGGGTATGACCAGGGTGGCCAAGGAGGGTATGGAGGGGGGCAGCAAGGTGAGCTTTCTGACTGCTTGTGTGCTGCACATGACTCGCTCAAGCCTCAAGCTTTAGAATAGAGCTTTAGAACACAGGCTTGAAGACGAATTGCTGCCTGACAAATTCATGCCAGTGACTGAAGCACCTATGCCATGCATCACATCATCTATTAGCATGATTCAATGCCATGTGATTCAGTGCCACCTAGGGTTGGTGAAGAATTGACCAAGCTGATGTGGGCACATATGATGTTGAAATGTGTTGTGATGCATAGCATAGATGCATCAATTGCTTACAGTCCCTCATAGCCACAGTGATCGCTTCTTTGATACACATCTGTCAACGCTTTGAATAGCTCATATGGTCTCAAAAGGTTATTGCGATCACTCCTTGCCATCAAGAAGTCTCCTGCAGACCTGCAAAGTCATGTGATGCCCTTACACACCATATGGACTCAACGCCTGTTTGTGTGTGAAGGATATGGAGGCCAGCAGGGCGGGTATGGGGGTCAGCAGGGCGGTTTTGGGGGTCAAGGAGGGCAGGGAGAAGGCCACCACCACCACCACCACCATGGTGAAGGTGGCCAGGGTGGTGGTGGTGGAGGTTACGAGCAGCAAGGTGGTGGTTACGGTCAGCAGGGTGGTGGTTATGGTGGTGGTTACTAGACTTTGCTGGCCTGTTATTCTGCAGCACAGCTCTGGTGATTTGAGATGTGTTACAAATGAGTTACAATCATCAGCCAGAATGATTTCGACATGATTTCTGCGTGTGGTCCAAGACTCAACAACTTTTCAATTTGTAAAGACATTCTTCATACTGTGTGTCATCCATGCAGCATGCAGCTGCCTTTTTGCCAGCAGAAATATGTTGGCTTGAGAAACATGCATATGGCGCCACATGGCGCTACAGCAACCACTGCATGCATGCTGCCGATTTACCATGGTCATGGCACTGCAGCAGGTAGCAAGGTTGTGCACACACTTGTTCACGTGGCCGTCGACTTATAATCATCTGCAGTTGGCAAAAGCATGCATGCTCAAGGCTGTGCTACAAGTACTGTTGGATATCGGCAGACGGACTGTTCGTACAAGATGGTAGGCGTCAGATTGAGCAATGGCCCAAAGTTCATCTGACAATGAGACCTTCAATTGGTTGACTCCTGTCAAAATATAGCCTAGTTGCCAACAGCAACACAGATGGTGATTGCCATCGCATAGTTGACAGTGTCAAGCACGCAAAAGGAACGGTCGGAATGGCTTCTGATGCCTCCTTCTCACTCTGATTGGAAGCTGCGCAAGCCCAATTAGTCACATGCCAGTTGGTCAAAGGCCAGATTCGCCGTCGTGCATTCGAACAAAATCGTAACCGAAGCTGCTCACGCGAACAAAGTCCGACGGCTTTCGATCCAAGCCTACCAAGCATTGACCGCGCTAAGCATCTGCAGTCATGGTTTTCGGATTTGGCCATCGTAAGCTGTATTTTTGTTCGCTCAAACACGACCGATCACTGCACTTGTGTACTTCGCTTGACCGACTGTCATGATCTGTTTGCTTTGCAGATGACAGCGAGAACAACTACAATCAGGTTTACAACCAACCCCACGAAGGCAGCATGACGCACGAGGCAGTGGGAGGTGAGGCAGGCTATTTGATGCAGTTAGGTCACCTAATCACTCGTCTGCACTGTCGTTGACCTGCTCCGTGCGTCCAGGGGCCGCCGCATTCTTTGCCATGCGCGAGTACGAAAAGCATCAAGCAGCCAATGGCAATCCACCTAGTCATGCATTTGCCAAGGAACTGATGGCTGGTATTGCAGCTGCAGAGGTAATTTCTGTCTTCTATCACACTTCGTTTTGACTTGTACCATGCCGCCAGCGAGTTTTCCTTCTGCACGTTCGACAGCCTTTACTGTGCGTGTAATTCCTTGCGTACCTCGTGACAGGTTGACAAGCTGGTAGAAACCAAGGGAATGGACTACATGGACAAGGAGAAGGCCAAAAGGCAAGCCAAGCAGCAGGCTGAGCAGATGTACGACCAGAACTATGGCAACAGAGACATTGGCGGTGGTGGAGGTGGCAACTGGGGCAACATTGGCAACCAGTATGGCATGGGTGGTGGCATGGGTGGTGGTGGATATGGCATGCAGCAGGGCAAGAATTTTTCACAATCCTGCACTTCTGCATGTCATGCCCGACAATGATTTGATGTTCATGCTGTTCTTGCTTACTGTCTCTTCACACGCTGTTGCGACGGTTCATCATGTGCTTTGGCTGACAGTCTCTCAGGCAGTCCAGTCATGTTTGCGCTTCAGGCAGTCCAGTCATGTTTGCGCTCAATTCTAGACTACATGCAAATGCTTCATCACAGCTCACAGCTGAGAAGTTTATTGCATCAGGTTGAGTGCATATGCTTGCAATTGCATATATGCTTGGACTGTTGTGCACAATTTGATCACTAGACATGTCATTCATAACTATACTGTTCAGTCAGCTTGCATGCAATACAGGTGGAGGCGGCGGTGGTTATGGTCAGCAGGGTATGGGTGGTGGAGGTTATGGTCAGCAGGGTATGGGTGGCGGAGGGTATGGTCAGCAGGGTGGCTATGGTGGCGGTGACCCCATGATGCAGCAGGGTATGCAAGGAGGTTACGGTGGCCAGCAGGGTGGTTACGGTGGTCAGCAGGGTGGTTACGGTGGTCAGCCTGGTATGGGCGAGGGTCACCACCACCACCACCACCACAACCAGCAGGGTGGTGGAGGTGGATATGGCGGTGGCTATTAGACAAGCCACTGATGCAGTCACAACATGGAGATGATTGCTGCGGTTTCTGTACGGACATTTCTTTGGACTGTATTGATGGCGCTCATGTGTGGAAAATGCACCACACAAACAGGCCTGAACATGTCCAAAGTGTGGCCTTTGCCTTTTGCTGTGAAGCTTTAAGTGTCAGGATGTGTTATGTAGTGCCTAAAAGTAATGGACATTCGACAAGCAGCCAGGGCAACATGTACACAGTGTGTGGATAAATGAGCAGTCAGACATGATGATAGCTGGATGTGCTACATAAGTGTGAAAGTCCGTGAAGTGTTTGACAACTCCTTAGAATGTAATTGACATCTGCCACTAGTCATGCAAAACAAGTTGCACTGTAAGCTCCGGCCAAGACAACATGTCTCTCGGACACTTAACACAATAACTTTGCAAGAATGAAACGCAATTGGCATGGGCAGGACCTTCAGAAGGATGCACAAACCACAGCATGCAGTTGTGTGGATTCAACGCTCATGCATAGACTTTACAAGTGCCAGAATGCAAGCCTCACGAAGGACAGAGACTCTATCCGACAGACATACATACTACACTGCAGTCCGAGGGCTCGAGCACTGAATATGCTGAACTAAAATTATGGCAAAAAAGGACGATTGGTACACACATCAGATCACAGAATGGAAAGTGAACTTCACAAATGTGCCCTGATTCATGAACACAATTTCTAGATTGAAGTTGCTGCATTATGAAAGTACACAATTTGATAACCAGGCACCACAAACCACGCACAAAGAACTATCAAAGTCCAATCACAGGTTTGTTTTGGTCAGAGTACATCTAGAAAATCCCAGCATGACCCTACTTCCTCTTCGCTGCTGTCATCAAAGCATGCGAGATGCCTATCATCAGCACAAAGAGTCACGTCTCCTGGACTGAAACAAAACACTGTTTCTTGTAGTAGACAAGTAGAAGACAAGTCTTGCAGTAGACACCTTGGCTGCAAGCCAGGTACATTTGTTCTTGCACATGGCAACCACACATCTGTTTGTTGCCTATGTGCCTTGAGCTGTGTGCCTATGTGCCTTGACACAGCACTGCTGTTTGCCTATGGCACTGCTGTTTGCCTGATGTGCTGGCACAGCATATGCTCGATTGTTTGTATAACATCCAGCCTAGAGGAAAAGCCTCCTTGTTGCTTCAGATGGCTCTATTGTGTGTCCATCATCTGGCCTAAAGGAAAAGCCTTCTTGCTTCAGATGGCGAATTCTCCACTGCTGTTGTCCTGCTGGCTTGACTGCCATAGCCTTGAACCACGTTGCCATGAACAAAGCCAAACAGCAGAGCGATGAGGACGTATGTGCCAATGAGCTGAAGCCCCATCATCCAGTTGGACTGCCCGTCTGCATGTGCGGGTGTGCGTGTCAGAAGCATGTGCGTGCGTGTGCGTGTGGGTGGGTGTGTGGGTGTGTGTGTGTGTGTGAAGCATGTGCGGGTGTGCGTGTCAGAAGCATGTGCAGGTGTGGTTGTCAGAAGCATGTGCGGGTGTGCGTGTCAGAAGCGTGTACGGGTGTGCGAGAAATCAACAGTGCGACTAGTTTTTCAAGGGCACAGTATGAAACAAAGACTACGTGTAGTTGGGTAGATATAGATATAGTGCATATACAGATTGTATCAAGGAGGTGAGTGGGACATGTTGGCTGATGAAAGGAGAGGTGATGTTAAATTACCTGAGGATACGAAGTGAGCGTGGATGACTGATAGTGTCAGGATGAGGATGAGGAACGGATCCAAATCCAGCGAGAACTCCTTACCAATCGCCCACCTGCATCATAATGGCAGTCAAACATCACAACATCAACATTGTCAGCGTCAACTGTGACAACAGCACAACATCAACATTGTCAGCGATGAGTGTGACAAAAATACTCAGGAAAAACCTCTGATAGCATGCCCAGAAGCTTAAGTCGGCTGAAAGACAGAATTGCCTGCTGAGGACAATATGGGGGCAGCGATCTAGCTTTAAAGAGTCAACCGGTGACTCACCACAAAGATTGGTATTCACTGAGAATGCCCTTTGACAAGTTGGCAATCACACTGTTGTTTGTTGTTTTCTACAAAATGAAGTCTATGCATACTGAATATGCAGTATCTGCTGTTTTCTGTCTACTGTTACCTGTCTACTATTCTAGTTGATTGAGAACAAGAGGTAAGTTATAATTCATAAGGTGTTGAGATTCTGTGACCATGTGTCAGACAGCATCCCAACAAAGAGTGCTCACCGTGTGCAAGACAGCATCTCAACAAAAGAGGGCTTACCCAATGAGAACCAGCACGGGCAGCACAAAGATGGCAATCTGGATTGAGGAGCCCAGAGCTACTCCAATAGCCAGGTCCATCTTGTTCTTGTAGGCCACCAGGACAGCTGTGATGTGCTCACAGGCGTTGCCAGCAATGGGTAGGATGATGAGTCCCAGGAAGGCTTCGCTCAGGCCGGATTTGGTGCTCACATCCGAGATGGCGTCTGTCAGGAACCTGCAGAGGGGAAGTCAGGTTTAGTCACATCAGAGATGGTATCTGTCAGGAACCTGCAGAGGGGGAGTGAGGATGAGTCACAAGGAAGCGGTGATGCTGAGGTGTGTGAGGAACGTGCATTGCAATTCAAAAATAATGCATTCTGCAGTGGAACTATACACCAAGAAAACGCTTGGGGATAGTGAAAACGCATTTCTACGTTCAGAAGATGTTCTACGTGACAATCAGGCACCAGCTGTGATGCGCTGACAAGCATGTTGAAGTTTTGTTTTATTTTTTATTTTTATTCAATGTCTATATGCCTGTCTGTAGACATGTATTATACATTTATATACATTTGGGGATCAGTCACAATTGCGCCAGACTCAAACCAGACTGGGTGCTTGCAATCGGGAGTCTGTCTGTCAGAGAATGTGCATGAAATCATATTTTTTGTAGTCAAAAACCATACCTCTCCTAGCATCTGTTTTCCTGCAACTGTTTGCCTTCCGAAAGTGGCAGTGCAAAGCAAGCACAGTGTTGAGTACAGACACACATGGTAAGGTGCAAACCCTAGACAGAGGACAAAACCCTAGACAAGGGGCAACCCTAGGCAGCAAGCGCCCTCAGGCAGGGGGTAACCCTAGGCAAGAGACAACCCTAAACAGTACGCAACCTAAGCAGGGGGAAACCCTTGGCTTGGGGCAACTCTAGACAGCAAGCAAGGTTGGGCTGGAAGTGACATAGGAAGAAGAGGTGGACACAGTGAAGCAGGTAAGAAGAAGACTCACTCTGCGCTGATGGCCACAACCACGGTGACTCCTGACAGGCCGATGACAAATGCAGTGAGGGACATAGGAAGAGGAAGAGAGGGACAAGAAGAAGACTCACTCTGCGCTGATGGCAACGACCACGGTGACTCCTGACAGGCCAATGACAGCAGCAGTGAGGGACATGACCGGCTCCTCTTCGTCTTCCTCATCAGTCTCATTGAACATGGTGCGGTGGGTCTTCAGCTGGAAGAAGAGGTATGCTACATACCTGCAGCATGATGTTCTACCTGATTCATGATTCTGGCAGAGATCAGACTGCTGCTGATGAAAGGGCAAACCAACATGCACCAGCTCCTGTTGGAGAGGGGGGTGGAAGAGCAAGAGGGGGCGAGGGGTAGGGGGGGGGGGAGCTACTATCTTAAGCTGCTGTTGCTCCTCTTCTTCTGCTAGAAAAAAGGAGAAGGATGCCATGATGCTAATCATCACTTTTGGCACTGCTAGAACAAGCAGCTCTGCAGAAGAGTGCGATGACACTCATGAAGCGCCAGTGTCCCTCTTTTGTACACAGCTCTGATGTAGAAGAAGGCTGATAAGTGCAATCACTGCTGGACTTCCACAGCATGCACAGGTAAGCAAGCAAATCACGAGATAGCTACTTGGTCAACACACTTACCGATGTCATACAGTCATACAACATCAGCAGCCAAAATTGGACACAGAGAAGCGAAGGAAAATCACAGCACCGCTACACGAGGAGCGGAAAGACTTACACAAGCACCAGAATGATCGCTGTGCTGTGACTGATGTTGTACACCGCCGTATCGTCCAAGACAGTTGTGGCATATAGGGCAGGAGCTGCCGTGGGAATCACAATGGCTATGCAGGCCAGGAACAGCAGCGAGCAGGACGCCTTGTTGACTGTTGCGCTGAACTTCTGTGTCGGGTACTTGATACCCCCAATCAGGAAACAGCAGCCTGCAGGCAGAAGAAGAAGGGTGAGGGTTTCAAGCAATGCACAAGAGAGCAGGACGCTAGACTCTTGTATCGGGTGCTTGATACCCCCTATCAGGAAACAGCAGCCTGCAGGCAGCAGCAGAAGGGTGAAGACTGCAACTTGCAGCATATGATGTGCCAGAAACAGCAGGTTTCCTTGTGACTGTTGCGCTGCACTTCTGTGTCGAATACTTGTAAACCATGATCAAGAAGCAGCAGCCTGCAGGAAGAAGAAGACAGTTGAAGACTGCAACTTTTGGCGTTTATGCCAGGCTTTCATGGGAATGATGCAATGTGATGGGAACACGCTTTGACGAGATGACACGCTATGGTGGGGACCATGCACTTTGATGGGGATGATCATGCCAGACTTTGATGGGGATGATGCACTGTGGTGGGGATGATGCAGTATGATGGAGGTGATGCATTGTGATGGGCCAAAGATGGTCACAATGCATGGAGATGGGGACAATGCGTTTTGATGGGGATGATGCACCGTGATGGGGCTTGAGATGGGGACAATGCATGGCAATGGGGATCATGCACAGTGGTGGGGATTACACACTCTGATGAGCATGAAGCACAGCTGCTCAACTGCTGACAACGCATGGGAGAGAACATACACAAGAGCCGATGCCCCCTCATGGGGTAGGGCCTTAGTCTCAGCAGGATTTGTAATCTATGCTGGCAAACATCAGGGTATGCTTTGTACAATAACCCTGTTAAGACTACATCAAGCAAATCATCAAGTGAGCATACCTAGCACAAGCAGCAGGTTGGACAGGATAGACCCCACAAGGGAAGAGGCCACAACGGTGTATAGCCCCTTTGTGAGGGCCACGATGGACAGAATCAGCTCCACTACGTTTCCAAAGGTCGCGTTCAGCAAGCCGCCAACTGTCGGCCCAAAGCGAACCGCCAGATCCTCTGTGATCTCTCCCAGGATGAGCGCAAGTGGGATCAGCCCAACGATGTTCTGCAGGGAAAGCATGACACTCTCAGCTGTGATGATCTTAAAAATAAAAATAACAATGATAATTATAATAAAATCGTGTGCTTAGCCAGCAGGCATCAGGTACGTGCGACCTCAGCTGTGATGTACGTGTGCATATGTAAGTGGGGGTCTGCCAAACCCATGGGGGTCTGCTGAAGCCATGGGGGTCTCTGAATTCGTTGAATGTGACAGCTGATACCATAAAGTCAAATCATGTGTGATTGCTCTGAGAATGAGTGCTGATGGGACTAGCCCAAGCAGACATGGCAGAAGTGGCAGAAGTTGTGGCAGAAGTGGCAGATGTTGTGGCAGATCACATGGCAGATGCACTGACCAGGATGCAAGCAGCAATGCTGTTGACATGGCAGAAGTTGTGGCAGAAGCAGCAGGTTATGTGACAGGTTACATGGCAGAAAGGCAGGTTAAGTGACAGGTTACATGGCAGAAGTGGCAGGTTAAAGTGACAGGTTACATGGCAGAAGTGGCAGATGCACTGACCAGGATGAAAACAACGATGCTGTTGACATGGCAGAAGTGGCAGATCCAGCCGACAGGAACCACCAGCAGCATCAGATTGAGCCAGCTGCTGGTCAGCAGACCGTACAGCGCCTTGGCATCAGTCTTGCCTGGAATCCAGCCTGCAAATAAGAGTCACAATTGATGACGCAACAAATGCTTGTTGCAAAAAATCAAAAGTTTGTCGGTCTTGCCTGGAATCCAGCCTGCAGAGTCAAAATCAGGATCAAAGTGAAGTTCTATGCCAAAGGCTTATTACTTTTGTTTGGACATTCATGGATCCAGGTGGAAATCAGGTTCAGAATTGAGGTCAGCATCAAATGCTTGTCGCAGTAAGTCAACAATTTGTCAGTCTTGCCTGGAATCCAGCCTGCACACGGAACTCAGGTGCAGAATCAAAGTCATCATCAAATGCTTGTTGGAGTACGTAAATGCTTACAAATACCAGGAGCAAAGCCTGTGCATTCTTCAGGTGAACAGCTATGAAAATGCAGACTTAGCCAGCAGGCATCAGCAGGCATCAGGTGCGTCAGACGCATGTCAGCTCCCTCAAGACAGGCTTCTTCATAGCAGCATACATGCAATAGTTCAACTTCAACATGTGGACACCAGACAATGCATTTCAATATTGCCAAACTGGACGATCTGAAAATTTGGATGATCTGGAAGTCACCTGGCAGAGGTGGTCTCCTGACTGCTTGTTCAGAGTATCATGCATGTAGTGGTTTGACTGCACCGTGTGAACATCACACAATGAGTTTTGATGTTGCCAGTTGGGAAATCACACCTGGCCGACGAGATTTCCTGACTGCCGGCTCAGCCCCTGGTTCAGCATTGAACTTGTTGGCAGCTTCCTTCAAGAGCCGAAAGAGATCCTCTGCATCCTGTGGAGGAGCGCCATCAGGGTGGTTCAGATGCTTCCTACGTGACGGACAGACATGTGAGGTTTGCTCACTCAGGGTGGTTCAGATGCTTCCTATGTGACGGACAGGCATGTAAGGTTTGGTCGCTTGATGGAGGGGGGGGGGGTTGGCAACAGCTGGGCTGTCAGGGTGATGGGTTGTGATTGAGTATGCATCATGCAACAGCCCTGTTGGTCATTGCCCCCATGTGCTATCCCTCAGGCTTCAGGAGCATGCTTGCGCATGCTGTTTTTGCCGACACCTCAGTCCGCAACTTCTGCCAAGTAGCAGCTCTGGCTTCAGTCGTCTGCTACCAGCATTTTGTTGCCAGGAATCTGCTGATTTGATGATCGAAATATTGTCTAAAACCATTACAATGCTCAGTGTTTGCAGGATGGTTGCATGATGAGACAAGGTGCAGCGACAACTACTATGCAGAATTCTGTCACACACACCTGGCAGCACCAATGTTTCCAGCACACAACGTGGCAATATGCATCAAAGCCAAGTATGCAGAAGCCTGGCACACACACACACACACACACGCACGCACGCACACACACCTGGCAGCCCCAATATCTCCAGCAGCTTGGCGCCATTTGTCACCTGGCGACATCTTGGTTGCCGCCTCAGGCGTCCCCGGCAGCTGGCCAGAATCTGAGCGCACAGTTCCTCCCGAGTTGCTGGCTTGCAGCTTCCTGCCTGCAGCACTTGAGCACGTCAGTTCTGTAATAATAATAATAGTCATAATGATGATGACGATAATAATAATAATAGTCGTAGTAGTAGTAGTATCAATAAAGAATCGCTTTCCAGCTCATGATGAGCTAGGTACGTGCTCAGACAAGTCATGTCTCAGCAGTCTGTCTTGCGCATCTCTCAAAGGTCTGTAAGGTGAACAGATGTGCTTCCCAACATTGTCAAGTTTGTAAGGGAAGAAGAAGCGGTGGACATTAGCAATGTTGGTCTAGTAAGGATAGAGTGACAATAACGTTAGTTGATAAAGTTGGTTGCGTCAGTCTAGTATAGAAAGAGATAGCGAGCATTGGCTACATCAGTCTTGTGAGAGACCAAGCAAAAGTGATAGTAATAATAGACTCTGTTCCCCATTTACAGTTTTGTGCACCTTGTTGATGTTAAGAAGTTGTGCAAGTCAAGGTCATGTAAGATAGGTTGTACAGCATGTAGGTGCGCCTTAATGCCGCTTGACTGCTAAGAGCCATACGTGCCAACTTGATTTCTGGCTCTTTTTTGGGGGAGAGGAATAGACTTGGGGGAGAGGAATAGACAACAAAGTCAGCTTTGCCTCTTCTAAGGAGGAAACAGACCACAAAATCAGCTCTGCCTTTTTTGGGAGAGATGTCAATAACGAGATTAGCTATGGCCCTTTTTGGCGAAAAATAGAGGATGAAATCACAGCCGGAGGTAGACTCTAGTTCGTGTGACAAGACCAGCGCAAGAGATGTTGTACCAAAGACAAGCTTGGATGCAAATGCAGGACAAACACAACACCTGATCTTTCATTTTTGAGAAGGGACTGGCTGCGCCTTTTTGCAGCCACGGGCCCAATGGATTGGGAATCCCTATAGGGCTCAGGGATGGGCAAATGCCCTGGCCTGGCCTGACCCACCCCCCCTGAAAAGGTTGGGGGGAACACTGTGGGGACAGCATCGCCTGACGTCTGTCGTGCTGGCTGTGCGTCTTCAATCTGCATGACACAAATGTCAGCTTTGCAGTCAAACAGATTGAGTGGCCTCATATAGATTGTACCAATCCCCTGCAAAAGCGGAGATTAGGCTTGTAAAACTGTGATGATGAGCTTGGAGGGAAATGCTGCAATGACTGCAGATTTGCCACTCTGAGATGATACCAACATTGTTGCAAGAGTGGAGCAGATGCGCTGCTGAGATTGGCTACACATGCAGAGGCACACAAGTTGATGCAGACCCTGCAGGACTCAATGTTGCAAAGCGCTGCTCAGGCGTAACATGCAGCAATAATACTCATACATCACCAGGTGTGATCTTCTAGCAAAGCAGCAATAACGCCCATGCAACACAAGGTGTGATCTTCCAGCAAAGCAGGTGCATTTGCTGGATTCTGCTGTGACTTGCAGCAGGGTTGCAAGTTGCTCACCCTTGCGCTGTCTCTGACGGCCAGCTCAGGAATATCCACAGTTGTGTGCGAAGGAGGCCTCTGCAGTGACCGCTGATCGCTTGTGCCCTGACCATACCCTGCGTCTCTGTCGTGCGCTTGTTCTGGCAGACTGTTGTTAAACCCCTTAGAGTCGCCGTCCAAGTCTTCAACTACAAGTGCTGCTGGGGCAACTTCCTGAGTTGCTCTTCTGCTTTCTGCTGTCACTCGTTCGAAGCGGTCAATGATACGCAAGGCCTGACGGGCCCGAAGCAGGGCTTTCCAACTTATGGGCGTTTTCAGCACGTACAACACGCAACGGCGAATGCATGAAGCCTCGTCGAAGTCATCGTATATGTACAGTAACAGCCTTGCGATACACGTTTTGAAAGCGAAGCTGACCGCTACAGCTACCGAGGTGATCTATCATGCCTTCATACTTATGCGTTAGTACGACATTTAGATGCCACACAGCTGACTGAGAAGGTGCACGTTCGATTTTGTGAAGCAGATGTCTCCTTGATCGATTGGATCTCAGATACACGTCCCCAAGGACACTGATTTGCAGAGCCCGGTGAAATGCCTGGATCATACCTGGTAGGTGATATGTCAGACACATTTACTGTATGCAGTCAAGCAAGGCTGTGTCAGGCTGCGACATGCACTCATGCAGCTGTCTAAACGAAGACACTATTTGGCACATCTGATGGTCAACACAACGATGGCAGTGTAGGTATTGCACCGTTAGGCATAATTGTTGCCGAATCAGAAGCCATGAGGCGGCACTCCTTACCACAGGAGAGTCACGTGTACACATGTTTAACTACAAATTCAATTGAAGATGCATCATACGAACTGAAGTTCGTAACTTCGATTGTTGGTGCAATGAGGTCTTTAAATTATTGCACACTTATCACCTGAAAGCGAAGGGAGGCAAACAGACTGTGATGCATGATTGACAGCGCACAGTTTGACTCAACGTTGACAGCAGAGTATACTACGTAGCGCCATCTGCTGGCACGCAGCATACAATTGTAAGCATGTACATGTCTTTCAATCACCCTCGACATCAGCTCCAGGTCAGTTGTCGTTGCATTTCATCCACAAGCATATGTGCTTGCACAACGACAGTACAAGTGCAGCTGCATAAAACAAAAAGGTAGTAAAAAATAGTATGTATTACATTACTTCAAACAAAAACTTGGCAACTGCCAGCGCCATGTCTAATTAGTCCTGCCTGACGCCAATGCCATGTCTAATGATACTACAACATGACACACTTGCACTCAACCACGATCGTCACGTACAAGAGTGCGCATGCTGTTCACAGTCTTCTAGGTCAAATTATACAATTTTAGACTTCTACAGCACTTTCACTCAACCACGATCATCACGTACAAAAGTGTGCATGCAGCAGCTGTTCAAAGTCTTCCAGGTCAAACCATGCTTAATAAATGTGGAAGTCTAAAATTGCTGATTTTACAACGTACAAACTACGCGCTTTCACATTGACCATGGCATGCCTCAGAAGGGCTAACAAGGGCATCCTTCAAGCTTTTTTCCAAATGCCAAAAAAAAAAAAGGAGCCAAAAATATAAAGGGCTTTGATACTCCTCACAATATGCTCATCATGTGGTACAGTAAACCAATGCCTAAACAGATTGCCAGCCTGCAAAGAGGCATTGGCTTTTGTTGCCTTGTCTGCCTCAAAGACAGTCCAAGTCTTTGTCTACAGGAAAATCTTGCACATTGCCTGCACAGCTGAACAACCCTGGGTAGCATCCTTGGAAACATGTATCTGAGATTCAGTCTATCAAGGAACCCTGGGTAGCACGGTATAATATTCGGCTTCTCACTGAATTGACGCCAACAGGTGTAGTCTTTTCTTTTCTTTCACAGCTGAAAAGGCTGGCATGCCACACTTGGCCTGAGCAGCAACTACTCTTTCGACACCAGCATCCTAATGATCGTGCCTCTCAGGGGATCATGTACAAAGTACGCTTGTACAGATTATACCTAGTACAGAACAGGATCCACTGCAGCATCGTGTTTACTCTGGTGGACTTGTCATTGCTTAGTCACTTGCAGTCATGGCTGGTCTCAGAAAGCTTAGCGTCCAGTGTTAGTGCTGCAGCAAATTGTGGCAAAGCAGCGCAGGTTGGTTGCTTTGGGCACCTTAGTCAGACCATACCGGTATCAGGTCTTGCGTATCACTCTGCATAATTGGCCGCTGCAACAAGACACCACAAAGGTATACTTGCTAGTTGAGGACAAGTCTGTGCAGACTGCATGCCTGTGATGTCAAGCATGAGTATGCTGGTGCAGGATCAGTAAGGTGCAGTCAGGGCAAAGACATACTTGACGGACAGCGAGGTCCAAGATGAATCAGACTACATCTGTACCTGCGCTCTCCGCTTTCTTCAAACGACGGATGTGTCCCCGTGCGGACACAGGCCAGACTGTTGAGGGCACCTCATAGGAAGTGGCCTGTCCTGGCTCGGGATCTCCGGTTCCTTTCTGTGAATCCCTACGCAAACTGAAGCACCGGCGCCGGGCAGCAAGAGGCCAAATGGTCTCGGGAGCCTCAGGCATCGGCGATGGTGGCGATGTAGTTTCTTGTGAAGACCTACGCAGGCTGAAGCACCGGCGCCGGGCAGCAAGAGGCCAAATGGTCTCGGGAGTCTCAGGCATCTGCGCTGGTTGGGAGGTAGTCTCTTGTAAAGGCCCGGCGTCTGATCCCTGAGTGCTGTCCATTCTGGAGATGATCCTCATGAGATGGCGTCCTCGACCACAGGCCATATGCCTGCACTCGCAATCAACACAGTTCATCAGCAGGACATCTGAATAGCTGCTCACGCATCAAAAAGTGTATTCCAGCCATTTGAGCAAGTAACATCGCAAAGCCCACCTGCTGAAGTCTGCTGTGGACCCCGCAACAACCCAACCTTGTTGCAACGGCAGCTACGCCAAGCAAACCAGCCGGGAGGCAACAGGCCAAGCCTCAAAAGCTATGTCTGAAAGACAGGACCCTTTGACCGGAGGGATCTTCAATATTTTGGCAGAAGATATGCCTGATAGAAACTGGGTTCGGAGCACCATGAAGCACAACGAAGAACCACGAAGCTGAAAGGAGATGAAGCATTTAAAACGCCAGGTGGTGCGTTCATTGACTTCGTGGCTTGCCAATGAGCAGAGCAAGCATGCCATTGATGTGGTGCAGTACTATAGCATATTGAATTGACTTTGGACTGTGTGTGGTTCATTGCAAGCAAAAGGTGTCGTAAAAGGCTTGGCCGAGGCATGCACCTTGCAAGCTGAGATTAGAATATCATTCTCATACATACAACACTTGATGCAGCAGTAAGGTGGCATGCATGCATGCCGTATGGAGAAAGCATACGTGAACAGCAATAAGAGCTACTGGCTCTGTTCTGTTTCGAGGACAGTACTAGTATTGATATACATTAATGTATGATTGTTAACATCGATATAGCATACACTTGACAATTGCATTCAACTCAGAGGTGATGCTGCTAACTTATGAAAGGCAACAGCATGTTCGTTTATTGCACCCTATGCTGCATCGTGACAGTGCTCACATCCAACAAGGAACTCGGTCTGGAGTGTGGCCAAATGGAACTGCTGCTCTGCTGTGATTGCTGTGCCCTCGGGCCTCCATGAATTCCTAGGGCCTCCATGAAAAGTTTAGACCTGAGTTTTGCACTGGACAATCGGTTGCATCAATATTGGAGGCACTGTGCTGACAGACCATGCATGTGCGACCTATTTAGGCTGAAAGACATGCAGATGATGATCATGGCCATGGCCCATGTGGGTGGGCTTCTTCAAAATGCCCACCAGGCCTGCCCTGCTGCCTCTCTCACTGGCTGACAAGGCTTTGCGCCCAACCTCAAGCCTGCAGTCGCACAGACAGACATGAAGCCACCGGCATGCATTACGCAGCTCGACACAACCTCGCATGCATGCACAATGGAAGTGACATGAGATCTTCATGATCCTGGAATTTTACCAGGCTTTGAAAACCAGTACGTGGCTGGGGATGTGTATCTGAGATCCAGTACACCAGGAAACAGAAGGATCATTCTGCTCTATGCTGACAAGTCCCAGATCAAGTTGTTGACATGCCTGTTGCGCCTTTGTGCAAGGAGGGCATAGTCAGCATGATGTGATCATAGCTGTGGTTGGGCACTAAAGGTGACATGTGTGAGCATGCTGACATGTGGGGCCTTTATGTCAAGGCATTGATAACATGTGAGGCATTGTGCACACAAGGTGACTTGTGATTGAGCATTTTGGACATGTGAGTTTGCTGAACTGCCGCACATGTATGAACGAATACTACATGGACAGGCTCAACAGCAAAACGATGTTGACCATGGCATTGACATCTACAAGAAGGTCTGAAGCCCTTTACCACAATTTGATCTCAGCTGTAACAAGGTGACATAGCATGTTACACACAGGACAGCACGCGCGTGCAAATGCATTGGACACTTATAAATTAGCTCTAATGAGCGCTCACCCCATAACATACCACCAGTACACTAGCATGCAAGTTCCTTGCTTATCGTGCTTGCTTGAGGACTTCTGAAAGTCTGTCAGTGCGTTACCATTCAGGAGAAGACTCCAGCTCAGCTGCATGAGTGGCTGCATTCCCATCTGCCGGCTTCCCTTCAACAGCAAACTTGTTGTTTCCACCTCCCAATACCACCGCCAAACCTGCCAATGCCACTGCTGGAGGTCACACCTGCCCCCATGGCTACACCACCGCCACTGCTGGCTGTGCTGGGACCACCGCCAGCCATATGGCTGTCTCCAAATGCTGGGATGCTGCTAGTGATGAGCTCATCCTCTTCTCCCTGGTCCCAAGAGGGGCTAGTAGCAATCTGGCTGACACTACTCTTGCTGCTGTACAGCTTGCCGTACACACCCTCAGACAGACTCTTGGTCTGGTAGGCCACTGAGCTCTGACTGCTTGTAAGCTGACTGTATGCACCTCCGGACAGATTGCTGGACTGCTGTGCTGCTGTGTGTCTGCTGTTTGACAGGTGGGTGGAAACTGGATGAGAGCCTTCATACATTGCTATTGCATCCTTGACAGTGCTCCTGCTGGAGACCAGCTGCCCAGGCACAGCTGTGGCCAGGCTGCCGCTACTGGTATCTACAGTGGCATGTTCCAGCCCCACAGCTGTGGCAGAGCTGTCCACGCTGAGACCACTGCTGTGCACTTGCTGCTGCTCAGATGCATCGGCAGTTTCGTTTGCAAGACCGCTGACTAAGATATCAGTAATGGCATCTGGTGCTGAAGATGACTCATGCAGGAAAGCACTGGAAAGGCCTGCGTGGTTGTCTGTCAGGAATGACACACAAGAAGGGGTTACACTCTCAGCTGGAGAGGTTAGGCCAGACACACCTCTGCCACTGGTGCTGGCAGTTTCTGCTGCATCTGCCATGGCCAAACCTTGGAGGTTATCAGCATCAGCCTTGGGGTTAGCAGTTCTGCCAGTGGGGGTTACTCTGCCAGGAGGGCTTGTGCCAGGTGGCGTAACCTTGCTTGTTGGAGTGGTTCTGCCTGAGGCAGAAGTGCTGGGTGGCGTAACCCTTCCAGAAGCAGCAAGTCCACTAGTTACCCCAGGAGGTGTAACCCTTCCACTGGGAGAGGTGAAGCCAGAGGCAGATGGGGTTATGCCAGGTGAAGTAACCCTGCCCATGGGAGTGGTTCTGCCAGAGTCGGTTCTGCCAGTAGGGCTTGTGATACCTCTGGCAATCCGTGACTCATCCTTCTCCATTTGCCGCATAGCCTTCTCGATTTCACGCATGCGTACCTGCGCCATGCAGTGCATTTCTTTTTGGTGAGCATGTCGCAACAAAAAACCCTTGTTGGGATACTCATTGCTTTGTGAGAGCTGTTGAATTCTTGCAGAAGCTCAGCAAGCATGGGCTGTGAATGCATATAAACACTGGGGAGGGCTTGTGTAGAACACACGCTGGTGGTCAGCTCTAGGGTTTATGGTTTTAGGGTTTATGGCTAGGTTATATGGCTTCCTCTGAGCTCCCACCTTGAAATCAAACTTCCAGTTGTTAAAGCGCTTGTGCAGACTCTGAAGCTCCAAATTAGGGTTCATACCAGCAGCTAGGGTCTGGCGAGTCTGTACCTCCTGAATGAAGGCCAAATCATCGTTGAAACCCTCCTGATGCTGCTGCAATTCCCCTTGCAATTTGGCCACAAATTGTGACCCTAGGTGGGAACCCTCCAGGGGGGTTGAGGAACGGGGGGAGAGAGAGGTAGCTGAGGGAGCAGCTGCTAGCAGCGGTGAAGAAGACTGGGGCAACAGCGAAGCAGAAGACGGGGCAGCTGAGGCAGACGCCATGTGACTGGATTCAAACTGTCTGACGTTGTGAGCTGTCAGGTCTGCAGTCACAGCTTTTGGCGGGAAAGCTGGGGTGTTGGAAAGCTGCCGTGACATAGGGGAAGCAAGGTCATGCTGCTCTGTGCCATGCTGTGCTGTGTCATGATGTGCTGTGCCACGCCGTGCTGCGCCATGCTGCGCTGTGCCGTGCTGTGCTGCATCATGCTGTGCTGCGCTGTGCTGTGCCACACCTACACTTTGCACAAGCTGAGAAGAAGCAGAACGGGAAAGTGGGGCTCTAGGTGCTGCAGCAGCTGCTGCTGAGGAAGAAGTGAAGGGAGCCAAAGCGGCTGCAGCAGTGGCACTGGCAGATGACAGTTCTGCCAGAAGAGCTTCTAAGGAAGCATCAGCCGAATCTGCCCTACCAAGGCCGACTGAAGAAGAAGCTTGACCAAGCATTGCAGCTGAAGAAGGAGAAGCTTTACCAAGCATTGCAGCTGAAGAAGAAGAAGCATGACCGATCACTGCAATGAACGCAAAGTATGAAAGGAGTTAGGAGCGGCTGAAGAAGAAGGACGAATGTCATGTTGGTGCAACCAATGATGAAGCATGAGCAATCTCCAGGAAATGCGGAGAAGAAGATGAACCACCAGCAAGAACATGAACCAGCCTCAAGAAGAAGAGCATGCATGTAAGCAACAAGAGCAGGCATGCATGCTCTGTCTGAACGGTTAGCTAGATGACTTCTGAGTGCATCGGCCTCAACAACAAACTAAATCAGGTTTGAGTCTTTGTCTTGATGAAAATGTCCCACCAAGACTGAATCATAAGCTTTGCTTCACTTTGTGGTACCGTGGAAAACAATGAATGCATGAAGGATCCAATGCTTGCAGGAGTGATAGACACAAGAAAAATGTCAGTGGCATTAGAGGGCAAAGAAAAGTTTTACAGAAGATCAGCCTATCTCAGCAGTTGAAGAAGAAGGGGAATGCCTCACCAGCAGCTGGTGAAGAAGAAGCATCAGGGGCCACCCCAACAGCAGCTGAAGAAGAAGCTGGATCAGGGGCAGATGCTATGACAGAAGTAGAGGAAGGGAAGGCTGAGGGTGTCTCTGAGTCAGCATCGTGAAGAAGAGCATTGAGGATGTCATCAGCACTATCCGCCTGCTGAAGCCGGCTGCGCTCCTCTTCTTCAGCCAGATTCACCTGAACAACACCACATGTTATGAGTGACTCAGCACCTGCAAATCTACCAAGACTATAAACAAATATGGCACCACAAATTTGCAACATCTGCTCTATGCTTGACACAACAGAAATATTCAGCTAACATACAAACTTCACCTTGAATGAAGGCGTTTGCACCTGAATGCAAAGGTAGGACCTCAAACAAAAAAGTCTGTGCAATGCAATGCAAAGAAAGCAGAGTCAATGTCTGAGAAGGGCAAAAGTTGCATTCTGCACGAATGCAGTTATGTGTGCAACAGGAGTGCATGTTGTGAGCTATCACCAATTGCATATGGGCTGAAAATGTGACCTACACAATCGCTGGTAATTTCCAATTGCACACCATGTGGCGATACCTGATACATACCATAGCAATTACATACCTTGCTTTCAGCTGTCTTCATGTCGGTCAAGTCCATGCCATTGCTCTTGACCCTTTTCAGGCCCCACCCCTCTTCTTCCTTCTCCAACACCCACTCTTCCCCTTCTTCTGACTCTGCATGCCTTGTTAAACCCTGCCTGTCTTCTTCCTCACGGCATGCCTCTGCATCCACAACAGGCTGGGCTGCTGAAGAAGAAGACTGCTGCCTGAAACTGCCCTGTCTGGCTGCCCCTGGCACTGGTGAAGAAGAGGAGGAGCGAAGATGCTGACTGTACGCGTCAGGACTGCTGGCCGTTGCCGCTGCTAGTGAGGAAGAAGAGGATTGCCTGTGCATCTCAGCTAGGCTGTTCAAGCTGTGAAGCAGCGCTGAGGAAGAGGACTGACGTGCCAGCTCAGCTGTGCGCAGATCCCCAAGCAATGCATCCAACACCACATCAGTCGATACCCTACTAGGGCTTGTTGACCTCTGACCAGGCTCTGCTGGAGAAGAACAGTCAACTTCTGCAGCAGATGCAGGTGAAGAAGAAGAGCAGAATGCATCTGCGGCTGCCAGTGCTGAAGAAGTACGGATAGCCTCTGAAACGGACGCTTCTGCAGGAAGAGTGTTGTATGGACTGCCTGTCTGATCCTGATCAGGCATTGATGAAGAAGACTGCCGGGACAGCTCACCTGGAGTGAGAGAAGAAGAGCAGGACAGCTCCCCCAGCAGATCATTCAGGACATTATCTGCAGTGGTGACTGTATGCAAGAAGGCATCCAAGCCATGTGCATCAGCTCCAGGTACAGAAGAAGAGGACTGCTCAGCTTCTGCAGCAGATGCATTGTTGTCATGGAATGACTCTCCCAGACTGACAGTGTTGACTGTGATTATTGCCTCTGTGACTAAAGCTGAAGCTAGAGCTGTCTGCACAAGGCTGTCAAGTGAGTCATTCCCGCCAAGACTGCTGGATCTTGGAGTGGTTGGCGCCAAGCTGACAGCAGCTGCTGGTGCAGCTTCTGTACCAGGTGCTGGGCTGTGCAAGCCTGACTGCTGCAGAGCTGAGGTGGCAGCTGTGGTTGAGGAAGAAGACAGCACTCCACAATGGTCAGTCATTGCCCCCTCTGCATAGCACTAGGGCAGTTGAGCAACTCCAATTTGCATTGTCTGTCAGAGACTTTATGTCAGTTGCGTTTACTACTATGCAAACATGACAGCTGCCTTCATTGTGTGCATCAACGAGTGTACAATGCTTGCAATGTGACAAATTGATGAGCAACAGGGGCAGAAATTCAAAGTGACAGTGGTCGTGCATCACTGAACGTGAGCCAGCAGATGTGTTATGCATTGCAGCTTGCTGACTCTCCATGCTGCTTTGCATGCTGAGGTGATGTTTTGAACATAAACTTTTGAGCAAATGATAAATCAGTCCTGGCTGGGGACTCTATGAGCATACACAACAATTGGATGAACAGGCTAGTTGACTGATCAATTTGATGATCAATCAATTGGTTGGTTGAGGAGCCAACTCTGAGACATGCAAAGCAAGCCATTGACACGACTGCAGTGATTTTAGAGCTGTGAATCTAGTTTCTCATGTCAAACTTCTAGGAAGTGCGATAAGCCACAGCAGCTGCAACACCAAGATAAAGTGCACTGTACACACAGCATCAAGCTAGAATGCAATTTGGAAGTTTGTGTGCATGGACCTGAGCTTGGCAGCTGAAATGTGTTTTTGCCAAAAAGCATTGCCAGCAGCCACCTGCGAATCTGTACTATACATATTTGGTCCAGTCTGCTAAAAGTCTGTTTGACCAGCTGAGCAAATGTTTCGTATCCTACAGCATGCTGTCCCCTGCTGAAAGTTTCATGTTGTGCAATGCTGTATTCAGCCCCCCCTCCCCCCCCCCTCCCCTGAAACCCAAAAAAGGGGGGAAAGGACAAAAAGGATCATGCATATATATTAGCTAGGCAGGCTCCACAACTGCTCACCTGCATCACACAGATTTTCTGCTGCTGTTCCTTCTTCCTCTTCTTTGCCCTGTTCCACTACCTCAAGCCTTTCTTCTGCTTCTTCAATCCCTGATCCTTGCCTTTCTTTTGGCGCTGCATGCTGTTCTGCTGCCATGCTGTTTCCCGCCATACCGTTTCCCGCCTCTTGGAAGTAGCCCTCACCCAGGAAGTAGTTCCCGCCAGGAGTTTTGGAGCCACGCTGTGCATGCTGCCCCTCAGCCTCAATGTCAGTTTGAATCTGCTTTGCAAAGCTGACCCTGAGCTCAGACTTCAGGCTCCGAGATAACAAAGAGGGCTTTGGGACCGGAACTGCTGCTTGCGTTTGGGAGGGAACCGCATCTTCAGCAGTGGACAAGGCTGCAGTGCTCTGCTTGGCGCCATTTGGCAGCTTCTGCACAGCATCTGCTTCACCAGCTGTTGCAGCCACAGCTGCGGGCTCAAGCAAGGGCGCTTGCTGCCTCTCAGAACCATCAATTGCCACAGGTGTGGCTGACTCCCATGCAGCCTGCCCCAGCTGTGGATCTGCAGCCACTGCCAGCTCAGTGGCTGTCCTGGCTGGAGGGGTCAGGATTGACTCAGAGTTACGCCGTAATAACGCGGTAATCTCAGACAATACTGGAGGTAAGCTGGTTCTCCTGGTAACCTCCCAAGCGGCCTGTTTAGCCAACAGGGCAGCTATGGCCTGCTGTCCTGCCCTGATGGGCTGGGGCTGAGCTGGGGATGCCCTGGCACCAGAAGAGCCCTCCAGCTGGGTAGGACCAGCAAGGCTGGCTGAAGCAGAAGCAGAAGCAGGCTGCAATCCCAGGGACTGACCCTTTGCTGCTGGGGACAGGGGCTTCCCTGGCGCAGCCCTAGCTGTGAATGGTGCCTTGCCTGCTGGGGACCAAGCCTTCACAGCTGGGGACGCCCCTGCAGACTGCGCTGGGGATTCCAATCTCTTGGCAGAGCTCTTCTTCTTGACAGGCGCTGAACTAAGTGTGGGAGCCTGATTAGGCACATGGTCGACTCCACTAGGGCCAGCTTCTGCAAGCTCGCGGCAAAAAGCCCTGCCCTGCTGGTCGTGCATACCAGGGGCAGTCCTGGCAACGCCCTGGAAGACTCTCCTGATAGGGGCTGGTCTGGCCAAAGCCCTGTCAGGCGTCACATGCCTCTCATACTGCTGCCATGTGGGCTGGGCCACAGCTGCGCCTTTGGATTTAGCACGCCAAGACTCAGCACTCAGGCTACGAGTTCTAAGGCTCTGCATGAAGGAAGGCTTGGCTGGATCCAGCTTCTGCACTTCTTCTTGAGCTGCTCTCCATGCTGAAGAAGAGGCGCGGCCCCTTGATGCAGCAGCCCTGCCAGGTGGCGCCTGTTGACCCTGTGGCTGTGGTACTTGTTGTCCAGCTGTGGCTGGCCTGGACAGTGGGGAAGAAGAACGGGGCTGACATGAGCTAGGGTTGGCTAGGGTCTGCGGGTTGCCTGGTCTGGATGAGGGTGAAGAAGAGCGTGGCTGGGTCAACTTAGGGCTGCCAAAACCCTTCCCACCTGAGTTAGGAAGGGTTTTGGACATGCCTGATCTGGCAAGGTAGCTGTTAGGAGACAGTGACCTAGGGCTTGATGCGGCAGAACCTACAGGCAGCTGAGTCTCAAAGCTTAGGGTTTTTGGAGGCTGAGGAGAAGAAGAAGTGCGGTCAAGCACCTGCATGCCTGCTTTGCCAATGGATGCCCCTGGGGTCTTGGGGGAGGGTCTGGATGAGGGGTTGAGGGCAGCGGAGCCAGGTCTGCCCTTCAAAGGAGTGCTTTGCCTTTCAGATTTGTTGCCGAATGGCAAGCTGGCTGAGCTATGATGGGCAAGCTGACAGGCATGCTCCGCAGTGACATGCCTATTGACTGGAACCTCAGTCCTCAAGTGACCCCAGTCAGTGTTCCCCAGAAGGGCAAGATTCTGCCCATTGAGCCTATCAGACTTCCCCTTGGCTTGCCCATCAAGCTGCCCATCAACTTGTTTGCTGCCAGTGGAGAAGTCCCAATCGGCCTTGTGCCCAAAGGCAATCTGGGGCCCTTTAATCTGAGGGGCAGATGTTGGCCTCTTGGCCTTGAGCTGCTGTGCCTGTTGCTGCTGCAGCTGCTGCCATAGCTGCTGTGGCAGCTGAGCAGATGGAGCACTCTGCGATGGTGAGTGCTGCTGTCGCAGCTGCTGTTGCAGCTGCTGTTTCAACTGCTGTGGAAGCTGCAAGTCCTTCTGTTGTTTAGCAGCCAGGTGAACGGCAAGCGTTGGGGCAGCCTTGATTTTGACCACAGGCGCCTCTGCACCATCTGCAAGCAAAATAACCACAAGATGAGAAACCGAGATGGTGGCATTGGGGGAAAGATTTGGTCAACTTTGGTTTCAGCATATCTTTGAACCACGCTATGGATGCAGAACGTACACTCTTGCTGTGTTTTCACATGTGTGATGAAGAGATGAACAAATGAATGAACACATGGTGGAAGTGCATGAATGGCACCGATGACAGGAGGTAACCATAGGCCATGTTCACGCAGAATCATGCTCAAGCAGGATTGATCATGTAACATACACCTCAACAATGTTTTGACATTCAGTTGACAGCTGCTGAGTTGGCATGACCCGCATAAAGCCCAAGCCAACATTAACAAACGCATGCTCCCAGATTGTTCTATGCTTGAGTCGATGCAAGCGGCATCAAATGTCTGACCTGTTAGTCACGTTTGTCCAGCCAACATCAACAGAGTATGAACAACAGTTTTCAGTAATCATCGCTGTGAAGATGACTCAAAATGACCATCAAAACAGAACCACAAGCTATGCAAACAGTGGTGTACACAGGACTGGCTGATGGGGCTGCATGACAAGAGCTGATGCCCCCTCACGGGGTAGGGCCTTGGCCTCAGCAGGACTTGCTGGCAACCATTGGGGTCTGCCTTGTACAACAGGTCTATCTTGACTAAAAATGCATGAGGATGCACGCTCACCTGAACTTTCAAACAGCAGCTGCTCATTGAACTGGTGGGGATGAGTTCGTCCCAGCTTGCTCTCCCGGACAGAATACAGATGAGCGCTGACACTACTGCACACTGCTTGACTGTCCAGCGTTAGTAGGCCTGCATAGCATTATATACTTAGTGCCATTATCAGTGTGTATTGTGGGCCATTGTTGAATACTGTCCAGCATTAGTAGGCCTGCATACCATTTAGTGCCATTATTATTTTATTAATAAGCCATTGTTGTATATTGACCAGTGTGAGCATCAGTCACACATCAGTTTGGGATCAAGCTTACCTGGTCTTCATTATCTCACAATAAGAGTTCAAGAGAATTTCTGTCAAAACATGTTTGCAGATATTTGATAAAAGCACTAAAAGTCCATGTAGTTCACAGCACCATGTGTTGTGCTACTAGAATACACACAATTTGAAACAGCACCACGTGTTCATGGATTGTGCTAAAGAGCAACAGCGCACACAGCCTTGTACTCGTTCAGCTACTTATTCAGCTACTTATTCAGCCAGGTCCTACTTTAAAACATATCAGGAAGATCACCACTAACGCTGCTGTTTGAAATCAAGGGGAGATCTATTCAGATAGCGAAGCTGACATTGTTTTCAACACAGTTGTCATGCCTCACTGTCAAAGTAACTTAGGTGTTGGTGCCAAGATGAATAAGCACGTTCAAGACAAGCCTCGCTGCAAAAGCAAAATTGGCCTTGCATGCTGACGCTGGGACAGGACTTGATGAAGATGATAATCATTCTTATTACTGATGTCATTGCAAGTGTTGTCACCATTCGCTTGATAGTGATTAGTGTTAATGTGATTGTTTTGTTGTTACTGTCACTGCTTTCATCAGTACTATTACAATCAGTAATGTCATTGTTACTGTTGTTGCAATCTTTGTAGTAATAGTAATTACATTGTCAAGATCATTACCATACCTGGCATGAGGTCCACCAGGAAAGCACGCTGCTGACTAAAGTCCATGTCAGCCATGACCAGATTCCCCGCCAACCCTAGATGCCGCAAATTGGGCAGCGCCGCTAGGGTTCTGATATCCAAGTCCTGCTTGATATTGTTGCCCTCAACACGCAGGGACTGCAAATTTAGTAAGCCTGCACGCAGCAGCAGGGGCTGGTCAACAGGGGCTGGTCAACAGGGGCTGGTCAAGAGGGGCTGGTCAAGAGGGGCTGGTCAAGAGGGGCCGGTCAAGTGGGGCCGGTCAAGAGGGTCAAGAGGGGCTGGTCAAAGGGGCTGAATAAGAGGGGCTGGTCAAGAGGGGCTGGTCAAGAGGGGCTGGTCAAGAGGGGCTGGTCAAAGGGGCTGGTCAAGTGGGGCTCGTAAAAGGGGGCTGGTCAAGAATGATCACAGGTTGTTTTGCAGTGGTGAAGCTTTCTGGCTGATGGCTCACTTGACTGACAGATAGTTTTCACATGTAGCATAATGGCAGTGCGTCAGACTGACCGGCAGTTTCTCACGGCAGCCTGACGCATGCACACTGCTGTAGTAATACTTCAGCAGGTCCATGCATTGGCAGAAGGTGCTGTCAGGGAAGGTGACAGGGGCTGCTATGGAAGAAGAAGAAGACAGCGCTGTGATGAGCTTTACCTTCTAAGCCATCTAGGGATGTAAGGTGGTTGCTAGCCAAGCCCAGAACTTGCAGCTGTGAGCAGTGGGTGACTTCTGCTGCAGACTGCAGTTGAGAGAAGACAGAAGATGTCACACCATTGCTCAAACATGCACTGGCAGCATCAGCTGCTTTGACACAGTTACGCAGACATGACAGACTGTGTGTGTGTTACTTGCCTGCAGGGCATTGTGGCCAGCGTCCAGCCAGGTCAGGTTGTAGAGCTGTTCTACACCTTGCAGATTCTCAAGAGTGTTACCAGATATGTCCAGGTGCCTCAGAGATGAGCTCAAAAGCTGCAGGCAGAGCACGCTGCATCAAAGCCATGCAGCAAGAAAACTGACGCGGACATGTTGGTGCGAGAGGACAACTACCGCACCGTGCATCCAAGGCTTGTCAACTGGCATCTAGCCATAGACAAAGACACCAACTGAGAGTAGGCCTCTAGCCCTTCCAGGGACTGCAGTGGGTTGCCACATGCGTCCAGCCCCAGCACGCGCTTGGAATAGATGCGCTTGCGCTGTTTGTCAGTGAACCGCTGCAGCAGCTCCTCGCTAGATAAGCCTTCTAAGCCAACCCACCTCACCGTGATACTGTGATATGTGGGGGGCATGCTGTCAACTCAAACTGGTTGATAGCTGATTACCACACCTTAATACCGTGTCGTGCACCGGGTGGCGATGTGGAAGGCATCAGGAGCTGCACCATTCCGTCCCGGTGGTCAAGGTTCGCAAGCCCGGTCAACGCGCAAAGGCTGTCAGGTGCATTACTCATCCGAGATGACTCATATGCACATACCTAGCGTACGCTGGCGTACGTCCCGCCACCCACCGTCAAAACGTCAATTTCTCCTACAGGAGCTCGTCTTGCCCAAGACAAATTCTTGATGATGTCCGACAGAAGATCAGCCACATTGCAAAGGACGTGACCAGGGAAACCTGCGTTCGATGTCTTTTCTTCGCGAGTGGTGGGCACAAGCGGTAGATCTTTTCAAGGATCTCCGGATCTCTGGGCGGCAAGAGTCAGGTCGAACAGCTTACTCTGGTCGTTGCCCCGAAACTTGGTACACCGGTGAAGCTGCATCATCTACTTATGGGTAAGTACTGTCTTGTGCCGGTCACCATGAGACGACGCTACGTGCAGTTGTGCGTCGCTTGACAGTTTTTCGTCTGCAGACCATGGCCAGCACGTCCTAGTCCGGTCTCGAGATCCACCTCTCAGCAGCAGCATGAGAGCAGCAGCAGCAGCAGCACCAGCAGCACCAGCATGGACTTGGGGTCTTTGCCGCACATGAATCACCTGACATTCGCGCTTCTCAGCGGGCTGGAACGTTTGGACGGTGTGCATACAAATGTTATTGGGGCGTTGCCGACTTTGCCTCATTTGACCAGCCTGCAGATCAAAGGGTACAACCTGCAGTGGAGGGAACGCCACCAAAAGTCATGGCAGAGTTGCACCAGGATGACAAACCTGCAAGCTTTGAGATTGGAATCTGTGCATTTTGGGAGGGATCCTGGGCTCCACGTCCTTGCTGGATTGCCATTCCTGACCTCACTGAGCATCAGCAACGCCAACATAACATTTCCTCCACCGCTTTACAATGAGTTACAACCAGGGCTCATTCGCTTGCAATCTCTCAATATCTCCCACTGTCGCATAGCAGGAGATACAGCCTGCATGTGCTGTACTTTGGGTAACTTCACAAGCCTGACAAGCCTGAAATTGAGCAATCTGTGCACATCACACCCTGTGCAAGGCCTGCACCATCTTTCAGCTTTGACCAACCTTCAAAGACTCAACCTAGGTGGCACAAACACAGAATTCAGCCAGCCTGATTGGCTGCACGCCCTGACTAGTCTTACCCTTTTGACCTGCAATCAGTCTTCTGCTTTAGCAACACAGCTCGAGTCATACATGTCTAGACCATCTGCATCTCCTTGCATTGTTGTACTTCAGCAAGCAGACACAACAAGGGTAGAGGCACAACATGTGTTTGTGCACAACAGTGAGGAAGTTCAATACAGCTCTTACTTTTATGAAGATGAGGGGTACAGTACAGGCGCATGCACAGACAGCTGGCAGGGTCAACACGTAGCTGATGCCATGCAAAAGGACAAATTGCAGATGGCAGCTCATCTTCACCGTTGGTTGGACACATGCAACTCTGGGGGCACTGACTGGTAGTGACATATCTGACAATGAGTATCATACCCACAGGCCTGACATCGAGGATGACCTTTCAACAGAGAATGAGTGTGGGTGATGCAGTACGTGATGCTTGTGCAAAACAATGGCTTCTGATGATGTTGAGGGTGGCAGCTTGCAATCACAAAACCTGTGTCGTGGTGTGAACAATTTTTTATTGTCTGAAAAGTACTCACCTCAAGTTTTTAGATTGCATACGTAATCTCATGACATTGTTCAAGAATTTGCTGACAACCTTGAGACACCTATGTTTCGCTGTATGCCTGTTTTGCTATTTGCATGCAAAATGAATAACTTAGGTTGTAGTGTATACTGTGCAGCAGCAAGCGTTGTTGTAGCAATATCAGGAGAAATTTTATTTTGCACTTGTTGTGTCGTCTGTTACACATCTGTGCAATTTCACACGGCAACAGCTGCGCAGTATCTTGATGAGATGCGGAATTTTTAAACAATTGCACGCAAACTGAAGTCTTTTGCAGATATAAAGCTGGTACCTTGAGCATGAGATGCATGACTTGAAGGACCCACAACCGAAGCAGAAGATGGAATTTTGAGGTGAAGGAGCACACACACAAAGAAAGGCATAAAACAAATATAAGATGACATCATACTGGCTGTCCATGCAATCTTCTCTGACAAGACCAGCTGAAGTGCCATACGCAGAAGGTACAGCCCAGATTCAACACATACGTTAGGAGATCAATATCACTCATTCATTTGACAACAGAATCTCAGGCCATCATTGCATTGCTGCAACTCATCCCAAAGCCGCCGGTCATACAGCCCACACAGAGGCTGCATCATCACTGCTACAGCAGGACAACTCCAATTCATTGCAGAAATCAGGTTGCTGCAGCTGCTTGCATCTGAAAGCGGCTCCTTCGCATGGCAGGGCTCTTAGGGGGGGATGGGCCTGGGGCTGGGCTCACCCCCGAGGCGCCCATGCCCGCCAGAACCTGGTTGATTGCCAGGTCCAGAGAGTTCCTGCCAGTCATGGATCTGTCTAGATCATCCAAGCACTTGGAAGCAGCTCGCTCAAAGTGCTGACTAGCCTCCATTGCTCTTGATGCAGCACGCTCCAACAACTGCAGACAGGGAAACAGCTCATAAGACTCATCAGTCTGCAGACTCTGGGCAATGCAGGCATTGCGCCAAGCTCTGGACATTAGTATTTCCTTGCAAACCATTTGGATGCAGCAATCCAGCAAGACTCATTGGCCCAGCTTCGGACAGCCTATTTGTATCTACAGGCAAGCATGTAGCTACCCTACAAACTGCAAGACAATGAACACAATGGACGGGGGTTTGCGCACCCCACTAATTGCAAACGCCCACAATTCAATCCCCTTTAAATGCATGAAGCTCCCAGTTGAGCTCACCCTCCCGAAATGCGCACCTTCCGAAATGCATACCCCCCTAAATGCATACTCCCCCCCCTGCCCCCCCCCCTCCCCGATGCTTCATCAAG
>JAABUK010001430.1_pt1 | contig 45502 bp, 37 predicted proteins | sample 5559141 | NCBI WGS metagenome assembly JAABUK01 (sample SAMN10711869, study PRJNA513367) | rock metagenome | isolation source: Antarctica rocks | place: Antarctica: Victoria Land, Pudding Butte nord | collected 2016-01-03 | reverse complement strand
CAGGGCACAGAGAAAGAGTACGTGCGCTTGCACTCCCAACAGATGGAGCTATTTTGACCCCGTTGCCGCAGGACAAGCCTGCGTGAAACGTGCGATACCTCGCAGCTTGCTGCGACGTAGTTCATTGGGCACAACAGTAGACTGAAAGCCGCCCGGCACTAAGAGGGTGTTGAAAAAGTCGGCTTTCTGGTGTCTAACGACGTTTTTTTGTATCAATGGAGGCTGGCGTTTTAGAAGCCATGCCCGATTTCAGACGAGCAAATTCCAGCCCAGCATTGGAAATTTCGACTTTTTCAACACGCTCTTAAAGCGCCGGGCTATTAGCAAAAGAAAAGGTTAGCCCACACAAGCTGTTCCTGAGTCGCGGAGTGACTTTTTCTGTTTACAAATAGGCTGGCACTTCCAGTGCCAGTCGTCTAAGACCGTTTCCAGCGGCTGATTACATCGGCGGGGCTGTCCGGGTCGTGGGAAGGGCGCGGCATCAGGAAAGCGCTGACGGCCATTGGCCCAAGCGTAATGAGTGCATAGAAAGAACGCATCGGCTCACGGGCTGCGATGACGCCGTAGCACACGGCCAGGCCGACCAAAGCCATCCCGACATCGCTGATACGCTGAAACGTGCGGCAGGCTAAATACAAACTGGCGAGTGCCCCCATACCAAGCCACAGCACAGAAAACAGCGTGCTCTGCCAGCCGAAAAACGGCACATGAATACGGGAATAGCCGAACCAACTTCTCGGAAACAGGTCAAAGCACAGGTGAACCGCCGTAGCGAGGCAGAAGCCCATGAAAGCCAGACGCAGCCGGGGGTCAGCCTGTTTGCCGATAATATGCGGCCTGAGCGCGGCAAACAGCGCCAGCGGAATAATCAGGCCGTGTGTCAGCAGGGAGCGATGAACAATCAGCGGCCACCAGCGAAACGCAAGGTCAAAGTCGGGCAGCTTCAGCCCGATAAACGCCCCCATGACGAATAAAAACAACCCGGCGAGGTAACGCATCATTTGTCCCCTTTAGATCATCCGCCGCTATCAGCGGCGGATGATGTGTCTTGTGACACGCGACGATGGAAAAAGTTGCGCTTCTGCCGTAATTATTTCTCCATCAGCACGGCGGGGTCGGCTCCGAGGAAGCCTTTAAGGCTGCCGACGTAATCGGGGTGCTCGGCGCGTTCGCACTGGGCCTGGGCGCGGTGCAGGCGGGTTGTGACTTCCTGGCGCAGACTAGGCGATAGGGGGTTCGGGGTGTTCAGGAATTGACGCAGGTAGGCAACATGCCGCCGCCACAGGCGGACATCAATGGTCTGCTGGGTTTGGAGGCGCTCGGCGTACCAATCGCTGTCCCACAGAGCCTCACGGGTGAACAAGGCGCGGAGGGCAGGGTCGTTCACCGTTTTGCCCTCGAACTCGCCGTCGCGCATGATGTGGAGCAGGGCCTGGAGCGGCGGGCAGGCGAGGGAAGCGGAGCCGTCTTCGAAGTAATAGGCGGCGATCTTTTTCTGGGTTTCTACGATGTTGTTGATGCCGTCGACGAACGAGGGCAGGTCTTGCTCTTCGGGGTGCAGCATGGCTTCGGTGAAGACATCGTTGGGGTTGTCAAAGACGATGCCAAAGTACGTGCGGACGCCCTGCGGCGTGACGCGGGAGCCGAGGCGGGAGGCGAGAACCGTCTGGCCCTCGTACTCGAAATCTTCCAGCTTCTCGAAGTGGCCGCTTGCCAGCAGGGCCGCCGTGTCGCGTTCGGCCACTTCCATGCGGGACCAGATTTCGGGGATGAGCAGGCTGATATCGTGGTCGACGCGCAGGTGCGGGCCGACAAAGCCCGCCGCCGTGGCGAAGGCTTTTTCCTCGGTCAGGATATGAGAGACCAGAGCATTGTTCAGGTCGATAATCGGAGGAAGTGCGTTGAACGGGCCTTTAGTCAGCGCCCCTTCGGAGCCGGCTCCGGTGGTAGAGGGGGATTTGCCGGTGAGGCTGCTGATTAGCTCCATGAACAGCTCGGGCGTCTCCTGATAATGCACCGGGTTGTAGACGGCAAGCGACCGGATGCCCGGCTCGGGCGGGTTCAGCCGGCGGCCCGGCAGGACGGCGTTCACGGGCGTGGGCAGCGGCTCAGTCCACGGGGTCTGCCGGTACAGGCGCATTCCGACTTCGGACAGATACGACGGGCCGGCGTCCTGCAAGTCGGCGCGGATTTGCAGGAATCGCGGGTTTTTCGTGGCTTTGCCGTCCACAATGCGCGGGTGAGCCGAGGACACAAAGTAGCCCGGCGTCTGCGCGGCCTGCACCACGATTTTCTGCATCGCCGGGGTCCATTCGGCCAGCGAGATCGGCTGTGCCATCAGGGTCTCAGCGTCGGCCTGCGTCAGCGGGGCGTAGTTCGAGAAAAAGTTGTCGGGCAAGGCAAAGTGCGCCTCGGTGACTTTGTCGTAGCCCCGGTGTATGGCGTCATCGGGCCGCTGAAACAGGCGGCGCTCAGTGTTTTCCACGATCTTGTAGGCCAGCGGCCCGTCATAGCGCGGGTTGCGGTTCGGCAGCCGCCCGGCGGGGACAACGATGGACGCGGTGATGTCGTCCTCGCGCTGAAGCTTCTCGGCGGGCACAAAGTCCGAGCGCAGAGTAAAAATGCGCCAGTCGCCGCCGGGCGTGAAGCCGACCCGCGCAAAATGCGCCACCAGCTTTTCGCCCCGGAAGCGCAGCTCGTTGCCGGGCCGTCCGTTGACCACATCGACGCTGAACTGTCCCCGCCAATCTTCGCCCATTTCGGGCAAATAGAAGCGCTTGATCAGATAGACTAACTCGCGGATGGGGTGGGGGATAGATTCCAGCCACGAGTTATACGCCGGGGTATAGAGCGGCGACGACGGCGTGAGCAGCTTGATCACCGACCCCAGCGACCGCTCCGGGCTGAGGATGGGGCGGCTCTCGGACGGCGGGCGGTTCTGGAAGCGGTCCGAATAATCGTGGTTCAAAAGTTCGGCGGCGGCGCTCATGTCTTTCTCGAAGTCGGCGACAAAGAACGGCGCGTGCATGACAGAGTCGGCGATAGACTTAGAAATCTCCGACTTGCCGCCGCCGGAGACCGTGGACGGCTTGTGGCAAAGCGTGCCTTCGGCGGTCGTGCCAATCAAGCGCCACTGCCCCGAATCGGCCTCTTTTTCCAGCCGCACTTTGTAGCCCGCCGGGACCACATAGGTCACACCGGGGTCGAGCGGGAGCGAATGCTTGCCGGACAGGTTGCGCCACGCGACCGTCTGCGTGTTCAGGTCAATCTGCACCGTCTCGGGGACGTAATAGATGTTAGAATACGCTTGGTCAACCCCGTAGCCTTCGGGCATCAGCCGCATTCGGTCGCTCAGAAGCCGCTTGACGCCTTCAAACGTGTGGGCGCTTTTTCGCAGGTGTGTCGCCATGCTGAACGTTTTGCCGAGGTCGTAGCGCGGATGCACCAGCGCTCCGCCCGCGTGCTCTTCCTCCACCATGCCCAAGAGGTTAGCGGCAAAGCTGATCTGCGTCTTAACTTCTTTCTTGCAGTACCCGTAATAGTTGTCCGCGATAATCGTGACCATGACGCCGCGCCGGTCGCGGGCGGTGACTTTGAACGCATCGCCATTGTTATAGCACTCGTCGGGGGACGCCCAGCACATCCGGTCCTGCTTCTGCCGGTCGGTGGCATCGTCGAAGTGCGGCAGGCCCAGTGACTTTTTGGTCAGCGTCGGCAGGTGCGGGGCTAGAATCACATAGCCGGTGTGGCCGGTCCAGCCGTCAATGTCCAGCCCGGCATCGCTTTCCGGTAGGTGCGGGTCCCCGGCATTGCCGAAGATGCGCTCCACAAAGTCCAGATTGCTGACCAGGTTGCCGGGGACCAGGAAGCGCACTTCGGTGGACCGGGCGGGCGTAACGCCGGGGACGGCGGGGACGACGAGGGGACGCAGCATCAGCGACACGAACGACGCCATCGGCGCGGCGCTCCCGGCAGTGAACGGCAGAGTTAAGAGGCTTTGCGGCGGGGCCAGCGCGGCCCGCAGCAGGCCCGCAAAAGCGGCTTTCGGCACGGCCACTTTGTCGTTCGGGATGGGAGCGCCGCCCTCGGCGACATGGAAGACGCCCTGCGTCGTCCGCCGGTCGCTTTTCGGGTTATGCAGAACGCCCTGCCCATTGCCGAGGCGATAGGAACTGACAATATCCGACTCAAACTTATCCCCTCCTTCGGGCAAGGACAGCTCGCGGGCCATATTGGGCCGGTCTAAAATCAGGCTTTGCCCGAGGCCCGGCAGCTTGATGTGAGCCTCGCCGCTGAGTTCGGCGAGGTAGCTGTCCAGAAAGTCCTGCACGCGCTTGTCCAACGGGCTAGGCTCGCCGTAAGACAGCCGGATACGCTCTTTGAGGTGCGCGACGACCTCCGACGGGATGGTGAGCCGGGCAATAAACTCTTCGTTGCCCATCTCGCCGCCGAGGACCATCAGCTTGAGCTTTAGGTAGTCGGTGAGTTCCTGCACGCCGCGTTGGTTGTCAGTCATAGTGTTTATATTCCAAAAAAATAGCCCCCGTCCCCGAATCTGTCAAGAAGAGGGTCGGGGGGCTGCATTGCCGCCGAAAGAGAGGAACCGGCACTGGAAGTGCCGGTCTACTAGTAAACGGAATAAGTCGCTCCGCGACTACGGATAAACCAACGCAAGCGGGTCTTCAGTCGCGGAGCGACTTTTCGGCTTGCTAATAGGCTGGTACTTCCAGTGCCAGCCCTACGGCAGGCTGGTTTCGCCCATCAAGAACCGGTCGCATTCGCGGGCAGCGGCGCGGCCTTCGTTGAAGGCCCAGACCACAAGGCTCTGGCCGCGCCGGGCATCGCCCGCCGCGAAGACGCCGGGAATGCTTGTGGCGAAGTGGCCGTACTCGGCCTGCACATTGGAGCGGGCGTCGCGGGCGATGCCCATCTGGTCCAAGAGAGACTGCTCGGGTCCGAGGAAGCCCATCGCCAGAAGGACAAGCTGCGCGGAGGTGACTTTCTCCGTGCCGGGGACTTCCACGGGCACAAAGCGGCCTTTGTCGTCGTGCTGCCAGTCGATACCGACGGTATGCACTTCTTTGACATGACCGTTCTCATCGCCGACAAACTTCTTGGCCGTGGTGCAGTAAACACGCGGGTCGGAGCCGAAGACGGCCAGGGCTTCCTCCTGCCCGTAGTCCAGTCGGTAGACTTTCGGCCACTGCGGCCACGGGTTATCCGGGGCGCGGGACATTGGCGGTTTGGGCAGGATTTCAAGCTGAACTAAACTATGGCAGCCGTGCCGCATGGAGGTCCCGACGCAGTCCGTGCCGGTGTCGCCGCCGCCAATCACCACGACATCTTTGCCGTCGGCGGTCACAAAGCTATCGCTGGGAATACCGTTCAGAACGTTCTGCGTGTTAGCCGTCAGGAAGTCCATCGCAAAGTGGATGCCCTTCAAATCGCCGCCTTCGATGTCTGACAGGCCGCGAGGCTTGGTCGCGCCGGTGGCAAGCACCACGGCGTCAAACTCTTTGAGCAGCCGGTCTGCGGGGTAGTTCTCGCCGACGGTGGTGCTGGTCAGGAACGCGATGCCTTCCTGCTCTAATAAATCCACGCGCCGGTCCACCAGCTCTTTGCCCAGCTTCATGTTGGGGATGCCGTAGGTGAGCAGGCCGCCGACGCGGTCACCGCGCTCAAAGACGGTGACCAGATGCCCGGCTTTGTTGAGCTGCGCGGCGGCGGACAGCCCGGCAGGACCGGAGCCGACGACGGCAACTTTCTTGCCGGTGCGGCGGGCGGGCGGCTCGGCGACGACCCAGCCCTCTTCAAAGCCCTTGTCGATAATCGCGCATTCAATGTTTTTGATGGTCACCGGCGGGCCGCTGATACCCAGCACGCACGCGCCTTCGCAGGGGGCGGGGCAGACGCGGCCCGTGAACTCGGGGAAGTTGTTGGTCTTGTGCAGCCGGTCCAGCGCCTCGCGCCACAGGCCCCGGTAGACTAAATCGTTCCATTCGGGAATGAGATTGTTGACCGGGCAGCCCGAGGCCATACCATTCAGCAAGGTCCCGGTGTGGCAGAACGGAATGCCGCAGTCCATACAGCGTGCGCCCTGTTCACGGAGCTTTTTCTCGCCTAGGTGCAGGTGGAACTCTTTCCAGTCCCGGATGCGCTCGGTGGCGGTCCGGTCGAGGGGAAGCTCGCGCAGATATTCAATAAATCCGGTGGGTTTTCCCATATATGGTCTCGTGTGTTCTAAAGGATGCAGCAGCACGGGGCTGAACCCCCGTACTTTAAAAGAGCAAGCCCCCGCCTGCGCGGGCGAAGAAGTTAGGATTCTATTCGGCTGTCTGATGCCCGCGCAGGCGGGGAATTGCCCTTCAAAGCATGGGGGTTCAGCCCCGTGCTTCTCCTTAGCCGCCCGCCGCCCGGGCGGTGCTGCGGGCGTTCTCTTCAAAGGCGGCCAGCAATGCCTCATCGCCGCTGAGGCCCGAGGCTTCGACGCGGGCAATGGCCTCGTTCATGCGCTTGAAGTCGTGCGGGATGACCCTGACAAACTTCGGCACGGACACTTCCCAGTCGGCCAGAAGCTCAGCGGCGTGTGAGCTACCCGTGTATTCCACGTAGCGCCGAAGCATCTGCCGCAGCTCTTCGATTTCGGCGAGGTCAGCAAGCTTTTCCAAACCCACCATCTGCGTGTTGCAGCGGGTGGCGAAGTCGCCAGCGTCGTCTAAGACATACGCGATGCCGCCGGACATTCCCGCTGCGAAGTTGCGGCCTGTCGTACCCAGTACCACCACGCGCCCGCCGGTCATGTATTCGCAGCCGTGGTCGCCGACGGCTTCCACAACCGCAGTCGCCCCGGAGTTGCGGACGGCGAACCGCTCGCCCGCGCCGCCGCGAATATAGACTTCACCCGCCGTCGCGCCGTACAGCGCGGTGTTGCCGATAATGATATTCGTGCGGGCCGCGAATGTCGAGCCGGCAGGCGGCTGAATAATCAGCTTGCCGCCGGAGAGGCCCTTGCCCAGATAGTCGTTGGCGTCGCCTGAGAGCCGCAGGGTCATTCCGGCGGGCACGAACGCCCCGAACGACTGCCCTGCCGAACCTTCAAAGTTCAGTTTGATGGTATCTTCGGGCAGGCCCTGTGCGCCGTAGCGGCGGGTCAGCTCGCTGCCGACAATCGTCCCGACCACCCGGTTGACATTGCGAATTGGCACGGTTGCTTCCACCCGCTTGCCGTCGTCCAGAGCAGGCTTGCAGATTTCGAGGAGCGTCGTGTTGTCCAGTGCCCCGGCCAGCCCGTGATCCTGCGTCATCTGCTGATAGCGCCCGACTTCCGGGCCAGCCTCGGGCCGGTAGAACAGGTTGGAAAAATCCAGCCCGCGTGTTTTCCAGTGGTCCAGTGCCCGCTCGGCTTCCAGAACATCGGTGCGGCCAATCATCTCATTGATGGTGCGGAAACCCAGGGCAGCCATAATCTCGCGGACTTCTTCAGCGATAAACCGCATGAAATTGACCGCGTGGGCCGGGTCCCCGGTGAAGTTCTTGCGAAGCTGCGGGTCCTGCGTCGCCACGCCCACCGGGCAGGTGTTCAGGTGGCAGACGCGCATCATAATGCAGCCGAGCGAGACCAGCGGGGCGGTCGCAAAGCCGTACTCTTCGGCCCCGAGCAGCGCGGCGATAACGACGTCGCGGCCCGTTTTAAGCTGTCCATCGGTTTCCACGACAATACGCGAGCGGAGGTTGTTTAAGACCAGCGTTTGATGCGTCTCGGCCAAGCCTAGTTCCCAGGGCAGCCCGGCGTGCTTGATCGACGTCTGCGGGGACGCCCCCGTGCCGCCGTCATGGCCGGAAATCAGGACCACATCGGCTTTGGCTTTGGCGACCCCGGCGGCAATGGTTCCGACACCGACTTCGGAGACCAGCTTGACGCTGATTCTTGCCCCGGTGTTGGCGTTTTTCAGGTCGTGGATCAGCTCCGACAGGTCCTCAATCGAATAGATGTCATGGTGCGGCGGCGGCGAAATCAGGCCGACACCGGGGGTCGAGAACCGCACTTTAGCGATCCACGGGTAGACTTTCGAGCCGGGAAGCTGTCCGCCCTCGCCGGGCTTCGCGCCTTGCGCCATCTTGATTTGCAGCTCTTTGGCGTTGACTAAGTAGTGGCTCGTGACGCCGAAGCGGCCTGAGGCCACCTGCTTGATGGCCGAATTGCGCGAGTCGCCGTTGGCATCCGGGATAAACCGGGCCGGGTCTTCGCCGCCTTCGCCGGTGTTGGACTTGCCGCCGATGCGGTTCATAGCGATAGCCAGCGCCTCATGCGCCTCCTGACTGATCGAGCCGTAGGACATGGCCCCGGTCTTGAACCGCTTGACGATGTCCGTCCAGGGTTCCACTTCTTCCAGAGGCACCGGCGCGGCGTCGGACTTCAGGCCAAGCAGGCCGCGCAGGGTCGCTTTCTGCTCCAACTGCTCGTTGACGAGCGTAGAGTATTCGCTGAATACTTTGTAGCTGTTGGTGCGGACAGCAAGCTGCAATTTATGGATCGTCTGCGGGCTGAACAGGTGATACTCGCCGTCGGAGCGCCACTGATAGTTGCCACCGGCGGGCAGTGCACCGGGCTTTTCGCCGCGCTTCGGGAACGCCGCATCGTGCCGGATTTCCGCTTCCCGCGCCAGAACCGCCATGCCGACGCCGCCAATGCGCGACGCCGTCCGGGTGAAGTAATGGTCAATCACCGATTTGTGCAGGCCGACGGCCTCGAACTGCTGTGCGCCGCAGTAGCTTTCCACAGTGGAAATACCCATCTTGGAGATGACTTTGACGATGCCTTTGACAACCGCTTTGACATAGTTCTTACGGGCGTCGTAGGGCGTAATCTCGCGTAATAGATTTTCCCGAATGGCGTCATCAATGGTCTCAAAGGCCAGATAAGGGTTGATCGCGGCGACGCCGTAGCCAACCAGCAGCGCGAAGTGATGCACCTCACGCGGCTCGCCCGACTCCAACACAAGCCCGATGCGTGTGCGCGTGCCTTGACGGATGAGATGATGATGCAGGCCCGCCGAGGCCAGCAGTGCCGGGATAGCAGCATGGTCGGCATCAATGCCCCGGTCGGACAAGATCAAGATGTTCTTGCCATCCGCAATCGCCTTGTCCGCCGCCGCGAACAGGCTATTCATCGCGGCGACAAGGCCGTCCGCACCGCTGCCCGCCGGGAACAAAATTGGCAGCGTCACCGACTGAAAGCCGGGGCGATCAATCTGCCGCAGCTTTGCCAGCTCTTCGTTGTTGACAATCGGCGAGTCCAGCGAAATCAGGTTGCAGTTTTCGGGGCCAGGGTCCAGCATATTGCGCTCGGTCCCGATGGTCATGCCTGCCGACGTCACAATTTCTTCCCGAATGCAGTCAATCGGCGGGTTCGTGACCTGCGCGAAGAGCTGCTGGAAATAGTTGAACAGCGACTGCGGCTTGTCGGACAGGACGGCTAGCGGCGTGTCCGTGCCCATCGAGCCGATCGCCTCGGCGCCCTGACGCGCCATCGGAGCCATAATGATCCGCAGGTCTTCAAACGTGTAGCCAAACGCCTGCTGCCGCTGCAACACCGTCTCATGCGTCGTGGTCGGCACATCGGTCGGCATCGGCAGGTCGGCCATTTTGACCAGATGCTCGGCCAGCCATTCGCCGTAGGGATGCTTGCGGGCCACATCATCTTTGATCTCGTCATCGGACACAATTCGGCCTTCGGCGGTGTCCACCAAAAACATCCGGCCTGGCTGCAGGCGGCCTTTGGAAAGGACGCGCTCGGGGGCGATGTCCAGCACGCCGACCTCGGAGGCCATAATCACCAGGTCGTCTTTGGTGACATAGTAGCGCGACGGGCGCAGGCCGTTCCGGTCCAGCACCGCGCCGATTTGGACGCCGTCGGTGAAGGCGATGGACGCCGGACCGTCCCAGGGTTCCATCAGGCACGAGTGGTACTGATAGAATGCCTTGCGCTCCGGCGACATACTCTCATGGCCCGCCCAGGGTTCGGGAATCATCATCATCACGGCATGAGGCATCGACCGCCCGCTGAGGGTCAAAAACTCCAGGCAGTTGTCAAACATCGCCGAGTCGCTGCCCTCGTCATTGATAATCGGGAGCATCTTGGGCAGGTCATCGCCGAATAAGTCTGACGCAAACTGTGCCTGCCGCGCCCGCATCCAGTTGACATTGCCGCGCAGGGTGTTAATCTCGCCGTTGTGGGCAATCATGCGGTACGGGTGCGCCCGCTCCCACGAGGGGAACGTGTTGGTGCTGAAGCGCGAGTGAACCAGCGCCAGGGCGCTTTGCATCGCGGGATCGGACAGGTCGGGATAAAACTCTTCCACCTGCTCCGGGGTCAGCATTCCCTTGTAAACCAGCGTCCGCGACGACAGGCTCGGGATATAAAACTTCTCGCTGCCGCCGACGCCTGCCTGACGCACCTCATGCGACGTTCGCTTGCGGATAACGCACAGCTTGCGCTCGAAATGAGCTGTCTCGGTCACGCCCGCGCCTCGGCCCACAAAGAACTGCTTGATAACCGGCGACGCGGCAATCGCGGTGTCGCCGAGCGTCGACGAATCGGTGGGCACATCGCGCCAGCCCAGAAACGTCTGCCCTTCTTCGGCGGTGATGCTTTTCAGCTTGCTTTCGGACAGCGCCCGGTCGGCGTCATCCTGCGGCAGAAACGCCGTGCCGACGGCATACTCGCCCGGTGCGGGCAGGGTAACGCCTGCCGCGCTCATCTCGCGGGTCAGAAACGTGTGCGGAACTTGCAGGAGGATACCGGCTCCGTCGCCGGAGTTTTCCTCGCTGCCAGACGCGCCGCGATGGGCGAGGTTCCGCAGGATCGTCAGCGCCTGGCTGACAATCTCGTGCGAGGCTTTGCCTTTGATATTAACCACGAAACCCGCGCCACAGGCGTCATGCTCAAACTCCGGGTCGTACAGCCCCTGTTTGGGGGGCAGGCCAGTCGATCTCATGGGAGCAGCGTTCCTCTTCTAATCTCAGTTGCACGGTCGTCAAGCAGGGTGTTTCGTAAACTTATGGGAGAAGATTATAGCACATCGCGCCCGCCCGCGTCAATTCCCGAAGAGGCGAACTTACGCGGCCCCTTTGTGGGTAGAATAGGCTATGTTTGCCCCGATATTCCTCCCGATGCTGGCTGACCCTGTGCGCGACACCTACCATCGCCCCCTGCGCGACCTGCGTATCTCGGTGACGGACCGCTGCAATTTTCGCTGCACTTATTGTATGCCGAAAGAGGTCTTTGGACGCGACTTTCAATTCCTGCCCGCCGCCCAGATTTTGTCGTTTGAAGAACTCGTCCGCCTGGCCCGCCTGTTTGCCGAATTGGGCGTCCAGAAAATCCGCCTGACCGGCGGCGAGCCGCTCCTGCGCCGCGACCTGCCCAAATTAGTGGAAATGCTTTCGGGCATTGACGGCATTGAAGAAATCGCGCTGACCACGAACGGCGCACTGCTGGCAAAGCACGCCGCCGCCCTCAAAGACGCCGGGCTGTCTCGTGTCACCGTTAGCCTCGATTCTTTAGATGACGCCGTGTTTCAGTCTATGAACGATGTGTCGTTCCCTGTCGCCCGCGTTTTGGACGGTATCGACGCCGCCCTGTCTGCTGGTCTCGGCCCGGTCAAAGTCAACACCGTGGTTCAGCGAGGCGTCAACGACGAGGGCCTGACGGCTTTAGCCCGGCATTTCCATAACACGCCCGTCATCCTGCGCTTCATCGAGTTTATGGACGTGGGCGCGACAAACGGCTGGCAGTCCGAGTCCGTCGTTCCTGCCTCCGAGATTATCCAGCGCCTGTCGTCCGAACTGCCCCTCGTCCCGATTGCTCCGAACTACCCCGGCGAAGTCGCCACCCGCTTCCGCTACACCGACGGCGGCGGCGAGGTCGGCGTGATTTCCTCTGTGACACAGCCCTTCTGCGGCGACTGCACCCGCGCCCGCCTGTCCGCCGAGGGCAGTCTGTATACGTGCCTGTTCGCCGCCGAAGGCCGCGACCTCCGCGCCCCCCTGCGCTCCGGGATGGGCGATGCCGCCCTATCCGCGATGCTCCGATCCGTGTGGGAAGGCCGCACCGACCGCTACTCAGAGGTGCGAACGGAAGAGTCGGCCCGGCGGCCCAAAGTGGAAATGTCGCATATCGGGGGGTAGCGCGAACCCTTTTTGCGTCGTTCCCCGTTCAAGAGTCATCTTACGCCGGGAGGTGTCTTTTGACCAACGCATATACAAAATTAAGCCGACGCGGCTACACATTGATTGAGATTCTGGTCGTCATCGCCATCGTGGCCGTGCTGGCCTCGATTTTGTTTTCCGTCTTCAGCGGGGCCAAAGAAAATGCCCGGCGCACGACCTGCCAAAGTAACTTAAAGCAACTGGCAACAGCCATGCAGCAGTATGTTCAGGACAACGGCGGGGTTTACCCGGTCAATCCTGCGCGTTGGTCAGACGCGGTTTACCCGTATGTCAAAAATTCAGAAGTGTTTAGCTGCCCGGATCAGCCTTCCGATGGGGTTAGAGACCACCTCGCAGTCACGTCCGGCCCCGTGGATTACACATACAACGTGACGCGTCTGGCTACTTTTCCACCGCCATACCCAACTCACCAAATTTTTGGAACTGCTGAAACTCTACTGTCAACTCCGGCAACCATCTGGCTGAACGTTGATGCCAGTTGGAGTAATAGCGAGGGGGACTTCTACTTCCGAACCGTTCCGAAAACCTCTTGCGGGCGCAGCTTCTGGGGAAGCACTCTGCATTCCGGCGGCGGTAATTATTCCTATTTAGACGGCCATGTGAAGTGGCTGACGCCAGACGAAGCGGGGGAAGTGGAATGTTCGAACGGCCCGCTGCCCGCTCCGTTCAAGGATTAGGACCACCTAGCCCCTACCACCGTTGATGGGCGGGGAACCCGATAATAATGCAGCGGCCCTCCGCTGCAAACTCTTCGCCCGCGAAGGCGGGGGCTTGCACTTTTAAAGCTTGGGGGTTCAGCCCCGTGTATTCCTTCTTATGCCAACACCACACGCCGCCCTCCGCGCTCTGCCGAAAGTCCACACGCTGCTGGAAAGCGATGCGGCGCAAACGCTTCACGCTGACTGGCCCCGCGCTTCGGTGCTGGCCGAGATGCGGGCCGAGATCGACGCCCGGCGTCAGCAGATTTTGGCCGGGGAGATGCCCGCCGTCACGGAAGATGCCGTGCTGGAAGCGGTCGCGGCGCGGCTCAAAGCGAAAGACCTCAAACGCCTGCGCCGGGTCGTGAACGCCACGGGCATTGTCATTCACACTAATCTGGGCCGTGCGCCGATGGCCGAGGCGGCAGTCCGGGCGGTCACGGAGGCGGCGCGGGGGTACACCAATCTGGAAATGGACCTGCACACCGGCAAGCGCGGCGGGCGGGGCGGGCAGATTGGAGAGCTATTGCAGACGCTCACCGGGGCGGAGGCGGTGCTGGTGGTCAATAACAACGCGGCGGCGGTGCTGCTGGCGCTGGGGACACTGGCGAGCGGCGGAGATGTGGTGATCTCACGGGGGGAGTTAGTGGAGATTGGCGGTGGCTTCCGGGTTCCAGATGTTATCACGCAGAGCGGGGCACGGCTGGTGGAAGTGGGGACGACCAACAAAACGCGGCTCGCCGATTATGCGCGGGCGGTGACGGCGGACACAAAAGTGCTGCTGAAGGTGCATCCGAGCAATTACAAGCTGGTTGGGTTTGTCGAAGAAACCCCGGTGTCGGAACTGGCCGGTCTCGCAAGTGAACGCGGCCTGGTGCTGATGAATGACCTCGGCAGCGGCGCTTTGGTAGATTTGACGCAATACGGCCTGCCGCTGGAGCCGACTGTGCCGGAGACGCTGGCGGCGGGGGCGGACGTGGTGACGGTCAGCGGGGACAAGCTGCTCGGCGGGCCGCAGTGCGGCCTGATTTTAGGCAGACGGGAGCTGATTGAACGGCTGGGGGCCAACCCGCTGTACCGGGCGCTCCGTGCTGACAAGCTGACGCTGGCGGCACTAGAAGCCACCCTGCGGCTGTATCTGGACCCGGCGCGGCTAACCGAGACAGTTCCCATTTTAGGAATGCTGGCGGCGAATAAAGACGCGCTGGCCCGCCGCGCCCGGCGTCTGCGAACGATGCTGGCAAAGATCGACGGCGTGGAAACGCGGCTGGCAGATGGCGACGGCTTCACCGGCGGCGGGGCTTTGCCGACTGTGCCGCTTCCGACCAAGCGGGTGTTGGTGCGGGCGGCGGGGATGAGCGCCGAAGCTCTGGCCGCCGCCCTGCGCCGGGCCGACCCGCCGGTGATTGCGGTCATCGACGACGACTGGCTGGCCTTTGATGTCCGCACGGTGCAGGGCGGCGAGTTCCGGCTCATTGCGGACGCGCTGCGGGGAGCTATTGAGAGCTTGTGAAGCACCTTACTTTGGGCGTCGCCGGGCATATTGACCACGGCAAGACGGCACTGGTACGAGCGCTGACGGGGACCGAGACCGACCGGCTCAAAGAGGAGCGCGAGCGGGGGATGTCCATTGTGCTAGGCTTCGCGCACCTGACCCTGCCGGGCGGCGAGATTGACCTGATTGATGCGCCGGGCCACGAAAAGTTTGTCAAAACCATGATTGCTGGGGCGACCGGGCTGGACGGGGCACTGCTAGTCGTTGCTGCCAATGAGCGCATCAAGCCGCAGACGGTGGAGCACGCGGCCCTGCTGGGGCTGCTCGGCGTGCCCGGCGGCGTGATGGTCGTCAGCAAGTGCGATTTGGTCCCCGACGCCGCCGACCGCGCCCGCGTGGCTGCCGAATTACGCGAGTTTCTGGTTGGGACGTTTTTAAGCAATGCGCCGCTGCTGTTCGTGTCGGCGGTGACGGGCGAGGGCATGGACGGCCTGCGGGACGCGCTGGCTTCGCGGCTGGTGTCGGCAGAAGAGCCGGTGGCGGGGCCGTTCTGGACGCTGCCGGTAGACCGTGCCTTCACGCTGACCGGGCAGGGGACGGTGGTGACGGGGACGCTCCGGCGAGGCATTATAAAGACGGGGCAGGCCGTCAAGATTTGGCCGCCGGGGCGGCAGGTAGCGGTGCGCGGCTTGCAGGTTCATGGCAAAGATGTGGGCGAAGCGCGGCCCGGCGCACGGGTGGCTTTGAACCTGCGCGGCATGGACAAAGAGGACATCCCGCACGGCAGTTTGCTGGCAACGCCGGGGGCATTGCGGCCTACGCGCCTGCTGGATGCAACGCTGACTGTACTGGCGTCGGCCTCCCGTTCGGTGAAGCGCGGGCAGGTGCTGACCCTGCACTGCGGCACGGCGGAAGTGGCTGTGCGGGCGTTCCCGCTGGGCGTCTCGGAAGTCGCGCCGGGGCAAAGAGGCCTAGTGCAGTTTCGGCTGACGTCTGACTTCGCCGTGCCGGAAGGCGAGCCGTTCGTGGTGCGCCTGCCGTCGCCGCCGGAGACGCTCGGCGGCGGGCGGATTGTGGACCCTTATCCCGCCAAGCACACGCAGTCGGACGCGGCAACGCTGGCGGGCGTCTGCGTCATGGCTTCGGGCACGGCGGCAGACAAAGCCACGCACAAGCTGCTGGAAGCTGGCCCCGTCGGGCGCGACTGGCGGCAGTTGCTGACTGACCTTGGCCTCCGGGACCTGCCTGCCGCTGTGCCGGTGACGTTCTGCGCGGGCGGTCTGGCCCTGCACGCGGACGTGTTCACAGACCTCGTCGAGCAGGTGGAAGCGGCGGTCACAGTGTATCACGCCGCCCATCCCCTGCGGCTCGGAATGCCCGCCGACGACCTGCGCCGTCGCCTGCCCCGTGCGCTGCCGCCTGCGGGCCTGACGCGCCTGCTGGAAATGCTGGCAGAGCGCGGCACTCTGGAAACGCGGGACGGGCTGACGCGCTTATTCGGGTATAACCCGGAAGAGCATCTGTCACCTGTTGAGCGCGGCATCGCCCGCGACATGGAGGCGGCGTTTCGGGATGGCGGCCTGATGCCGCCGGACCTGGACACAGTGCTGAAGCGCGACCGTCGCCGCAGGCGGCTGTATGCCTATTTGACCGAAACCGGGGCGCTTGTCCCCCTCACCGAGCAGCTATCGGGCCGCGTGGTGGTTTTTCACCGCGAGGCGCTGACACTAGCCGCTGAGCGTCTCGAAGCCGTGCTGGCAGATGGGGCGGGGCGGACGGTGTCGGAAATTAATCCGCTTTTAGGCGTGACCCGCAAGTTTTCCGTGCCGCTCTTGGAACATTTGACGGCCACTGGCGTTCTGCGCCGCGTTGGAGATTTACGCTACTGGAACACAACCCATGACTGACACAACAGACCCGAAGCCCCGACTGACACAGATGGTGTCCTGCGCCGGGTGCGCCGCGAAACTCAGCCCCGCCGCCCTCAGCGCTGCCGTTAAAGGATTATTTGCGGGCGTGCCGTCGGACCCGAACGTGCTGGTCGGCTTTGGTATGCTCGACGACGCGGGCGTTTACAAGCTCTCCGAGGAGCTGGCTCTTGTACAGACGACAGACTTCTTCCCGCCCGTGGTGGACGACCCGTATCTGTTTGGCGAAATCGCCGCCGCCAACGCCCTTTCGGATGTGTATGCGATGGGCGGAACGCCGCTGACGGCGCTGAACATTGTCTGCTTTCCCTCCACGCAGCCGACCTCGATTTTGTCCGACATCCTGCGCGGCGGCTTGGCAAAATGCCGCGAAGCGGGCGTCGCGCTCCTCGGCGGGCACACCGTCGATGACCCGGAAATCAAATTCGGCCTGGCCGTCACTGGTACAGTTCATCCAAAACAAGTCTGGAGCAATGCCGGGGCGTTGGCAGGAGACTCGCTCGTATTGACCAAACCAATAGGCATCGGCACGATTACGACGGCGGCAAAATCGGGCCTCGCGCCGGCGGATGTTTTGGACGCCGCCATTGAGACCATGCGAACGCTGAACAAAGGGGCGCGGGACGCCGGGGCATCGGTGGGCGTTCACGCCTGCACCGATGTCACAGGCTTCAGCCTGATGGGCCATCTGACGCAGATGCTGCGGGCTTCAGGTGTCAGCGCCCGCGTCGACTCGTCCCGCGTCCCGCTCCTGCCGGGCGCTCTGGAACTTGCCCGTGCGGGGGTTGGACCGGGCGGCACGGCCCGTAACCGCGCCCATTTTGGCGGGGCTGTCGGCCTGCCGGAGGGCCTTGACCCGGCTTTGGCCGACCTGCTGTTTGACCCGCAAACCTCGGGCGGTTTGCTTTTTGCTGTGGCCGGGGAAAAGCAATCGGCGCTGCTGTCCGCGCTGACCGCCGCCCGCCTCGCCCCCGCTGTCGTGGGCGAGGTTCTCGAATTAGGCAAGGACGCAATAACGGTCGTGTAATGGAAGTGTTCGGGGTCTGGTGGCCCCCCTGGTCTTCAAAACCTGTGACCCGCCTCCGGCGGGTGGTGGGTTCGATTCCCATCCACTTCCGCCATTTTCTGTGAGGGATACTTTTGTCTGCTGATGGCTCCTACAAAACAAAGCCCGTGACGCGCCTGCGCCACGGGTCTTTCCTATCTGCCCCGGACACGCTGGTGGTTGAAGAGCCGCTGGAAATCCGGCTGGGCCAAGAGCGGTTCACGGTGACTATGCGGACGCCCGGCGCGGATTTGGAGCTGACACGCGGCCTGCTGCTCACTGAAGGCGTGATCGCTTCGGGGGCCGACATCGGCCAGATACGCTACTGCGATGAAGGCGACGCCGGGGAGGCTGACCAAGCCAACATTGTCACTGTCCGCCTCACAGCTCCTCCGCAGGCGGAGCGGCTGTGGCAGCGAACGCTCATGGCGGGCACAAGCTGCGGCCTCTGCGGCAAGGCGGCTCTGGACGCCGTTTCTGCCCACGCCTACCCGCTGCCCGCGCCGCCTACCTGGCCGGTTGTCACCCCCGAAACCCTGCTGTCCCTGCCCCACGTTCTGCGCCGCCGTCAGCCGCTTTTTGAGCAGACCGGCGGCCTCCACGCCGTCGGCCTGTTTGATGCCGACGGGACTTGCCGCTGCGTCTTTGAGGACATTGGCCGCCACAATGCCACCGACAAAGCGATTGGCTTTGGGGTGGGGGAAGGCTGGCTGCCCTGGACCGGCGATGCCCCGCTGATACTCCTTGTCAGTGGCAGGGCCAGTTTTGAGATCACGCAAAAGGCCCTCATGGCCGGCATCCCGATTGTCTGCGCCGTGTCTGCCGCCTCAACCCTTGCCGTGGAGCTGGCCGAAGCCAGCAGCCAAACGCTGGTCGGCTTCCTGCGCGATACAAGCTTCACGGTGTACACGGGCGCGGAACGAATTGGCCCCCCGCCCCCAATTCTGGGGGAGCTAGATAAGAGAAGAGCGGCCTCTCCTACTTTGGCCGCCACACGATTTTAATTGGCGTCGAGCTGGCGTAGGCATCGGGAATATTCATCTCTTCATTGCTTTGTGACAGCGCCTGCCCGCTGTCCGGGGCCTCCCCATGCAGGCAGACGTGCAGCGTCAGCCGCTCGCCGGGGACGATGTTAGGAATGCGAAACTTGCCTTCCGCGTCGGTGACGGCGGCGGAGATTCCGGTTTTACCGTCCTGCACATTTGTCAGCACGCCCGCCATCGGCTTCCCGGCAGTGTCTACCACCGTACCTAGGATAAATCCGTCGGCCCGCAGGAGGCGAATAGCACCGAGGTCGGTGGGCTTGCCCGCTATGACGGGCAGCGGCTTGTCTGAGACCGACACCTGATTGAAGCCGTCTGCCCGAACGTAAGCGTGATACTCCCCGTTCGGGTTTAGCGGGATGCGAAACGCCCCGGCGGCATTCGTTTTCACACTCTTGTCGCCCAGCCCTTCATGGCTCCGAGGATCAATCTCAAAAATTCGCACCTGGGCATCGGGGATGGGCCTCCCGTCCGCCGACACGACCGTGCCCGTCACCGGGGACGTTGAGTCGGGGAGCAGCTTGACCGTACCAACTCCATCTGGGTAGCTGGACTCCTGGCCGTTGACCACAACAACCAGCGGGCCATAGGGCGACCAGTGGTATGTCCCGGAAGCGGCCAGTTCATCCTGGATCATACGAAACGAGCCGCTGTCCGGGCGCGGAGCATCAATGTTTCGGCCCAGAGTGACGGCCCCCGTGTTATCCGTCTCACTATGAGTGATATACCCTGCCTGTGCTACGTTTTCTGGGATGAAGAGGATAGCTGCGTTTGTAATCGGTTTGCCGTCCGGGCCGACGCAAAGCAGCATCGGGCGCAGCAGCACAGGCAGATTCGGTGCGGCGACTGTCTTCCCGGCAGGCGCAGCGACCCGCCGTGCGGCTTCCAGAACCCGCTGACTGCTTGCAGTTCCCCCCACAGTGCGGCCCACGCCAACAAAGACAGTGCCGGGGGCGACACGGATTTGATAGTGCCCCTGAGCGTCCGTGGGCACCAATGAGGGCATCGGCCATTCCCCCCATTTTGCCATATTTCCGCCGGGCGGAATAGGTCCTGCCCCCACAACCACATCTGCCAGCGGCTTGCCCGTTTTCCCATCCACAACCTTGCCGGTGACAAGCGCCCCCCGCGAAACAACGATGTGAAGTGTTTTCTGTATGTCTCTTTCAGCGATAATCAGCGGGGCTGCCTGCGTGACATATTCGCTTTTGGGAGAATATATCTCGTAGCGAAACTGCCCGGCGGGCAAATTGGGAAACACAAACCGCCCCTCTGCATCGGTGTTTGCCTTCGCCGCACTGCTGACCCCGCTCATAACCATTCCGTTTGCCTGATTGGACGACCATCGCCAGCTCAGTCCAACCAAAATGCCCGCCACCGGCTGTTTTTTCTCGTTGACCACGATCCCAGAAATCTGCTTGTTACCCGCAGGCATAGATGGTGTACTGTCAAAGACAATGACGCCAGTGGGTTGCTTGTCACCCGTCGGCGTCTGAGATCGTGCCGGAGCCAGCGTCCACAAAGCCGTCGCCGCGAAGGCAGCTACGGTCAGCAGCACGCGCCGCCATGTTCGAGCGCTTGCCGAGAATGTTTCGTTTGTCATGTGTGTTCCTTTACGGATGGCTTGCCAGTGCGGCCATGGCAGAGTAGTAGCCGCACATTCCGTGGACGCCGCCGCCGGGAGGGGTGGACGACGAGCAGAGGTACAGGCCGGGGACAGCGGTAGACCACGGGGTCCAGCGGGGGAGGGGACGGGTGAAAAGCTGCGCCCAGTCCTGCACGCCGCCGTTGATGTCGCCGCCGATATAATTAGCGCTGTACCGCTCCAATGCCTGCGGGGTCAGCACGGCTCGGGCCAGGATGCGGTCCTTGAAGCCGGGCGCAAACCGCTCAATCTGCGCTTCAATGCGCTCCGTCATGTCTTCGCGGGAGCCGTTCGGGACATGGCAGTACGCCCAGAAGGTATGCTTGCCTTCGGGAGCGCGGGTGGGGTCGAAGAGGCTTTGCTGCGCGGCCAGAACGTAAGGCCGCTCGGCAATCTGCCCGGAAGCCGCCGCCTGCTCAGAGGCGTTTAGCTCGGCCCGCGTCGCGCCCAGATGCACGGTGGCGGCGGTGCCGACTTCGGGGGACTTCCACGGCACGGGGCCGTCGAGGGCGTAATCCAACTTGAACGCGCCCATGCCGTAGCGATACTTTTCCAGCCGTGCTTTGTAGCCGCTCGGCATTTTGTCCCCGGCAATGGAGATGAGCTGACGCGGGGTGATGTCGGCGAAGACCAGCCGCGAGGGCGGAAGCTCGGCCAGACTGCGGACGGGGCTGCTCGTTTCGACCTCGCCGCCCAGCGATTTCAAATGGGACACCAGCGCATCGGTAATGGCCTGCGAGCCGCCGCGTGGGAACGGCCAGTTCAGGGCGTGCCCGGCCAGCCCCAGCGCCATGCCGAAGGCCGCGCTTGGGGACTGCGTCAGCGGCAGCATGGAATGGGCGGCCATGCCGGAAAAGAAGGCTTTGGCCCGCCCGCCGCTAAACGCCGCTTCCGTGAGCGCCTGCGACGACAAAATGGCCTTGAGGCCGAAACGGGCAAGCCCGAAGGGATAGCGGGCGAGACGCAGAGGCTCCCGCAGGGCGCGGGCGGTTTCGCCCCAGTTCGGGACCAGCGGCCCCATCAGGCGGCGGTAATTGTCGCCATCGGCTCCCAGTGTGTCCGCTGTGTCGTCGACTGAGGGGTACAGGACGGCGGCGGGACCGTCGTCAAACGGATGCGCCAGCGCGGCAGGCGGGAATATCCATTCCAGGCCGTAGCGTTCCAGCCCCAGCGTTTGATAAAACGGCGAGCCGTAGCCGAGCGGATGAATGGCCGAGCCGACATCATGCCGAAAGCCCGGCAGGGTCAGCTCTTTCGTGCGGCAGCCCCCGCCGGGCGTGTCGGCGGCCTCGCGCACCAGCACCGAGCGGCCCGCCAACGCGACTTTAATCGCCGCCGCCAGCCCGTTCGGCCCGGCCCCGATGACGACGGCATCATATTTTGCTTTGCTCACGGCGTTGTTCTTTCTAAAGAAGACCCCTCCCGCTCGTTCCTCGCTCCCTCCCCTGTCAGGGGAGGGCACGGAAAGAGCAGGACAGGAGGGCGCGATAAATCGCGCCCCTACGGGTTTGGCCGACGAGTCCGCTCCTAACAGGGGAGGGGTCCTACAAACTCGCGTACAGCCTGCCCAAATCCGTCAGCGAGCCGTCTTTGTTCAGAAGCGCCGAGGCTCCGAGAGCGGCGTCGTCGGGCCAGGCGGAGAACCAGGCATACCGCTGTACATAGTCCAGCTTGTCCATCGCGGGCAGGGCCTCGCGCATGAATGCCGCCGACTGCGCGGGAGTGACGCCGCGCTTGCCGGACCAGTCGGCGGGGGCGAACTCTGTTACCCAGATGGGTCGATGGTACATCTCATGCACTTTTTTAAGGTAGCCCAAAAAGCCCGACGCATCCGCGCCGCCGTACCAGTGGATGGTGACGAAATCCACACGATAGTTCTTCTTGGTCGCGCCCGCCATAAACTGCTGCATCCACTCGCCGTCGGCATGAACCGCCGCCGGGCTGCCCAGAATCAGGCCAGTGGCTTCCAGATACGGCCAGCCTTCCAATGCTTTCTCAACGGTCAGATTGGCCTGGTCTTTGCCGTCCGGCTCGTTGAAACCCAGCAGATACTTCGTGTGAGGCTGCGCTTTGACGTCGGCCAGCCACTTGACTAAATTGCCGTCTTTGTTGCCGTAGTAGCCCCAGTCCATCGGCACGAATGTGACGCCTTTCGGGACATCGGCGGGCCGGTCACCGCCCCAGCTATAAAACCAGTGCGCGTTCAGAGTTGTGAGGTCGTGCTTCCAGCGGCCATCGGGACGGACGACCGCGCCAAAGCCTTTTTTGGCGCTTGGGGCCGCAGATGCCCCCGCAGCAGCGAATAACCACAGGGCAACGGCCCATAGAACGGCCCGCCGAAGAATGTTTGTGCTTGCCATTGTTACCCCCTAGAAGACTAACCAAGTATACCCCGTCGCAGCCGGTTCCCGGACGGGGCGGGGGAGGGCTTGACTTTGTGGCCGTTGGGGTGTATCCTAGAGCCTGGCTTATCGAAGTTTGCTAGAAGTTTGCCTAGAAATCAGCAGGAGCAGTATGCCTCAGAAAATTGTTATTCTCGGCTGCGGGCGGGTCGGGTCCACGCTGGCCCGGCAGATGTCCACCGAAGGCCATGACGTTGCTGTCATTGATGTTACCAGCGATGCCTTTCGCCGCCTCGGCACGAAGTTCAAGGGCCAGCGGATTACCGGCTCCGGGCTGGACCAGGACCTGCTCCGAAAAGCGGGATTAGACCATGCCGACGTCTTTATCGCGGTGACGCAGGGCGACAACACCAACATCATGGCGGCGCAGATTGCCCGCGAGGTGTTCGGGGCGACCCGCGTGGTTGCCCGGATTTATGACCCGAACCGCGCTCAGGCGTACCGAGAAATGGGCATTATCACGGTCTGCACCACGACGCTGGCGGCGGGACTGATTCACGACTCCGCGCTGGATGTCGGCGATGCTGTCGCCCTGCAAACGGCGGCGCAGGCATGGGACGCGCAGTATCTGGAACAGCGCAGCATTTAGGCAAAGAGGTTTTTATGTATGTGATCGTTGTAGGCGGCGGCAAGATCGGCTTTTACCTGACCAAACAGCTTTTGACCGAGGGCCATGAAGTGCTGCTGCTGGAAAAAGACCGGCGGCGGCAGGCAATGCTCTCCGAACAGCTTGGCGAAGTGGTGGTGCAGGGCGACGGCTGCGAAGTGCGGATCATGTCCGAAGTCGGCTTTGGCCGCGCCGATGTGATTGTGGCCGTGACCGGGGATGACGAAGATAACTTAGTTATCTGCCAGATGGCGAAAAAGAAGTTTCAGGCCCCGCGCACCGTGGCGCGGGTCAATGACCCGAACAATCTGACTTTGTTTGAGAAGCTGGGCATTGATACCACGGTGTCATCGACGCAGATTATCTTTAACCTGCTGGATCAGCAGATTGAAACGGGCGAGATTGTGCCGCTGGGGGCGCTCCGCAACGGCAACATTGAAGTGGTGGCGATCAACTTATCCGAGCGCTCGCCGGTGCTGGGCCGCAGCATCCGGGACCTGCCGCTGCCGGGGCAGGCGCTGATTATCTCTGTGGTGCGCCGGGACAATGCCCTGCTGCCGCAGGCGGACACGCGCTTTGAGGTGGACGACACCATTATTGTCATGGTCGCCGCCGCCGAAGAGTCGCAGCTTCGGCACGTCTTCGCCGAAGCGCACACCTAGACCGGAGGCCGTGCGTGATGAGCAAGCTCGTGGCGATGTTTTTTGGGGGCTTATTTCTCGTCTCCGCGCTCGGCGGCTACTTCTATTGGGGGCTGCGTGCCGCCCCGCCCCCGCCGGTTGTGCCGCATCCGACGGTGCAGCGGGTCGCTCAGGCGACGCACCGGCTGGAAACACTGTTTCAGCCCGCACCGCCCGCTGCCGGGATGCACACCGAGCGTCCGCACACCCCCCCAAAGCCGCGCACTCTGCGTGTGTCTGAAGACGACATCAACGTCTATCTTGCGGGCAATGCCGCCGCCCGCGCTCTGCTGAAATCACGCGGCGTGCAGGCCGTTCAGGTGGTGCTGACCCCGCCGAGTGTGATCACCCTGCACGCAATTTTTGTGCTGCACGGGGAGCCTCGCACGGTGCAAATCAGCGGCATACTCACCCCGAACCCCACTCAGGGCGTCAACTTCGCCGCGACGCAGGCGCAGGCCGGGCACTTCCCCCTGCCGTCGGGCGTGGTGTCGTCGCAGGCGCAGACCATCCTCCGGGGCTTCATTATCCGCTCGCATCACCGCCTGCCGCTGACCGTGCAGTCGCTCCAGATTGAGGGGAAAACATTGGTGATTACGGGCCTGCCGGTGTCCCCGGAGACTCTACCAGCAGCGTCACCGGCCCGTCATTAGCCAACTCGACAAGCATCTCCGCGCCAAACTCCCCGGTTTGGACTTCAATACCAAGACGTTTCACTTCCGCCACAAACGACTGATACAGCGGCTCCGCGACTTCCGGCGGCGCAGCCCCGGTAAACGACGGGCGGCGGCCTTTGCGGGCATCTCCAAGGAGCGTAAACTGCGACACAATCAGCATTGACCCGCCGGTTTCGTCGCTGACTAAGTCCGTCAGCGCCCGGTTCATCTTTCCGGCGGCGTCTTCAAAGACTCGCAGGCCGACCAGCTTTTCCGCCAGCCATTTGGCATCGCTGAGTGTGTCGCCCGGCGCGACCCCGAGCAGGACCATCAGCCCCGGCCCGATTTCCCGGCGCTCGCCCGTAGCTTTCAGCGTGACAGCGGCGTGAATAACTCTTTGCAAAACGGCTCTCATAGAGCAAGTATACCGTAAGAGGGCAGGGCAAGACCTGCCCCTACGCATTGGGTTACCGTTCCGGCGAGTTGCCCCACGGAACAGTGTAGATCACTGCGTCAAGAAAGTCTTTTGCTGCCGGGGACAGGGCCACCGAATAGCTACCGGCTGGTGATATTATCAGGTAGACTGAGCGAACAGGAGAGAGTTGCCGTGCGCGTTCCAAAATTGTCCGAAGCAGAAATTGAGCGTTATCTGACAGACCTGCCCGGATGGGCGCGGCAGGGCGACACGGTCCGGCGCACGTATAGCTTTGCGAGCTTCCGGGAGGCCATTGCGTTCGTGAATGTTGTCGCCGACGCGGCAGAGACCGCCGACCATCACCCGGACATAGATATTCGCTACCGCAAAGTCACGCTGACACTGACGACGCACGATGTCGCCGGGCTGACCGTCAAAGATGTGGCCCTCGCGGCAGACGCAGACAGGCGGGCCGCATGAAACTCTGGATTGCTTTTTTTCTCTCACTACTGGCCGTCGGTCCCGCCGGGGCGGACGGCTGGGTCAACACCGCCAATACGATGTCTGACCCGCGCTGGGCGCCGGCGTACACGTTGCTGGCGGGCGGCACGCGGGGGCTGATTGCGGGCGGGTATTCGTTCCCCACGGGCCGCTGCGTCGCTACCGCCGACGAATTCGACCCGCAGACCCACCGCTTCCTGCCCTGCCAGGGACAAATGGTTGTTCCGCGTAACTTTGCTCAGGCCAATCTGCTGCCCGACGGGCGCGTTTTAATCTCCGGCGGCTACAACACGATTTTAGGCTCCCTCAACAGCGCCGAGGTGTACGACCCGAAGACGCGGATGTTCACCCGCCTGCCAACCCGGATGACCGCGCCGCGTGAGCTGTACACCGCCACGACGCTCACCGATGGGCGCGTACTGCTGGTTGCCGGGTTTGATACGCACCGGGGCCGGACGCTGCCGACGGCGGAGCTGTATGACCCGCAAGCGCAGACATTCACGCCAACCGGGTCACTAGCGACGGACCGCTTCGGCCAGGATGCCGTGCGCCTGTCCGATGGCCGCGTATTGGTGGTTGGTGGGCAGCACTGGTTTGTGGGCAAACCCGGCGTGCCGCTGGCCTCAGCAGAGATTTATGACCCCGTCACAGGCCGCTGGCACGAGACGCACTCGCCGCTGCACTTCGCCCGCGACCGGCCCACGCTGACCCTCCTGCCCGGCGGCAAAGTGCTGGTGGCGGGCGGGCAGAACGGGACGGAGGAGCCGGGGGCGGCGGAGGTGTTTGACCCGCACGCGGAGACGTTCACCGTCCTGCCCGGCGGGCTGCTGTCCCCGCGTATGGCCCATTCCGCCGCTGCGCTGCCGGACGAGCAGGTGCTTCTGGTGTGTGGGTGGAGCATCGCCGAGGCGGCAACCACGCGCCGCGCCGAGATGTTTGACCCGAAAACGCAGACATTCCTGCCCGTGCCCCTGCTGCCCGCAGGCGCTCACGACGAGGCCCTGCTGGTCTTTCCGGGTGGTCTGGTGCTGGCCGCTGGGGGCAAACAGGCCGGGAGCGGCAAGGAAACTTCGCTGGCACAGGGCTGGACCTGGTTGTCGCCGCACCCGTAATTGTGCCATCGGCAAATGTCTCAACAGCAAAAACACTCGAAACCCGGTATCTCTTGCAGTGTGTGGCCTTCCTATTCACGCCGAAGATAGGGGTGTAAGAAACTGCTACGGAAAACTGAATAACGAGAACTGAATACACATTACATCTTAACTCCTACAGTACGCTGTATGAACTGATAATCTCTCAAGACGCTGAAGACCCGACGAACCTGCCGCCTCCCGTCGGGTCTTTCCTTGTCTGACCTCATTTTTTGCTCTCCTCTGTTCCGCTCTCATCTGTTCTGCTCTCCTGAAAACTTTCCCACTTATTTTTCGCGCCCTGTTCGCTTTTTCTGACTTTCGGCCATATAATACTGTGAGGCTGATTTTGACGGGAGGCGCAGCGGTGGACGACGGCAAGCTGCTGACTTTGTATGTGCGCGACGGGTCCGAGGCCGCCTTCGGCCAGATTGTCACGCGCCACCGGGCACTGGTTTATGCGACCTGTCTGCGTGAAATCGGCTCGCCGTCCCAGGCTGAAGATGCGGCCCAGGTCGTCTTCCTGCTGCTGTCCCGCAAATCAAAACGCCTGCGGCCCGGCCCCAGCCTCGCCGGATGGCTGTTCCGAACGGCCCGCTTCGTCGCTAAAGACGTCCGCAAACAGGAATCACGGCGGTCGCGGCGGGAGGAAATCGTGTTTGAAGAGCTGGCCCCGCGCCCCCAATCGCCCGCCCCCGAGTGGCAGCGCGTCGAGCCGTTGCTGAACGGGGCGCTGTCCGCCCTGCGGCCCGCCGACCGCGAGTTGATTCTGCTGCGCTTTTTGGAGGGCCTGAGCCTGTCCGAAACCGGCGCGGCGCTCGGGCTGTCCGAGGACGCCGCCCGGATGCGCGTCACCCGCGCCGTCGAAAAAATGCGCCGCTGGCTTAAATCGCACGGCGCTTCCGTGACGAGTATTGCCCTGACAGGGCTTTTAACTGCCGAAGCCGCCCGCCCCATTCCTGCCCGCGCTGCCGAGGCTTTGCCCAGCGCCAACGTCCTGCTGCTCTCGAAAGGAGTCTCGCACACCATGAAAATCGTTCAAGTGAAAGCTGCCGCACTTGTGACCGCCACGCTGGTTTTAGGGGCCGCAACATTAGTGACGCTCACCTACGCCCGTCCGCCGAAAGCGGCGGCCCCGGCAGTCAGGCAGGCCGCTCTGACAGACACGCCGCAGACTGTGCTTGCCCTGCTGAACAAGGCACAGGCGGCGGCGGACAGGGACAAAACGCTGACGGCAGACTTTTCTTATGTCGTGAACGACGCGGTCGGCGGTTTGAGGAAAGACAGCGGGACGGTCCGCCTGATGAAACCGAACTACGCGGCTATTGCCTTCGACACCGGGCTGCCCACGGCGACTGAAATCCATTCCGACGGTCAAACGCTCTGGACCTACCACCCGGCTACTCACCTGTACGAGCGTGAGGAGGCAGACCCGCAAGGCAAAAATATCAACGTCTGGCGCTTAATCACCGTGGGGGGCTTTTTCAGTGTCTATACCTGGGTGCGTCAGGGCATCTACGCGGACCCGAGCGAGCTGCATTATCGCGGCAAAGAGATTGTTGATGGGGTAGAATGCGATGTTCTGGAACACTTAATGACCGGTCATCTGCACGGCAAGCCGGTTCCCTTTGACCAGAAAGTGTTCTTCGGCCCGGACGGCTTAATCCGCCGCTTCACGCTGGACTTCACGATTGACGGCAAGCCGGGAACAGAGTATGCCGACCTGACCAATATCCGATTGGGAACACCCATGCTGCCCGCCGATTTCGCCTATGCCCCTCCGGTCGGCGCGTCCCCGTCTGCAAAATGAAACGGTTTTGCTGCGTGAATGCGTCGGCATACTTGGAGGCCATTATTCGAGGGGCTGAACCCCCTCGCTGGGGGGCGAAGCGCCTTGAACCCGCCTGCGCGGGTGAAGATTAGGACAAGAGAGGACAGGACACCGAGGCAGGCTCTTCTCCTGCTCTGCTCCTCATTTATCCTGACCCGCGCAGGCGGGTTTACGGCGTCTGCGCCCCCCAGCGAGGGGGTTCAGCCCCTCGAATAATGGTTGGAACGCAATACTGGAGCGTATTCGGGTCGAGTGGGTACAATCTTTCTATGGCTACTCATGCTTTTTCCGTTCATGCTCTCGCGTCCGGCTCGTCGGGCAATGCCACGCTGGTTCGGGCGGGCGACGTGTCCGTGCTGATTGATGTCGGCATTGGCCTCCGCAAGCTGGTGGCCGCGCTGGCGAAACAGGGCCTCACGCCGGGCGATTTGACCGGCGCGGTGCTGACGCATGAGCATTCGGACCATGTGCAGAGCGCCCACGCGCTTTCCAAACGCTACGGTGTTCCGCTGGTGTCTGCGCCGAAAACGCTGGCGGCGCTGTTTCGCCGCAAGACCGAAACCACCCATTTGCTGCTGCCGCCCGGTGACCGCTGGCGGGTGGGGGACCTGGAGTTCGAAACGTTCCCCGTCCCGCACGATGCCGCCGACCCAGTGGGCGTCAATGTCGTTCACACGCCGTCGGGCCAGAAAGTTAGCCATATCACCGACCTCGGCCATGTCACCGACACGGTCCGGCAAGCCATACGCGGGGCGCACCTGCTGGTGCTGGAAGCAAACCACGATGTCCACCGCCTGCGCGGCGGCGACTACCCGCCCCCGATGAAAGCGCGGATACTCGGCAGTCACGGCCACCTGTCTAACGAAGCCGCCGCCAGCCTGCTCTGCGAACACGCGCTCAGCCACGGCCCGCATACCGTCTGGCTCGCGCACCTGTCCAAAGAAAACAACACCCCGAAGCTCGCCCTGGGCTACGCCAAAGCCACCGTCGCCGTCGAAACCAACTGCCCCGTCGTCTTCGATGTCGCCAAGCGCGACGTCCCCTCCGCCTTCTGGACCCCCGGCCACACCGCCTTGCAGCTTAGTTTGTTTTGAGATTTCGCGCCGAATGAACAAAACTCCCGTCTTCTGTATCCAACTGGGTAGAGGAACACAGAGGGAGCTATGATAAAACGCCCTGTCGATCAAGCCGCGTTTGAGCAGTTCTGGCAGCCGCATCGGTCCCGCGTCTGGCGTCTGGTCGCCCGGCTGGCCGGGAACCTGGATTTAGCGGATGATCTAACGCAGGAGGTCAGCCTGCGGGCCTTTCAGGGCTTCGGGGCATTCCGGCGCGAGTCGTCTGCGTACACCTGGCTGTATCAAATTGCGATCCATGTTGTTCAGCGCCACCGCGAGCGGCGCACCCCCGAACTCATCCCCTGGGACTGTGCCGCGCACGCGCCCGACCCGAGGCTTTCCCCCCACGCGGCTGTCCTGCAAGCCGAAATTCAATCTCTCATCTGGGCCGCGCTGGAACGGCTGCCGGACGAGCAGCGAACGACACTGATTCTCTCCCTGTACGAAGAACTCAAATACCGGGAAATCGCTGCTGTTTTGAACATTCCCCTCGGAACTGTCAAATCCCGCCTGCACACGGGCATGGCCCGTTTGCGAGAGGAGCTAAAAGATGCGCTGTGACACCACCCGTGCCGCCCTGCTGGATTACCTGAACGGCGAACTCGGTTCCTTATCTGCCTGGGCCGTCCGCCGCCATTTGATTGCCTGCGCCTCCTGCCGGGCAGAGCTTGCCGCCCTGCAAGGCTTTACCCAAACCCTGCGCCGGGCCGACCTTGTGCCGCCGGAGCCTGCTGCTGCCGTCCCCCGTCCGCACCAAACGCTGCGCCGCCGTGTGCTGGCGACTGCCGCCGCCCTGCTGGTCGCGGGTGTACTGCTTCTGCTGCCCGCCCTGCACCAGAGCCATCAGGCCGCGCAGAACCCCGGCGCGGCCATCGCTGCTGCGCTGGGGCGGGTCAACACCTGGCACTTTTCCGGCTGGAAGCTGATCGACGGCAAGGAAGTCCCCTGGGAAGTCTGGGGCCGTCGCACTCCTTCGCTGTATTACGAGCGGGTGGGGGAGGCCGTTTCCTGGTCGGATGGCAAGCAGTTCGTGCGCGTCTTTCCACCTAACGCAGCCCTGAACCGCCCGCACGGGCTGATTATCAAAACGGCCCCGGACCAGACTCCGGGTGAAGGTTTTCTATATGACCCTGCGTATCAGACTTTGGTAAACCCACACCCGGCGAGGACAAACTTTGGCGATGGTTACACCACGCTTTACGCCCAGACGCCTGCCGAGGCGCGGTTCCGCGATCAGTATTCCGCAGGCGTCAGCGAAGGGGTCAATGCCAACAAGCTGTACCTGATCAGCAAACACGACTGGCTGCCGACTACGTATCAGCTTCACTATGACAGCAAAACATTTGAGCGAGACACCGAGTTTCTGACCGTTCGCTATGGAGCTGCCCTGCCGAACGCCGTTCTCGCGCCGCCTACTGTGGGCAGCTACAGCGTTGTAGATTTATCTTCGGCGGCGAGCCTCCCGGACGGCTTCCGCGTGACCGCCAAGCCTGTTGCCATCGACAAGGCAGGTAACTTGGTTATAAGCGCACGCGGCTGGCTGGGCGGAAACCCCTTAACGCCTGGCTCGCTATTCAGCCTGGACGTGCAGCCTCACAGCGGCATATTTACGGCGACGCGGCGCAGTCAGTTGATCAAGTATCTGTACGCGACCAACTTCGCTCCGATCCCCGGTGGAGAGATATTGATGCCGTTCACGCCTTTAGAGCCGTCCGAGGTCGCTACTGGCCTGCCCGATACGTTCTCGCTGAGTATGCAGGCAACGCCGCAACTTCTGGTGCGCGGGTCGGATAGAGTTGATTCGGACGGGACACTTCGCCCCTCTACGCACGCTGAGAACCTCCTAGCGAAACAATTCACCTGGCGGCTGTCTCTCCCAAAACCGGTCGCCACGCTCCCAGTCAAGTTCCCGTCGTCCATAAACGTGGCAGAAGTACGGCGCATCTATTACTATATGGGTTATGACTACACTTACACGGCACTGAAGCAGCTTGCGCCGCAACTTGCCCGGACTGGAGTGATTACTAAGGACGGATTTTGGACCACCGACGGCCTGGCCTCAAAGGCTGTCGAAGCCCTGCAAAAGCGTCATCCTGCTGTCTTCCTGGCCGCCAAACACAAGTTCCGGGCGCGGGCGGCGTACTGGCAGGCACAGAAATTGGCACTGATGTCACAAGGAGAGGCATTGGACTGGCAGCGTGGAAATCTACGTGTTCATTACGCCTACGATTTACAGCTTTTAGCCCTCTGCTATCAAATGGCTGGCGCTACGGCAAAAAGAAACCACACGCTCCGGCGGCTCCTTGTGTATCTCCAAGGGGATGCGTCTTTCGGCGTCCTTCGCCGTCAAGCGGTCTATTCCCTGCACACCGGCAGCTTCCCCGGTGATCCGGGCTACAAGGGGCCATGAGGACGCGGGCAGAAAGAAGGAATAGCCTGCCTGCCTGCCGAAATAGCTCCTGTCGCAATTAATACACAATCAGAGGAGGCAGTGGCAATGAACCTGGACGATTTGCAGCGCGAAATCCTGAAAGTGACGAAGCTGGGCGGCATGGCCCGTGTGCCGGAAGAAATGATCATGGAGTCGATGGAGTGTGACGACCCGGCGGCGTGCCGGCAGATGATGGAGGGCTGGATTACCGACCTGTGCGGCGAGTACCATCTGGCGCGGGACCAAGACAAGGATATGCTCGGGCAGACCGAGATGCTGTTCACGCATCTGCATCTGGCTCAGAGTGAGCCGACGGAAAACGCGGCAGAATAACCACATCCCCGGCAGGAAAAGTCCCCCGGCACGGCGAAAGTAGCGTCAGCATTCTTTCACCGCCGGGGGACTTTACTTTTGACACCACTTTCCACGGACACCGTGCGCTGGGGCATTCTCGGCCCCGGCTCTATCGCCATCTCATTTGCGCGGGGCTTGACCTCAGCGAGCGGCGCGACGCTTCAGGCGGTCGGCTCCCGCACGCAGGAGAAGGCCGACACGTTCGGGGCCGAGCATAGCATCCCGAACCGGCATGGCTCCTATGAGGCCCTCGCCGCCGACCCCGAAGTCGATGCGATCTATATTTCCACGCCCCACCCGCAGCACAAAGACGCCGCGCTGCTGTGCCTGCGCCACGGCAAAGCCGTTCTGGTGGAAAAGCCGTTCGCCGTCAATGCCGACGAGACCGAGGAAATGATTGCCGAGGCCCGCGCTCAGGACGTGTTCCTGATGGAAGCCATGTGGTCGCGCTTCTTCCCGGCGATGGATCACCTGAAACAGATTTTGGCGGAGGGCATCATCGGGCAGCCCCGGATGCTGCTGGCGGACTTCGGCTTCCGCACCGGGGTTAACCCCGAGGGCCGTCTATTTGCCCCCGCGATGGCGGGCGGCGGCCTGCTGGACGTCGGGATTTACCCGCTCTCGCTGGCGTCGTTCCTGTTTGGCGCGGCCTCGCAGGCCGTCGGCGTCGCCGATATGGGCGAGACGGGTGTGGACGAGCAGGCCGCGCTGTCGCTGCTGTATCAAAACGGCGAAGTCGCCGCGCTGACCTGCGGCACGCGCACAAACACGCCGCATGGGGCGACTATTCTGGGAACCGAGGGTTCCATCAAGCTGGCCGAGCCGTTCTGGAAGCCGTCTACCATGACGATTAAAGCGGGCGACAAGACCGAAGAAGTGACCGTTCCCTTCACCGGCCAAGGCATGAACTACGAGGCCGAGGAAGTCGGGAACTGCCTGCGGGCGGGCAAGACCGAAAGCGACAAGCTGCCCCTCAGCGAAACGCTGTCCCTGATGAAGACGATGGACTCCCTTCGCTCGCAGTGGGGCCTCAAGTACCCGATGGAGTAGAAGAACCTCACCCCAAGCCTCTTTTTCAGCAAGGAGAGGAAGACGGATTAGGAAAGAGCAGGACCCCCTAGCCCCCAATAATGGGGGAACCAGAGAATTAGGATTTGGCCTCTCCTGTTCTATATCTGGTTCCCCCATTATTGGGGGTTAGGGGGCGATCTGGGGGCTTCAGGGCTGAGTGACGTGGATAACTAATAGCACAGGAGAATATGCACCGTGGCAGACCAATCAACCGACAAGACGTTCCCGCCGTCGCCCGCGTTTACGGCGCAGGCCAATATGCAAGACACCGGCATCTATGATAAAGCCGCTGCGGACCCGGAAGGGTGGTGGGCGGAGCAGTCCAAAGAACTGCTGGAATGGACAAAGCCCTGGGACACGGTCTGCGAGTGGAACCCGCCGCACGCGAAGTGGTTTGTGGGGGGGCAGCTCAATGTCGCCGCGAACTGCCTGGACCGGCACCTCACCGACGGGCGGCGCAACAAGGCGGCGATTGTCTTTGAAGGCGAGCCGGGGGACACCCGCGTTTTGACCTACTGGGACCTGCACCGGGAAGTCTGCAAGCTCTCGAACGTGCTAGAAGGGCTGGGGATTGTCAAAGGGGACCGGATCACGATTTACCTGCCATCCGTGCCTGAAGCCGTCATTTCCATGCTGGCCTGTGCCCGAATTGGCGCAGTGCATAATGTCGTCTTCGCAGGCTTTTCGCCGGACTCGCTGGCCGAGCGGATGGCGGACAGCGGCTCTAAGCTGCTGATTACCGCCGACGGCGGCTGGCGGCGCGGGCAGCCGGTGCGACTCAAAGATTTGGCGGACAAGGCATTAGAGGGCGCGACGACGATTGAAAAAGTGATTGTCCTGAACCGCACCGAGGATGCCAAGCAGGTCAACATGAAGCAGGGCCGGGACTTCTGGTGGCACCGGCTAATGGCGGAGGCGAAGCTCACGCACACCGCACAACCGATGGACGCCGAGGACCCGCTGTATATTCTGTATACGTCTGGATCGACGGGCAAGCCGAAGGGCATCCTGCATACGTCGGGCGGCTATCTCACCGGCGCGGCGACGACGACCAAGTATATCTTTGACCTCAAAGACGACGACGTCTACTGGTGTACCGCCGATGTCGGCTGGGTCACGGGGCATTCCTATGTCGTCTACGGCCCGCTGGCGCTCGGCGCGACGGTGTTCCTGTACGAAGGCGCTCCCGACTGGCCGCAGCGGGACCGCTTCTGGTCGCTGGTGGAAAAGTACGGCATTACGGTTTTGTACACCGCTCCAACGGCCATCCGGGCCTTTATGAAGTGGGGGACCGAGTGGCCCGAAAAGCACGACCTGTCTTCCCTGCGCCTTCTGGGGTCGGTGGGCGAGCCGATCAACCCGGAAGCCTGGCTCTGGTATCACAAGCACATCGGCTCGAATAACTGCCCGATTGTGGATACGTGGTGGCAGACCGAGACCGGCGCGATTATGATCAATCCCCTGCCGGGCCTCAGCACGTTGAAGCCCGCGTCGGCCTCGCGTCCGTTCCCCGGTATCAGCGCCGAAGTGGTGGATGAAGCGGGTGACCCCCTGCCGCACGGGACCGATCAAACCGGCATTCTGGTCATCACCAAACCCTGGCCGTCCATGCTCCGCACGCTCTGGGGGGACGACGCCCGCTACCAGAGCACCTATTGGAGCAAGTTCGAGGGCAAAGGCTACTACTTCCCCGGCGACGGGGCGCGGCGCGATGAGGACGGCGATTTCTGGCTGCTGGGCCGGGTCGACGACATCATGCTGGTCGCGGGCCACAACATCTCCACCATGGAAGTCGAGTCGGCGCTGGTAGACCACCCGAGCGTCGCCGAAGCCGCCGTCATCGGGCGCACCCACGAGATCAAAGGCCAGGCGATTGCCGCGTTCGTGACCCTGAAAGACGGCGTCCCGAACACCTCGGAGCTTGCCGGGGAGCTGAAAAGCCATGTCGCCCACAAAATCGGCGCGATCTCCCGCCCTGACGACATCTTGTTCTCCGCCGAGCTGCCCAAAACAAGGAGCGGAAAAATCATGCGCCGCCTCCTCCGCGACATCGCCGAAGGCCGCGCATTAGGCGACACGTCCACCCTGGCCGACCCCACGGTCGTTGCCAGCCTCAAAGAAAAGTATGCGGAGGAAGGATAAACAAATGCAAACCGTCAACGTAAAAGAAGAAGCCAAACAGCTTATTGAGCGCCTGCCCGACAACTCGACCTGGGACGACCTCATGCGCGAAATCTATGTCCGGCAAACCGTGGAAGCGGGCCTAGCCGACAGTGACGCCGGGCGCACGGTGAGTGTGGGAGAAGTTCGCGCCCAGTATGGTCTGCCCCAATGACAGTACATTGGACAGCAGGCGCGGTGCAGCAGCTTCGGGCAATCCATGACTACATCGCCCAGGCTTCGCCCCAGTATGCGCTACGAATGGTAGACCGTCTAACGCGCCGCTCGGAGCAAATCGGGACCTTCCCGCTCTCCGGGCGGGCTGTCCCGGAATATGAGGCTCCGCAGGTACGTGAGGTGATTGAAGATGCCTACCGCATCATTTACCACATCAGGCCGGATCAAATTGATGTCGTCGCGGTCATCCACGGCTCCCGCTCTTTAACCGGAGAGGGTTTGGACCAAATCGACGCCGAAGACGGATGACCGCTGGAAACTAACCATGACTGAACTCAACTTTACTGAACTCAACTTTCTCGTGGAAGAAGCTCCCGAAGGCGGCTACATCGCCCGCGCCCTCGGCCAATCAATCTTCACCGAAGCAGACACGCTGGCCGAGCTTCATGCTGACATCCGCGAAGCCGTAGACTGCCACTTCGACGACGGGCAAGCCCCTGTCATCCTGCGCTGAGAGAAGAACCCAATGCACCCACTCCACACCCTCACGACCACCTATCTGACCGAGATTCGTAATCAGCGTGCTCTCTCTAACAGTACGGATGAGCTGTCTTACCGGGACTTTCTTGGGAAATTCCTGCGCGGCGCGGCGGAGGCGCTGGGCCGGACAGCCTCTTTTACGGGTGAGGCGAAGAAGATTACGTTTGGCAGGCCGGACTATGAAGTAACGCATGGCTTGAAAGTCGTCGGCTATATCGAGGCCGAGGCGCTGGGAACGCCGCTGGCGCAGATGAAGGGCAGCGCCAAAGTGCAGAATGAGCGGTTCCGCACCAATCTTTATAACTTTCTGCTCACCAATCATACGGAGTTCCGGCTGTTTCTGGATGGCAAGGAAGCGGCTTACGCGCATCTGCCCGAGCCGCCCGAGCAGGGCGCAATCAAAGTTTCCGACGCCGCGCTGGATGAGTTGCAAACCCTGCTGGAAACGTTTCTGGACGCGGCGACACCTGCCGCTGTGACCCCGGAAGCGATTGCGCGTCAACTTGCCAAGCGTGCCCGTTTTCTGCGTGTGGCTGCCGATGCCATGCTCTCACAGCCAGAATCGCCTCTGCATTCGCTGTGGAGCCTGTACAAAGAGACGCTGTTTGACGGCCTTTCGGCGGATAAGTTTGCCGATGTCTACGCGCAGACCTTTACCTATGGCCTGTTTCTGGCCTGGCTGAACACGGACAAAGCGCCGTTTGACCGCCAGACCGCGCTGAGTGCCATTCCCCGCGCTGTGCCTCCAATCCGCGTCATGCTGCAAATTGGGGGTGGGGATGATCTGCCGGAAGCATTTCTCTGGATTGTCAATGGCATCTGCTCGGACTTAGACGCTTCGAACAAAGACGCGGCTACGAAGCACCCTGCTGGGATTGCCGACCCGCTGACTTACTTCTATGAAACCTTCCTGAGTGCCTATGACCCGGCCCTGCGCGAGCGGGCGGGCGTCTATTACACCCCGGATGCCGTGGTGGACTTTCTGGTCCGCGCCGTGGACGACTTGCTGCGCGATCAGTTCCAGAAGCCGGAAGGGCTGGCTGACCCGAGCGTTCGCCTGTTGGACCCGGCGACCGGCACGGCAACTTTCCTCGCCCGCGCTTACCGTCAGGTACATCAAACTATGACCGAAGGCACAGAATGTGGCCTCTGGCCTGACCGCGCCCGTGACCATCTGGCAAAGCATTTCTACGGCTTTGAGCGCCTGCCCGCTGCCTACACGCTGGCCCATGTCAAGCTGCGTCAGCAGCTATCTGAACTCGGCGTCACACTCGGCGATAACGAGCGCCTGCCCGTATATCTGGCCGACACGATGATGAATCGTGTCCCTAACCAGATGGCTTTTCCAGGCGCGGACATTTTGAGCAAGGAAATCCGCGATGCGAGCCATGTTCGGGATCAAGAGAAGATTTTGGTGGTGCTTGGCAACCCGCCTTATTTTGGCAAGTCCGACAATCCCAGCAAGGACGCCGCCGGGAAGCCCACATTTATTGGCGGTCTGCTCCAAACCTATTTTCAGATAGACGGTGCGCCGTTAGGAGAGAAGAACCCAAAGTGGCTCCAAAATGATTACGTCAAATTTATCCGCTTCGCGCAGTGGCGCATTGAACGCAGCGGGTCAGGTATTGTCGCCTTTATTACAGACAACAGCTATCTGGACAACCCGACTTTTCGGGGAATGCGCCGTTCGCTCATGGAAACGTTTGACGAAATCCACATTCTGGATTTGCACGGGAACAGCAAAAAGAAAGAGCGTTCCCCGGACGGCAGCAAAGATGAAAATGTCTTTGACATTACGCAGGGCGTCGCCATTTGCTTGATGGTGAAGCGGACAACTTCCGAGGGCAAAAAAGGGGTTTACTACGGGGAAATTTACGGCACTCGCTCTCAGAAATACACCCGACTGCTTGAAGCTACTGTTACCGACAGCGAAGGTATTGGGTGTATTTCTGACACCATTTCGACAAAATTAGCGCCAAATCCTCCGTATTATTTGTTCATGCCACAGGAGCAGGCGTATCGGGAAGAATACGAGCGAGGCTGGAGCGTTGCCGAGATGTTCCCAGTCAACAACATTGGAATGCAAACGCACAGAGACTATTTTGTCACTGATATTGAAGAAGCTCAACTACGTAAGCGAATTTCAGATTTTAGAAGTTCAAAGAATAGTGAGGCAGATATAGCAAAAGAGTATGAACTCGCTGCTGGCTGGAATATCGGTAAAGCGCAACAAGCGTTACGTGCTGATGAGCATTGGGAAAGACATTTCGTTAAATGTTTATGGAGGCCCTTTGACATTCGCCCACTTTACTACAACATCAACTTGATTGATCGTCCAAGACGCCAAATAACAGAACCACTGCTGAAACCTAATGTTGCACTTTTAGTTTTGAGACAATTGGCACTGGCTGAAAATTACACACATTTTCTTGTGGCTAACATTCCTATAATTGATAGAGTGTTTTATAGCAACCGTGGGGCTGCCAGCGTTTTACCGCTGTGGCTGTATCCAACGGAGCAGGAGGCCGCTTTAGGAATGGAGCGTGAGGCAAACATCGCCCCGGCTTTTGTCGCCGAGATCAAAGAACGCATCGGCGAGACGCCGACGCCGGAAGATATTTTTCACTACGCTTATGCCGTCTTCCATGCGCCGACCTATCGCAGCCGGTACGCGGCGTTCCTGAAAACCGACTTCCCACGTCTGCCCCTGCCGCCGGATGCGGAGACGTTCTACGCCCTTGCCGCTCTTGGCACGAAGCTAACCGCCCTGCATCTGCTGGAAGACCCGGCGCTGAACACACACGGTATCGGCTTCCCCGTCGCGGGCGACCACACGGTCAAGAAGATGAAAACCACGGCTCGGTATGTGCCTGCTTTTTCTGCTCCGACTCCCCCAGAATTGGGGGCCGGGGGGCCATCTGCGGGTCGGGTCAAGCTCAACGACACCGAGTATTTTGACAATGTGCCGCCGGAAGCCTGGGAGTTCCGGGTGGGCGGCTACCAGCCCGCCGCCAAATGGCTGGAAGACCGGGCGGGGCGGACGCTGACGGCGGAGGACATCACCCATTATCGGCGCATGATTGCCGCCATGCGCGAGACCGCCGCGCTGCTGCCGCAGGTGGACATGGCATTTGGCGAACTGCTGGCAAAGAACGCCCCGCTGATTCAGGGGGAGACTGAAGGATAAGGAGAATAAGCTCTATGGATTGCCCTAAATGCGGATATGCACTCTCCGCGTTCGAGAAAGACTGCCCGCGCTGCCACCGGATCGCGGCAGAGGCGTTTGCCCGGTCGCCGGAAGCCGTATGGCCCCCGCCGGTGGGAGGGCAAACGGTGACGCCGCCCTCGTTTATGCCTCCACTGAGTTCGGCTCCCGTGCCCGAGGAAGAAGATAATTCTTCCGGCGAGGAGCGCGGCGGGCCGCCCGAGATTGAAGACTTACGCTGGAACTGGGGCGCGTTCTTCTGCGGATGGCTCTGGTGCTTTTTCCACAAGAACTTTGGGCTGGGCTTCCTGGTCGTGGCGGCGGGCGTTCTGCTGGCATTATTCACTGTGGTGATCCTGCCATCCGGGTACGCCCTTCCCAGCGAGTTGATGGCCTTGGTGCTGTTCGGTCTGACATGCTATCTGGGGCTGCACGGGCATCAGTTCGCGTGGGAGCGTCGGCGGTTTCCCGGCGGCGTGCCCGAGTACCGGGTTGTGCAGCGGGCCTGGGCACTTGGCGGTGGTGTCGCTTTTGGTATAACTTCGCTGTTCTGCGTGACGCTGGTTGTGCTTTCTGCTGCCGCCTTTCGGGCCTATGAGGCGCGGCGGCAGGCGGCGGCTCATCCGGCCCCGGTCACAGTGGCCGCCCCCACCGGGCCTGCCCCGGTGGTCCTGCGGCGAGCAGAGCCGCTTCGCCCGCTTCAGCCTTATTCCGCCCCGCTGGGCGAACGGGGCAGCAATCCGGCAGAATCGTGGCGCAGATTCACTGACCAGCGGAATCGCCGCGTGGGGGACCCGCGCTTTTTGCCACCGCCCCCCGGAACGATGCCTCAGCCCGGCCCGTCTGCCCCCCCGCTGCTTCCACCCGCTGTGCCCACATCTGCTCCGGGACCGGCTCCGCCGCCGACCGGTCAGGCTCCAACGGGAGAGGGGACACAGGCGGGGACTCCACCTGCCACTCAGGCCGCGCCGCCGACGCCCGGCCCGGTCCCAAATCCGAGTTTTCCGGGAGCAGCCCCCGGCAGCAGCGGGCAGTGAACGGCAGGAATGCGGGTATCATACAGCAGCAAGGCAGATGAGATGCCGCAATTTTAGACAACATTTAGAGGAGAACACAATGAGGATTCATGAATATCAGGCGAAGCAGTTGTTGAAGCAGTATGGCGTGCCCGTGCCAGAGGGGCAGGTGGCGACCACTCCCGATGAGGTGCGGAACGCGGCGTCGGCGATGGCGCGGCGGGTGGTGATCAAGGGGCAGGTGCATAGCGGCGGGCGCGGCAAGGCGGGGGCGGTCAAGCTGGCTGCGGATGCCAATGAGGCCGAGGCGATTGGGAAGGACCTGCTGGGCAAGACGCTGTTCTTCGCGCAGGCGGGGGCGGACATGAAAATCAACCGGCTGCTGGTGGAAGAGGCCGTGGACATCGACCGGGAGATTTATGTCGCCATCACGCAGGACCGGGTGCGGCAGAAGGATGTTTTGATTGTCTCCACGCAGGGCGGCATGGATATTGAGGAAGTCGCGCACAACAACCCCGCCGACATCGCCAAGCTCTTTATCGACCCCCTGCTCGGCCTGCCCGATTACGCCTGCCGTCAGGTGCTCTTTGATGCGGGCTTCGACAAGGGTCTGATTGGCAAGGCCATCCCCGTGCTGAAGGCGCTCTATGCGGCCTATGTCGGGACCGATGCGACGCTGGCGGAGATCAATCCGCTGGTGATCACAAAGGCCGGAACGATTATCGCGGGCGATGCCAAGTGGGATTTGGACGAGAACGCCCTGTACCGGCATCCCGAGTTCGCGGCGTTCAAGGACGAGGCCGAGATGGACCCGATTGAGGCCGAAGCCGGGCGGCGCGGCATTCAGTATGTGCGGCTGGAAGGCGGCGACATTGGCATCATCGGCAACGGCGCGGGGCTGGTGATGACGACGATGGACGAGGTCAAACGGGCGGGCGGTCAGCCCGCCGACTTCCTGGACATCGGCGGCGGCGCGAAGGCCGAGGCGGTCACGGACAGCCTGGAAATCGTCCTGTCCGACCCGAATGTCAAGGGCGTCCTGTTCAACATCTTCGGCGGCATCACACGCGGCGACGAGGTGGCAAAGGGCATTATCGAAGGCACAAAGTCGCTGGACATCAAGGTCCCCATCGTTATTCGTCTGGCCGGAACCCGCGCTGCCGAAGGGGCCGCGCTGCTCAAAGACACCAACCTGGTCCCTGCCGAGACCATGCAGGAAGCAGCAGCCAAGATCGTGGAGCTGGCCTACGCGAAGTAAGGCGAAGCGATGCCTGTTGAAAAATGGCTCGATAATTACTTCGTGCTAAACGCCCCAAAGCGGCTCCTGACGGACGATTTGCTGGCGCGTTTTAGTGCGCTCAACAAAGAAACCCGCATGGAACGCACCGCCGAGGGGCATTGGCTCATCATGCCGGGCGTCGGCGGGACGCTCGGCATTGCCAATCTCCATTTGACAACACGGCTTTACTTCTGGAATGAAGAGGGGGCGCAGGGCGTCGCCTTTTCGTCCTGCATTGGCTACCATCTGCCAAGCGGGGCAGTTCGTTCGCCGGACGCTTCCTGGGTCAGCCGACACCGCTGGAAGAAGCTGACCAAAAAGCAGAAGAAAGGCTTCCCGCCCCTGTGTCCCGATTTCGTGGCAGAGTTTGTTGGCCCGCCGCAGGGGCTGCCCGAAATGCAGGACAAGATGCGCGAGTATCTTGAGAACGGCGCACGGCTCGGCTGGCTGATTGACCCAAAAAGCAATCGCGTCGAAATCTACCGGCCCGGTCGAGACGTGGAAGTATTGGATAACCCGCCGACGCTGTCCGGGGAAGACGTGCTGCCGGGCTTTGTGCTTGATTTGACTGGGATATTGGAGTAAAGATGGATGATGCTTCGACCCGGCTGTGGCAGGGTGTCAAAAAGAGGAATATGGCGCAGGTCTCAGCAGCGATTGCCGAAGGGGCAGACGTAGATGCACGAGACAATCACAAGAGAACACCGTTGATGGAGGCGGTCAAGCGCGGCCATCAATCTTTGGTATCGCTCCTAATCGAGCATGGCGCGGATGTGAATGCCCAAGATAAGATGGGGGCAACGCCGCTCGCGGCGGCATTGCTGCCGGATTACACCGAACTGGTAGCCTTGCTGATTGAGGCTGGGGCTGACGGGTCCGTTTCTGATAAGGATGGCGATACAGCGTTTACATTGATTTGCCAGAAACAGAATATAGGCGGTCTCGGTGCGTTAGCCAGCATAATACTTTTTGTGCTGCTGGGGCAGCGACGTTCTACTAAAGACAAAGATTTGGGGCTGGCGGAAGCGGTGGAGATGCTTGCTAAACTTTATGTAGCATATCTTACCTACCGCAAGTATGAGGGAATAAAGCAAATGCTCCGAGAAGTGAAAGGCAGTCAGGAGTGACCATTGACACTGAATACTTAACCGACTTTCTGGTGGGTCTGCTGAACACACCTAGCCCGACGGGGGATGCGGAGGCGGGGATTGCGTTCACCGAAGCGGCGCTGAAAACGCTGGGGCTGGAGACGCGGCGGACGGTGAAGGGGGCGGTGCTGGCGACGCTTATAGGGCGGTCCAATACAGAGCCGCGAGCGGTGACGGCGCATGTGGACACGCTGGGGGCGATGGTCAAGGAAATCAAAGACAGCGGGCGGCTGACTCTGTCGCAGATCGGCGGCTATCCGTGGAATGCAATTGAAGGCGAGGGAGTGACGGTCCGCACCGAGGACGGGCAGAGCGTGCGTGGGAGCGTGCAGCTTGTGAAAGCGTCGTCGCACGTTCACAGCGCGGCAGTAGGGGAGACGAAGCGCGAGGCGGGAACGCTGGAAGTGCGGCTGGATGCGCGGACGGCGAGCGCGGACGGAACGCGGTCGCTGGGCATTAGGGTAGGGGACTTTGTTTACTTGGACCCGCGTGTGGAGTGTGGCAACGGGTTTGTGCGGAGCCGTCACCTGGACGACAAGGCGGCGGTGGCGTGCGTGCTGGCGGCGGTGAAGGCATTGCAGGAGGCCGGGGAGACACCGGCGCAGACGACGACGCTGCATTTCAGCAATTATGAAGAGGTCGGGCACGGCGCGGCGGGGGGCTTTCCGGCGGATTTGGTGGAGCTGCTGACGGTGGACATGGCGGCGATTGGCGAGGGGCAGGCGTCGGACGAGTTTCACTGCACGCTCTGCGTCAAAGACAGCGGCGGGCCGTATCACCGAGAGTTTGGCAGCCGGTTACGAAAGCTGGCGGCAAAGCACGAGATAGATTTAAAGACCGATATTTACCCCTATTATGGCTCCGACGGCGAGGCGCTGTGGCGGGCGGGGGCCGATGTGCGGGTCGCGCTGATTGGGCCGGGTGTGGATGCGTCGCATTCTTACGAGCGCACGCACACGGACGCGCTGGTAGACACGGCGCGGCTTATTGGGTACTATCTTCTGGAAGATTAGATTTTCGAAACACACGAGGAGACACGAATGGCGAATATGTTTGAGTACAAGATCATTGTCAGCGATTCCGACGATGAGACCGACGAAGAGACCCTGAACGGGCACGGCGCACAGGGCTGGGAGTTGGTCAACGCCGTCGCTGATGTCCGCGCCAATGACGAGGCCGACGACGATTCCGAAGACGAGAACGTGCCCGTGACGGTGTTTTACTTCAAGCGAGCCAAAGACTAGAGGACACCGAATGGCAATTCTTGTTGACAAAAACACCAAAGTCATCGTGCAGGGCATCACCGGGCGCGAAGGCGAGTTCCACACCACGCAGATGATTGCCTACGGCACCCAGGTCGTCGGCGGAGTCACGCCCGGCAAGGGCGGAATGACCGTGCAGGGCGTTCCGGTGTTTGACACGGTGCGCGAGGCTAAAGACGCAACGGGGGCGGATGCGACCTGCATTTTCGTTCCCGCGCGCGGGGCCGCTGACGGTATCATGGAAGCCGTAGACGCTGGCATTGATTTCATCGTCTGCATCACCGAAGGCATTCCGATTGAGGACGAAATCCGGGCCGTCAACGTCGTCAAATACTCCAAGTCCCGCCTGCTCGGCCCGAACTGCCCCGGCATTCTAACTGTGAACGGCGCGAAAATCGGGATTATCCCGGCGAGTATGTTTATCCCTGGCCCGGTCGGTATCGTGTCCCGCTCGGGCACTTTGACCTACGAATCGGTGGACGCCCTGACCCGTGCGGGCCTCGGGCAGACAACGTGCGTTGGCGTTGGCGGCGACCCCATGCCCGGCACGCGCTTTATCGACGTTCTGCCGCTGTTTGAGGCCGACCCCGAAACCAAAGCCGTGGTCATGTGCGGCGAGGTTGGCGGCTCCGATGAAGAGATCGCCGCCGAGTATATCAAAACGATGACAAAGCCCGTGATTGGCTTCATCGCCGGGCTGACCGCCCCTCCCGGCAAGCGCATGGGGCACGCAGGCGCGATCATTTCCGGCACGTCCGGCAGCCCGCAGGCCAAAGTGGAGGCCCTCAGAGCCGCCGGGGTACACATCGCCGAAAGCACCGCCGACATTCCGGGTCTGGTCAAGCAAGCACTTGGAGCGTGACGATCAGGGAACGCAAAGACAAGAAACTATGTCTCTTGCCGACGTCATTCGAGAGAAGGAAGCGGAACTTCGCCTAATCAAAGATCACGAAATTGTCGTGGTCTTTGATCTTTCTGGCGCAATCATCTTGGAAGTGCATGGCGGAGCCTCATCGGTTGACATCAGCCCATATCTGGACCAAATCCGCAGGATTGACAGCGCAACACTAACGCATAACCATCCTCTTGGGTGGCGGTTTCCTGCTGTTGATCCTCGTCATGCAGGCAATTCGTTTTCACTTGAAGATGTTGTAACTGCCTGCGATGCCGAAACTAGAGAACTTCGCGCTGTTGGACCGAAGTGTGCTTATTCCATGCAGCCTCCCGCTGGCTTGAAGTGGAACCGTGAGTACTGGATCAATGCAGTTCGACCGAGCTTTGAGAAACACAAAGCCGCCTTCGTGCGCTCTACTTTACTCTTTTGGGGTTTAATGCCCCGGAGCTTGCTCCGCTGGGAGCTTCCTGTTGCTTCGGCGTTGCTTTCGTGTTATCGTAGAGCATGAGTACCTTTATTCGCAAGAGCCATAACGTCTCGGC
>JAABUK010001429.1_pt1 | contig 45526 bp, 40 predicted proteins | sample 5559141 | NCBI WGS metagenome assembly JAABUK01 (sample SAMN10711869, study PRJNA513367) | rock metagenome | isolation source: Antarctica rocks | place: Antarctica: Victoria Land, Pudding Butte nord | collected 2016-01-03 | reverse complement strand
GACATAGCTGAACATCGCAGCAGTCTGACAATCGGCACCACGCATTCGTCCACGTCCCTCGGTTCAACTCAGGCCAGCTATTGAATCAAGTCAGGACCGGGATGGAAAGCCAAATTTCCGCAGCCTGCTAAACGAAAACAGAGACTGGGGTCGATGCAGATATTCCGCTCATCCCTGCAATACGGCCGCCTGCATTACCTCCTCGGCTAGGCTGCAAGCCTGTTTTTGCATGCGGGCGAGCGGCGCGCAGACTTGCTTCAAGCTGCCTGATCCGGCATGGGTGTGCGGCGCAAAGCGGATGGTCGCGGACAGCGAGGGAGTGAAAACATGTCAGGTCAACGCCCTACGGAGCTACCGAGTCCTGAGACGATGCTGGGCCTCTGGACAACTTGGGCCGAGTCTGCCTCAAAGCCCGGGAGCAGCATGGGCACGGCATTTGGCGGCATGCCTGGATCGGCGGCGTGGCAGATGTCGCCCGATCAGATTACCGGGAGCCTATTGCAGGGCGGCATGCGGCAGCTTGGCGAGATGCTGGCCAAGGACCCGATCCTGCGTGCGACCGAGGACGCGCTCAACGCGAACCCACTGCGCGAAGTTATCCCAGTAGACTGGGCGGAGATTGCTCGCGCGCTTCGTACGGTCTGGCTGCAATCCCTCAGCCGCCCCGAGAAGGCCGTGGCCGCCGCCGTCGATTTCAACCGGCAGATGTGGCAATCGGCGGTAGATACCTGGAACGAGGCAGGCCAGCGTTGGTGGGGACTGGTGCAGCCCGGCGCGTCATCGCCCGGAGCCGCCGCCAGCAACGCCGATAAGCGCTTCGCTGCACCCGAGTGGCAGAGCAATCCCGCCTATCGCACGCTAAAGGAACTCTATCTTCTCGCCTCGGACTGGCTGCTGCGCCAGGTGAGCGAATCCGATACCTTGAGCCCAGCGGAACGCCAGCACCTCACCTTCCACCTCCGGCAGTTCGTTGACGCGATGAGCCCCACCTTGCTGCTTGCTTCCAACCCGGTCGCGCTGCGCCGGGCAGTGGAAACAGGAGGCGCCAGTGTCGCAGACGGCGTCCGCAATCTTATGCATGACCTTAAGGAGGGCAAGCTAAGTATGGTGGACGCCACGGCTTTCGCGCCGGGGCGCAACCTAGCGCTCTCACCGGGCAAGGTAGTGTATCGCAACAAGTTGATTGAGCTCATACAGTATGAGCCGAAGGGCGGGACGGTCCATGAGGTCCCGTTGCTTATCCTGCCGCCATGGATCAACAAGTATTACATCCTCGACCTGCAGCCGAAGAACAGCATGGTGCGCCACTTGGTCGAGCAGGGCTTCACCGTGTTCATGGTGTCCTGGCGCAACCCGGACGCTGCAATGGAGGGCACCACCATCGAGGACTACGTGGACCTCGGCCCGCTCGCGGCGAGCGGCGTGGTGCGGGAGATCACCGGCAGCCCGAAGGTCAACGTCATGGGCTACTGCATCGGCGGCACGCTGCTGGCCATGACACTGGCTTGGCTTGCGGAGAAGGGCGATGACCGCTTCGGCGCGGTGACGTTCATGGTGTCCCTGCAGGACTTCTCCAAGGTCGGCGACACCGCCATGTTCCTGGGCGAGCCGACCATCGATTTCATGGAGCACCAGATGCTGGAGCGCGGCTACCTCGACAGCCGCGAGATGTCCAACATGTTCAACCTGCTGCGCAGCAACGACCTGATCTGGTCGAACGTGGTGAACAACTATCTGCTGGGCCAGAAGCCGCCGGCGTTCGACCTGCTGTATTGGAACAGCGACGGTACCCGTATGGCCCGCGCAGCACATGGCTGGTATCTGCGCAACACCTACGTCGAGAACAACCTGATCGAGCCCGGCAAGGTCCACCTCAAGGGCGAGGCGCTGGACCTGGGCCGCATCAAGCAGGATATCTATGCCGTCGGGGCGGAGAAGGACCATATCGTGCCGTGGAACGCCGCCTGGCGCATCACCCAGCTTACGGGCGGCAAGGTGCGCTATGTCCTCGCATCGAGCGGCCATATCGCGGGGATCATCAATCCACCCGGCGGCAAGGGGACCTACTGGACGAACGAGGGCATCAAGGCCGACACGCCCGAACAATGGCGCGGAGCCGCACGATCCCATGACGGGAGCTGGTGGACGGACTGGTTCGCCTGGCTTGCCGCGCATGCCGGCAAGAGAGTTCCACCGCCGGCCATGGGGGGCGAGGCATACCCGCCCTTGCAGGACGCACCCGGTAGCTACGTGCTGGAGAAGTAGCGCCCGTCATCCAGGGCGTCCTTGACGAGGAATTCTAGAAACTGGACTGCTCCCCGCTAACCTTAGAACAACGTAGGTTCAGGGAGTGATGCCAGAATGAGTGTGAACTCGACAGTTTCAGCAGGATAGGGGTTCGCACGCCAGCGAGCGTGGCAGAAAGCAACTTCCAAAGCATCCTGCATAATCCCAAGTTTCAGGAGCTCGTTTCCACCCACAGCCGGTTTGGCTGGACCCTCTCGATCCTGATGCTCGTCATCTATCTGGGGTTCATCTTCCTAGTCGCGTTCGACAAGCCGTTGCTGGCGCAGAAGTTCGGCGGCAACACGACCTCGTTGGGCATCGTGCTCGGCTTGGCCGTGATTATCGCTGCCTTCGTCCTCACAGCCATCTACGTGGTCCGGGCCAATGGACGCTACGACGACCTGACGGACCAGGTTAAGCAGGAGATGGGGCGGTGAGGCGTCTCGCGGCCGTTACGGCGGCGTTGGCGGCCAGCGGCTACTCGGGCGCAGCCTGGGCGGCCGGTGCGATCGAGGGCCCGGTAGAAAAACAGGGCCTGAACATCACGGCCGTCGTCATCTTCTTACTGTTCGTGCTGTTCACGCTCGGCATCACCTACCGGGCGGCCCGGCAGACGAGTCGGCGTCGGATTTCTACGCTGCCGGCGGCGGTATCACGGCCGGCCAGAACGGCCTCGCCATCGCGGGCGACTACATGTCCGCGGCGTCCTTCCTGGGCATCTCCGGCCTCGTGTTCTCCAACGGCTTCGACGGGCTGATCTACTCGATTGGCTTCCTGGTCGGCTTGCCGATCGTGCTGTTCACCATTGCGGAGCGGCTGCGCAACCTCGGCAAGTTCACCTTCGCCGACGTCGCCGCCTTCCGCCTGGACCAGACGTCGATCCGCGTGCTGTCGGCCATCGGCACGCTGATTGTCGTGTCGTTCTACCTGAGCGCCCAGATGGTCGGCGCCGGCAAGCTGATCCAGCTCCTGTTCGGCCTCCCCTACAGCTACGCCGTGCCGATCGTCGGCGTGCTGATGATCGTCTACGTCGTGTTCGGCGGCATGAAGGCGACAACCTGGGTGCAAATCATCAAGGCGTGCCTGCTGCTGGGCGGCGCCTCGTTCATGGCCCTTATGGTGCTGGTGCATTTCGGGTTCAGCCCCGACGCCCTGTTCGCGGCGGCCGTGCAGATCCATCCCAAGGGCGATGCCATCATGGCCCCGGGCGCCTTCGTCGCGGATCCCGTCTCGACGATCTCGCTCGGCCTCGCGCTGATTTTCGGGACGGCCGGGCTGCCGCACATCCTCATGCGCTTCTTCACGGTCTCCGATGCAAAGGCGGCGCGCAAGTCCGTGCTGTATGCCACTGGCCTGATCGGGTACTTCTATATCCTAACCTTCATCATCGGCTTCGGCGCCATCAGCTTTCTGATGAACGACCCGAGCTACTACAAGCTCGGCGCCAACGGCAGCTTCAATAAGATCACCGACCTAATCGGCGGCGCTGCCAACATGCCCGCCATCGACCTGGCGAAGGCAGTGGGCGGTGACACATTTTATGGTTTCATCTCGGCGGTCGCCTTCGCCACCATTCTCGCGGTCGTGGCCGGCCTTACCTTGGACCGGCGCCTCGGCGGTCAGCCACGACCTGTATGCCTCGGTCATCGCACGGGGACGGACGACCGAGGGCCGGGAGGTCAATGTCTCCAAGATCAGCGCCGTCGTCATCGGCATCGTCGCGATCCTGCTGGGCTATGTGTTTGAAAACCAGAACGTCGCGTTCATGGTGGGCCTGGCGTTCTCGGTTGCTGCAAGCTGCAACTTCCCGGTGCTGCTCATGTCGATGCTTTGGGGCGGCACCACGACGTTCGGCGCCCTCGTTGGCGGCTTTCTCGGCCTGATCAGCGCCGTGCTGATGATTGTGCTGAGCAACGCGGTGTGGGTTGATACCAGGGACTTCGCATCAAAAATCCTGTCGTGCTGAGATGCTAGCTAGGCATAAGGCAGCGCTGGATCCGGCGTAGCGGAGCAACGTTTGTTCGCGAATGTCAGAGGCGTGCGTCATGGTTCCTTCCGCTTGCAAGCTTTTCACCGGGATCGACGATCCCCGGGTCGTGGGCCGGATCACCCACAGCTTGGCGGAGATCCTGTTTGCGGCGCTCTGCGCCACGCTGTGCGGGTTCGGGTGCTGCGACGGCTATGCGCAGTTCGCCAGGGCGAAGGTCGACTTCTTGCGCCGCTACCTGCCCTATGAGGAGGGCACGCCCTCTCACGACACGTTCGGGCGACTGTTCCGGCTCATCAAGCCGGAACAGTTCGAGGCGGTGCTCGCCGACCTCGCCCGGCGTGTCACCGCAGGGTCTGCGGGCCACGTCGCCATCGACGGCAAGACCGTGCGGGGCAGCGCGGATGTGGCGCGCGGCGTCCGAGCTCTTCATCTGCTGCACGCGTTCGCCACCGACGTCGGCCTGTGCATCGGCCAGGTCGCCGTGGACGGCAAGTCCAACGAGATCACCGCCCTTCCCGAACTGCTCAAGCTGCTGGACCTGCGTGGACGGGACGTAACGATGGACGCGATGCACACTCAGCGCGCCAGCGCCAAGCTGCTGCACGAGGCCGGAGCGCATTACGTCATGGCCCTGAAAGGCAACCAGCCGACGCTGCTCGACGACGTGGAGACGTTCCTTGGCGACCCGCTCATGCCCGTCCTGGAGCACGAGGAAACCAACATCGGGCATGGCCGGGTGGAAACGCGTGCGGCGCGCGTCTCCACCGACGTCGCCGGGCTGGCCCACCACTACTGGCCCGGCCTTGCGGCCGTCGGCCGCGTCGACCGCACCCGCATCTGCAAGCGGACCGGTGCGACAACGGCGGAAAGCCAGCTCTACCTGCTTGGACACGCCTATACGCCCGAGCGCCTGCTTGCCCTCTCGCGCGGTCATTGGACCGTTGAGAACAACCTGCACTGGGTTCTCGATGTGACCATGAGCGAGGATGCGTCGCTCGTGCGGCGCGACCACGGCCCGCGCAACCGCGCCACGCTCAAGCGCGTGGCGCTCAACGCTGTCCGCATCGTCACGGGCAAGAACTCCATCCGCCACACCATGCGGGATGCAGTGCTGGACGTGCGCGTTCTCGCCGACATCCTCAACCATATGCCCGTCGCTTGATGCGAAATCCCTGGGGTTGATACCTTCCACATGGCCGCGGCGGCGGTGTTCCCCTACGACAACCCCGCCTTGTTCTCGGTCCCGCTCGCCTTCGTCGGCATCTGGCTGTTCTCGAAACTCGACTCCAGCCAGCGCGCGCGGCGGGAGCAGACGGCCTTTGTCGAGCAGTATGTCCGCTCGGAAACAGGCATAGGTGCTGCCGGGGCACAGGCGCATTGATCAGTAGGATCTGACTAAGGAGACCCGCAGGACGCCGGCTTCAACACCGGCCTGCGGGTCTTCGAGTAGCAAACCGGCCAAATCAGGCGGCCTCCGCCATTGCATAACGGCGGCAGTGTTCGAGGTAGGCAGCCTCGTGCGCTGCCACGAGACCCACCACGCTGTTCCATAGCCAGGATGGTGCATCAAGCGACTTGGAGCGGTTCCGCTGCAGCTCGCTCAACCAATGCTTGCGGTCGGACACGTCAAGCTGCCGGGCGTGGCTACGGCCAACGACGTGAGCCAAGAACTCCGCCATAGCCATCGCCTCGTCGCGCGACAGGTGCTCGATTTCCAGTTTCAAGTCCTGCGGCAGCAACTCGCGGATGAACACCGCCTTGTCCAGAAGCTGCGCGGCTATCATGCGCTGGCCCAGAAAAGGCGACAGGCTGCGGGCGCCGGCCACCACCCGCTCGGCATTGTTGCGCGGCATCTCGGCCGTCCTGCTGCGAGGCGCCGCGGCGGCGATCGCCTCCTTCACGTCCATAAGGCAATGGCGTTCCGCCTTGCCGCTGCCGACCGCAACCAGCACTGCCAGCCGCAACCGTCCCAGCGAACTGCAGCCCTTGCGCCAATATGCGGCATCCATCACGCGTAGTGGCGCGTCATCCCTGCGCGAGCGCAGCGAGGTTGCGAGCCGCCGCAGGGCCTCTTCGGCGAACAATGCGTCCACCGCCGCGCGCTCATCCTGCCTCAACGGCCAGAACCGCTTGCCGAGCGGAATGGTCGGCGCAATACCCTCGATTCGCTCGTCTGCAAGATGCTTCCAGGATCGGCCGGCGGCCTCGCGCATCAAAAGCCTGATGCTCTTTGGCATGTTGTCGCTCGCACCCGGCGCCTCATCCTCCGTCTCCGGTGTGAAGGCAGCCTCATAGCCGTCGATCATCCGTTCCAGCATATGTGCCGTGGTCACGCCGGGAAGGTCGGAGCCTCGCGCCGCCATCGCCAGCGATAGGCCAAGGCGGATGAGATCATGCGCGGGATTGCCGATCACCGTCTGATCGAGGTCGCGTATCTGGATGGCAAGCGCGCCGTCGGTGCTCGCCACGGGCCCGAGATTGCCGACATGGCAATCGCCGCAAATCCAGGCCTGTGGACCTTCCGGAATTGCCGCACGGTCGGACGTCTCAAGCCATTCGTAAAACTGCGCCGTGCTCCCACGCACATAGGCATGGGCTGAGGCGGCCATCTTGGTATTGCGCTCCGTGTTCAGGAGCTTCATCCGGTCATGAGGTTCAACGGTATTCTTGTGCTTCATCACAGCGTCCATTACGCCCAGCACACGCTGTCCAGGCTGGTTGTTAGGTCCTTGTAGGCATCATGGGATCATCCGGAACGCCTTGTGAGGCGGAAGGCGGTAGTCCGGAAACAATCGGTCTCAAAGGATATGGTCCTTTGTACGATCTTGCCTAGAATGTAAGATGATTGTCTTGCCGCGGCGGTCATCACCTGCTCGTGGATGCTTGTCCATTATGGAGGGACCGGCTGCTTGACGGCCTCCATTCCGGAAATCCCGCAACAACCACCTAGTCGCGCATGAAGCGACCGCGGATGCCGCACGCCGTTGCATCCGTCCATCGCATGAGCCCTGCTACATCTGCCCGGCGGCTGATGATGAAATAGTAGCCATACCGGACCACGTCGGCTGCCAGCCAGCCCCACATCCCATACCGGCGAAAAATGTAGCCGCGATTTCGGAATTGATAGAACTGCTTTGCGGCGTCCTGCGGCACCACAGCATAGAAGCGGCCCAGGAGGATGGGGTGGATTTCCGGCTGTGATCCCGGGTGCAGGAAGTGGGCCGCCGTGTCCAGGACGATGCGGGCACCGGCATGCCGGGCACGGAACAGGAACTCCACCTCGTCGCCCCGGATAAAAAACCGCGCATCCGGCAGGCCAATACGGCGGAATAGGCCGGCATGGATGAGCGCGCCGTTAAACAAATGAGCAAAGCCCGGTACCGGGCCATGCCTTACCAGGGCATCGACCTCGAACAACGTGCGTCCGGCGATACGCACGGGAAAAGATAAGCGCTGCGGCTCGTCCACATCCACGATAAGCGGGCCTACCAGCTCGGCACGATGTGCCGCCGAGGTCGCGAGGAGCGCTGCCAGGCAACGTGGCCCACGCGGCCGCCCATCGTCGTCCATTAGCCAAATCCACTCGGCGCCATCGTCCAAGGCGCGCTGAATTCCTGCCCGGAACCCTCCTGCCCCCCCAAGATTGAGCGTCAGCCGCATGCAGTCGACAGCCGGATAATCCTCCAGCACCTCGCGGGTCGCGTCCTGGCTCGCATTGTCGACCACGATCACCGCCTCGGGCGGGCGCGCCTGGCCCAATACTGCGTCGAGACATTGCCGAAGCAGCACAGGCCGGTCGCGGGTTACGACGACGGCGACCACCCGGGGCGTGGTCTCCGCTGTGGTACGGGCAGCGACCGCGACGTCGGAATGGCGCAACTGCAGCAATTCTGGGTGCTCGTGTTTCAGATCTCTGAACTCATACGGCGTACACTACGTTTCCCTTGACGCATTGGATCGAAAATAAACGCAAAGGTGATGTTATCGTACGGAAAAGTACAGTGGATGCAGTGTACCTGGATAAAGCAAGCCCTCCGGTCATCGCCATCCGTAACGTAGAGTTCCACCGGATCATACTCGATCGCCCGGCCGCGTTACGGCCACTCTATTGGCGTGTCTTGGCCCATGATAGCACGCCGGTTCAAGGCACGTGGCCGGCGGCAGGCGGTGGCCTACGGATTGCCAAAGGCACGACCGTGTCGTTCGACACCTATTTCAACGGGCTGTTCGAATATCATTGGCGCCTGTACACCCATGCCGATGCATTCACGCTGGCGCTGCAGGTTGAGGGCCGGGCCGTGGTCAGAGTCTGGCGCCGCACCCCGGATACGGATTGCACGCTTTTGCATGAGCAGGAGATTGTCGGCGCGACCCGGATAGCAGTGTCATCGGACACCCCGCATTTTCGTCAGGCTGGGCTTTTGTGGTTCGATTTGACCGCCATCGACGACCCGGCAATCCTGCGGAGCGCCAACTGGTCCACTCCGGCGACCGGGCAGCCGGCAGCCCAGTTCGGCGTGGTGATCTGCACCTTCAACCGGGAGCCCGAGCTGGCCGCCGTGCTGACGACAATTGCCGGCGACGAGGAGCTTGGAACCGCGGTCACCCGCATCATCGTCGTAAACCAGGGTCGTCCTGACCTTGTCGCGCACCCCGGCATCGGCGCCGCCGCGGTCCGGCTCGGTGACCGATTGCACGTGGTCGAGCAAGCCAATCTCGGCGGCGCCGGCGGCTTTGGCCGCGGCCTAATCGAGGCACTTGCTGACCAGGCCGTGACCCACGTCTGTTTCCTCGACGACGACGTGCGGGTGGAACCCGAAAGCCTACGCCGCATGGCCGCGTTCTTTACTTTGGCAAAGGACGATGTCGCCCTGGGCGGCCACATGCTGGACAGCGTGCGCCCAACCACGCTCTATGAGGCCGGCGCTCTCGTGCTGCCGACCTGGGCTGCAAAGCCGCTGCATCATGGACTGGACCTTCGTGAGCCAGAGGCGCTGGACGCGCTGTTGGACCCCAGCGCCATGCACTTCAATGGCTGGTGGATGTTCGGCTTCCCAAAGCAGTGGGTCGAGCGGGTCGGAATGCCGCTGCCCTGTTTCATCCGTGGCGACGACATCGAGTTCGGCCTGCGCCTGCACGAGGCTGGCCTGCCCACGGTGACGCTGCCCGGGGTGGGCATCTGGCACGAGCCGTTCTACCTCAAGCTCGGCGGCTGGCAGCTATACTACGAGACGCGCAACGCCTCGATCTGCGCGGCTCTGCATCAGGACTTCACGCCCAACCGGGTGGCCGTGCTGCTGCTGAAGCGCTTGCTGACGCAGTTGCTGACCTACCGCTATTACAGCGCAGCGCTGATCGTGCGCGGGATCGAGGACAGCCTGCGCGGGCCCGCCATTCTGGATCAGGACCCCCGGCCCCTGCACGCCAGCCTCGCCGAGCTCCGTCACCGGTATCCCGATGCCTGGGTCCGGCGGGAACGTGTGCTGCCTGCAGCGCCGGTCGGCCGGTCCCCCCGGTTCCGGCCCGACCTTGCCTTGGTGATGGCGGGTGCATTGCTGATCAACTGGATACGCCCGACCCAGGCCAACGCACTACCCCGGCGATTGATGGTGGGGGACCTGGTCTGGTTCCGGGTCATTCAGTCGGACTGCCTGGCCGTGGAAACGCATTGGGATCGCGAATTGCCGATGTTCCGGCGAGACCGGGAGAGCTTCCGCCAACTGCTTACCGCCGGGCTGCGTGCGATCTGGCGGATGCGGCGGGCCACGCCGGATCTGCGGCGCGGTTGGCGTGCTGCGTTGCCTCAGCTGACCTCCATACCGTTTTGGCGTGCTTATGTTCGATACGGGACGTCAGAGGCTCAACGTTAGGTTGTATCGTGTTACAGGGCTTCCTTTGGCATGCTCACTTCCGCATGCCCGATCCACTTCTATTTGCAATTTCGATGTAGCCGCTGGATTATGGGCGGCTGAGTAAGGCCTAGGAAATGGGTGCAATCCGATAACCCTAGGGTTCCGGCGATGATGGAGGCGCGTGCCATTCCCAAGTGGAAAGTGCCGTGGGGATGACCCTTTCTCCGATCGGACCGGCATTTCGAAACCAAATCCTGCGAGTCTTGCCTTTCGAGGAAGTGCGGCGGCTCTTGCCCGCCTTGACCCGTGTCAGGCTGGTGAATGGCGACCTGCTGTATCAGGCCGGGGCACGGATCGGATACGTGTACTTCGTGGAGCAGGGCTTCATCTCGATGATGGCCATGGCGGACGACGCGGATGGCCGGGTCGAAGTCGGCCTGATTGGGCGAGAAAGTGTTCTTGGGTCGTCGGTGCTGCTGAGTCCCGAGGCGGCGTCATATCCCCAAGCTATGGTGCGAATGCCCGGAGCGGCCTACCGCATCCCCACGGCCGCACTGCACGCCAGCCTGGAGCACGCGCCCGAACTCCGCCGGCTGATGCTCCAGGCCCTGCAGGCTTCGATGGCGCAACTCGTGCAGACCGCGGCCTGCAACAGTCGCCACACGCTGGCTGAGCGCCTGGCACGCTGGCTGCTGATGGCGCATGACCGTGTGGACGGGGACGAGCTGCCGCTGACTCAGGAGTTCCTGGCCATCATGCTGGCAGTCCGGCGGCCCGGCATCACGATTGCGGCCGGTGCGCTGCAGGCGGCAGGCTTGATCAGGCAAAGCCGTGGGCGGATCGTGATCTGCGACCGGCCCGGCCTCGAGGCCACCGCATGCGTCTGCTATGCCCGAGTACGTACATTTGTGACAGCGCTCGCCGTACGAAACCTGTAATCCCGTATGGGATACGCCTTCAAACGAACCGATAAACGCCAAACGTTATACGAAGCCGCTACACGGCCGTAGCGGTGCACACGCATGAGCGTCCCCCATCAGCCGGTCTGGAAGCAAGCGATGTCATTCGTGCCCTCCACGGAAGTCACCGGATTTCGTTACGAGCTGTTGCGTGCCTTGCCGGCTGATGACCTCGATCGGCTCCGTCCGCACTTAAGGCCCGTAACCCTTGTGCTGTCCCAGATTCTGCACGAGGCCGAGGCGCCGATCGACGAGGTCTATTTCATCGAGGCCGGGCTGGCTTCCCTCACGGCCGACACCAGCGACAATGGCCTTGTCGAGGTCGGCATGACTGGCCGGGAGGGCTTGGTCGGCGTTGCGGTGCTCCTCAGCCCTGAACCAGCCAGCATCCATCGTGCCTTCATCCAGATGCCCGGCCGCGCATTCCGGGTCCGGGCCACGGTTTTTCGTGAGTTGGTCGAGGCATCACCGGCGTTGCGCGACCGCTGTCTGCGCTACGTGCAGGTTCTGCTGGTCCAGAACTCGCAAGTTGCCGCTTGCAACGCCCGGCATGGCTTGCCGGAACGGCTGGCGCGCTGGATGCTGATGAGCTGGGACCGTGCAGACAGCGACGAGCTGCCGATGACGCAGGAGTTCCTGTCCTATATGCTGGGGGTTCGTCGGGCTGGCGTTTCCACCGTGGCAAATGCACTCCAATCTCAGGGCCTGATCCGTCAGGCGCGAGGCCGGATCACTCTTTTGGACCGGGCCGGGCTGGAGGCGAGAGCCTGCACCTGCTATCGCCTGATTGAGCGCAGCCGTGCCAGGATCATGGGCGGGCTAGACCACCCGGCCGCCGCGTCGCCCCAATACCAACCGTTATAACGCAGATCCTCGGCCGTCCTGCCGATAGCTACCGGTCCGGCGCGGCAGGCGTCGAAATCGCCTGCAGCGCATCCGCCGCCTCCGGCGTGCCAGCGTCGGCCAAATCGCCCAGCGAAACGATGCCCGTCAGCCGTTCCTCCGCATCCAGCACCGGCACCCGGCGGAACTGATACTCTTTCATCATGCGAATCGCGTCCAGCACGGAGGCGTCTTCCCTTACACTATGCGCGTTTGCGGTCATGGCGTCCGCCACGGTCGCCGTGCGCGGATCCTGGCCCACCGCGGTGGACCGGACCACGATGTCCCGGTCGGTCAGCATGCCGATCAGACGGCGGCCCTCGCACACCGGCAACACCCCGACGTTTAACTCGTCCATCGCCTGTGCTGCGGCCTGCAACGTATCGCCGGGCTGCGCGGTCCGTGGGTTGGGGGTCATGATGTCGGCGACCTGCAAAATAGTCTCCTGCATGCTGAAGGCAGCGTCTCGAACAGATTCAGCCTGCGTAGGTTTCGGACGGAAGCAATGCCGCAGCCATTTCGCGCATTCGTGTACGGGCAGTATCAGCCAATAACTTGGCTTCAGCGATCGGGTATGCCCCGCTATGCCCGACGAATGCGAGCATGGACGCGATCTTCCCGCCGCCACCAACCCGGGCCTTGCAGGGCGGGATGGTCGAAACGGCCGTGCTGCGCCAGCCCTCGGACCGCCTGGGCCAGCAATGTCGGCCGCGGCGGCATCAATCCGGCGTCAAAGGCGCCAGACTCGTAGCACTTCTCATGCCGCCGGAGCATGCTGTTCCAATCCTGCAGCCCGAACAGCGCCCAGGCGGTCACTGCGCGTATGTCGGCGCCCTCGGCGCGGAGCGTGTGGGCCGCCTGCCACGCCTCCATTAGCCATCGTACCTGGTCGTCGGTGTCCTTACAGCCAAGATGCGCCTCCGTCACCGCGATCGGCCGGCCGTAGCGGACCCACGCTTCCCGCAGCCGCGCCGCCCACCCTGTGACGTCCTCCGGCAGCACCACCCGCACCGCCTCGGTATCGGCATAGGTCAGCGTGCCGTTGCTGCCCCGGCATTGCGGCGGATAAAGTGCCGTCCGGTGGTCGAGATAGCGGTCGCTGGTTGCATAGTGGTTAATTCCCAGCAGATCGGGCGCTGCCTCGCCCTCGGCAAGTTCATCGAGGTGGCGCGCCGGTACGCCAACACGTTCCAGCACGCCTCGCCAGGGGTGCTGCCGGTCCATGTGGCCGCAGAGCATGTCGAGGCTTAGCCAGCGGCGATCGTTCTCATACTCCGCCTGCGCCCGTAGGCGAGGGGTCGAGAACGTCCGGCCGAGATCCTCGGTATGGACGAAGCGCGCCGTCTTGCTGCGGGCGCGGATGGCGCGCATCGCCAGCAACGCGGCCCAACATTGGGCCGCCACCGCTCGCAAGAATGTCGCCTCGTCCTGAAGGTGAGGGTGCCAGTGGCCATAAAGGCACGAGAAGCGCGCCGTGGTCAGCGGCTCGTTTACCGGGGTCCACCATTTGACGCCAGGGAAGCGGGCGGCTGCCTGGCCGGCGTGCCGGGCCAAGCCATCGGGGAATGCGGGGTCCAGCAACCCGCCCGGGAGCGGCCCGGCACCGTGGTGCAGCAGGCCCGCTATCGGCACGATGCCGAGGCTCTCCAAAGTACCAAGGCGCTCCGCGTGCCAATCCCAGCCGCAGTAGGCTGCGTGTTCCTCGGTGCAGCGCTCCCACAGGATGGGATAGCGCATGGTGCGAATCCCGAGCGCTGCGACCTGATAAAGATCGCCGGACCGATCATGGTGACCGGTTTCCCGCACTTGGTCCCGCCAGGTCTCACCCAACCGGACCACGCTGCATTCTAGCCCGCCCCAAAGTTCGAGCGGGCTGCCGTAATCAGTCACCAAGCGGGTCCCGCCGTTGCCTGGGGACAAGCCGCAAGCCGCCTCTCCCAAATGCATCGCGGTTCAGTTACCGGCGCCGGCCAGTGCTTCCTGTGCCGCTGCTTCCCGTGATGGAATGAGTGTTGATGCGCCTCGCCTAGCATTCCGACTCCAACCTTTCGCACAGCCACAGGCAATAAGCAGCCGTCGGCCGAAAGGTTGACTCAACATAATGTGTGTTCCTGGCTGCATATGCTGTGGTGCTCACCGCACTCGCAGCTGTAATGTTTCGCTCGTTGCTGCCAGTTCCTGCGCTTCATTTGGCGATAATGCGGCTGTCGCTGCTACTTATGCGACATGCGGCGGTTGTGGGAAAGGCGGCATGCAAGGAGCCATGACCGGAGCGACCGAAGCACGATCTCAAATCGACGATTTTGGTCTAAAAATAGTCATAAATGCGATGCATCATGGGCGTATGTTCATCCTGGTCCGCACTCTGTTTCTTACCATGGTTGTGACGGCGCTGCTGGTCGGCTGTGCCATCGAGCCGCCGCCCGGGGTCAGCCCGGATCTCCTGGCCGCGGCGGCGAGTGCCGATCCCGTCCGCAGCCTGGCGCTGATGCGCGAGCAGGGGGAGCGGTTCGCCCGTACGCCGTTCCTGGCCGGGAACCGGGTCGACCTACTGATCAACGGGCCCGCCTCGTTCGCGGCGCTGGCCGAGGCCATCCGGTCGGCTCACACGCGGGTCGACATGGAGAGCTACGAATTCGACGACGCGGCAGGGGGTGAGTTTTCCGACATCCTGCTGGCGGCGCGCCAGCGTGGGGTCGAGGTGAACCTGATCTATGATGCGTGGGGCGCGAACGGCACCTCGGCGGCGCTGTTTCAGCGGCTGCGCCAGGGTGGGGTGCGCGTGCTGGAGTACAATCCGCTGACGCCCAATGCCCGGGTGCCGGTCGAGGTGAACGCGCGCGACCACCGCAAGCTGCTATGCGTCGATGGCAAGCTGGCGATCACGGGCGGAGTGAACATCAGCCGGGTCTACGAGAACACGCCGGGGGTCCGTGCTGCCGATCCGAACGATGCGGCCTGGCGGGACACGGACGTGCGCATTGAGGGGCCCGTCGTCGCGCAGTTCGAGCACTACTTCATGGAAACCTGGCGCCAGCAGAAAGGCCCCGTTCTCGCCGAGCCCCCACCGGCGCCGCTCGCCGGCCCAGGCGGCGTCTTGGTGCAGGCGATCGACGGCGCGCCGGATAACGGACGGCCGCTGATCTATCGCACGCTGCTCGCAACCATCGCGCTGGCCCGGACATCCGTGCATCTGACGACGGGATTCTTCGTGCCGACGCCAGACCTCAAGCGGGCTCTGGAGGCGGCGGCGCGCCGGGGCGTGGACGTGCAGGTGATCGTGCCGAGCCGGAACACCAGCGAGGCGGCGGTGGCGGCGGGACGGGCGAAGTATGGCGACCTACTGGAGGCCGGGGTGAAGCTGCATGAGCTCCAGGCGCGAATCCTTCACGCCAAAACAACGGTGATCGACGGGGCGTGGTCGGCGGTCGGGTCCTCCAACCTGGATTGGCGCAGCACGGTCTGGAACAACGAGATCGACGCGATCATCCTGGACGCCGGCTTCGGCGCGGAAATGGAGGCGGTGTTCCGGGCCGACGTGGCGGCATCGAACACGATCGACCTCGCGAGTTGGCGGCGCCGGGGCTTGGGAGAGCGGGTACGGGAGCTGCAGGCGAAGCTGGTTGAGGAGCTGCTGTAAGCATAACCCAGCGCCAGTTATAACGCGCCGACGTTGCCTTGGTAATCGCAAAACACGTTCACCAGGGTTCCGTCGCGAAGCGCCTTGCCACGCCAGATGTCATCGCGGCCCTTCTGCAACGCGGTGACCTGGATGAAGCCGCCGCTCTCGATGCGCCGGCGCGCCTCGCCCATGGTGAAACTATTTGCGCCGCGAACCGGAGCTGCGGAGGTCTTCTGGTTGGCGTCGGACGTGGTGGCCGCGGGCTGCGCCGGGCTGCTGTTGTTGCCTGCGTTCCGCTGCTCCGGCGCACTGAATGCCCCGCCGAATGTGCTCATGGTGCCGTGGGGCGCTGGAACCGCCCGGCCCGGCACCACACCCGTCACCGAACCGCTGCGCCCGACGGTGGCGGGGTTGCCCGGCGCGATGTAGATCGTGCCGCTGGAGCCCGACCCCGAAGTCTGTGCAACGGCCGTGCCGCAAGCCAACGCCGCCAGGAGGCCAAGGCGGAGTATCCTCATTTTGCTGAACTCCCATAGTGCGATCTCCGAACGCCGGATCATGTCGCCTGGTTGCGATCACGGTGACATTAGCCATCCGGTTCGTGCAGCCTTGAGGAGGCTATGGGACGCGAAATGGCAGTTCGTCAGGCCCAAGCCTGTTATCCAGATTATAATCCTTGCCCGCCCGCCATATCGCGTCTAGGTATCTATCTCGGAATGATAGCGCAACGTGATGCTGCCGTTCGAAACAGAGGTTCGAGCTCCAACGGGCTGATGCCGGTACCTCTTTGAGGGTGACCGGTATGCGCACGGGGTTGACGGCCTTCAGCCATCGCAGAGCCGTCGTTGCTCGGACCAGCCACGCGTCTCACCAGCGCGGCACGAGCCGAATCCCTTGGGCGGCAACCATGCTGTTTGTCGTCCATCCCGCATCCTCGAAATTTCTGGCCTGGATAGTTCCCGCCTTTGAATGGAGAGCTTCGAATGGCGCCTACCGACAATGACGGACACGACCGCAACGAGGCTGGCACGAGCGTACCCCAGGACACCGATACGAAGCCGGGTCTTCGGCCGAACTTCCCCGTCGTGGCGTTTGAGGGCTATAAGAAAACCATTCGCGCGTTGCTGCAGGCCTTGCAGGCTGGCACGAGGATAATCGTCCTCGCCGGTGACCCGGGTTCCGGCAGGACCACGATCCTTCAAACGATAGCGGCGACGGCGCGGCAAAACGGGCGCCACTGCCATCCGCGGCAGCCCGGCACGCCCCTTGACCCGGCATGTGCCTGTGATCTGGTCGATGACGTTTGCGAGGCCGACCTACGTACGCTCCTCTCCAGCGACACGACAGGGCCGCCTCGCCTGCTCACGATCACACCGGGGCTGGCTGCGCTTGCCTTGGCGCTTGCCCCAGGATGCCTGGTGGTCCCGGTTCCCCCGCTTGACCGCTCGGATGTCGAAGCGATCCTCCTTCGTCGATGCGTGCAGTTCGGCATGTTGCCCGACCGCTTCAGGACCGACGCGGTGAACCGGCTGGCCGTCGCTTGCGGCGGAAGCCCGAAGCAACTGGATGACCTGGCGGGTGGGGCCATCCGCCTCCAGATCGCAGCCCGCGTCCCGCAGGTCACGGAGGAAATAGTGGACCTTGCCGTAGCCGAACTGGCTGGACCGGCCAGAGGTGCATCCACGCCGCCACCGGAAGCACTTCCGGACCCGGAGGCCGCTACGGGACATCCTTCTGGAGGTGTGCCCGCCATTTCTGCTGAAACCATGGCTTCCCGGCCGCTGGCTCCCCAGCATAGGACCGACCCGTCGCCCTCCTGGCAAATCCTGCATGGCCTGGAGGCGGCGCAGCCTGGCCCTGCAAGTCGATCAAGGCCCCGCAGGCAATCGGCCGCGTGGGCAGCCTGCTTTGTGCTGCTGCTCGCCGAACTGGGCGCCGCCGGATGGTCGTGGCAGGCTTCGAACTCCGCCTCGGCATCAGCACAGCAAGCCATGGACTGGTTTCGTGGCGCCCTGACCTCGGTTTCAACCGCGCCCGGCGCACCACCTCCCACGCAGACGGCCACGACCGACGAAGCGCCCGCGTCTGTTCCAGCGCAACAGGCGATAACCCCCGTGGTCGCCCCATCGCCGCCGCCCCTGGTTTCACCTCAAAACCGGCAGCTCGCAGAGATCGGCAACGTTCTGGCGGAGATCGGACAGGGGCGCGATGCGCGCGCTATATTCCTGCGCGCGGCCGAGCTCGGCAGCCAGGCGCCGCCAGGGATCAAGGGCCGCTGATAAGGAGCTTCTGCGCCGCATCATGCTGCTCCTCGGTCAGCCGGGTGCCCACGGCGCGGGCGCCCTGTTTAGCCGCTGCCGTGACGCGGGGATTGCCGCTGCCGCTGGCCGCACGCACGTAGTTCACGAAGGCGACGACGGGATCGGCGCCTAGCCCTATGCCGTATTCATAAAGGTAGCCGAGGTCGTACTGCGCGAGCGGATTGCCTTGCTTCGCCGCGTCTCCAAGAGCGGGGATGACGGAGGTGAATTCCTGTATGGCATCCGGATCGGATGAGACGTCCTGCCGGTCCAGCATGACGCCTTGCGCCCGCCGCACGAACGCCGCGCGGTCTTGCGCTTCGGGCGGAGGCGCGAGAGGCGACATAACCGCTTTGGGCGGAGGCAGCAGCGCCGCCTCATGCATCGGCACGGTCGATGGGAATGTGGATGCAGATGCCGCTGCGGGCGAACGCTGCCCGGCCGAAGCACGCTTCCGCAAAGCCGGATTGGCCGCCCGCAGCTTGGCCTCGCCGATGCCACCCAGCGCGGCCATCCGGTAGTAACTCAGGGATTTGGCGGGGTCGCGCGACACCCCATCGCCGGCGTCGTACATGGTGGCCAGGTTATAGGCAGCGCGGGCACTGCCTTTCGCAGCGGCCAGCTCATACCAACGCGCCGCCTCTACACGGTCCGGCGGGCCGGCTCGCCCGCTGTCGAGCATGACCGCTACGTTGAGCATGGAACTCACGTTCCCATCCGCCGCCGCGCGACGATACCAGGTCAGTGCCTCGCCGGGGTCACGGGGAACGCCCTGGCCGAGATCGTAGAGGTTGCCGACTATCCCGGCTGCCTCGGCATCGCCGGACTCGGCTACCGCGCGCCAACGGCTGAACGCCGCGGCGTCATCATTGCCCGACGCAGCTTGGCCCGACGCAGCTTGGCCCGACGCAGCTTGGCCAAACGCAGCTTGGCCAGACGCAGCTTGCGCCGTCGGCGTTGCCGAGTAGCTTCGGGCTGCGGGGAAAAGCGCCGGCACGAAGAAGCCAGCCAGCCCGATCGACACCGACGCAGCCAAGATACGTCCGAGTTTCCGACTGTTTTTCATCATGCAATCCCGCCAGGGCCGCGACACCATGTCACGATATGACAATATTTGAAGTATGGGCAACGGGGACTTTGGGACGCCTAAAAAACCGCCTGACCTTGGGGAGTGAAGCGCCCCATCTCACACGACCAGGTGACGCCCTTGCCAGCAACCGGGCCCTTGCCGCGCTGTTCCTCTCGTAAGCCTGACCCGGCAACACCTAGGAGCAGCCCCATGTCATTCGACCCACGGACAGCCTACCCCCAGCCGCCGTTTCCCACGACCAAGCAGCCCATGTCGGGCGAGACGCAGGCGATGGACCCGAATCCGGACCACGGCGAGGAAAGCTACAAGGGAAGCGGCCGGCTCGCGGGCAAGGCGGCGCTGATCACCGGCGGGGACAGCGGCATCGGCCGCGCGGTCGCGCTGGCCTTCGCGCGGGAGGGCGCGGATGTGCTGATCTCCTATCTGGACGAGCACGAGGACGCGAAGGAGGCAGGCTCGTGGGTTGAAAAGGCGGGCAAGCGCGTCGTGCTGGTGCCCGGCGACGTGTCCCAGGAGGAGCACTGCAAGGAGCTGGTGGCCCGCACCGTCAAGGAGTTCGGCAAGATCGACATCCTCGTGAACAACGCCGCTTTTCAGGCGTCCCACGAGTCGATCGAGGAGATCAGCGCGGAGGAATGGGACCACACGTTCCGCACCAACATCTACGCCTATTTCTATCTGGCGAAGGCCGCGGTTGGACAGATGCAGCCTGGTGGCAGCATCATCGCGACCTCGTCCGTGAACGCGAAGACCCCCTCGCCGCAACTGCTGGCCTACGCCACGACCAAGGGCGCGATTGCCAACTTCACCGCGGGCCTGGCGCAGTCCGTGGCGGAGAAGGGCATTCGGGTGAACTGCGTGGGCCCGGGTCCGGTCTGGACGCCGCTGATCCCGTCCACGATGCCGGAGGAGAAGGTGAAGGAGTCCGGCAAGATGGTTCCCCTGGAGCGCCCTGCCCAACCGGTCGAGCTGGCCCCGCCCTATGTCATGCTGGCCTCGGACGAATCCAGCTACATCTCCGGCGCCTACATCCCGGTGACTGGCGGCAAGCCGACGCTGTAGCGGCCACGCCGGGCCAATCTGCCTGATAGCGGGATCGGCGGTCGCGGTGGTGACCCGCCGGCTGTCCCGTATGGCGGCGCATGCGTTATCGTGGAGCATCCGTGCGCCAGCCCGGCAATATGCCCCCAAGCTGCGCGGTGATCGCGTCCGCCTTGCGGCGAACCAGGTCCCCCAGCAGGGGGATGCGCCCGTCCGGGATACGCGCCATGGGACCCGACAGCGACACGGCCGCGACCGGGTCCGTGTTCTCATTGAAGATAACCGCCGCGATGCACCGGAGCCCGACCGCGTGCTCCTCGTCATCGATCGCATAGCCACGCTCGCGCGAACGGGCCAGGTCGCCACGGAGCGCAGTCGTCGTGGTCATCGTCTTGAGAGTGACACGGGCCAGACCCTGGCGGTGCAGGATCTTGGCAATGTCGCGATCCGGCATGGCCGAGAGGAGCGCCTTGCCGACGCTGGAGCAGTGCAGCGGCACACGGCCGCCCGGCCGGGCAAACGCGCGCATCATCTGCCGGCACTCGACCTGGGACAGGTAGATCGCCTCGGCCTGTTCCTCGACGGCGAGGTTCACCGTCTCCTCGCTTTCTTCCATCAACGCACGCATATGCGGGCGGGCGGTGGCCACCAGGCTGCGGGTCTTCAGGAAGGCGCTGCCGGCCACGAAGGCCTGCACGCCGACCGACCAAAGGCGGCGCTCCGCGTCGAAGCATACGTAGCGCTCCTGCTCAAGCGTGGTCAGGAGGCGATGCGCGGTGGAGGGCGACAGGCCGACCTGCTGTGCGACCTCGGTCAGGGTGATGCCCTCATCGGCGTTGGCGAGCCGGTTCACGATCGCGAGCGCGCGCACCAGTGACTGCACTTGGTCCGACCGTTCCGGCGTGGGGCGGGCTGGCGGACGCTTGTCCCGGGTTGCGCCGACCGGCTTGATGGGCTGCACTGCTTTGCGTGGTGTCCGCATGCCATCGCCTCCTGGTCCAAGTTGCCTACAGAAATGGAATGTGTTCCGCAATGCAGCAATCGTTAGATGAGGCCGCAGATGCGCGCCGGATGGATCCAGCTTCTTCGGCCGGGTGGAAGGTCGATTCTATCGGGACCGTCGCCTTATGATTTTTAGAAAACCTGCAAGTAACTGTTTTTGGACGGTATAACACGCTGCATTCCGCATTGCGGAAAGGCCCTAAAAACATCTGGCATATTTGGCCTGTAATCGCGATGGTTATCGAAGAGCAAGACCAAGCAAAGGGAGAAAACAATGGCCAGGATGAAAGCAATCGATGCAGCCCTGCGCGTCCTGGAGCGGGAGGGCGTCACCGTCGCCTTCGGCGTGCCCGGCGCCGCCATCAACCCGCTCTATGCGGCGCTCAAGGCGCGCGGCACCATCCGCCATATCCTGGCCCGCCACGTCGAGGGCGCATCCCACATGGCGGACGGCTACTCCCGCACCAAGCCGGGCAATATCGGTGTCTGCATCGGCACCTCGGGCCCTGCCGGCACCGACATGATCACCGGCCTTTATACCGCGCTGGCCGACAGCATCCCCATCCTGTGCATCACCGGCCAGGCGCCGCGCGCCAAGCTGTATAAGGAGGACTTCCAGGCCGTCGACATCGAGACGATCAGCAAAAGCGTCACCAAATGGTCGGTCTGCGTGCGGGAGCCGGCGCTGGTGCCCATGGTGTTCCAGCAGGCGTTCCACGTCATGCGCGGCGGACGGCCCGGCCCGGTGCTGATCGACCTGCCGATCGATGTGCAGATGGCCGAGATCGAGTTCGACGACGACACCTACGAGCCGCTGCCCGTCTACAAGCCCGCCGCCTCCCGCCGCCAGGCCGAGCGCGCCATCGCCATGCTGAACGCCTCCGAGCGCCCGCTGCTCGTCGCCGGCGGCGGCGTCATCAATGCCGACGCCTGTGACCTGCTGGTCGAGTTCGCCGAGCTCGCGGGCGTGCCGGTGATCCCGACGCTGATGGGTTGGGGCAGCATCCCGGACGACCACACGCTCATGGCCGGCATGGTCGGCCTGCAGACCAGCCACCGCTACGGCAACGCGACGTTCCTCGAAAGCGACTTCGTGTTCGGCATCGGCAACCGCTGGGCCAACCGGCACACTGGGTCGGTCGAGGTATACACCCGCGGCCGCAAGTTCGTGCACGTGGATATCGAGCCGACGCAGATCGGCCGGGTGTTCGGTCCGGATTTCGGCATCGTGTCGGACGCGAAGGCGGCGCTCGCCGTGTTCATCGAGGTGGCGCGCGAGCTGAGGGCGGCGGGCCGGCTGCGGGACCGGACCGAGTGGGTCGCCGCCTGCGCGCACCGCAAGGCCAGCATGCTGCGCAAGTCCCACTTCGACGCCGTCCCGTTGAAGCCGCAGCGCGTGTATGAGGAGATGAACGAAATCCTGGATCGCGACACCTGCTACGTCACCACCATCGGCCTGTCGCAGATCGCCGGGGCGCAGTTCCTGAAGGTGTACAAGCCGCGCAACTGGATCAACTGCGGCCAGGCCGGACCGCTCGGCTGGACCTTGCCGGCGGCATTGGGCGTGCGTGCGGCGGACCCGGATCGCAAGATCGTGGCGTTGTCCGGCGATTACGACTTCCAGTTCATGATCGAGGAGCTGGCCGTCGGCGCGCAGCACAAGCTGCCCTACCTGCACGTCGTGGTGAACAACTCCTACCTCGGCCTGATCCGTCAGGCGCAGCGCGGGTTCCAGATGGATTTCGAGGTCAGCCTCGCGTTCGACAACATCAACGTCGAGCCGGACGGCGACGCGCCGCGCGGCTATGGCGTGGATCACGTGGCGGTGGCGGAGGGCCTGGGCTGCAAGGCGATCCGGGTCAAGAGCCCGAACGAGTTCAAGGGCGCCTTCGCCAAGGCCGAGGCGCTGATGCAGGAGCACCGGGTGCCGGTCGTGCTGGAGTTCATCCTGGAGAAGGTGACCAACATATCGATGGGCACCGAGGTGGACGGCGTGAACGAGTTCGAGGATATCCTATGCCTCGACCCGTCGCTCTCGATCCGCAAGAGCCAGGACATGGGCAACACCGAGCCGCCGCCAAAGGTGCTCGAACCCGCCGCGCGCTGACCTGCTGGATAGGACCAAAGACAATGAGCAACATCGGCTTTATCGGCCTCGGCATCATGGGCAGGCCCATGGCGGCCAACCTGATTGCGGGTGGCCATACCCTGTTCGCCTACAACCGCTCTCCGGTGACGCAGGCCCTGCTGGACCAGGGCGCGCGCGCCTGCGGCAGCCCGGCCGAGGTCGCGGCGGCGTCGGACGTCATTATCACCATGGTGCCGGACACCCCGGATGTGGAGGCCGTGCTGTTCGGCAAGGACGGCGTCGCGACGGGGCTCGCGCCGGGCAAGACGGTGGTGGACATGAGCTCCATCTCGCCGATCGCCACGAAGGACTTCGCGGCCCGCATCAACGCGCTCGGCTGCGACTACCTGGACGCCCCGGTCTCAGGCGGGGAGCTGGGCGCCAAGGCCGCAAGCCTCACTATCATGGTGGGCGGGCCGGACGCGGCGTTCGCCAAAGTGAAGCCGATCTTCGAGCTGATGGGCAAGAACATCACCCTGGTGGGCGGCAACGGCGATGGGCAGACCACGAAGGTCGCCAACCAGATCATCGTGGCGCTGACGATCGAGGCGGTGGGGGAGGCGCTGCTGTTCGCCTCCAAGGCCGGCGCCGACCCGGCGCGCGTGCGCCAGGCGCTGATGGGCGGCTTCGCCAACTCCCGCATCCTTGAGGTGCACGGGGAACGCATGGTGAAGCGCAACTTCGAGCCGGGCTTCCGGATCGAGCTGCACCAGAAGGACCTGAGCCTGGCACTCGCCGGCGCGCGCGCCTTGGGCGTGAGCCTGCCGAACACCGCGACCTGCCAGGAGCTGTTCAACGCGGCGTCCGCAGCCGGCGGCCGGGCCTGGGACCACTCGGGCATGGTGCGCGTGCTGGAAAAGCTGGCGTGCCACGAAATCGGCGAGGGCCTGCAGAAACCCGCTGCGGCTGGGTAGCCATGCTGGACTGGAACCTACAAGCTCCTCCAGCGGCCTGACCCGTCCAGGCGCCACGCCAAAGAAGAAACTTGGGAGGATATATGTTCCATCAATTGCTGACGCCGGTGGCGGGGAGCCTGCCGCTATCGTTCGTGGTTGCGGCGTTGCCGATCGTGACCGTGCTGCTGATGCTGGGTGTCCTGCGCCGCCCGGCATGGCAGGCGTCGCTCGGCGGCCTGGTTGTCGGCCTGCTGGTCGCCATCCTGGTCTGGCAGTTCCCGGTCCGCTTGGCGCTCGATGCCGTCGCGGCCGGCGCGGTTTTCGCGCTGTGGCCGGTCATGTGGATCGTCGTCAACGCGCTCCTGCTCTATAACATCGCCGTCGTCTCGGGCCGCTTCGACGCCTTCCGCGACTGGGTGCTGGAGCACCTGCCCGATGACCGCCGGATCGTGCTGGTGGTGATCGGCTTCTGCTTCGGCTGCCTGCTGGAAGGCATCTCCGGCTTTGGCACACCCGTCGCGATCACGAGCGCGCTCCTCATCTTGGTCGGCTTCCCGCCGCTTGAGGCCCTGACCTTCACGCTGATTTTCAACACGGCCCCTGTGGCGTTCGGTGCGCTCGGCGCGCCGGTGACCGTGCTCGGCCAGGTCACCGGCCTGCCGGCGGCGACGCTGGGCGCCATGATCGGACGCCAGCTCCCGTTCATGGCCCTGCTGCTGCCGTTCTACGTGATGGCGATCTATGGCGGCAGGCGATCCGTGCGCGCGCTGTGGCCGGTGCTGCTGGTTGCGGGCGGCAGCTTCGCCTTGGCGCAATTCGTGTCCTCGAACTATCTCGATTATGCGCTGACCGACGTGCTCTCCTCGCTCACGGCACTGGTCGCAACGCTGGGCTTCCTTCGCGTTTGGTCGCCGGCGCCGGCGCCGGAGTTCACGATGCGCCTGGATGGTGTCCGAGCACGGGCAGTAGGCGCGGACGTGGTCCAGGCCCGGGCCGCGGTGCCGGGCTGGCAGGGATGGATTCCCTGGATCGTGGTCTCGGTGGTGGTGATCATCTGGACCCACCTCAAGATCTTCGCCATCGGCCAGCAGGCGATCCCCTGGCCCGGCCTGCACAACGAGGTGCTGATCACGCTGTATCAGGACAAGCCCTACGCCGCGATTTGGGTGTTCCAGCCGCTGGCGACCGGCACCGCCATCCTGCTCTCGGCGATCATTACGGCGGCCCTCGTCGGCGTCGGCCCCGGCCGCTTCGTCCAGTGCATCGGCCAAACCTGGAAGCAAAGCCGGATCGCGATCCTCACCGTCGCGCTGATCGTGGGCCTGGCCTACCTGATGAACTACTCGGGGTTGAACTATACCTTGGGTTTGGGCGTCGCCTCCGTCGGCATCTTCTTCCCGTTGCTGTCGCCGTTCCTGGGCTGGGTGGCGGTGTTCCTTTCGGGCAGCGACACCTCGGGCAACGCGCTGTTCGGCAACTTGCAGGTGGTCGCGGCCAACCAGCTCGGCCTCAACCCCGTGCTGATCGCCGCGACCAACTCGTCGGGCGGCGTGATGGGCAAGATGATCTCGCCGCAAAACATCGCCACCGGCGTTTCCGTGACCGACCTCAAGGGCCAGGAGGGCGTCGTGTTCGCGCGCACGTTCAAGCACAGCATCGCGTTGACCCTGCTGCTCGGGCTCCTGGTCGTCCTGCAGCAGTACGTTTTCCCGTCGATGATCCCGTAATCGCAGCGTCCTGGGCTGGCCTGATCTCCCGGGTCCAGCCCTAGCGTTCGTCCGAGATCACCCGGCCGTCGTTCGGCAGGCTTCCCAGCGGCACGGCCTCGACCTGCGCCTTCAGCCGGACCACGTCCTGGAACGTCTGGCCGACCGCCTCGGCCAGGTCATGTGCGGCCTCGACCCGGAGCACCGCCTTGTCCTGCTCGCCCTCACGGCTGACGACCAGGCGCAGCCGGCCGAGGCCAGGATGCCGGGCGGCGACCTCGGCGATCTGCTCCGGCCGGACGAACATGCCGCGCACCTTCGCGGCCTGGTCGGCCCGGCCCATCCAGCCCTTGATCCGCATCCCGGTCCGTCCGCAGGGAGATGGGCCCGGAAGCACGGCCGACAGGTCGCCGAGCGCCAGGCGTATCCATGGGTGCTCCAGGCTGAACGACGTCACGACCACCTCGCCGACCTCGCCGTCCGGCACAGGGATGCCGGTGCCCGGCCGGACGATCTCGACAATGAGGTCCTCGTTGACGACCAGGCCGTCCCGCGCCGAGGTCTCGTAGGCGACGACGCCGAGGTCGGCTGTGGCATAGGCCTGGTACGCGGCCACGCCACGGCTGGCGAGTTCCTGCTGCAGCGAGGCCGGAAACGCCGCCCCGGACACCAGGGCCTTGCTGATGGAGGTCCGCCCATCTGCATTGGCACCGGCGCCGGCCGCATCGAGCAGGATCTTGAGAAAGTCCGGGGTGCCGGAATAGCCGTCGGGACGCAGGTGGTTGATGACCTCGGCCTGCTGCGCCGAGTTGCCGGGGCCGCCCGGGATCACCGCGCAGCCCAGGGCGCGCGCTCCGGAATCGAGGATGAAGCCGCCCGGCGTCATGGCGTAGGCCAGCGTGTTGAGCACGAGGTCGCCCGGGCGGAAGCCTGCGGCGAAGAAGGCACGGGCGCCGCGCCAGGGGTCGGGGCCGGTGCCCTCGCATTCGAAGATGGGGCCGGGGGAGGCGAACACCCGGCCGCCACGCGGGAACCCGGTGCGCAAGCCGCCAAACGGGGGCGATGCGCGCAGGAGCGCCGGCAGCTCCGACTTGCGGAAAACCGGGAGCGCGGCGAGGGCCGCCCGCGTCGAGACCGCAGCGGGGTCCACGGCGCCGAGGTGCCGTGCCCAGCCGGGTGCGCCCAGCGCGCTCGCGATCAGCGCGGGGAGCCGGGCGAGCAGCGACGCCTCGCGGCCGGCCGGGTCCTGGGTTTCCTGGGCGTCGTAGTGGTCGGGCATGGCGGCTCCTTGCTTATCGGCAGCCTTCGGGCTGACCGGTGCGCGCGGGGTTGGTGGGGCAGCCGCGCGCCAAAAACGACTCCGATCCCAGTCGTCCCGAAGGGCGTCGGGTATCAGGCAAGCCAGCGCTTGCGGCGCTTGTAGGTCTTGATGTCACGAAAGGACTGACGGCCGCCGTCGCCCATGCCCAAATAGAACTGGCGCACGTCGTCATTGGCCAAAAGCGCATCCGCGGCACCGTCCATGACCACGCGCCCGTTCTCCAGGATGTAGCCATGGCTGGCGTAGCGGAGGGCCAGCGTGGTGTTCTGCTCGGCCAGGAGGAATGACACGCCCTGGTCGCGGTTGAGCAGGCGGACGATCTCGAAAATCTCCTCCATCACCTGCGGGGCGAGGCCCATGGAGGGCTCGTCAAGCAGGATCAGCTGGGGGCGGGACATGAGAGCGCGGCCGATGGCGCACATCTGCTGTTCGCCTCCGGAGGTGTAGCCGGCGAGCGAGGAGCGGCGGGCGAGGAGGCGGGGGAAGTAGGCATACATGCGATCGAGGTCGGCACGGACCGCCGCGCGGCCGTCCCGGCGGGTGTAGGCGCCGGTGAGGAGGTTCTCCTCGATGGTGAGATGGCCGAAGCAGTGGCGGCCCTCCATGACCTGGATGCAGCCGCGGCGGACCAGCTCGCTCGGGGAGCGGCCGGCGACGGGGGTGCCGCGGAACTCGATCCGGCCTTTCGTCACCCGGCCGCGTTCCGCCTCCAGCAGGTTGGACACGGCGCGGAGCGTCGTCGTCTTGCCGGCGCCGTTGCCGCCCAGCAGGGCGACAATGCCGCCCTGGGGCACGTCGAGGGAGACGCCCTTGAGCACCAGGATGACGCGGTCATAGACCACCTCGATGTTGCTGACCGTGAGCAGCGGTGGCCCCCCTGCGACGGGCGGAGGGGCCTGATCGCTCAGGAGCGGTCGCACAGTTCCGTCCGCTTGGGCCAGCCGGCGGTCTTCCCGACGTAGTCCGTCGCGGCCTCGTCCATCAGCTTGGTCAGGCGGTCGGACGCCGGCTGAAGCTGGCCGGACACCTGTGCCCACTTCGTCCCGTCCCAGCGCTGCATGAAGGCCGGGCGGTGGCCATTATGGTCCTCGCAGGTCAGGTGGAGCGGCCCTGCGAAGCCTGGCAGACCGATCTCGCCCCACCGCGCCTCCGTCACGTCCAGGCTCTCGAGCCCGCGCCGCACCTCCGTGCCGCGGACCACCTTCTTGCCGGAGAGTTCTTGCGCGTTGCGGATGGCCTCGGCGATCAGGACCGAGTTGTAGATGCCGCGGTTATACAGGACGTCGCCGACGTGATCCTTCGTCCCTTGGCTCAGGCCCTTGTCGTAGACGAGGCGCAGGATGTCCTGCAACGCCGGGTAGTTGCTGCCAGCGCCGTGCCAGTTGAGCGTCTTCAAGCCGACGGCGCCGGGGCCGGCGTTGCGGGCGTCCTCCTCGGCGGGCCACCAGATCGACAGCATCTTCTCCATCGGGAAGTTGACCTTGATGGCCTCCTTGATGGCGGTCGGGTTCATGGCGCCCCAGCCATACAGCACGATGTAGTCCGGCTTGTCGCGGCGCACGCCGAGCCATTGCGAGGACTGGTTCTGCATGTCCGCCGCGGCGACGGGGTAGAACTTCAGCTCGAAGCCGATGTCCTTGGCGAGCTGCTCGAACAGCGGGATCGGCTCCTTGCCGAACCCGGCGTCAAGGTAGACGTAGCCGATCTTCTTGCCCTTCAGCTTCTCCATGCCGCCCTCCTGGGTGCCGATGAAGCTCATGATCATGGCCAAGCCGTCCCAGTAGGTGTCGGGAGGGTTGAACACCCAGGGGAACAGGTCGCCGCGGGCCGAGGCGGATAGGCCATAGGCCGTGGACAGGATCGGAATCTTGTCCACCGCCGCGCGCGGGATGAGCGGCAGGGTGATGCCGGTGGACCAGGGGTTCACCATGGCGGGGTTCTTGCCCTTCACCGCCTCGTAGCATTCGAGGCCCTTCTTGGTGTCGTAGCCGGTCTCGCACTCCTCGATGATCAGCTTCACGCCGCCGATGCCGCCGTCACGCTCGTTCAGCATGGCGAGGTAGTCGTGCATGCCATTGGCGATATGCTGGCCGGACCCGGCGAACGGGCCGGTGCGGTAGGTCAGGAGCGGGACGTAGATGCCGTCCTCCGCCTGGGCCGCCGGGGCAGTGAGGCCCGCAGCCAGCAGGCCGGTCAGTGCGAGTGCTTTCAACGTGTGCTTCATCGTTTCCTCCTCGGTTCGGGCGCTTTCCGCGCTCCGTCGTTGCGGCCATTCTAGTATGGAAATGGCCAGACGCGTAGCTTGTGCTTGCCGATCTGCCACAGCCGGGCCAGGCCGTGCGGCTCGATGATCAGGAACCCGATCAACAGGGCGCCGACGATCATGAAGGTGAGGTGCTCGACAGTGGCGGACTGGATCGGCAGGCCGAGCGAGACCGAGCCGGTGCGGAGCGCGATCGGCAAGACGTGGATCAGGGCGGCGCCCATGAACGAGCCGATCAGGCTGCCCAGGCCGCCGATGATGACCATGAACAGGATCAGGAAGCCGAGGTCGATCGAGAACACCTCGGGCTCGGCGCTGCCATACCAGAAATAGACCATCATCGCGCCCGCGACGCCGCAGTAGAACGAGGACACGGCGAAGGCGAGCAGCTTGGACGGGAGCAGGCGGATGCCGATCAGCTCGGCGGCCAGGTCCATGTCGCGGATGGCCATCCAGGTGCGGCCGATCCGGCCGCGGAGGATGTTGGATGCGATCCAGGTCAGCACCGCCACCAGGGACAGCACGACGAAATAGCGGACCTCGGGGCGTGAATTGGGGCCGGTGATGGGCAGGCCGAACAGGGTTTGCGTGCCGGCGTCGATCGCGCCCGAGAGGCTGTTGTTGCGCAGCCAGGGGACGCGCTGGAAGCACCATTGCAGGAAGAACTGCGCGGCGAGCGTAGCGACGATCAGGTAGAAGCCCTTGATGCGCAGGCTGGGCAGGCCGAACAGCGCGCCGGCGAGGCTTGCGAACAGGCCGGATGCGACGATCCAGATGATGACGTTCACGCCGGGGAAGGCGTTGGTCAACTTGTAGCAGGCATAGGCGCCGACCCCCATGAAGGCGCCGGTGCCGAGCGAGATCAGGCCGGTATAGCCGGTGAGCAGGTTGAGGCCGACGCTGGCCAGCGAGAGCACCAGGAAGGGAATCATCACCGCCTCGAGCAGGAAGGCGCTGCCGAACAGCGGGATGACGACGAAGGCGACCAGCAGAATCATGAGGATGCCGATCCGGTCCTGGCGGATCGGGAAGGTCGCCATGTCGGCGGCGTAGCTGGTCTTATACTGGCCGGACTCGCGATAGAGCATCAGATGCGCTCGATCAGCTTCTCGCCGAACAGCCCTTGCGGCCGGACGAGGAGGAACAGCAGGACGATGACGTAGGCGAGCCAGCTCTCGATGCCGTTGCCGAGCAGCGGACCCCAGTAGAACTCTCCGATCTTCTCGGCGATGCCGATGATCAGCCCGGCTGCGATCACGCCGGGAACCGAGGTGAAGCCGCCGAGGATCAGGACCGGAAGCGCCTTCAGCGCGACGATCTGGAGGGCGAAGGAGACGTTGGAGCGGGCGCCCCAGATGATGCCGGCCACCAACGCCACGACGCCGGCGGCGAACCAGACGATCACCCAGATCTGGTTGAGCGAGATGCCGACCGAGAGGGCCGCCTTGTGGCTGTCCGCCACCGCGCGCAGCGCCCGGCCGATGCGCGTGTACTGGAAGAACACCGCGAGCAGGGCAACCATCGCCGAGGCGATCACCGTGGCGGCGATGTCGAGCTTTTGCAGCGAGACGGAGCCGCCGGCCATGGCGATGTCGAACGAGCCGCTGGGCAGGAAAAGCTGCTCCGCGGGCATGGCCTTGGGCTCGCCGCCGAAGATGAGCTCGCCGAGGCCGATCAGGAACCAGGTGAGGCCGAAGGTGGCCATGAACAGGATGATGTCGGGCTGGTTGACCAGCGGGCGCAGCACGACGCGCTCGATGCAGACGGCGAGCACGAGCATCACGCCGATCGCCAGGAGGAAGGCGAGGGGAGCGGGGACGCCGCGTTCGTAGAGGCCGACCAGCGTCAGGGCCGCGAACACCACCATGATGCCCTGGGCGAAATTGAATACGCCGGAGGCCTTGTAGATCAGGACGAAGCCGAGGGCGGTCAGGGAGTAGAGCACGCCGGAGACGAGGCCCTCCCACAATGTCTGCACCAGCAGGTCGGGCGCCCCGGCCATCTGGACGAAGGGATCGGCGAAGACCTGGTAGAGCAGGTTCATGCCGCGGCGGCGCCGAGGTAGGCGGCGATGACGGCCGGGTCGCTGCGGACCTCGGCCGGCGTGCCGTCGGCGATCTTGCGGCCGTACTCCAGCACCACGACGCGGTCGGACAGGTCCATGACGACGCCCATGTCGTGCTCGATCAGCGCGATGGTGGTGCCGAGCTGGCTCGAAACGTCGAGGATGTAGCGGCACATGTCCTGCTTCTCCTCGAGGTTCATGCCCGCCATGGGCTCGTCCAGCAGGAGCAGGTCCGGCTCCATCGCCAGGGCGCGGCCGAGCTCGACGCGCTTCTGCAAGCCGTAGGGGAGCTTGCCGACGGGCGTCTTGCGGATGTGCTCGATCTCCAGGAAGTCGATGATCCGCTCCGCGGCGCGGCGGTGCTCGATCTCCTCGCGCTGCGCCGGGCCGAAGCGGAGCGCCTGCCATAATAGGCCGCGCTGCATACGCATGCTGCGGCCGGCCATGATGTTGTCGAGCGTCGTCATGCCCTTGAACAAGGCGACGTTCTGGAAGGTGCGGGCGATGCCCTGGGCGGCGGCCACGTGGGGGCGCATGCGGGAACGGGTCTGGCCCTTGTAGGTGATGCGGCCGCGCTGTGGATGGTAGAAGCCGTTGACGACGTTCAGCATCGACGTCTTCCCGGCGCCGTTCGGGCCGATGATGGCGCGGATTTCGCCGCGGCGGATGTCGAACGACACGCCGGCGATCGCCTGCACGCCGCCGAACGCCAGGGAAACGTCCACGGCCTCAAGCAGTATCTCGGCCGTCATGCGGCGCGTTCCAGCGCGGGCAGCGCGTGGCCCACGTCCTGGGTCACGTCGTGGATCGCGACCCGTGCGTGCATGCTGCCGCGGCGCCCGTCCTCGAAGACCGTCTCGATCCGGATTTCGCCCTCGCTGGAACCGTCGTTCAGGGCAGCGATCAACGTGGCGTAGCGGTCGGCGACGAAGCGGCGGCGGACCTTTTGCGTGCGGGTCAGCTCGCCGTCATCGGCGTCGAGCTCCTTGGGCAGCACCAGGAAGCGCCGGATGCGCAGGGCGGCCATGGGGCCGTCCTCCGCGGCCAGGGCAACGTTAACGGCAGCGACGTGATCGCCCAGCAACGCGTGGACCGCGGGCCGGGCCGCGAGGTCCTGGTAGGAGGCGTAGGTGATGCCCTGCCGCTCCGCCCAGGCGCCCACGGCGATTAGGTCGATGGTCAGCATCACGGTGGCGATCTCCATGCGGTCGCCGATCGCCACGGCCTCCTTGATGTGCGGGTAGAACTTCAGCTTGTTCTCAAGGTACTTCGGCGCGAACAGCGTGCCGTCCGCGAGGCGGCCGACATCCTTCGCGCGGTCGATGATGCGCAGGTGCCCGGCCGTGTCCAGGAAGCCGGCGTCGCCGGTGCGGACCCAGCCATCCGCCGTGCGCGCGCCTGCCGTGCTGGCTGGGTCCTTGAGATAGCCGAGGAAGGCGCCAGGGCTGCGGAACAGCACCTCGCCCGAGGGGTCGATACGAAGCTCGACATCCTTCGCAGGGCGGCCGACGGTGTCGGCGCTCACCTCGCCATCCGGCTGCGAGGTCAGGTAGATGGAGGCCTCGGTCTGGCCGTAAAGCTGCTTCAGGTTGAGGCCGAGCGAACGGTAGAAGCGGAACATCTCCGGCCCGATCGCCTCGCCGGCGGTGTAGCCGACCTTCAGGCGGTCGAGGCCCATGCGGCTTTTCAGCGGGCCATAGACCAGGAGCTCGCCGAGCCCGTATAGCAGCCGCGCCCCGGCCGGCACCGCCTGGCCGTTCAGGATCTTTTCGCCCCAGCGGCGCGCGACCCCAAGGAAGCCGTGGAACATGCGGCGCTTCAGCGCGGAGGCGTCCTCCATGCGGACCATCACGAGGGTCAGCAGGTTCTCGAACACGCGGGGCGGGGCGAAGAAATAGGTCGGGCCGATCTCGTTGCGGTCCAGCCCGGCGGTGTCCGGGCTCTCCGGGCAGCACACGCAATATCCGGCCTCGTAGGCCTGCGCGAAGGAGAACAGGTAGTCGCCGCCCCAGGCCATGGGCAGGTAGGCCACGACCTCCTCGGTGTCGTCCAGGCGGTCGAAGGCGTTGGCGTTGGCGACGGTCGTGATCAGGTTGTCGAAGCTCAGCATCACACCCTTCGGCTTGCCCGTGGTGCCCGAGGTGTAGAGCACGACGGCCAGGTCCGGGCCGCGTCCGGCGCGGCACCCTGCCTCCCAGGCGGCAGGATCGAGCGCCGCGCGCCCGGCCGCCTGCAGCGCCGCGAACGAGGTGAGCCGGGTGTGGTCATAGTCGCGCAGGCCGCGGTCCTCGTCGTAGACGATGTGCCGCAAGGCCGGCAGCTGGTCGGCGATGGACAGGAGCTTGTCCACCTGCTCCTGGTCCTGCACCACCGCGACCGTCGCCTCGGCGTGCGCCAGGACGTAGGCGATCTCCTCGGCGATGGCGTCCTGATAGACCGGGACCGGCACGGCGCCGAGCGACTGCGCCGCCGCCATCGCCCAATAGAGCCGTGGGCGGTTGTGGCCGACGATCGCGACGGTGTCCCCGCGCGCCACGCCGATGGTGGCGAGGCCGGTCGCCAGCGCCCGAACTTCGTCCAGGACCTCGGCCCAGGACCAGCTTTGCCAGATGCCGTGGTCCTTCAGCCGGATGGCCGGGCGCCGCGGACGCACGGCGGCGTTGCGCAGGAGCAGCTTCGGGAAGGTGTCGGCGCCCTCGTTCACGGAGAGGCGGCCGGGCGTTTCAGCATCAGGGCCTGGCGCCGGCAGACCGCCACGACCTCGCCCCGCTGGTTCGTGGCGGTGTGCTCGAAGTCGACGATCCCGGCGTTGGGGCGCGACTTGCTCTCGCGGGCGGCCAGGACGGTGCTGCGCACGCCCAGCGTGTCGCCGTGGAACACCGGCTTCGGGAACCGCACATCGGACATGCCGAGGTTGGCGAGGGTCGTGCCCAGCGTCGTGTCGTTGACGGACATGCCGATCATTAGGCCGAGGGTGAACAGGCTGTTGACGATGACCTGGCCGAACTCGGTCTCCGCGGCGTAGTGGGCGTCGAGGTGGAGCCGGGCCGGGTTCATGGTCATGCTGGAGAACAGGACGTTGTCCGTTTCCGTGACGGTCCGGCGCCAGGGGTGGTCGAAGGTGGCGCCGACGGTCAGCTCCTCAAAGAACAAGCCTGCCATTACGCCTCTCCGTCCGGTTCGATCTCGATCAGCAGGTCGCCGCCCTTCACCGTCTCGCCGGCCGTGCAGGCCACGCGCAGCACGCGGCCACCGACCGGGGCGGGCAGGCGCATGACGACCTTCATGGCCTCCATGACCACGACGACTTGGCCGGGCACCACGCGGTCGCCGGCCGCGACCTCGACGGCGACGACCAGGCCCGGCATCGGCGCCGTGAGCCGCGGGCCGCCGATGGCGGCTCTGGGACCCGTCGCGGCCTCGACGACCGGCACGATGCGGCGCGTGTAGGCTTGGCCGTGGGCCGAGAGCAGAATGGCGCCCTCGTCCTGTGCCGTGGCGAAGCGGGCCGTGCGGTCGTCTGATTGCAGGGAAATAGTCCCGTCTCTTATGCTGGCGGTGACTGCATCCCCGTCATCCACCACGAACCGGGCGGCCGTCCCGGTCACCTCAATGCCGTGCGTCTCCGTATCGCCGTGGACCTCGAGGAACAGCCGGGCTGGACGGCCGGCGTTCTCCATCACGCGGAAGCCGCCCAGCGTGGCCCAGGGGCCGGGCGCCGTGCTGTCCTGGGAGGCCAGCCACGCCGCCACTGCCGCATCGCGCACCAGCGTGGCGTCGCCGTCCGCCGGGCGCCATCCCGCCGGGAACACCTCTTCGAGGAAGCGCGTCGTGAGCCGGCCGGCGCGGAAGGCGGGATGGGCCAGGATATCGCGCAGGAAGGCCTGGTTGCACGGCACGCCGAGGACGACGAGGCGGTCGAGCGCCGCCGTCAGCCGCGCCGCCGCCTCAGTCCGGTCCGGCGCGAAGGCGATCACTTTGGCCAGCATGCTGTCGTAGTGCGGCGTGACGACGGAGCCCGCCTCCACGCCGGTTTCGACGCGGATGCCCTCGCCCCTCGGCGCGTCGAAGCGGAGCAGGGTGCCGGTGCCGGGGCGGTAATCGTGGGCCGGGTCCTCGGCGTTCAGCCGCGCCTCGATGGCGGCGCCACGCAGCACGATGCCGGCCTGCTGCAACGGGAGCCGTTCGCCACGGGCGATGCGGATCTGCCATTCCACCAGGTCGACGCCGGTCACCTGCTCCGTGACGGGGTGCTCGACCTGCAGGCGGGTGTTCATCTCCAGGAACCAGGGCGTGTCGTCGCCCTCCTCGAGGATGAACTCCACGGTCCCCAGGCTGTCGTAGCCGATGGTCCGGCCGAGTTGGACTGCGGCCCCGAGCAGCGCATCGCGCACGGCGGCCGGCAGGTTCGGGGCCGGCGCTTCCTCGATGACCTTCTGGTAGCTGCGCTGGATCGAGCATTCACGTTCAAACAGGTGCACCAGGTTGCCGTGGCGGTCGCCGGCGAGCTGCACTTCCAGGTGCCGCGGGCGCTGGATCAGCTTCTCCAGCAGCAGGATCGGGCTGCCGAACGCCGCCTGCGCCTCGGCCCGCGCAGAGGCGAGCGCCGCCGCCAGCTCCCCCGGCGCCGCGACCCGGCGCATGCCGCGGCCCCCGCCGCCGGCGCTGGCCTTCACCAGCACCGGGTAGCCGATGGCGGCGGCCTCGGCGGCGAGGCGTTCGTCGGACTGGTCGCGTCCGTCGTAGCCCGGCACGCAGGCGATGCCGGCATCCCGGGCGATGCGCTTCGCCTCGATCTTCGATCCCATGCGTTCGATGCAGGGGGCGGACGGCCCGATCCAGGTCAGGCCATGCTCCTCGCACAGCCGGGGCAGGATGACGCGTTCGGACAGGAAACCGTAGCCCGGGTGGACCGCGTCGGCGCCGCTCGCCAGGGCCGCCGCGATCACCGCATCGGCGTCGAGGTAGCTGCGCGCGGCCTCGGCCGGGCCGATGCGAACGGCGTCGTCGGCCTGGCGGGTGTGCAGGGCGCCCGCGTCGGCGTCGGAGTACACGGCAACGCTCGCCAGGCCCATGCGCCGGCAGGTGGCGATGATGCGGCAGGCGATCTCGCCGCGGTTGGCGATCAGGATGCGGTGCATCGTCACATCCGGTAAACGGGCGCGCGCCGGGTTTCGTGCGGGTCGCTGGCGGCCAGCGCCAGGCAGAGGCCGAGCACGTCGCGGGTCTGGGCGGGCTCGATGATCCCGTCGTCCCACAGGCGGGCGGTCGCGTAGTAGGGGTCGCTCTGCTCGGTGAACTGGGCGCGGGTCTGCCGTTCCAGCTCGGCCATCTCCGCAGCATCCGCGTCGCCGCGCTTGAGGCTGCTGCGGCGGAGTTCCAGCAGGACGTTGGTGGCGACATCCGGGCTCATGGTGGCGATCCGGGCGTTGGGCCAGGCAAACAGGAAACGCGGGCCGAAGCCGCGGCCGCACATGCCGTAGTTGCCGGCGCCGTAGCTGCCGCCGATGATGACGGTGAAGCACGGCACCCTGGCGCAGCTTACGGCATAGACCAGCTTGGCGCTGTGCTTGGCGATGCCGCCCCGCTCGGCGTCGGTGCCGACCATGAAGCCGGTGATGTTCTGCAAAAACAGCAGCGGGATATGCCGCTGGTCGCACAGCTCGATGAAGTGCGCGCCCTTGAGCGAGCTCTCGGAGAACAGCGGCCCGTTATTGGCCAGGATGCCGACGGGGTAGCCATGCATATGCGCGGTGCCGCAAACCAGCGAGCTGCCCCAGTCCGGCTTGAACTCCGCGAACTCGCTGCCGTCCACCATGCGCGCCAGCACGTCGCGCACGTCGTAGGGGTTCTTGGGGTCGGACTCGATGACGCCGCCGATGCCGGCCGGGTCGTGCAGCGGCGGCCGGGGGGGGCGGGTGGCGGCAAAGCACGGGCGCTGCTGGTTCAGCCCGGCGACGACCTGCCGCAGCCGGGCCAGCGCCTCCGTCTCGTTCTCCGCCAGGTAGTCCGAGACGCCGGAGACGCGGGTGTGCATCTCGGCGCCGCCAAGTGTCTCCCCGTCCACGTCCTCGTTGATCGCGGCCTTGACGATGCTGGGGCCACCGAGGTGGATGCGCGCCTGGCCGCGGACCATGACGACCTCGTCGGACAAGGCGGGGATGTAGGCGCCGCCGGCGGTGCAGCCGCCGAACACGGCGCTGAGCTGGGGAATCCCGTCCGCCGACATCTTGCACTGCTCGTAGAACGTCGTGCCGAAATGGCCGCGGTCGGGGAACACGCGGTCCTGCTCGGGAAGGTAGGCGCCGCCGCAATCCACCAGATAAAGGCACGGCAGGCGGTTCTCGCGCGCGATCTCCTGGGCGCGGATGTGCTTCTTCACCGTCTCGTGGAAGAAGCTGCCGCCCTTCACCGTGGCGTCGTTGCCGATCAGCATGCAGGGCGTGCCGTGGACGATGCCGATGCCGGTGACGATGCCGGCGGCAGGGACCTCGTTGCCGTACAGGCCCCAGGCGGCAAGCGGGGAAAGTTCGAGGAACGGCGTCAGCGGGTCCACCAAGCGGTCGATGCGGTCGCGGACCAGCAGCTTGCCCCGGTTATGATGCCGGGCCACGTGCGCCTGACCGCCACCGGCGAGGCTGTGCGACAAGGCGGCCCGCAGCGTCTTTAACGTGCCATCGTACTGCGCCGCGTTCTGCTGGAACCGCTCGTCCCGGGGCGAGGCCTTGCTGTCGAGGACAGTCACCGGCTGCCTTGCGCCGGGGGCTGGCCGGGCGGCTGCGCGACCGCCACGCCGTGCAGCACCAGCGCGGTCAGCCGGTCGGCGAGGTCGTCCACATCGGCCGAGCCCGGCCGGTGCCACTCCAATGACCAGTTCATGGCCCCCAGCAGGAACAGGCGGACCAGGCGCAGGTCGGTACCCGGCGCAAAGGCGCCCTCCGCCTCGCCCCGCGCCAGCAGGTCGCGCCACCAATCCTCATAAACCCGGCGGTTCGCCAGCGCCGCCGTGCGCACGCGCTCCGGGACATGGCCGAAGATGCGGATGTTGGCGCCGGTGTAGTCGTCCAGTTCTAGCAAGGCGTGCAGGTGCGCCCCAATCGCGGCACGGAGGTGGCGTGCCAGCGGTGCGCCGGGGGGCAGCGCCTCGACGCTGCGGCGCGCCTCGTCGAACACCGTGCCGACGCCGGTGTCCAGCACCTCGGTCACGATCTGCTCTTTGGAGGGGAAGTGGTAGTATAGGCTGCCGGCCTTGATCCCGCAGGCCGCCGCGATGTCGCGCATGCTGACCGTCGCGTAGCCGTGGGCGCGGAACAGCTTGGCGGCATGGTCGAGCACCAGGCGGCGTGATTCCGCCATCGGTTCGGTGTCGCTATCTGTATGGGCCAAGGCTGTCATCTGACAAACGTTAGGCCGGCCATCGTTACACGGTCAAGCGCCGGCACAGGGCATGCGTCATAGGAGGTCCCATTGCGTGAGGCATCCCCATGGCTGGCCCGTTATTGCTCGACCATTCCTCGGCTTTGAGTGATCCCCGTCAAACCTGGAAGGCGACCTACACAGTGCGCGCACCCTTTCACCCGCTGCTTGCAGCAATGGCCAGAAGCGAGTGACCTGCTGGGTGGAGGGTTTTTCGATTCGAGAGCAAGAGACGGAGCGCGGCCACGTGGTGACTTGCGTACATTTGGCCTGATGATGACGAAGGATCGAGAGTGATGATGACGCCGATGACGAGCAGGCCGGTCCAAGACGGGACGGCCGTCGTGCAGAATCCGCGCTGGGCGCGGGTGGTGGCACGCGACAAGAGCGCCGATGGCCTGTTCTGGTATTCGGTGGCGACGACGGGCATCTACTGCAGGCCGTCCTGCCCCTCGCGGCCGGCCAATCCGAAGAACGTCGGCTTTTTCGAGACGACTGCCGCCGCCGAGGCCGCAGGCTTCCGCTCGTGCCGCCGCTGCAACCCGAACGGGCTGTCAGTCGAGGCGGAAAACGCTGCGATCATCGCCAAGGCCTGCCGGGCGATCGACGAAGCGGACCAGGCGCCCTCGCTGTCCGAGATGGCGGAGGCCGCGGACCTCAGCCCGTCATACTTCCATCGCCTCTTCAAGAGCGTCGCCGGTGTCACGCCAAAGGCCTACGCCGCTGCGTGCCGGGCGGCACGGGTCCGGGAGGAGCTGGGGAGGACCGGCACCGTGACGGAAGCGATCTATGGAGCCGGGTTTAGTTCCAACAGCCGGTTCTACTCGGCGTCCACCAACATGCTGGGCATGACACCCAGCCGCTACCGGTCCGGGGGCGCCCAGGAAGAGCTACGGTTCGCCATCGGCCAGTGTTCGCTGGGTGCCATCCTGGTGGCCTCCAGCGCAAAAGGGGTTGCGGCCATCCTGATCGGCGACGATCCGGACGTCTTGGCTCGCGACCTGCAGGATCGTTTTCCCTGGGCTCACCTCGTCGGGGGCGATGCGGACTTCGAGCAACGCGTGGCCCAGGTGGTCGGGTTCGTCGAGGCGCCTCGCATCGGCTTGGCCCTGCCGCTCGATGTGCGCGGAACGGCGTTCCAGCAAAGGGTGTGGCAGGCGCTGCAGGAGATCCCTGCGGGCGAGACGGCAACCTACGCCGGCATCGCCGCCCGGATCGGCGCGCCGAAGTCCGTACGGGCCGTGGCGGGCGCCTGTGCTGCCAACGCCTTGGCGGTGGCCATCCCTTGCCACCGTGTCGTCCGGCACGACGGCGCGCTGTCTGGCTACCGCTGGGGCGTCGAGCGCAAGCGAGAGCTCCTCACACGGGAGGCACGGGCGTGAGCGCGGCCGTGCAGGAGCGCGCCGTGGCTGCACACGATGTCGAGGTCCGCGTCCGGGCCATCGACTGGCCCGCGATCGCGGCCGACCTGGACGGCCAGGGCTGGGCGATCTTCCCGAAATTGCTGACTTCGGCGGAGAGCCGGGGGATCGCCGGCCTCTATGAAGGCGGCGGGCGGTTCCGTAGCACGGTGGTGATGGCGCGCCACGGCTTCGGACGGGGCGAGTACAAGTACTTCGCCTACCCCCTGCCCGACCTCGTGGGTGGCCTGCGCAGCGCGCTTTACCCGCGCCTTGCCCCTATTGCCAACCGCTGGAACGAGACGATGGGGATCAACGTCCGCTTCCCTGCGGACCATGCGGCCTTCCTCGACCGCTGCCACGCGGCCGGCCAAACCCGCCCGACGCCGCTGCTGCTGCAGTACGGGCCGGACGACTACAACTGTCTGCACCAGGACCTCTATGGCGAGCACGTCTTTCCCCTGCAGGTGGCGATCCTGTTGTCGCAGCCGCAGGCAGAGTTCGAGGGCGGCGAGTTCGTGCTGACGGAGCAGCGCCCGCGCATGCAGTCGCGCCCCGCCGTGGTGCCGCTGCGCCAAGGCGATGCCGTCGTGTTCGCGGTGAGCCAGCGGCCGGTGCAGGGCTCGCGCGGCTTCTACCGCACCGTGCTGCGCCACGGAGTCAGCAAGGTCCGCACGGGACGGCGGCATACGGTGGGCATCATCTTCCACGATGCCGGCTGATACCAGCCGCCCTTCGGGGCGACCGGTATCAGAGTCGTTTCTGGCCCACGGCCGCCCCACCCTCCGCCAGGCCCTGTGAGATGCAGACCCTGCTCATGACGCACCCGGCCTTCCTGCGGCACGAGACCGGGCCGCTGCATCCCGAGCGCCCGGCGCGCATGCGCGCCATCGACGCCGCATTGGCAGACTCCGCCTTCGCGGTGCTGCGACGCGAGGACGCACCCTTGCGGGACGACATCGAGGCCGCGATCCTGCGCGCGCACAGCCACGACTACCTGGAGCACATGCGGGCGGTCTCGGCGGCCAGCGGCGGCGTGCTGGTGCACATCGACCCCGACACGGTGGTTTCGACGGGCTCGTGGGAGGCGGCGCTGCGAGCGGTCGGCGCGGGCCTGCATGCGGTCGATGCGGTGATGGACCCGGCGTCTGGCGTCGCCAACGCGTTCTGCCAGGTGCGCCCGCCCGGGCATCACGCCGAACGGGACCGCGCCATGGGCTTCTGCCTGTTCTCCACTGCAGCCATCGCCGGGCTGTATGCCAGGGCACGGCACGGCGCCTGGCGCATCGCGGTCATCGACTTCGATGTGCACCACGGCAATGGCACACAGAAGGCTTTCTGGTCCGATGCGGGCCTGTTCTACGGCTCCACGCACCAGATGCCGCTCTTTCCCGGCACCGGCGCGATCTCGGAATGCGGCGTCGGCAACATATGGAACGCGCCGCTGCGGGCAGGGGATGACGGGACCGTGTTCCGCGCGGCGTTCAAGGGCCGCATCCTCCCCGCCCTGGAGGGCTTCGGCCCGGAGCTCATCCTGGTCTCGGCGGGATTCGACGCCCACCGGGACGACCCGCTGGCCGACCTGCGCCTGCTCGAGCCCGATTTCGCGTGGGTGACGAATCAGCTTGTGAGCGTCGCCCATCGCCATTGCGGCGGCCGCATCGTGTCGTTGCTCGAAGGCGGCTACCAGCTGGACGCGCTGGCCCGGTCCACGGCGGCGCATGTCGAGGCGCTGATGCGCGGCGCCGGGTAGGCTCGGCGGTATCAGGAATGCGACGCCGCCTCGGAGCAGGCGCCGACACGGTGGCCCACCTGGGTTTCTGACATGGTCATGTTTTTGCCGCCCATCTTCATCGTGATGCGGCCGCGGAAGGTATTCTCGGACAGGGTGTAGGAGGCGGAGGCCCGGGCCGCGTTCGTCCCCTCGCAGACGATGTCGAAGGTCAGGATACTCCCGTCCTGGCGGATGTTCGACGCGGGGCAATGCGAGAGCGGGTTGTTGTCGCCCAGCACCGCAAGGCCGCGGCTGCCGCCGTCATCCGGCATGACGCAGATCGCCGTGGTCTTCTTCATGTTGAGGTCCTCGACATGGGGCAGCTCCAGGCGGACGTCCACGTCGTACCGGCCGGCCGCAAGCAGCCTCTCGTCGGCGTGCGCCTGAGATAGCGGAGCTAGGGCCAGGATGAAGGCGAGGCAGGCGAAGTATTTTGACATTCGGCTTTTCCCGGATCGGTTTACGCCATGGGTGAGTTCGGCACCGAGCACGTCGCCGCTTGCGAGGCGCTCCGTTTCTTGCGCCCGAGTCCACACCGGCTCTGTGTTCACCACCTGGATTTTCACCACCCGGGGTAAAGGGCCACAAGCAGACCTCCAATCGGCCAGCACTCCGGCAGCGCGCATTGTGACGATGGCATCGGCGGCCGGCCAGACCGCCGCCACGTAGCCCGATTGTGTCCAGCGACCGATCTCGGTGTCCGGCGAAAGGTGGGCGGCTCATTGCACCATCGTCAAAGGCTGCTGCAGACGAGTGTCAGCCCGGACACGCCAAGCAGGCCGAGCACGACCTCGTGGAAGCGTTGGTCGCTCAGCCGGCGGTAGGCGCGGGCACCGAGCCAGGTACCGGCGAGCGTTCCGGACAGGGCGAAGAGGGTCAGCCGGCCCAGCTCGGCCGTCAGCAGACCGGAGGCCGCGTGCGATACGACAACGGCAGCGAGGATCGCGAGGTTGAAAGCTTGGAATACGCCGCGCCGCTCGTCCTTGCCCCAGCCGCGCAGCGCTGCCCATATCGTGGGTAACGGGCCTGACAGGCCGGCAAGGCCGCCGAGGATGCCGCCCGCGAAGCCGACCGCGCCATCAGCCACGCGCCCGCCCCAGGCGACCCGCGTTCGGACGCGGCCGAGCAGCATGAAGCCCGAGAAGGCCAGCAAAAGGATGCCCATGCCAAGGCGGAAGGCACCGGGATCAAGGTAGGCCAGGAGCCGGGTGCCGACCGGCACGCCCAGCAGCCCGGCCGCAACCATAGGCCAAAAGCGGGTGCGATCGATCGCGTGCCAGACTGTCGGGATGGTCTGGATCTGTGCGACCACGGAGCAGATCGCCACCAACGTAGCCGCAGGGGCAGGCTCGATGGCGTGCAGCCAGATGCCAAGTGCCACAAGGCCGGTGCCGAAGCCCGCAAGGCCCGAAACGAAGCCGCCGGCGAAGGCGCCCCCCAAAACCACCAGCGCCGCGGCGGTCACCATCGTGTCGGATCGGCAGCGAGAGGGCCGGCACCGCATGGTGCAGCGCATGTCGTTCTGACGGCCTCGGCCATCGTGTTCTTGCTTATGTTGAGCCTTTTGCCGCGCACCCGCACAGCCGGCATGCGCCTTGGCTGCGCCCCACAGGAGCCAAGCCTATGCACTCGCAAATCTGCCGGACAGGATAGTGCCTCGATCCGAAACTAGGAAGTATCCAAGAAGCGGCTGATCCAGCGCCCTACCCGGGCACAATCGTCCGGCTGGCTATAAGAAGCGAGGGCAGGGCCGGCTAGCGCACCGTAGCGGTCCCGCCTCGCCTCGATCAGCGCCGTGCCGAAGGCAGCCGTGAACTCCGGATGAAACTGGAACGAGATGGCGTCGCCATAGTCCAGCCCGGCATACGGAGTGAACGCGCTGGCAGCGATCACGCGGGCGCCGGGCGGGCGGACCACCACTTGGTCCTGGTGCGAGGCGGGGACGTCAACATGCGCCACGTCGTCCATCCAGGGCGCGCGGTGCGTCACTTCATAACGCTGCAGCCCGATGCCCCACCCGTTCGGCGACTTCACCACGCTGCCTCCAAAAGCCTCCGCCATCGCCTGATGGCCGAAGCAGATGCCGACCAGCTTGGCCCGGCCGCGCGCCTCTCGCAGAAAGGCGATCAGCGGGGCAATCCAGGGCAGGCCGTCATACACCCCGGCCGGTGATCCGGTGAGCACGTAGGCGTCGCAGGCCATGGGACCGGCCGGCAGCACGCCGCCGGCCACATCGAAGGTCACGGCGTCCCGGCCCGGTCCGAGCAACTGCTGCACCATCGCGCCATAGGGGCTGAATTGGGTGCGAAGCTCCACGGGCGGGGCGCCGCATTCCAGGATGCCGACCGTCATGCGCGAACCAGTGCCATCACGGCGGCATGCTGGCGGACTAAGATACGCATCATCTTTTCCTATGCACGATGTTCATTCAGAGCCTGACAGGTATTAATCCGGCGGCTCTGTGGGCTGACCGGTATGCGCACGGGGTTGGTGAGGCGGCCGTGCGCCAGAAACGACTCTGATACCGGTCGCCTGCAAGAGCGGCTGGTATTAAAACGTCAGCTTGCCCTTTTGTTGCCCGCTCTCGTCAAAGTTCTCCGGCCGCAGCCACGCCTCATAGCCGGCTTTCAGGCGCGGCCAGTCGGCATCAATGATCGAAAACCACGCCGTGTCGCGGTCGAGCGGGAGCGGCGTGCGGCGGCGGGACTCGACCACCATGGCCTCTCAGCCAGGGTCAGCACGCCGCTCGTGGCGCACGCGATGCGCTACCGGCTCAACTACGTCTCGGCGTGCCCGCCAGCCCCCGCCGAACTGCCGCCATCACTTTCTCAGAAGTGGACACGTGCTCTCTGACAACGGCCGGAACGCCTCGCCGGCGGGAGTGGTCCGGCTTCGCGTGAATTATGCGGTGTAAAGACTTGCAATGGCGTTTCCGCTACGGTCTGGCGTGGGCTCGGAACATCACAACCAGACGCTGCTCTTTGGCCCGTTCCGGCTGCTGCCGGCGGCGCAGGCCCTATACGACGGCGACCAGCGGCTCCGGCTCGGCAGCCGCGCGTTCGAGGTTCTCCTCGCTTTGGTGGAGCGGGCGGGGGAGTTGGTCAGCAAGGAGGAGCTCGTCGCCAGGGTCTGGCCGAACCTCCACGTCGATGACGCAGCGCTGAGGGTCCACATCTCGGCATTGATCCTCGCTTGGTTCCGTGGACACCCACAGGCAAGATTTGAGTTGGAGGTGTTTGATGGATCAGCAGGCGATGGGTTCGAAGCCGCGCTCTATACAGAGGACTGCAAGCGCCAGGTCGTTGACCTGGTGGCCAGCAGTGGCCGGACCGCGACGGCTGTTGCGACCGAGGTTGGCCTGCAGCCGACGTTGTTATGCCGGTGGGTGTGGCAGTATGGGGCCAATGATGGAAAGATCGAGGCGGCGCGGTTGCCGGCCCCTTCTGCTTCCAAGCTGCCGCCGGTTCCCACAGCCGACCAGGCGGCCGAGATCGCGCGGCTGCGGCGCGAGTGCGACCGGTTGCGCATGGAGC
>JAABUK010001427.1_pt1 | contig 45577 bp, 47 predicted proteins | sample 5559141 | NCBI WGS metagenome assembly JAABUK01 (sample SAMN10711869, study PRJNA513367) | rock metagenome | isolation source: Antarctica rocks | place: Antarctica: Victoria Land, Pudding Butte nord | collected 2016-01-03 | reverse complement strand
CCCGGCCTTAGACAAAGACGGATGTGAAAGGATTGGCGACTTATGACCATTGATTGCATAGAGAGACTTCGAAGGGATGCAACTTACTTTGCTACATGTGCTCAGGTTGATGATTCTCGAAGCGCAGCACGAATTGATAGATAGACGACTTCTTCTACCACAGTACCTTGCTCGAAGAATAGACGGCATTGGAATGAGATTTATGCATACATACTGATAGTCTTGACGGCGTGGTGAATGTTTGATTGAGTTCCTCTCTATATATGAATATGGGTGATTTACGATGAATGGTATTTGAGATTGATAGGAGGATCAGCGTGAGCGACTGTGAGTAGGGGTCGATTTGAAAGCGCCATGCGAATGGTTCGGAACGACCGATTGTGAAAATTCAATGATATTTACGTCCTGCGACCTACTCTGGGAAACATTCTATACCACAGATCCACGCGATGCCCATCCCAATGCTACCCTCCTCCCAAACAACACAATCTCATATACAGTCTACCAATCAATGCCCCCATTCCCACCAGCCGTAATCTCCCTCGCAGCCCTGACCTCGCCCGCGCCCTCCTTAAAATGGCTATCCTGCAACGGTTTCCTACCCTTCATGCCCTTCAGCTTCTCATCCAGCTTCACAAACGGGCCCTGCCCCTCCGTCTCCTCCTTCCTGACCTTCCACTTAGTAGTGCCGAGTCTCGCGTCCAGTTCATCGACCGGCGGTAATTTGAGATACACCCAGCCATCGTCTCGTTCTTCGACGGGAAAGACGGCGATATTGACCGCGCTGTCGTTGGAGCATTTACCGGCGTCGGTGCCGTTGAGGGTGTAATTTCTCTTGTGGAAGGGGCATGAGACCCAGAGTTTGTCGGTCTTGGGATCGTCGCCGAGCAGGCCTTCGCTGAGGGCGAAGGTGCGTTTGTGCGGACACATTTGCTGGCTGGCGTACCATTTACCTTTGACCTTGAAGACGGCGAGTTGGGTGTCTCCTCGCTTGACGTTCTTGCTGCTGCCGGTTGGTGTGTCGACGAAGTGTTTGGCTTCGATGATAGGCTGCCATGTCAGATTCGACCATTTGGTGCCGCGGAAATCTTCGGTTGCCATTCCTTTGGGCCAGTATGCGGGGCGCTGTTGACCTCTTTCATCTACAGGCTCGACGATAGAAAGGGTATCCTTGGTGTTTCCGAATTGTTGGAAGTGGCTGCGGCGTTCGGGGTCGTTAATGGCTTCTGTCCATTCGCAGAAGAAAGTGCCGATGAGTTCATTCATTTGACTTTCTAGTTCGTCTGCTATGCCGAGCTTGTCTTGGAGCACGACTTCTCGAAGGTAATTAATGCCACCGGGTAATTGCTCGATCCAGCGGGCTGTACGTTGCAGTTTGTCTGCTGTGCGGATGTAGAACATCAGGTAGCGATCCAATATTGGGATGACGTCGTCAGGTGGTACGTCTTTGGCTAGAAGTTCACTGTGTCGAGGGTTTGCGCCACCGTTGCCGCCGACGAAAACATTGAAGCCCTTTTCGGTAGCGATGAGCCCAAAGTCTTTGTTTTGTGCTTCAGCGCACTCGCGGACACAGCCGGAGACACCGCCCTTGATTTTGTGTGGGGAACGAATGGACTTGTAGCGTTCTTCGAGGCGGACAGCCATGCCTACACTGTCGCCGATGCCGAAACGGCACCAGGTTGTACCGACGCAGGATTTGACTGTCCGAAGGGATTTGGCGTAAGCGTGTCCTGACTCCATGCCGCCGTTCACGAGGGCCGTCCAGATATCGATCAGGTCCTCTTTCTTGGCACCGAACATGTCGATACGTTGGCCACCAGTGATTTTGCAGTAAAGATTGTACTTCTTGGCCACGGTGCCGATTATGATGAGTTTCTCTGGTGTGATCTCCCCAGCAGAGACGCGGGGAATGACGGAGAAAGTACCATTGCGTTGAATGTTGGCAAGGAATCTGTCGTTGGTCTCTTGAAGACCATGAAGGGGTCTGTCCATTACATGCTTATTGTAGAGGGATGCGAGGATGGAGCCAATGGTGGGTTTGCAGGCTTCGCATCCTAAGGACTGTGGATCTTTGCCGCACTCTTTCATTACGTCCGAGAACTCTTTTAGCTTTTTGACGGTAATGATGTTGAAGAGGTCGGCTCGAGAGTGTTCGAAATGAGGACACAGGTGGTTGAGCACTTCAGACCCCAGTGCTTTCATCTGCGTGTTGAAGATTGTCTGGATGAGAGGCATACAACCACCGCATCCTGTACCAGCCTTCGTACAGGACTTAACATCGCCAATACTCTTGCAAGTTCCATCCCTGACAGTCTTCGTTATGTCTCCTTTAGTGACATTGTGGCATGAGCAGACTTGGGTATCGTCCGTCAAATCGTTTCCATCGTCTTCGCCATCTTTTGCGGCCCCCAGAATGAACTGGCTTGGTGGGACATCAAGCATTGTCTGATTCTTGACCATCGGTACCAGCTTGACATAATCTTTCGTATCACCAATCATCATCCCTCCTAGGAGATGTTTGCCGTCCATAGTGAAGAGGAACTTCTTGTACACGGCTGAGAATGGGTCTCTGTAAGTCAGCGCTTTCACCGGGGGTGGAGGCGGTCCATCAGTGATGTTCTTAACTTGCTCCTCAGCTGTGTTCTTTTCCTCTTTCTTGGCTCCATGTCTCTTGATCGGAAGTGCCTTGGGCCCATCTCGGTCTGCGAAGAAGTCTCCGAAGCTGGCAACTTCTACGCCCAGTAACTTCAATTTGGTACTAAGATCCGGTCGCTTGAACTTTCTAACTGCGTGGACCTTCGCCTGTGTAAGGTTGAAGGACAAGACTTCTGCCATTTCGATCCCTGGGGCAATTAGGCCAAAGGTTTGGCTCTCCCAACTGGCGCATTCACCAATAGCGTAAATGCCCTCCTGACTGGTCATCAAGTGGGGATCGACGACGATACCTCCGCCCCTGTCGGCACATTTGATTCCTGCTTGTCTAGCAAGCTCGTCCCTGGCTTTAATACCGATGCCAAACATGAGACATTTGCAGTCCATGCGTTCACCGTCTTCGAAGACGACTCCTTTGACAGCGTTGTCATCATCAACCTCGATCTTTCCAACCCGCTTGCTCAATAGGACATCCAATCCTAACTTTGAGACGAGATCTACGACCATACTCCCGGCATCGCAGTCTAATTGTCGACTCAGCACCCATCGATTGCGCTCAATCAATTTGACTTTCTTAAAGCTTTCGAGGTCCATCATCGCTTTGGCTGCTTCCAGTCCAAGTAGCCCACCACCAACCACAGCGCCCGTGGTTCCTTTGCATGTTTCCGAGTATACGATGAGCTTTTCTAGGTCTTCGATTGTGCGATATACGAAAACGCCTTTGGCATCGTGGCCAGGTGTGTGTCGGGGTAGCAGAGCGTCAGAGCCTGTAGCGAGGACTAGGATATCGTATGGGACCGTTTCGCCTGTGGAGGTTGAAACGACTTTGTCTGAGGGATGTATTTCCGTCACGGTGGTATTGAGATGGTAGTTGAGAGACCCTTCAGGCTTTCCAGAGTACTGCACATTAGAGAGTGTCAGCCGACCAGCTGCATGGCCATTCTAGCACGCAAAGCGTAAGGGCATTGCATACCCATTCCTTGGGATTCAAATATAGGTTCTCAGCCTTCCGATGTTGGAAAAAACTGGTCAAACCAACGCGATTGTATGCCAAATGAGATTCCTCTCCAATGACGACTACATCGTACTCCCTCCTTTTCGAATCCATCTTGAGCAATTTCTCACTATTTGGCAACGTGTCAATCCCAGCTCCATGGCTCGATGTGGCGACTGAACTCACATGAACGCGATTCCCACCATGCCCAAGCCTACCACTACGATCTTCTTCCTCTTCTCCGGCGGTCTTGGATACTGTGAATCGTCCTCTTCTGGGTCATGCCCGTTGACAGGTGTCTTACCAGCCTGCATGCCGGGAGACGAATCTGCCCACGACATGTTGAATGGAGGCTTGTGGAGCTGGACAAGGCGTAGGAGTAGAATTCAAGTGGTGCTCTTGTCAATGCTGGCAGCACGGCATCGAACGGTGACGCTGACGTCGGTGCAATTGTGCCTTCGCAGAGATGAGACTGAGGAATTGAAAGTGGCTGAATGAGATCTCATCCATGATGTAAGGATACCCCATGGAGTGAACATGGCCACCCACTCCAGGCATGGAGAGGCTCAGTGCCTATCTGGCATACGGCCCGCGGGGAAGCCTGCTCAATTTCCTTGTGCGGGTGCTTATCGTCCTGCAGGACCTTCTGCGTGGGTTGCGGAAGAGCATCATGATCTCCTACAAATGGAAAAGAGAATTCCCAGGCACACTTCTCCTCGGTAGGAGTCGTTCGAGTATGGCTTGATGTGCGGATTTGAAGATAAGAAGTCGCATGCTCATTAGTCGAGACCCTGCCAAGACATCTAGAGCTAAGGGTGTTCCGCGCTAAGCCCCGGCTATCAACCACTTTTTCTTGGCTCGCTCCGACGACTCCATGTCCTGTCAAACTGAACGAGAGCAGATCGTCCATTGCAAAGACTACCAGCAATTCAAACATCACGCAACAAGTAGGGAGAGCAGTCTACAGTATCGACATAATGAGTACCTGAGAGTATCGTCTGTCATTTGGCAAATCTCCAACGTATGTTGAAGCCTGCCCAGCACACGAGTCAACACGGCGGCGCGCGATACAATATGCACTAAGACTACCAAACGATCAGCCATGCAAGATCATGGGGCAGAAATATCTCTTTATGTGCTTTGCACTATTTGCCCTCTCCTTTTCGCCTTTCCCTCTCAGGAACCGCCACGCCAGTTCCCTGCTCCCTTATCTATCACGCTAGAGGATAAAGATACACTCTGACTTCACCCTCTGACTGAGCCTTCCTTTCTTTTTGGGTGGAAATATCGGATACGAGTAGTTCCACCTCTATTCGTAATGTCATTTCTAGGCCCGTCTCCGCGGACTGCTTCTCCCTGGCCATGCTTTGCCAACAATTGTTCCTTCGTTGGCCTTTGTCTTTTCTTTTCCCTAAAACAAAACTCCACTATACTGAACGTATTGATTTCGCGCGAGATCGAAAAATCTCATACTGCTAATTTTATTGTTGTGACTGTGGCCGGTCCACTGGCATTGTCGTCTTCACGTCCGTCGCTTTCGGCTTCGCTCCCAGATATTGCAAGAAGACATTGATTTGAATGGAGCTGCCTGCTCATACTAACATTCCATATAATGGAGGACCCTGCCCAGGACAGACATTCTCGAATTATAGTGAACAAGCATGAACAACTACCACCTTCCCCCCCTCAGACCGAAGAGAACGACTCCGAGTCCAGCGACGAGATTGACATCCCACTTCCGCCGCCCACTACCATACCCACCGAAACCCTCGAAGTTGACAAGAAAACCCCGGATGCTCACGTCCCGAGGGATCCTAGACTAATACGTTTGACTGGCGTTCACCCATTCAACGTCGAGGCACCCTTGTCCGCGCTTTTCAATGAAGGCTTCTTGACCAGTCCCGAGCTGTTTTATGTCAGAAATCATGGCGCGGTGCCAGACGTCAAGGACGCACAAATCCCAGATTGGGAGTTCTCCGTGGAAGGGTAAGCTAAGTGTCTGTGCTCAGCCGCCAGCGTCTAAAATTTATCCGTCTAGGCTTGTCGAAAGGCCTTTTACCCTAACACTTCGCCAACTTATCGCCGAATATAAACAGATCACCTGCCCAATAACACTTGTCTGCGCCGGAAACAGGAGGAAAGAACAAAACCAGGTCAGAAAGAGCAAAGGGTTTTCGTGGGGTGCTGCTGGCGTTTCCACAGCATTGTTCACTGGCGTTGCAATGTCCGAATTGATAAAAAGAGCACGTCCTAGGAAAAGGGCGAGATTTGTGTGCATGGAGGGTGCGGATAAACTCGTATGCGCAATGAATAGATAACGGGAAGGATACGGCTGACACTGAATGGGTAGCCTAATGGTTTCTACGGTACTTCTGTCAAACTCAACTGGGTCATGGATCCAAATCGAGGCATGATGCTGGCTCACAAAATGAACGGTGAAATGCTACGACCGGACCACGGAAAGCCGTTACGAGCCGTCATACCAGGACAGATTGGAGGCCGGAGTGTGAAGTGGTTGAAAAAGCTCATTGTCACAGCCGCACCCAGCGATAACTGGTATCACATATACGACAACCGCGTACTGCCGACTATGGTTAGTCCGGAAGAGTCTGCCAATGATCCTAAATGGTGGATGGATGACAGATACGCGATCTACGATCTAAGCACGAACTCTGCAATAGCGTATCCCGCGCACGAGGAACAAGTCTGTCTACTTAATGGCCCAGGAAAATATCGGGCCAAGGGCTACGCTTATGGCGGTGGAGGCAGAAGGATCACGAGGGTCGAAATATCCATTGACAAAGGTCGGACATGGCGGTTGGCTGATATTGACTACGCCGAAGATCGGTATCGAGATGCCGAGCAGACCCTATACGGGGGTCGTCTTGACATGTCGTGGAGAGAAAGTTGCTTCTGCTGGTGTCACTGGTCCTACGATATACCAGTCTCCGAGCTCGTGAATGCAAGCGATCTTGTTGTCAGAGCGATGGACGAGAGTATGAACGTGCAGCCGAAGGAGATGTATTGGAGCGTTCTCGGCATGATGAATAATCCTTGGTTTCGCGTCACAATTAGTAAAGAGGGCGATTATCTGCGATTTGAACATCCAACGCAGCCAGCGCTGATGCCGGGAGGCTGGATGGAGCGAGTCAAGAAGGCGGGGGGCAATCTCATGAATGGCCATTGGGGAGAGAAACTCGCAGGCGAAGAAGAGAAGCAGGTCCAGGAGGTAGCGAAAGAAGTCCCGATGACCAAGGACGGGTTGATGCATGACATTACTATTGACGAATTACGAAAACACGATGATGATAAAGATCCCTGGTTTGTGGTCAACGGCGAGGTTTATCAAGGGAGTTCATTCATGAAAGAACACCCTGGTGGCGCACAATCAATCATCAGTGCTGCTGGTCTTGACACCAGCGATGAGTTCATGGCCATCCACTCTGAAACGGCAAAGGGCATGATGCCGGGCTATCATATCGGCACCCTTGACGCTGCAGGCAAAATCGCCCTGAGCCAGCCACAATCCGAAACCGCAACCAACGAACCTCGCGAGACCTTCCTGCAGCCACGAGCCTGGACCAAAGCCGTCCTCGGCTCCAAACGACGTATATCGGCCGATACCATCATCTTCACTTTCACCCTCGAACATGACTCACAGACCCTCGGCCTACCTGTCGGTCAACATCTCATGATCCGGATCCGCGACCCAGTCTCTCGGGAGGCCGTCATACGCCCCTACACTCCCATCTCCGAAGTAACACGCAAAGGCCAGCTAGACGTACTGATCAAGTTGTACATCACCGAAGGCTCAGACAAAAGCGGCAAGATGTCCAAAGCAATTCATGCCCTTCCCATCGGCCACGGCGTCGACTTTAAAGGCCCGATCGGCAAGTTCATCTATGCGGGTAAAGGTCTTTGCCTCGTCAACGGCGCCGAGAAGCGGGTGAAGAGATTCGCCATGATTTGTGGTGGCAGCGGCATAACGCCCATCTACCAGGTCTTCCGCGCCGTGATGCGAGATAAATCCGATCCGACGACTTGCACGCTGTTAAATGGAAACCGTCTGGTGGAAGATATCCTGTGCAAAGACGACCTCGTTGCGTTGCTGAAAGGCAACGAGGATAGAGCTGAAGTCATCTATACCCTTACCAAGGCACCGCAAACGTGGCAGGGTCTCAAGGGACGCATTGATGGCGAGCTGACTCGGAAGCATTGTCCGAGGGATGATGATACGATGGTTTTGATTTGTGGGCCTGAGTCGTTGCAGAAGAGTATACATGTTGCGCTCAAGGAGCAGGGCTGGACTGATGAGCAGATTTTGTTCTTTTGATCGAGCGTCGGGAAATTTGGGCGAGAGGGAAGAGAGGGGAAATTGGAAACGATGCATAGCGGTCCTGGTATCTATGTTTGCCCATCTGCATATATGTATGTCTCTTTACTTTCGGGGGTGATTGTATATACCTCTTTGTAGGGAAACGTTTTCGTCGTTCTTGATCGATCTGATAGCAAAGTACATAGATACTTGTCTACATCCGATATCTACCGCGTCCTATCGATCCGCCCCTACCTACTCGTTCTACAAAACGATATTCAGGAGCCTTTCCCCAGTCTTCGTTGTAGAGACAGCCTCACGTGCCATGTCCTGAGCCCTCGATCTCTCACTATATCAAATACTTGCCCTCAAACGCTCGTCCCAGCTTTTGCTATCTATGTCATCGCCACAAATCTGCTGTATTGGGGACATCAACCACCTTCCCGCCTGCCGGCTGCCAGGAACTATGATTTCAGAAGCCCTTACGGTGGTGCAGCCTTGTTGAGAGCCGTGGAGCGTATTCCAGATTGGTGAGATGTTTATTATCGCTTACTTCTGGGAATATTTTGGACGTTGCGGTTGAAAAGAATGTTATGATGTGTGAGAGACGCTACTGACGCTTTAAGAACTACTTTTTCTAAAATGATAATGTGGTCGTGTGTTTGTCTAATGAAATGCTAGTATAGCAGACGGGCGTTATAATGGATTATTGAGCGCCACTAGAGTGAGAAGATCGATGGTTGCGGTTGCTTAGTTGGAAGGATCCAGGCAGCGAGGAAAGCGTCAATGATTGTACTGTTCCTTAGTGAAGCTGGAGTTGTCAAAGCGCTCAATGGGGCTGATTGAGCGTGAGATGGCTGGCTGTAGTACGCTGCGCTTGTGAGATGTGTATGTCGTTTAAACGGGTGGACGTATATTATTGATGTATGAACAAGGCTCGAAGGGCGATTTTTCGCATATCTGGTAATATTGACTGACTGGAAAATTGAGATTAATTCAGCAGAAGCTGGCCTAAAAATCATGACACTCGCTAAGTAGTAACCCGATAATATGATGCTCTGGATCATATACTGCATTATTCTAGCGTGTTGATCGTGAAGACGTAAAGGTGTGTCAAAGTATGGTCTTGGAGTCAGCGCTCTCAGGGTATGCATCAGCCCCTTCGATGAAACATGATCCAAGACCGATTCAATATGACTTTCGTACCTCAGTTTCTGCACTGGCAACGCCCCGCTTCGCTACACCATTGGCGCGCATTCTAGCCCATCCATGCCTTTAGTGATCCTGCCCTCTTCGAGAGGAATGTCTACCATAGACGTCTCTTCTTTCCGTAGCCCTTGCTGTTCCCTCTTCACTACGCCCACTGACCCTGCCAAAAGCCACAAGCTGCGCGCAGACGATCAAAATCGTGTAGCTCCAACAAAGGCCTTCCGAGGTATGGATGTCCAGATAAGGATGTTCGGGTGAGGATCCGAGTTTGGTGTATGGTGGGGGCTTTCTTGCAGCATCGACCGTGATTGGGGGCAAGAGGCGAGACAGAATAGTGTTAATGCTAATGAGGAAGAGGACGGGGTTGAGAAAAATGGCCGGAACAATATAGGACCTCGCTATCGAAGGATACATGGTGTGGTTGGCTGACAAGCAATCCTGCAATTGAAGAGAGAACAATTTTGCTATTTCATTGCGTGATGGAAGTTTTGGTGCTTATATATTGGTAATAGGGTTTAAGGCCCTTGTGGAGGTTGGAAGTAGGTTGCTGAGGCCTAGCATTCTACCACCATCAGCGATCCATCAGCCATTGAAAGTTCAAGTAGCGAGAATAAGTTTCACTTGGATACCTTATGGCCTAAATTGAAATAGCAAGTAGTCTGCAGATTTGGCGGCAACCTGCTTGATTTATCGATCGCTGTTCTTAACAAACCGTCACCGAAAGTGAAGATGAGAATGGAAAATTGGGCCCATGAACTCCGTGCGGATATGGAGGAGACTCAGTAGGATTCAACGAGATGAAATAGAGAGGCATGAGATTGAGAACGGGAAAGGCAGTGGTTGTCATCTTTTGATGCTGAGAAGGCCCCATCGGGCTTATCTGTGACGCTTTATTCGCCGAGGATGGCTCGGCAAGCTGTGATCCATGCAGCTTAGATATACCGACATCGTCCATGATGTACTTCTAATGCCGTAGTTCCGTAGTAGTATTTGCAAGACTCTGTTCGTCTGTTCACGGCCATGGCACCCTGGGATAAGGAGAGATTGTTTGCAGATGAGGCTGGAGGAAGAAGGGTCCAGGCCACAAACGGCCACTAAGGTAGCTTCTATTCGTCAGTTTAGACCTATAGCTTTCGAGATCATGTACAAACAACGTGTTCCAAACTTTCTCGTGCAACAACATGGCAAGTGCAGCAGCCCAATCCAGTCGCGAACGCTACTAATTTGAAGTCTAGAATTCACTCTTTAATTCTGCTCTCAAGCAGTCCTCCGCTGTACGCAGAGACCTCGATGTCTTTGCCGACTCTCCAGGCACTTCGTCGCCGGCTCTACAAGGTCAGCGCTGCTACAACTATGGAAGGGGTGCTTGGGTTGATATCCTCCTCTAGGCCAAATATCTGCTTCCCTCACCTCCCTATCTCGTACCATAGACGAATATGCCGAAATGGCAAAGCAAGAGCTCATACCTACCAAGCAAGAGAAAGCCCGGGAAAGGATAAAGAATTTTCGCAGTGAGCTAGCAGACTACAGACAGTCTCTGGAGCATTTGAAAAAGGATAGAGAAGACAGTGTAAGGATATTGAGTCGTCTTTGAGGAGCACTGCTCCAGGGACCTATCAAGCGTTTAACACCTGAGCCAAAGCTGACCCTCTATTTTCTCCAGCAATCCACACAGAATCGCACAGAGCTTCTCGGCCGTCGGCCACATCATACGGCAACCCCTGAGAATCCATACGCCCAATCCTCTCTCCCCCAGAATTCAGCGTTTGCTCCCAAGCAATCCCAGTCTCTTTTTCTTGGCGCAGCGCCGCAGGACCACAGCCGGGAAACACACGCGTTCCGAGAACAGAACTTCATGTCGTCGACGAACGCTGCGCTGGATGAGTATCTCGAGCGAGGTCGCATCGTACTGGGTGACCTGGGCGATCAACGAGATTTACTCAAGGGAACACAGAGAAAGCTGTACAGTGTCGGAAGTACATTAGGAATCAGTGGAGATACAATACGAATGGTCGAAAGGAGAGCGAAGCAGGACAAGTGGATATTTTGGGCTGGCGTTATCATATTCTTCCTGTTCTGTTGGTTGGTAATACATTACCTCCGGTAGCAGCAGTCTCAGATATGTGGTGTGTCATGTCAATGTCTTCCTATAGTATGTGGTTCCAAGCATGGGATTTAGCGCGGTGTTGTGGTTGGGAAGAATGATCATAGTGTACATTTATAGATAGCATCGATCCTAACAAGCCCACTTTATGATGCCTCCCGGTCGCAACGTTTCCTGACAGGGTTTTCGAGGTATGGAAAGCACAAGTAAATGCGTTGTTTATGTTGAGAATGGGTGATCGGCTGAGACCGGGATAAAGGGCCGGAACTTGACGTAGGCCTGGCGATCAGGATTATTTGGCCTTGGCACCATCTGAGGTTTGCAGGCTAATAAACCTCACGAGATCAAACAACCTTCGCTGCACCCATTCTTCATCACTCGCAACTTGCACAAAACTCTCAATTGTAACGACTTCTCCTGCAATCCGAGGTGAGTGCCTTTGTCAGGGTTCATCGCTTATCGCGTACTGCTTGCTGACAGGATCTATCAACAAGTATCCAATACTCCACCTTTGTCACGAGCTCTAGAAACAGCGAAGATGTCGTATGCACAAGCTGCTCAGAGAGGCCCAAAGCAATCGCCTGAAGACGTAAGTCAAGACCCCATTAATCTTGAGCACGCGATACTAATGGAACTAGGCGTACGTATACACATCTTGTCAAAAGCAATGAGCGATTATCTTGCTTCACGTTCTACCTTTATCTCCACAGACCCAGAGACGGCCCCAACATGATATACATATACCATTCATCATCATGCGTTCTCCCCTTCCATCAATCCCCCTACATTGCACAATCACTGACACCGCACCACCCAGAATGCCAAATACTGACATGCCTACAAACGGTAGCCGAGCCCCCCCACCCCCATCTCTGAATTCATCCTCATCGTACGAAAACATAGACTCCGAGCACCTAAAGTCCGAAGCCTCCGAAACCGCCGAGCAGACCAAGCAAAAGGCCAAAGAAGCCTCCGAAACCACCAAAGAAAAATCCGAATCCTTCGCCCAAGAGGCCAAAGAGAAGGCCCGCGAAGCCTCCCAGTACAGCAAGGAGAAAGGATCCGAGCTGGCGGACAAGTCGAGCGAGAAGTACGGTCAGGCGAAGAGAAGCGCAAGCAAGGGGGCGAAGGAGGCGAAGGAGGAGTTGAAGAGTGCTGGCCAGGACCTGAAGGAGAATCAGGATAATCCGGTGTACATCGCTAATGGGGTTCTGATTGTGGCTGGCAGTGCGGCGCTGGGGTATGGTGCGTATACCAAGCATGCGGCTGGACAATTGGATTGGCAGCTGGCTGGGACGTGGGCCGCGGCTGTAGGCGTGTTGGCTGTAGGAGATTACTATCTGAGCCAGTAAGTCTGTCCTGATCTGGAATCTCATACCTCCAGGACGAGCAGATCCTGATAACTTCTAGATACCTGTTCAAGAACAAGTACCCAAAGAAGTAGACTACTTCTGTAGAGGTGCGGGGAAGGCAAAAAGGAGGCTGGTTGCTTTCCAGTAAATACTTCGACTCGCCTCATTTCCACTGTCTTCGGTGCTCTCTGCTACTGCGTTGGAGAGCTATCGCCCATATCACAGTGGCGGCGGTATACTACAACGACACCTGTACCGTGTGTATTTCTATTAGGTAGTATGGTGAATTGATATCCTGGGCAACATCCTGACGTCTAAGCGTGTACTGCTAGCTGATTGTACGCTCCCCAATCTCACGTCCGAATGCACAATTGCGCAGAGGGGAGAGGCCTGAGATCTGCCCCATATATTACAGAATATGATCCAACCAATTCTAGCCCATACTCGAAGCCATTGGCCGCCTACCCGTAGAAGCGTGTGAATACATAACCTCCATGCCCATGTCTATGCCCCCTAAAAATGCCGCTCAATGCTTCGTCGTACACTATATACAATTTCGCGATCACTCATTTTTCAGTATTGGCAGGCGTAGCATCATGCGCCGCCTTGGGCACCAAGACGTTTCCTTCATCTGCTGACCTTTGTTGCGTAACATCTCCCGACGTAGCACTCGACGTCGATGGCGGAGGTTGTACTGCTGGGCTTGGCGCTTGCGCTGGTTCCGCAGAGGTAGCTGCTGCAGGCACCTCTCCACCCTCCACCGAAATTGGCATGGGAGCAGGAGCAGGAGCAGGAGCCCCTGCCCGTGCGTCCTCTGCTGTAGGCACCTCTCCGCCTTCCACCGCAACTGGCGCGGGAGCAGGAGCCCCTGTCTGTGCGTCCTCTGCTTCTTGCCCCTCCTCCTCATCATCGGCTAATTCCGCGCCATAAACATCCGGGTGCTCGCGGAAACAATCTTGCATGTTCCTATCCTATATGTTAGTCACAACCCACGCTTTTCCACTTCACCTCCGGAACCACCCCAGAAGAGATTAGGGTTTCAACATACTTGAATTTCGGTATACAATCCATCCCCTTCGGCTCGTCTTTACTGTATACAAAGCAACTGAATGCCGCTCTGAACTGCTCGCCGCAAGGTCCATGCGCCATGCCGCCTAAACAGGGGCAATCCCAATTGATCTCGCCTGTTTCCTCATTGAAAGCGCCTTCCTGCGAAGCTTCCTCTTCGGTGGCTTCAAGATCTCCAGGGGTTGAGGGCATTGGGTCGGGGTTGCTTGTTCCTGGGGGGTGGGAAGGGGCGAGAGCTTCGCTGGTGGTATTTTGGGAAGAGTGTGCAGCGGCGAGTTCTGGGGTTAGAGGCGGCGGTTTGCGGTTTTTTATGGCGAGCGATTCGAGGGTTTGCAGGGAGGTTTCGTCTGTTGGGGACTGGGGGGGTGGTATAGAGACTGAATGCAATCATATTAGCTTCTAAGACGTCGGTCATTGGGCACACTAGGGGTTTGTACATGGTGGCTCCTCAGCAAAAAGCTGGCTGGTGTTATAGTAATAGACTGCCCCGAATGCAAGAGCCAGTCGTGCGGTGTAGCTCTTCCAACTCCGCGACTTTCGAGCTGGTGGCGCGGTGGAGAGGAAGCGGCGGGTCGGGGCTGTATGGAGACAAGGGGAGGACCGGAGGAGTAGGCGCGGGCTTTGTCTTATCATCTTGGAGAGAATGTGAGAATATAGTACGAGAAATGAAGAGTTCGGAAGCTATGAAGAGTTGGGGATGAGACCATTGAGCTTCGCTTCGCGAGAAACAATTTGTCAGCGGAAATTTGTCCGCGCTTCATGACGTGCAGACGACCTTCGATTGCTGCTTGTTAACAAATCCCACAGCGCGACGTACCTGTGGCAGAGGGACATTGGCTGTGATATCTGGAGCTTCTATAATTTAAGGACAAGCGCAGATGTCCCACTCTTCGCTAGGAAAACAATGGCTTCCAGCACGCTTCACTATCGGAGACGACGGTGATTTGGATGAAGCGAATCCCTTTGTGGTCATCATCTCAAATCAGTCGCTGGAAAACAAAGGTCTACTGCTGTCGCTCTGTTGCAAAGGTATATGGCGTGGGATGACGCGCTGGAGAACTATCAAGAACTAATGTACAGGGTAGCTCTACTCGTGGTATGTGCGGATGGTGGAGCAAACCGCCTGAAAGACTTAGATCTGACAGAACAAGAGGAGCAGGAATGCGTTCGTGGCCGTGCAAAAGGATACCAATATCTGGCCACTTATATTTGACAGGGACTCAGCATGATTTGTGGGGACATGGATTCCGTACGGCCTGAAGTCCTCGAGTGCTACAGAGAGAAAGGCGTCAGGATCTTCAAGGATACGGACCAAGAGTCAACGGATCTAATGAAGTGTTTGAAGTCTATTGCTAACAGTGAGGAGCTCGGAACGGCCAACGGATCGCGTATGTCGAACGTTCCAGATCCATACCACCACGGAGTTGATATAGCACTTCTGAGTGGTCTTGGTGGAAGGGCTGATCAAGCATTCTCCCAATTGCACCATCTATATCTGACAACAACTCAAAGCCCCCATTTGTGGGCAAGGGATATCTACCTCATCACGTCAGAAAGCGTCATCTTTGTGCTTGAAAAGGGCCTGAACAAGATCAATGCACCTGTGAAGCCAATGATGTTCACGGAAAATGCTGGCATCATACCAATTGGGAGGCCTTCTGTCATCACCACTCGTGGTCTCGAATGGGATGTGACCGACTGGCCTACCGAATTTGGTGGGCAAATGAGTACCAGCAATCACATCAAGGCGGAAGTCATCGAAGTTGAAAGCACCGAAAGGGTGTTGCTCACACTTGAATACACTCAAACTGTTTCAACATCAGGGAGCCGCCAAGACTAGCCAGCTGTAAAGATTGTGGCAGCGCTGGCAAGCCTCCTCTGGAAGCCAGGAACAGTACGCTGTTTTGTACCAGCATCTGCTACCCTGAAGAAAAATTCGGTGTAGTCGGACCTTACAAGATCTCTGCTTGGCAATGAAAGAGAATGCTTCTCGGCAGATTCGCACACAGGGCTCTAACATTCAAGATGGCCTGTATGAGGTCACCGTCTCCGGGCATTAATCCATCGCTTTGGTTGGTGCCTCACTGCCCGAGCTGTTAGTGGGGAACTTGCTGCAGAATAAGCCTAACCATTTTACCAATTTGAAGGCCCTGAGCAAAATTGCAAGTTCCTGTGGCCCCGTCTCGTCTATTCGTAAGGAGCTGCCTTCTTGCTGAGTCTCTGCCAGCTTCCCAATCGTGATTCCAGACTTCGAGAACAGGGTTCCCCAGGTGACGAACCCGTTGAATAACGTAACTTTCCTCGCTGGCGGGCTGGTCATATGCATCGCCCTCCAGGATACCGTAGGACAGTCGAAATTCTTGATAACTCCGAGGTCAACTTGCCGGCAGCAATCCTCCATTTCGGTATGGCCGATCCAAAAGGATGTCAATAAAGGATTCCACCGGACCCTCTCACGTCCATTCCACTCGACATACTTGGACCCCTCATCATTGTCCTCTATAAAGTCGACATCGTAGTAAAGCTTGCGCCGTAGTGCACGAGAACCTTGGACAACACCTCGCCATTTCTTGTTGACCCGCTGTTGGAGGAGCACATCTTTTCCTAGCCCATTTTTAAGTATCATCTCGAGGAGTTCTGGAATGCTGAACACTGTGTTGGAAGCAGACATGACTACGGATGGTGAGCTCACTGTCGTCGAGAGAAACAGGTGGCAGGAATTACCATGCAGATTTCCTGTGGCAACGCTGATTGGCTTGGATCTTGAGGGTTTGTGGATGGATCAGGTGTTTGACGAGTAGTGGTGTTATTGTGACAGAGATTGCGTGATTAACAATTCCGTCCTCGACCCTGAATTTTTTCCCAATCTTTGTGGCCCTTCACTTTGAACTTTAAACAAATCAGAGGTTCGTAACTCGCAACCTTGATCATCCTTTCCCTTCCTAATGATGCTCGTGTTCCAATCACGATTGCTCTAGCATAATTCATTGTATCTGACCGTTCCATCTATGTCATAGCTGATGGTTACTAGGCTAAATCTGTCAGCGTGGTCTATAGTCACTCCTGTTCCTCGTCAAGATTCCACATCACGCGTGGGAGCAAGTAAAGCCCAATCAATGCATCTCTAGCATGGGCAGCAAAATGGGCGGGTGATTACCTTGTTATATGAACGAGCCTAGTCCGAACCTTGGGTCAGAACATCCGCACTGAAGAAAACATATGGTAGTCTCCCAACCCAGCGCCAGGAGCTACGTTCCTGAAAGATGATTCCCTATGTTACTGTCGATTATCCTTTTGGCAAGTATTTTCTATGACTTACGTTTGAGATGAAGGATGGAGTTCAATGTTCGCATGCTTATGCAATATCATTTGAGATGGGATGGCATGGAAATGTCTTCTTGAACTGATGACCAATGAGGGAGAAATTGCAGTTCAACAAGCACTGGGAGAGGGCTTGTCTGTAGTTGCATGTTCTAGTATTGCAAAGGTAGAGGTTTTTGACGCTCATAAGATCCTGTTACTGACAGAGCAAAAGAGAATTTCCAACTCCCTTTGAAGGTGGTTTGCCATTGTCAGGGATTAGGAATCTGGATTCAGTACCACGTAGAAGACCATGCCGCGAGAGTGGACTGAGCTGAGCGCTTTTGGTGTCATTGGGCGTGGAGGAAGTGTGCAGGCTGGCCTGCCAGAGGGTATCGTCAGTCTTCCCTTTTGCAGAGAGACTATCAGCTCGAGCCCTTGCGAGGAGTGATGTATCAAGTGTGTGGAAAGGAAGCACTGACTCAACGCTAAAGGCGATGCGAAGGGAGCCATCATGGGCCCCTTCGACGGCTGGCGGTTGTATCAATACAGGCAGTACGACCTCCTGATAAGCTTGACTGAGGTCTCCCAGCGTGATTCCACCCTCTCTCCGTAATCTACCTTGGACAACCAGTCGAAGGTCCGAGTCGAGCCAAGTGATCATCACCTCGCGTGGTGCCGGCTTAATGGCAAAGATTTGCTTCCACGACGCTTCGGCATAGCCGAAATCGAGATCTTGCAAAGTGTTTGTGTCGGGCTCATAGATGTCCCACTCCCATCCCTCGGATATTCTGCACATGTCAATATCTCCAAAAAAGTCCTCGGCATGACGGCGGCCAAGCTGCAATATGATTGGGTTCCATTCACTGCCAATAACCGCATCTGTGTAGCCGCGCTCTGTGCTGAGCTTTGTCTCGTGGACAGGGGACCTGAAAAGGATCTTGTCTTGGATTCGGTGCGAGTTGTGGATTATAGATTGCCATCCCCTGTCAACACGTTGCCAACAGAAGATATCCTTGACATCCGCACACTCCAAGATAAATTCCAGCAGCTCAGGGATGGTGAGCACGCGCTTAGTTGAAGTCATAGCTCGGAGTGAAGTCATTTGTGCCCTGGTGATAGAGATCAGCCCGAATACGGGAGGGCCAGTGAAGAGTGTACCTTGAGTGCTGCCTGTGAGCCAGTGATGAAACCCTCCATGTTTTGAGAGGAAGCTGACGTGCTTTGGTAAGAAGTTGTTGTGATAGGGAAGAAGCCCAAGTTGTTGGGTGAAGTTGTAATTTGGCCGATCTTGTGTTGAAGTGAAGTGAGTAGTGGATCAAGGCATAGCGGGGTTTAGGTTTGGCACGGTTCACACAAACCACTCAGGCAGCAACAGGCTAAGAATATCTGGAGGAGCAGGCCCGTATGATCTGGTGGATGAGTCTCATGGAGAGGGATATAGGCCGTGAGTCGAAAAAGTTATTCGATGGTGGGTGTCTGCATGGAAGCACTGGGCCTTCCCAAGCAGGACAATATCTGGACCTTAAGATGAAAGGTAGGCAAATTTCCCCTCTCTTACCGTGTTTAAAGCATCGCCGGAACGTTTATGGAAACTCCACTAGACCTTTTGCCGTTTCTATACAGATCTTGATCTGTTTCCCTCCAAAAGTAAGCCTCAAGTGCGACATAACTTCCATGATTAGACTCCCCCCACTCGAAATCTGCTATTTGGCTCATGCGGATGCCGTCAAGATTATCGCGATGGTGAAGAACGTGATATCGGCGTCCTCGCTTGACGGAAACCGACGAGTTTGTGAGCCCTGTAACGAACATTCTCCTCCAGGATGCAATGGGATGGTCTTTGGCCTTGAGAGTGATGCAGTCCAGATATACTGCCTTGTAGCCTATATTGCAGAATCGGGCTAGGAATGGATTCCAATCAAAGTTGGAAGGTAGATTAGGACGGAATTCATCTTGGCTGTCCCAGGGTGGACTTGCTTTGAAGCACAATTTCTCCTGCAAAAGTCTGGATCTTTGGATGACAGTATACCAGATCTTGCTCACACGCTGGTCGACTAGTACTTCGAGGGCAGGCAAATGTAAGAGGATAACCTCCAGGAGCTCCGGTATATGGAAGACACATTTCGGTGAGGACATGTCTTCCTTCAACAACTGGCCGGTCCTTTTGATAATATCGTAAGTGACAAATGTGGCGTTGATAAAGTCCTCATTAGACCACTTTGGCTGTGATCCTGTAAAGTCTTATAGATAGTGAGTAGCTGTCGGAAAAACATCCAAGGAGGGTCGGTCAGTCTGGGTTGCAAAGAGTTGCAGGTCTTTTGTAGAAGGAGGAGGATGATGGAAACGCTCCAGGTCAGTGTATAAATTCAGCGAAAGAGAAGATTGTATTACACGAGAGCAGTATACGGCCGCGTCAGCTGACGTCTTCACCCTTCTAATACTCAGTCAGGGTTAATCGCCCACAGCTAGCGAAAAAGTGGAATTTGTCACAATACCTAGGTGTATCCAACCTTATTTTGAGACATCTCTGAAACAGCGATTTGTGAAACAGCGATTTGAAAGGCCATCTGGAGACACCCGCGGTTCTGGCGCCTTTGAAAGATTTGCTGCTGACAAAGACCAGCAGTCGCGGTTGGTGCGGGTCATATGCAGACCAAACAAGCTTGGAAAGGTGATCTGGCACGGATATGAATGGTTAATGTGACCATGCGGGTCAGGCTCGCAACCTAGCATTTCAGGAAAGGTGTTGCTATTGATTCACTGTCGGTCCCTCCAAATTCAACGTCAGCATTACCAAATCCTTTCGATACGCTCGCAACCGGTACACGCCGAAAAGCAGCTGTACCATCCTACTCAATTTCTTTTCTTTCTTTCAATGATTACCGAGGCCGGTTGTCGTCCTCTTCTTTGATCGCACATGCTGTGAGAGGATCTCCCCGAGAGCAACCGGTTTGTTATGCCTCGTGTGGAGCAGAGCACAAACGATAAAGGGTTGGGGAAGTGGTACCGAATCTCTGTCGCTATGCTGCGTTTCATAAACAGTCAGCAGTACAATTAAGGACTCAAAGACAAGGCGGCGGATGCTGTTGGTATGCGACCTCTGATAATGGACCAGTACGAAATTGATAGTACGCGTATCGTGGTATCACAGGATTCCTCTTCAGGGATCTAGGATCTATCATCCATTGGAGGCGGCCACAGCTTTGAAGAGATGCTTTTTTTATTAGAGATAGAACTGTGGATGACGGCTTGCCAATGCTTGCTGCAGCAGTACATGTGTCGGAATGGCCGAGATGCGGAAGACACTACATCTTTTGGGCTGTGTTCCTGACGCAGTAAACAGTAGAGCGTAGAGCAACTTGCGGAGAATGCATTTGGGGAACAGTGATTATAATCTTGGTGTGAGTTATGGTGTTGAGGATTTTTGGTATTGGCGGGCGCTTTACCTCAGACACTAAACTCGTCACGTGATTGGTCACGTGGAGGATTGTGGTTTTGGATATCGACGAGGAGATGGCCACATCCGCCAAGCACTTTGAGAAATCTATCTACAGCAGCGGAGATAAGCAAGATTGATTGTTCTGAACCCTTGTATTGACATTTTCGTCGTGTGTGCCTTGGTAGCGGATTTGTTCACATTTGCTGACACATTTAGACATGATGTCTACTGACTTTGCCGGCATATTAAACCCTCGCAAACCCTATTACTAATTCGCCTTTATATTTGGTCTATCTATCCGCTTTATTCTCTATGAAGATACGCTAGAAGCTCAGATGAGCGTCTCGACAGACGTGTTATGTTCTACTTTTTGCTGCTCGACTGAAGTCTTCCACATCCCGTTGGCGTACCACTATCTGATAAGAAGCCTCATGCTCTGCACGTCCTAGAACACCAACGTGGTCTCTCTTTTTCAGAGCCTCTACAATTTGTTCCATCCTGACCCCAGCCTCGCCCTCAGGCGGCGAGATCTTCTTAGACCAGCTGAGACCCCCATATCTACCCAAGTATACTATAGAAGAGGGAGGACTGCTGACCAGCATCTGCTGCCAGGAAGCGTTATATCGGCTGTCCAGATTTAGTTGCGTGCTGTTGAAATCACAGCAATGTATATCCCCGGTGTTACGGTCCGGAGGAGTAGATATCTTGGCTAGGAATGGGTTCCACTCAATCTGGCTGCCCAGGAAAGTCTTCCTGGCATTTCCATTAGGTGGATCTGTGGTTGGCTTGAGGAACAATTTTTTTTGCATAGGGATCGACCGTGGGATGGTAGCTTGCCAGCTCTTGTTGGTGCGTTGTTGTAGGAGTAAGTCTCTGGTTGGTGCATGCTCCAGGATCATGTCTAACAACTCCGGGATCCCAAAGACATGGCTGGCTGCAGACATGGCTGGCCAATTCCAACAATATTACCTTCAATTTTCCTGTTGTAGAGAGCCGTATGATATCAAACAGCTACCGGAGTTGTTTGCTCTGGGGAAAATTGGGAACTTGAGTTCTAAGATTTATGTAGATGGGAGATATGAGGATGTGTTGCGAGATCAATTGTGTAAAGGCATAATGTTTATTTGTCGTCATTTTCATTGCTGATGTGCTCTTTGACCGAAAACCAGATCTGAAGACTTTCCTCACTAAGGAATTAGGGGTTGTTAGATCCGAAGACTTTTCTCACAAAGAAGTTAGGGATTATTTTGAATTTGTGATATGATTGTGGGGAAACACGACCAACTCTTCGGAATCGCACTGTCTTTTGAGAACACTACATGAGAACAGACATGCTGCTCTCATCATAGAAATCGTTCCGCCGCTTCTGGTGTCTTTGCCAGAAATCTGTATGGAGACTAGAAAGTAATTCATACCGAGTCAATGTCATCATTTTCCTTCAAGATTCCACAAATTATAACAAAACCTACTTTCTATATTCTGGCTCCACGAACATTTCTATTCTTGATGATCTACAACCCCCCGAAGGATTTGCTTTCACAGACGTCTTATACGTCTGCGTTGCAACGACTGAGCGCCTGGTTCCAGCTGAGCAGCCTTTGGACTCTACCAGTCTCCATTTTGCCGGCCTTTCTGGATCTTCAATCGAGCAATGTTCCTCCAATCATAGGATGTATCCTCACTACCTTCTTCTAGGGGATGGTAAAGGAGATGAACCCATTGCCTTTCCCTTGTACGTCACTAAGTCAATCTCATTTGACTTCGTGATATTTTGTATGCATTTCTGCTATCTGTTCAAGTCCTTGCGAGACTCCTATAAGACGCCCGAATATTTACCATTTGTCTTTCACCACCGATTTCAGTTACGAGCGGACCCAAACGCCTATCAAGGAGCGACACACCCTCACCGTTTCAAGTTCCGTACCTACTATTGCGCCTGTTGTGCGTCGTGTTCACAGACCCTTTTTAATGGAGTCGGCGAGCTTCTCCGCAACCATGTAGACAGGTGCCATTGAGTGCCCAGGAGCAATGAGCGGAATGACCGACGCATCAATGACACGCACACCCTTGACTCCAAAGACCTTTCCGTTGGTGTCGACCACCGCGTTCGTATCGTTCAGCTTACCCATGGGGCAAGAGGCGACTCCATGGTACCACGGTAGGGCATTTTGCTTGATACCAGCCAGAATATCGGCGTCTGTAGTTCTAGGTCCAATCTTGAGTTCTGGTCCAGTCGTGAGACCGGTCGCATTGACAAATTGCTGGAGTCGTTTGTAGATCTGGATGCCTAGCGCCTGCTCCGTGGGGGACGAGAATGTCTTCGGATCGATGACGGGATTGTCGCTTGGATCGGCCGACTTGAGGCCGATCGTGCCCTTGGAAACGGTTGTGAGAATGGCCGGTGTAAACGTGACATAGCTCTTTGCTGCTGCTTGTGGTCCATGTGACGCTATGAGCCACTCGATTTCGGGCTGATCGTCGGCGAGCTGCGCTAGATCATTCAGGGCGCTTTGATTGAGCGCCTTTCGATATGGGTTGGGCAGTTTTTCAAAGCCTACGGCGAATCAGCCAATATACATATCCATTTGGGATAACAAAGACCGACCTAGAATGTCCCCTCCCCAACTGGTGAGAGGGCCTGTCTGCGTCTGCAGAAATTCTTGGGTGGCTTTTTCGAGAAATTGCTCATCCCCTTCTAAGGCGGCATTGCCTTCGACGTTCATCTCGTACTGAAATTCAAAGGCGCAGTGATCCTGGACAGTCAGCAAGATTTTCTTGTCATGATTGTGAAACGTACCTTCCAATTCTGGCCGACTTGACGATCAGCGATGACGGGGATGTTATGTTGCGTCAAAATGTCTTTGGGGCCGATGCCAGATACCATAAGCATTTGTGGGGAGCGCGTCTAATGCCAAATCAGCGGGCATCAGCGTCCGAGACGGTAATGACTGACCACTCCAGCCGAGACAATCACCTCCTTCGCTGCCTTGAGAGCATATGAGAGGCCATCTGTCTCCACCTGAACGCCAGTTGCCGTGGTGCCCTCGAACAGGATTTTCTTGGCTATGGTTTCTTTATAGACTCTGAAGTTGGTCGCATGAAATGCTTCTGTCAGGAAAGCAGTCTCCGAGGAATCCTTGAGTTGGGTTTTTGGGTCAATTGATACGGCAAGGTATCCATAGCCTTCCATCTTGCCGCTGCTGAAGCCAGTCTGAGCGGTAATGTTGAGAGCTTCGAATCCTTTGATCAAGCCGGGGTTCATAGGTTGGTAGTAGTTGCTATATGTCACATGAAGCGGTCCGCCCTGGCCATAAGCTGCTGAATCATAGGGAATGCTGACATTGACTCCCATTTTGGCCCTGTTTGGTGGGGTAAAATCGACGCTTTTTTTGAAATAGGGAAGGATGTTATCCCATGTCCAGCTCTGGTCTCCTACTAGATCGGCCCATCGCTGGTAGAAGCCCACAGTTCCTCTAATGATGTTAGCAGCGTGCAGGCTGCAAAGCAAGGCAGCCTACCGAGTGAAGATGTTGGAGTTGCGGCCGGAGCTGATGAGCGTTAGCATCTACCTGCTTGATGAATAGTAGTCTTCATACCTCCCACCGAGGGTTTTGCCTTGAGAGTAATGGAATTGGCGATTTGCCAAACCCTGTACGCTTTAGCATCGATCGGATACTGCTTCGTGTCACTGACCACTTGGGGCTCTGTGATATAAGCCCAATCAATAAGTGGCTGGATGGTGTCTGCAACGGGCGTTTGGTTGAAGTTCTTTGCGTAAAAGGCGGGGATCGTGCTGATGTTGCCGTTGTCGACCTCATAAAAGCCGCCGGCCTCGATGACGGCCACGGACACCGAGGGATCCTCAGACAATCGTTCAGCGACGGTCAAGCCAGCGGTCCCTCCGCCAATAATCTACCTGGTCAGTAGGCCCAAAGTACAGAGGGAAGAACGTACGACATAATCAAACTTTGAGCTTGATCCTGGGACCCCGAAAGAGGTTCCAATTGGTCTTTCAGTTCCTGCAACCTGTTCTTCGTTCAATAGCGACGGAGCTGCTAATGTGGCCGAGACTATGCCCGACCACGTTAGATATCTGCAGAGAACCATCTCGGAAAGAGGAACCGAAGAGCTGAATGAGGTACGGCAGTGCCACGAAAGGAAAGCAACCATGGACCTCTGGAAGGAGACCCCATTATATGCTTGTTGATGTGTAGCCTCAAGTAGGTCTTGAAGGGCTAAACACAGGGCGCTTTCAGCGTCCGACAGCCGCAAAGGATCGGTAGAGGCGATTGGGATTCATCGTCAAATCCTATTATTGGAGGAATGGTTTGCCTACCATGAGTTTCTAGCCTGAAGGTATCCGGCAATAATTCTATGGCTCGTACGTCTAAGTGAAGCCCTGTAAGGTACGACAGCCGGGGATTTATTTATGGTAACCAGTCGCCTTCTGAAGCCTCGACGTCGCACCTTTTTAACCCGACGAATAGAAGCGCGATCGTGGCCATTCAGTTACCCGCGGCATCAAATCAGCCGAATAGCCTCACCAACGGACGAGGGTGCCAAGACTTCAGATGCTTGCCCTTCCGCGGAACATCCATCCTGCATCTTCAAGCGCCAGCGCCAGCGCCGAATCTAAGATTGATTGGATGTCTAGTCAGACACACTCAGCCGTGGCAGACGCTTGAGATGTGCAAATTGGCAAACTGTGCATGGCGTTGTCCACACTTTGCCATCCCAAACATCGCGTACGCTAGCATGCAGATCGCTTGCTCAGAGTGTAGCAGCCGACAGTCAACCTCTTTCACACTAGCACAATTCATAGTAGCCCTCGAATACTGGAAAGTAGCACCCAGGGTATGGAAATGCAGAGTGGTCAACGTACAAAGTTGAGACTGCAATGCCGCTCACTGGAGATGTGCACACATCTGTTTATTAGTATGCGTAAGGAAAGTCTGCGAATTTCGAGGTCTTACAGTACTCCGACTCTTTCTAGAACAATTGATCGTAAGGTGTAAGCGCTCGTGGGTACTAGGACACCCAAATTTCGCCCTGACGCTTGTTCAATATATCCCTTTGCCTGGCCCAACTCTACCACAACGAGCTTTCAAGCGGTGTATGAGCTTCGCCATTTGCTCTCATGTCGACGCATCCCATACCGATGGCTCCTTCGTACTCACGAAGCGGCTGGACCACTTCTGTTCTCGTCCTTCTTCGCGGACTCAAGCAGAGCCATCGCCATACCCATTCTCCTCGTCCCCATAGTATGAACCAGCGTGAGCCTTTCCTCAATACCGATAGATTCGTCCGAACGAGCATACTCTAAATATCGTCGACAATAGTGAATGCGAATGGACTGGACTAGCGGGAGTATCCGCAAGTGGTGAAGACTGGAGTATCGTTCGCCCCATCTGTGTGGTTGATTGGCGCCAAGATCTTACGATCAGCCCTTACGGAGTAGTCTGGTGCAATTGTACGATGAATCTAGAATTCGCCCAAGGAGTCAGCCTTGCTCTCGAAGTTACCCTAGGATCGCCCCTGCTTCATAAACATATCACCGATCCTTTTGGCCCATCTGGGCAAAGAATATGTCAATACGATAGAAAGCATGCGAAATCCTATCTTACTGTAGCGTCCACCCAACCGAGATTAGCAGTCGTTCCCCATTTACCAGCCCGCTTCTGTGAGCCTAGCGAACACCCGCCACTAGAACGGCTATTCCCTGTGGCTTGTATTGTAAATTTTGGACGTAGGAAGAACAAGATATGGTTTCTGCAGTGAAGATGTTAAGGTTGTCAGAAAAAGGGCGGATGTTGTCTTCGAAACTAATAAGAAGGTAGCGTTTTGCGACCCCTATGATGAACCACTACTGGTGACTGGGCATCGCCTCCCCAATAAGGCTGTTGACATTAGGTAATGGAACTGTAGGTATGTCAATCACAAGGATTGCACAGATACTGGTGGGAAAACGTATCACAGAGCATAGCGTGGAGGTGAAAATGATCCGACGAAACACGAAGAATGCTTGGAGACGCGCCTGTGAGGTGAATTGATTGAGATACGACTGAATTTGCAATATCCGCTAGGGGTGAATGAAGTTCACAGGGACTAACAAAGCTGGACGCGGACATAAAATGTCGAGGACAACGCGTTAGTAAGTCATCCGGGTTCATCTTTGTGGGTACACTGTTGACAGAACTGTAGAAGCATTTCTTGGCATACAACATGTTAGGACTACGCCATCGGCGTAGGAGGACACGCTGCCAGACGCAGACTTTTACATGACTGCCAAGGAACTAGAATGTCGCTGTGATAGCCTGACCAAACATCCAGAGAAGAGACAGAGATGGTAGAAACATCAAGGTTTATGCCGCACATTGATTGAAGATATCAAACCGGAAGCTCTGTAGCGCTGTAGCGCTAAACAAGCGCCATCGGCTCCAATGAGGCGCTTATCACGAGCCACGGAACTTAATTTCTTCAGTGATAGTTATATCATAATCGGAATCGAGCTATCCACGCCCTCCCACAGGAAATCTGGCCGGCAGGTTATACCTTCTATGCGACGACGACGACGACCAATTTCAGCTCCCAGTAGACGATATCATCGGCGCTGTCACTGTGGCCTTCGAAGTGGGGTAGAGCATAATCACTACAGCTAGGCGGGTTTCATGGTGCTGCAACGTAGCTGAGCCTTGGGTCCCAGCAGATGTGGAAGATCCAAATCATGAAGATAGGCAGATGAGCAGCAATCAAGAACTATGGCTACATCAGAGTGGCTTTGGCAAAAGCTAGCAAAGCTTGCTATCTGTAAGCTCATAGTATCTGAAACGGGCTATTGACTGTGAGTTGGACTTCTGACTAAGTATGCAAGTTGGAGTCTTTTCGATGGCATTGAATGCCACTCTGCTTGAAGACACAGTCAGTATGTCGCGGAATCTTCAGCATACGTCTAGCATACTACAAAGGGCCGACAAGTAACCTTTCTGAACGAGCGATAGGTAAATAGTCGATGTAATGGAGGTAGCTTGGCAAAAGGTTCCGAGGTTATCCTCATGTTCTCAGTGAGATATGATCAGCAATGTAATCAGCCAAAAGCGACACATCGAAATCATGATCGATGGCATAGCTAAGGATACCCATGCCTGCTTGTATCTATTGAACCAGTGGGTATCTGTGTAGTATCGTTTTTAGCTCAACCTTGAAGAGAACCCTCAGGCCCCCACAATGTCCTGCGCGTAAGCTTTTAGGTATTGGATGTCTTGGCATCCGATCGTGGTTAGATCCAGCAGTGAACGGATATATGGAAAGCCCGTACCTCGGCTGTTGTGAATCTTTATTTGGGATTCTGTTTCTCCACACTCCGTTCCGCAACTTCTGCTTTTCATAGATTTGCTGTCTCTCAGATTGCGAAACTCACATATAGCTACTCACCGCCATCATGGCTACAGAGCGACTCACATCAATACTCAGCCATCTTAATCCCAGCAAAAGCGGGCTGTCCGCAATGTACGCCGCTTTCCCCGCCGTCCAATCATTTACTGACCTTAGGTCAACAGAACCCAAAAGAACCCTGACGATGTGGTCATCACCCTTGCTATACGAACACCTCTTACGAAAGGCTTCAAAGGGGGCATGAAGGACACGCCATTAGAGTTTATCGTTTACACGCTACTGAAGCAAGTTCTTGAGAAATCAAGAATCGACCCGCAGATGATTGAGGATGTTTGTCTCGGCAATGTATGTCCCAGAGTATTTTCCGACCCGGGGCTTCATTGACACCTCGCTAGGTCAACAACGGCAAAGCTGCTTACATTGCCCGCGCTGCCTCTCTCGCCGCTGGGTACCCTACCACCGCTGCGGCGTCTTCTGTCAACCGCTTCTGCTCCTCTGGTCTGAAGGCTGTCCAAGATATAGCCAACCAAATCAGCATGGGAAGTATCGAGGTTGGCGTAGCGATTGGTGCCGAGTCCATGTCCGAGGGCGGCGACCACCTAGAGAAACCCTTCCACGAATCGATTCTACAAAACCAAGACGCCAAGGACTGCATGCAGCCAATGGGTCAGACCTCCGAGAATGTAGGAAGGGACTTTGACATCCCAAGAGAGAAGCAAGACCGATTTGCCGCAGAGTCGTATCAAAGGGCGGAGAGGGCACAGAAGGCTGGATGGTTCGATGATGAGATTGTCCCGTTCACGACCAAGATCAAAGATCCGAAGTCAGGCGAGGAAAAAGAGGTCACTTTGACCAAAGATGAAGGACCAAGACACGGAACGACATTTGAGTCTCTGAGCAAAGTACGACCGGCATTTCCGGCCTATGGTGATAGGAGTACTGGTGGAAACTCAAGTCAAGTTACCGACGGAGGTACGTGGCCTCTCATCTCCCCCTGCATGCCGAGACGTAGCTGACATCTTCTCTCAGCTGCCGCCATACTATTGATGAAGCGCTCTAGAGCCATTGAGATGAATCAACCCATCCTGGCCAAGTTTTGTGGCGCAACGGTAGCCGGCGTGGCTCCTCGAATCATGGGCATTGGTCCTTCGCTCGCCATTCCCAAGCTTCTCGGCAAATTCAATCTTAATCTCCAAAATGATATTGATCTCATTGAGGTAAATGAGGCGTTCGCTTCGATGGCCGTTTACTGTACTGACGTCCTGGGTATCGATCCGGCAAGGATGAATGTCAGGGGAGGGGCTATTGCTCTGGGTCATCCTCTCGGAGCCACTGGAGCACGACAGATTTGCACTGGGCTGAGCGAATGTCGAAGACAGAAGAAGAAGATCCTGCTCACTAGCATGTGCATTGGCACGGGACAAGGAATGGCGGGCCTCTTTGTCAACGAGCAACTTTAGGTTTACATGTGCTTGGATTGAATAAGCGCTTGGTGTTCATATTCATTCTGGTAATTATGAGGGGAAAGACGCTATCCTAGGTAAATATTGGGTTCTGATCAGTAAGATATTATTTTCGGTGTCTGAAGATGCCGATTATCTCGATGTCGTATTCAGCAAAGCCAATCTTTCATACCTATTGTCCGAGTGTCATCCCAGAAAAGAATGGGCCGTTATTTGAGAATCTTTTGCCCGCAAGGTGACTTAGTATCCGAATGTGAAGTCACACAGTCCTACTGCTTGATTTCTTCAACCAAGTAGAACCTTAGCAGGGACCTTGTCGACACACACCTCCAAAGAGAAGCTGCTCATCACCTGCGCCAGCGGCAAGCATGGCACTCATCTCATCCCCTTTCTTCTTTCCAAATCGAAACGCCTCCGCCTCGCGGTCAACAGCGACTCCTCTCGCCAAGACCTGCCGAGGAAATACATCTCTCCGAACATCGAAGTTGTCCAAGCGGACCTCGCCCAACCCTCAGATTGCCAGCGCATCCTTGACGGCGTAAAGGCAGTCTTCCATATCCGCCCCTCCTTCCATCCTCGCGAAACTAAAATCGGCTACAACATGATCGACGCCGCTGCCGCCACTTCTGTTCAACATTTCGTATACTCCAGTGAGTTGCATCTGGTGTCGAGGAAGCTGATGAATCGTGACTGTAAACGTTATGTGGAGGAGTATTTGATTGAGTCCGGATTGCAGTATACGATCCTGCAGCCAAGTCACTTCATGGATATGTTTCCCATCGAGTAATTGAGCGAGGAGAAGCAGCCTGTTTTCAGGGCCCAGTGGGACCCGGAAGTCCCATTCTCGTATACCAGTCGGGATGATTTGGGGGAAGTGACTGTGAAGATACTTGAACAACGAAAGGCTCATTACTATGCTACGTATCAACTAGTCAGTACTTCTCCACTGGGGATATAGACAGGTTTGCGATGTTGCGAGCAAGAAGATTGGGAAGAAGATTCAGGTTGAAGTCGTGCCTTTCAGGAGGTATGAAAGCAAGCGGAGGCTATGTTGGGAGTGGGAGCGGACGTGTATACGAGGGATGCGGGGCAGAGGATGCTGTTGTATTACAATGAGAGGGGATTGGTGGGGAGTACGAACGTCATGCGGTGGTTGCTGGGGAGGGAGCCAGCGCAGTGGGAGGAGTGTGCTGGGGGAAAGTTGAAGAAGAAGGAATGAGAAGTTGACAGTCCTCCAGCATCTGTATTTTCAGAGATACTGAAGCTGATATGTAATCGTCCGTGAGTAGTCATCGTTACCCCTCTGTTCACACAGCAGAGCACATTCCCTCTGCCATGTCTCGTTCAAGGAGGACCCAGTGTCTATAGCAATTCTCCAAGCTGACACATTGTCTGATAGCAACGACAAGCAAAACAGTGAATAAAATAGTCATGCTGATTGCCATCCCACTGCTCGTTCTGCAATGATTTGGCTACTGCCGTACGCTTCTGCTGGCGATTAAAGGAGATAGTAGAGCTGATACTCCACCACAAGGTTACCCTAGCAATCGTACTACCGCAACGGTACCTTAGGCATGGTAGACGAGGCAAAGACGACCTCGAAACGGATTCCCATATGTACGACAGCAGAGTGGATCATCTTGCAAATCTCATCTTTGCTCTGCACATAGGTCAAGATTCTATTATGTCGACTATCGAGCTCAAGAGAATTGTCTCCTAGGATTTGGAACAGCGTTTGAACCAATACACACACTGGCCAATACAATCAATAGCTCAGGCTCTTTACTTCCACAAGGTATTTCTCAATTGAGTTTTGTCTTCCTTGGCTTCAATTTGGAGGCCTTTCAGGCTGACCCCTCTGTCTTTGGATTCTCAAAGAGAAGTGTACAGTAATTCATTCGAGCAAGGATTCGTGGAAATCGACGCGCTCTTTCAACGCTTGAAATGTAAAACCTATCTCTGGGAACCCCGACCCATTGAGGTGTGACTCGTCTTTACCTTACAACATAACATTCCTATCGTCTTGAATGTAATCGATTATCGCTCCATTGGAAGCTCATTTGAGTCGATCAATACCATACAGGCTGCACTGTATCATGATGTCTTGTTGGCTGTTGTTTCTGCTCATGTCTTCCCCGCTGAGGACTTGTGAGATCGGACGTGTAGTTAGTAACAAGGGTGTTGATTTAGTAGTTATGAGGTAATGGTATTCGTGAACTATTGTGCTCATTGGCACTCCAGACGACGAAGTCCATCTTTCCTATGTAAACATTCATGTGTTCTCCTTGGATTATGCCCTAACCTCCGACTCTACAATTCAAAAGGAGAGCATTGCTGAGTAGAAGCTCCACCTTCCCTGCATATCACTGATTCATCTGTATTCTTTTGACTCACGGATGTATGCCTGCGCGTCTATGAAGTGTACTGTTGTATCTGGATTGCTCTGATAACCCAAAAATCCAGAACAACGCCACATACACGAGTCCCTCTCACTATGAGCCAAGAGGAGCCACCAATCTGTACCGCTTGTGCTAGTCAGTACGATTCTAAGCCTGGTGTCAACCCAACCAATTGCAAGATATGCGATGTGAGACATTCCGAGATTGATACTTTTGTTACAGTCTTCATGGGAGGAATTTACTGATCACGAATTCCCGCCAGGACCCACGCCAATTCGTTCCACCCTCCGGACAGTCATGGACGTCACTTAGTCAGATAAAGAAGAACCACCATAACGAGTGGCAACAAGATTCGGTCGACTCTCGCATCTCTTTTTTCTGGACGGAACCAAAGTTCGCCATCGGACAACGAGCTTTCTTTCTCCAGACACCTTCTGGGAATATCTTATGGGATATGATCGGCCTAATTGACGGACCAACGGCGGAAAAGATCAAGTCTCTCGGTGGTCTAAAAGCTATCGTGATATCACATCCCCACTACTATACTACTTACGTGGAGTGGTATAGGACGTTCCAGTGCCCTATTTACCTCGGATCGGATGATCAAGAATGGCTGTGCCAGAAACCACCTTCATCCGAGACTCTTCGCTTTATCGAAGGACCTACTGGAGCAGCCCAGAGTATTGTACCTGGTGTGACGGCTATCAAGACTGGTGGACATTTTCCAGGGAGTCTGGTGCTGCATTGGGAGAAGAAGCTATTCATTGCTGATACTATCGTTACTGTACCGGTTTGTGGAATTTCTCTTTTCATAATGCCTAGGGAATTTGTAATGTCCAGACCTGCTGATAGAGATCTTCAGTCGGCGTACACACCTCATCGGCGCCCACCAGGACTTACCAGCTATGTGTTCGAGTGGTCGATTCCCAACATGATCCCTCTGCCCCCAGACGAGATCAACAATATCTGGCAAGCTATCAAGCCTTTCAATTTTGACACCACGCATGGCGCATTCGTGGGAATGGATGTCAGGGACGAAAAGTTGAAGAGAAGAATGCTTGACGGTATGAAAATCCAGGTCAAGGCCGAGGGTTGGGAAGAGCATCCGCTATTGAGTGAGAAAGTGGACTAATATACGACAAAGCAGGGTGGAATTGCAGTCAGGGATACCCACATAAGACGGAGCAGGGCTGATGTTGCCGCAATAGCCCTCTGCAAGATTTCAATCTAAAGCCTTCAGGCGAGTTGATTGGCATATCTAGCTTGATGCGTCTCCCATATTGACTCGCATCTCTGCCTATTCCCTGTTAGCTAAGAAACCAGTGATATGCTTGATGGGTGAGTCTGCTCCGCTTATGTGCTATGTAGATGCGGAGAACCGTCGCTGCTCGGACCCCTAGCACGTTGTTTCCCAGGAGACGAATATTGGACTTTGCTACGTTGACGAGAGCAAAATAGGAGCGTAATACTGTTGAATGAATAGCGCCAGGCCGTTTATAAGGGAAATCACATACACCTCCAGAGATCAACAGCACCGTGGCAACGACCGTCCTTCCAGCCTAAGACTTAGGCCTTCAGCACCTTTCGCAATGCAACGTCACTTGTACTGATGCTAACGTAGCTTGTCAAAAGTCACATTTCTCTTAGCCCGTGTTCGGGCGTTATGGCTCATTGTAGGGGTGCGGAGTAGAGGAGGGCTTGCTCACAGCCGCTATTTGAAGACTGGAGTGATACGGCATCGAAAGCGTCGTCGATATTGAGTATCTTCCGATGAGGATTTGTATCTTAGGGGCTTCAGAGTTCGGGAATGCTGTTGAAGATCAAAGTAATGTCATGGACGAGATCTTACAGTTAGACAATCAGAGTCCTGACGTGCAAACATAGGGATTGTCTGTACTGCCCCGCACAGGTCGCCTTTAGCTACCTTTCAAGCGGAAAAGGCACGCTCAACATCAAGAGCTTGACATGGTGAGTCGCAGTGCTGGGGCTATGGTGTACTGGGTCAGTCTGTCGGATTGGTCGAAGCATTGGATGAGCTGCTGAGACCTAGCTTGATTGTTGGATAGGCGAGAAGTCCCGGCATGGGAAAACGTAGGGATTGCCAGAGCGGAAAACGTCCGTATTGATGCGCGAAGGAATAGACTGGTCAATTTTATCATTCTGATTAGAATTTCCCTATTGGTTGTCCGGGCAGGATAGATGATCTGAGGCTTACGGGTAGATGTAGGTGGACAAGACAGGATTCCAAGAGAGGACTTTGCTGGCGGACCAATGTGAAAGAAGGAGAGAGATCAAAGATCAATGGCGGGGTCTATTCTCTCTTGCAAGCAAAGATGCAAAGGGGCTGGTAGATACTGAAGCGCCTGATGCGTCTATAAATAAAGGTGGTTTAATGGAGAGTAGACGGTAGAGAGAACGGTTGGCTAAGGGTGACAGTTATCATGAAGCGAGCATGGCTTGACATGGTAGGCGGTAAGGATATGAGTGGAAGGAGACCGTAGGCAACCTTTGGGATGAATGTGAAAGAGTACGAGGCTTCGGGACTATGCAGCTTGGCGATGGGAGCCTACATTTTCCCTCCCTAGGAGTGACTTTGAGGTATGTTGTAGGGGGAAAGCTATTTGAAGGATGTTCGGAGCATTCATTATTGAACGGAATTGAATACGAGCGTCGCGTCCCCAAAAGGGGCACGGAGGTCTCTACTTTAGGCCTGCAGAGGATTAAGTTCATGAGATGCAGTATTGGCAGCGATGGCACTAGTCTTCATCTGTCACTAGCGTCGGAGATAGTCGTGTGGGGAACAGTCGAGGTAGCATCCCGTCTTCAACTGGACCTTGCATAGCTACCTACCTGCTTCACTGCAACAGGTCAGCACCGTAGGCACATTTGCAATCACAGGCTGACGTGACAATGGCTTCATCCTATCACACCTCGTGTCGGCTGACGTGCCACCTTCACAGCTACTAAAGCCCTCATCTTTCACCATCACATCACTTCCATTCCCAACTTTCATCACTCATCACCCTCTCATTGAAGCAATACTGCTTCCACTGTCTTCAATATGCGTGTTGTTTCTTTCATCCTGCTTACGTCCGCCAGCTTAGGAGTCACTAAGCCACTAGTCCACGATGTCGCAGCCATAGAAGTCCTCCAGACGTTGACAACAAGGACGGTGTCTCCTGCTTACATCAACAATACCGCCGAGACCTTCCAAGACTGCCTTGCTGCCAAGAATGTTCCTGTCTTCTTCGCCACCTCGTCAGGCTTCTCCCAGCTCGCTGAACCTTACAATCTCCGTCTGGCATACACGCCAGCGGTGATCGTAGTGCCTACAGATGCCGGGCAAGTTGCTGATGCAGTCCTCTGTGCCGCCGCAAGCAATGTCAAAGTCCAAGCCAAGAGCGGCGGACACTCCTATGCAAGCTTTAGCAGCGGAGGCCAGGATGGCAGCATGGTGATTGACCTGCAATCCTTCCAAGATATCAATGTCGATCCTGAAGAATATCACCGAGCCAAAGTTGGTGCGGGTGTGAGGCTCGGTGACCTGGCATTATCTCTGTACAATCAGTCACAGCGTGCTCTACCTCACGGTACCTGCCCAGGCGTAGGTGTCGGTGGTCACGCAACCCATGGCGGATACGGCTACTCCTCTCGAGCGTGGGGCCTCACCCTTGACCTCATCATTGGTGCCGATGTCGTTCTTGCCAATGGCAGCTTCGTCCATGTATCAGCTGAGGAATATCCGGACATCTACTATGCTCTCCGTGGTGCCGCTGACTCCTTTGGTATCATCATCTACTTTTACTTCCAGACGAAACCTGCGCCTTCTGCAGTTGTGAATTGGTCGTATACCATTCCGGGCATGTCTACTTCCGCTGCTACCAGCGCGGCTGTGTTCAAGAAAATCCAGGACTTCGCTCTAAATCCTTCTTTTGTCGATCGCAAGCTCGCCTTCGGGTACGTTCTTCTCAATTCCTATCTACTTCTATAAACTTGTGCCAAGATCTTGGTCGCATGACTTGTTTGGCAGCGTGCCCCCAATAATACAATATAACCCAGAGGCAGTCGCAATCAAGTGTATAGCTGACTCCAAGTTTTCCCCAGTATCCATCTCGATGGCTCTTCGTTCAGTATCTCAGGAACCTACCTTGGAGACATAGCCAATTTCACCAACACGATTGCTCCTGCATTACTCAGTGGACTGCCCACACCATCGGCTTCTTCGGTCGTCAACGCTGATTGGATTGAGTCCCTAACACTGCTCGCCGCACCACAACCCCTTCAGCAGCCGACCACAGGGTACAATCTGCACGACGACTTCTTCGCCAAGAGCCTAGTCGTACCTTCTTCTTCCCCTCTCACAACTGCAGCACTGGAAAGCTACTTCAGCTACATCATCCAGAATGGCATCAATCCGCCAAGCCCATGGTTCAGCATCATCAACCTCTACGGCGGCCCTGACAGCCAAATCAACGTCCCTTCCCCTTCATCGTCCGCGTATTCGGACCGAAACGCGCTATGGGTGCTGCAGCACTATAGCTTCACCGGTAACACCAACTCGCCATTCCCGCCCGCTGATTTCGGCTTCGTCGGCGGGCTGAATACCGCTTTGACCAGCGCGATGCCGGAGACGGTATTCGGTGGGTACTTGAACTATGTCGATCCTAGCATGTCGGCTGCAGAGGCCCACAGCGAGTACTATGACGCGCCGACTTATGCCAGGTTGGTGGGTATCAAGAATGAGATTGACCCTGGGAATGTGTTTTCGAACCCGCAGTCTATTGGCAATTGAGCTGTTGAAAGGTTCGGCGAGAGCTTGGCGGGAGGCTTAAATTAATGATTGATGATTTGCATGAGCGAGAATGAAAATGTGGAATAGCTAGCTCATGGCACTCAAGCTCTAGCAGCAATAAAATGAAATGAAAACGTGTATATCAGCAAGCATTACTTACGCGGTGCGAGAAATATCTCTAGCCGATGTTGTGCGATGCTACCCTTGAGCCGTCAGAGTAGGCTGGTTTAGCAAAGCCAGTCTACTACGTCGGTTTCCTTGAGGCAATTTGCTCCTTCGCTCACCTACTTGACGCTCCATAACCTTGCTTTTACTTTCCAAGTCCTTTGGCCCATGGAGATAGAGCGCCGTGTTGTAGTGAGCATATGCTTATATTCTTTACATCAAGTCCGAGAGGGATCTACCACTTCGCGGTACATTTGGCGTTATACCTGGGTTGGAATCTGAGCTCAGCACTTTCGAAAATTGCAGGTTTATAGGATGGATATTCCTTATTTGACGAGTTGTGGGGGGTGGAAGGTGTCTTTCGTTTACATTCTCGCAGAAAGCCAGGGAGGAGAATGCATATACCCAGCATCAACACTGATGATACAAAATTTCTATCCACGGAAATCTACCACAAATCCTGAATGCAAACCCGCACTATAACATTCCAGCGCCAACTCAAGCCCCCCCAATGCGATCTAAGTTCCCGGGTTCGACTTGACAAACTCCACCCCCTTTGCAATATTCTTCTTCAGATCCGCCAAGCACGCATCCAACAGCTTCTGCTCAAACGACGTGATAGCACCCACCTCGTGGATCTTCTCCACGCCATTGGGTCCCAGTTCGACTTTGCTCGCGAAGAAGTCGATGCCTTGGTTTTTGTAGAGGGGGCTGTCGACGAAGGTGGGTTCCACGACGCCTTTTTGGCCTTGAGCGGCTTTGAGTAATGACTCGGCGAATCGAGCTCCGGCCATGGCCATGGAGAGGGTGGCTGAGCCGGCGCCGTCTTTGGCTTTGACTACCTCGTCGCCGCCGAATTGGACCCGGTATATAAAGTCGTCTAGATCTTTTCCGCTAAGCTCATATCCGGACTGGCTCAGCAGCGGCACGATTGTGGCGCCTGAGTGTCCTCCCACGACGGTGATGTTTTCGTCGGCAGGATCCGTGTTCTTGTGCTGCGAGATGAAGCGGCTGGCGCGCACGACGTCGAGGGTGGTGACGCCAAAGAGACGCTTGGGGTTGTACATGCCGGCGGCTTTGAAGATTTCGGCGCAGATGGGTACGGTTGAGTTGACGGGGTTGGCGATTACGAGGACGTTTGCGTCGGGGGCGGAGGTGGCGACGGCTTTGGCGAGGTCGCGGACTATGGAGGCGTTGGTGTTGAAGAGGTCTGTGCGGGTTTGTTAGGGGGTATTATAATGGAGGGTTTGGAGGAGAAGGTACCGTCACGAGTCATGCCAGGCTTTCGGGGTACGCCGGCTGGGATGAGAACGATTTCTGAGCCGGTGAGAGCTTGCTTGAGACCATCGTCTTTGGGTTGATAGCCGGTAACGGTGCTTTTGGTGTTGATGTGGCCGATATCAGCAGCAACGCCTTGTTAGATGTTAGTAATTTCCCATAGGCGAGAGGTTGATGATGGTGCTAACCAGGAGCGCCTTTGATATCGTAGAGAGCCAGCTCGGTGACTCGTGGGTTCAGCTTCATCAGCAGTGATAGCGGCTGCCCAATGCCTCCTGCACCACCCAGCACGGCGACTTTAGATGCCTAGCAACATTCATTAGCTTTGTTTTTGAGCATGCAATGCTATGTGGAAATAATTGCTCGAACGGAGCTGTGGGAATTTTCATACCTGTCTCGCCGAGGCGGAAAAGGCCCTTCTCTGGCAAGCGCCAAAGAGCTGTCGGGAAACACGCATGGTAGACATTGTCCTTGTGTAGACTCAAAAAGAGAATTGACAATGACAGGGCAATTGGTAGTATGGAAATACGGTCAAAAGGATGATGATCGGAGCTCCAGAAAATCCAGAGGTTCCCATATGGAGCTCGGCAATTTTGGGCATCCTAGGCTAGCCTACCGCGGCTAGACTGCCAAGCTGAGCTCTACTAAGGTACTAGTAGAAGGTTTGGTTGAGAAAAGCTGCCCCATCACACAGCATAAAATCCATTGCACACGTCTTTCATCGTTCTGATCACGCTGGACTCGCTGAATAGCTGCCTCCCGCAGTCTTGAGGACTATGATATCGGTGATAGTAATGAATTTTGTGATAATGCATTGCGGCTTCTCTGTTTCAAGGACTGCACAAAGTTGTGGTCTTTGTCTCACTAGATCCAACGATATATTGCTGACAGTCATTCAGCTATCGTTCGCATGCTGCGAATATGTTCGGCTTCTAGAATTCCAATCTTTCCTTTACAATGGTCGTATCGTGTGCAGCATACTCGTTCAAAACCCTCGAAACTCGACACCCTAGCGTGAAGGGCATATCCGGCACTGAGGACATGTCTTGGGACACAGCTTTTCTACGGTAAGTCTGATCTCTCTTGAGTCGGCCCGCCACGCATCCGAGTGCGCGGTCGCTTTCGATAGCCATGAGCACGTGGAGTGTCTACTGGCGACCACATCAGAAAGCCAGGAAGAGGAAGCCGAGACCTTTGCGAAAGACGCTAACACCTTCTCATGCCAAACGATCCATAATCGACTGGAAGCTTCCGGCACGCACGGGGATTCTACAGCTTCGAATAAGCGAAGAAATGGTCTTCGTGCTTTGATAACCTGTCGCTTGCGCCAAAACATATCGATAACTACCCGATTCCAGTACATTTTCTCTATCATGTTTCAGATGCATGATAGACAAGTGCTCTGGTCGATAGTACGGAATATAGTTTACGTAAATATGTGGGCCGCTGAGTGCTTTCCTGCATGAAAACCTGCTGCGAACCTTCTCTGTGACGTTCTCAAAGTATCAGGTTACACTTCGCATCTTGATATCAGAATTCGACAACCAAACTGCAAAGAACATAGATCATATTAGCACAAGCCCTCCGAGCTACTATACCAGATCATGTGCGCAACCATGTTCATCACTCTCTTGCTCGCCGGGATGTTTGTTGCACGGCATACCCAAACCTCCGCAGCAGATGCAAACGACACGGTCAGCAGTGGAAATTACCTGATCCACCTCTGTGGCTCTGAAGAGCCCAATTCGAATGCTTCATATCTTCAGGACCTCCTTCCACATATCTATGTGAACCTCCAAGCCGTCATTGCAGATGCTCGATTAGGTACAGCGTCTAAACGAGGTTATGGGGCCTTCTTTAAAACCAACGACAATATGCAGGAGGTAATAAGAGTATATGAGGAGATGGCAGCAGGCACGGATGTGATGATTCGGTCAATACCTGGTCGTCAACTTCCTGGGCTGTTGGCTGCGCGACCGACCTTTGTTTGCATCAACGACATACCTCAGACCGGAGGCATCTATCAGCAATGTATCAAGGATCATCCTTATACCCCTCTAGTAGTATGGGAGGGTTCGGAACTTATCGCTTTATGTCCACTGTTCTGGGACCATAAGAAAGTACCAGTGCCACGGACTGACTGTCCTCGACTAAAAGGCAACACTTTGAGTCCGAACAACATACAGCTATTGCAGAATCAAGAAGCCATGATTGTGTACGAGCTGACTTATCTGTATCGTAACGTTACTAAGTGGCCGAATGTCGTGATGAACATACAAAACGCTGTGAACTTGGACGCGGCTGCTTCTTTGGCAAATCCCAGCAATTATGCACTATACTACGCAGGTTAGTACTACATGCTCTGTCATCCACCTCTGTGGTTCTCTTCGACCGTGTTCTCATCTCTACTCTTCTTTTTTCTCCACTCCGCAGATGCCCTTCGTCAAGGAGGATTAGGGCCTGGCTAATCCCGTCCTACACTCCAGCTGTTCAAGCCGGCTGCAAGAAGTGGCCAAAGCTCAATGGTCGCGATGATCGTGATCTTCTCGAGATTAACGCCAATGTATCGAACGTCATCACCTCCATCACACCGACTCAAGCCGCAATTCAGACTGTCACTAGTGTTGTTGTAGAACCACCTACCGGCAGCGCTGAGGCTTTTGAATTGCAAATAAGGCAGTCTTCTTGTCTCAACTGGCTGCAAGCGCCGAACTCAACCGTGTGCTGCGATCAAAATTCGGGAGAGTGGATAGAAGCGCCCATACAAGAAGATACCATCGCTTCAGATCCGGCATGCCCAACAGTAGTCGATATAGTCGGACAAAACGGAGAGATGGTGGCCTCCGATACCCAGACTGCACCGGCTGCGGCGCGAACGACGTTCTCGATTGTGCAGCAGAATTATTGCACTGGTGAGATGCGTTTGCCCAATTCCACCGTTTGCTGCGACATGAGCTCCGGAGTGTGGGTACCAGCGCCCGTGATAAGGGATACCGTGGACACGAACTCGATTCCAGCCGCCTGTCCCACTACGAATGCTGGGAGTGGATGGATCAACACTTGAGCATGCGACCAGCTACGACAATAACACTTGTACATAATGCGTTTCTATTGCGTTTGGTTTGTATTGTCGATATGACTGGCGCAAGCATGCGGTTTCTGATTTCCAGGCTTACACAGCCCAGTTTTCCACCAATTTTCCCTTTCGCATTCATGAGCGCCTCATCAACGCGCAACGACCTATCTTGCAACGGCTCTCTCCATCGAGTCATTGACCGGTTGCCGCGTTTTCAGCTCGTCAGGCCTCCACTAATGCACATGTAGCTACTAATCCGCAACAGGCAGGTGGGTCTATCAATCCGGCATAGCATCAGGTACATGCACCACAATCGCGAAGATAGGTCGAATCTGCTTCGGCATAACCCTGCGTCTTCGAAATTTCTTCAAACACTCGATATATCGTGCGTTGTGAGCATGTCTGTAGGTAGGTCTAACCCGGTGGAGGTCGACCGTAAAAACAAGCCCCACAACTCCGATGGTAAGAACGAATTTAGTCTTATGGCGAGAGAGGTCAGCCGCTCGCAGGATCTGGGAGCCCTTTCGGTGCAATCGTACGCTCTTCACACCACCCGCAACGACCAGTTAGATATGGACAGAATGGGCAAGATTCCCCAGCTACGGAGGAACTTCCGCCAAGTCTCCGCTATTAGCTTCGTCTGTGTCATGGTTAGCACATGGGAGGTGCTCTTCCTGGCAAATACTCAAGGCCTCACAGATGGTGGCTTAGCCGGCCTATTCTGGAGCTATCTATGGACGATAGTAGGGTTTGGACTCATTGCTGCATCCTTGGCCGAGATGGCTTCCATGGCTCCAACTTCTGGCGGGATGTATCATTGGGTATCTGAATATGCGCCACCCAAATATCAGACCTTCCTAAGCTACATGACAGGTACGACGGAGCATTTCTAGAGATGATTCCGGCTGACTTGATGCTGTAGGCTGGATGGCTGTACTATCTTGGCAAGCCGGTAACGCATCAGGCGCTTTCATTGCAGGCACAGTCATACAAGCCATCGCCACGGTCAACAATCACACCTATCAAGCTGCCAATTGGCAAGGAACCCTCATTGTCTTTGCGACTGTGCTCCTCGTATGGTTGATCAATGTCTTTCTCATCAAGTGGCTCCCACTCATTCAGAATATGCTCATGTGGGTTTACGTCTCTGCCTTCATAGCAATTATCACGGTCTTGTGGGTGAAGGCACCTCTCAACACGGCCGCTGAGGTTTTCACAACATTTGCAAATGGGGGAGGATGGGAGAGCGTAGGGCTTAGTCTCATGATTGGCCAAATCACAGCCATCTATGCCCTTGTTGGTAAGAGCATAACTCTCTTCCCAAGTAAGAGATCTCGACTGAAAGACTTCATAGGCTCGGATAGTGCGGCCCCCATGTCTGAAGAAATTTGCGATGCGGGCCTAGCCGTACCAAAAGCGATAATGTGGAGCTTCGGCATCAACGCTTTCCTGGGCCTGGTTTTCCTCATCGCCCTTCTCTTTGCAATCACCGACATCAATGCTGCAATCAACGATCCTTCGGGCTATCCGTTCATCTGGGTCTTGATGCAAGCTTTGCCGGGGTCTGTAGCTGGCATCAACGCCATCACTGCTATCATGGTCATCCTGTCTCTTGCGAGTAATATTAGCTTCAATGCTTCGACGTCGAGGCAGATGTTCGCATTCGCGAGAGATGGGGGCTTGCCCTTTTCAGGATGGATTGCAAAGGTAGGTCAATTTCCTTTCAAAGACTACTTCCGTGGTCCATTAGTACTCTGCTCGGACTGAGCTTCGTAAGGTCCACCCAACCCTCTTGGTCCCGATAAATGCCATAAGCCTAACCTGCCTCATCTCTTGCGCCCTCGCCCTGATCAATATCGGCTCAAACGTCGCCTTCAACGCTATAATTTCCTTAATGCTCGTCGCGCTCATGTCTACCTACATGGTCTCGATCGGCTGTGTTCTCTGGCGTCGCACCTCAAAGTCCGAAAGATACAAACTACCTAAAGCACGTTGGAGTATGGGGCGTCGGACGGGTGTGATAGTGAATATTGGTGCTTTGCTTTACTCCGTTTTTGCCTTCTTTTGGTGTTTCTGGCCGAATACTACGGGTAGCGGAGCGGCCAACTACAATTGGAGCGTCGTGTTGTTCCTGGGGGTGGGGCTGGTTGCGTCGGTGATGTGGTTTGTCGAGGGAAGAAAAGGGTATCGAGCGCCTGTTGCTACGGTGGTTGGGAGGGGTGAGAGATGATTACTAGAAAGAGGAATGGTCATCTCAATGTCCTTGACGATTTAAGAAAGACATCTGGAAACCCATTGACGTCAATGACTCTAGCTATTCGCAGATCGAGGGATGCGCGATATCGACATGACAACGGGAGTGGAGATCTCAGACAGGACAATCAAAGACCATCTCGCAAGGCCACCTCGATCCCTGTACCTGCTCGGGTTGGCAGATCAAGATCGATATGCAGCAGCATGGACACTTTTGTTTGACAAAAAAAGGTTTCCCTAACTTCGCCGGTGTCAAGGATTGTCCTCGCATAGTCGTACATATCCATGCCTTGTAAGTTTCAACTCCTGGGACGATAAGAGCGCGCAAAAGCAATACCGTCTCACGCGGATATGTGGAAAATCTCATAGCTTGGACCGGGCACGTAATGATTGGAACTACTTTTGGGGCAATGTTCGTCTCTTCTCCGAGGCACGACTGCTTAAGAAGAAATCCGATGATATCAGCAGGCATCTTCCATTACGGAAGCCAGGCGAGCACGTGTGGAAAGGGTCGCATAAGGCAAAATCTCTGACGATAATCGCGCATCATGCCTAGAAGCGTGAGGTGATTTGATTGGACCTGAACAGTCAGTCTTCAACCCAAGCCACTATTCATAAAAGCAATACGGCTTCAAACTTTGCTCGGTATGCGCGACCAACGGCAGAAAAGTCTGGATCGATTGGTAATTTCGCTCGATGAATGAGGTGCTGTTTCCTGATGGACGAGGGTTGGTTAAAAAAGTCACTGCCGATATGGCGGGCGGGAGAAAACCGGCAGGGAATATTTTGACCAACCCTCGTGACGCATTTAGTGTATTCAAGACTCTTACGATTCCTTAATGTTGCTACAGTTACTGACTATTATAGAAATTTACCTAAAAAGTAGGGGGAGACATTTCCAAGGTCAGCGCCAAGGATTCCCAAGAATCTTGAAAACGCTAAACATAGGCTTCGCTTATCTTGTATAGCACGCAAGGGAAGGATAGGCGCGAATTTGTTCAATCTTACATTCCACTTATAATTCGTTTTCTCCGAGCATTTGAAAATTTGTCTTCACAAGGCAAAGGTCAGTCCTTACGAATGGAGTTCAATACAGTCGGGAGGAAGCCATTTACCGACGATATTGCCATCTTCCTAGATTTGAAGGCTCTCCCAATTCTCTATCCAGTCTATTTGGATCGTGTATTTGACCTCTTAACTGCTTTCTTAATTTGACCATCATGACTAAGTCCAGCATTCTTATCATTCTTGTAACTCTCTATTGCTCAGCAGCTATCGCAGCCGTTGTCGCAGCATCCCAGAATACGCCTGCGTCACCAGCAGACACCCCGTCCGGACCTAATGTTTTGCTCGCTCCAAGATTCGCATCTCAAGCAATGACTGTGGCTACACCATCAGGAGCGCCAATACTCTCACCTGGATGGAACCTCGCCCGACCGAACTCCGAGTAAGTAATCTGCAATCTCTTGCTTTACCTTTGATTTACCTTTTGCTGAACTCTCCTCTAGCGGATTCTTCGCAACTCCACTCGTATACCCAATCCCAAACACAGGGAAAATAGTCAGTTTTACCAGCATCAATTCTCCACTCCCAGACGCGACCGTCTTGATGTGCTTCCTCCAAGCCAGGGGCGACATTCTCGATCAAACAATCGCTATGCGCCGAGATGGCTTCATCAGAGATGGACGATTCACTTCGCAATTCACAAACGGAACTACCAGTTCCGTGATGATAAATGTCCAGGACCAGGTATCCACTGGACAGCATGTTACCTACGGGACCTTGGCCCTTGTGCTGAGGGGTCTGGGACAGTTCATGACGGCGCAGAATAGCTTTTTCGAAGCGAAATTCAACATTTACGATCCGCCGTGGGGGCAAGTAGGGTATGGGAGTATTGTCGGTAGTCAATTCAGGGCCGTCTCATGAGGCTAAACCTCTACACACCGCCGCTTTCTTGAGCTGCATTGTAACAGTAGCAACCCGCTTGCTTGTGGGAACGTTGCCTCTTCACGAAAATGGCTCAAGCTACTCGGGCCCTCGAATTGGCTCTGCTATCGCTTCACATCTACAAAATCTCTTCTGATATTGGACCGCCAATTGGCCCCCTAAACCTAGATATACAATCGCCTATACGCGCACCCTCAAAGGCAATTCCTTTGAACCAAAAAACCCACCAGCTCATCTCCCACCCCCCAAACCCCTTTCCACACACAAAAAAATGCTCTCCCTCCTCCTCTCAACTCTAGCCCTCACCACATCCACCTCAGCCCTCACCCTAAACCTCGCCTCCCCCTTCACCAACCCCCACCACAACCACAACCTC
>JAABUK010001426.1_pt1 | contig 45602 bp, 69 predicted proteins | sample 5559141 | NCBI WGS metagenome assembly JAABUK01 (sample SAMN10711869, study PRJNA513367) | rock metagenome | isolation source: Antarctica rocks | place: Antarctica: Victoria Land, Pudding Butte nord | collected 2016-01-03 | reverse complement strand
GCGTGCACAGAGCAATGTGCCGTAGACATTTGTGTCGATAACAGCCTTCACCTCAGACAAGTCCTGCTCAATGATTGGCCCAATCCTGTGGATCCCAGCATTGCAAACGAGCACGTCGATGCCTCCAGCCTCCTTCACTATGTGATCCACAGCTGACTTGACGCTTTCAGCATCCGTGACGTCCAGCTGCAGGGCATCGATGCCCTCAAGCTTCAGGTCCTGCAGGTCCACAATATTCCTGGACGTCGCAAAGACTCTGAATCCGGAAGCGCTGGGGGCGTTCCAGCTTCCGGTATGCAACGCGCGCGCAAGGGCTTTGCCAAGTCCTGAGCTGCAGCCTGTGATCAGGGCCACCTTCATCGTGCACCGCGCTAGCTCTTCGATGCATACAACCTCTCGTCAGGGAGTATAGAAGCCAACAATAATGCCCCTTGGGTGAACTGATGTAACAAGAACCATAACAGCTCCGAAACCATTTGTTCGAAGCAGAGAGTTTTGCAGTTAGACTGTAGTACATTTGCTAGTCAGAGGACTCTCAGGGAGTCTGTGGCCTCTTGAAGCAAGTGTAGGTTCTGCTGCATCCTTTGCATGATGCTGTCTCGGCATTTACCAGTGAGGCACCAGTGGATCCATGCCAGGTGCTGTTGTCGGTAATCACCTGTATATTCACCTTACAAAGCCGATGCACGGTGCCTGCGTGGCTTCAGCGCTGTATAGTTGCACATCTGATTGCATCCTCGTCAGGAATTTGGACATGCAGGCATCAACAGATTCGTTGTTGTCAGCAAATTTGTTACGATGTAGAAAAGAAGGATGCACTGATCAGCAGAGCTTGGTTGTATCTGCAAATCAGTACATCCTTGGGGACGTGTATCTGAGATCCAATCTATCAAGAAAAAGGTTCCATGCGCAAACTGGTGCATGGACGTGCATGCGCATGAGAGCTGCAGTGGCACTGCGGCAGAGTCTGCAGCATGCCAAGCACAATATGCGGTCCTGTCCTGCAGCTGCTGTAGCTGCTGAGTGAGCCACAGTTGGCAGAGCATTGAGCACCTTGCCTGCAGCTGCTTGACCTTGCAGGTGGTCACCATGAGTGGACCTATAGGTACTTCCCTTTTTCCTAGTGCTAAAAATCCGATGACCCATGCATTTCCCTTTGACTACTGATTTGCATGAGGGGACCTGTTCCCTTGACAGCTGGAAGACTTCCTTGGCGCGTGACCTGTTGGGGTCACGGGGCCTGACCCCCCGGCTTGACCCGACTTCCCCTTGACCCGTTGACACCGAAGTCGCTGGGTCCGTGCCTAATTGCACTTGGCCGAGCGCGTCATTAGACCTCGGCTAACCCGCTTGGTCGCAGTCTGCAGCTTATCGTTCTCCGACCTATTCACCCGCACGCTGTTGTGTCTGTGCCGCAAAGCCAGCTCAGCGGCCCTCGCTATAGCCCAAAACTTCTTTTGTGTATCCTCAACGGTTTTTGGTCAAGCAGTGCCGGTTGGGGGGCAGCGTACTTTTCCGAGTAGTGAAGGCGCTGCTTGCAGTGACCCCTGGTTGTGTCGAGGGCGGCTGCGGGCTTGACCTCGTATGCAAAATGCTGCACTATTGCCAGCCCCAGACCTGACGCCAGCAGCCGAGTACATTCCCTTGGCTCCTCTGAGTTACGAAGCTGCCGAGGAATACGCAATGGGAATGCTCAGTGCTTTGCAAGGCACGGCAGCTCTGGGTGCTGGACTGCACATAGCAGGAAGCTTGCTCATTGTCTATGGGCAAACTCTCGTGAAGGTGTGCAAATGCAGTTGCAGCCAGCTAACATGTTATCAACCAAATCAGTCAATCCCTCAGTCAATGTAAATCAGCCTGAGTACATATCCCCCTGGTATATTTGCCAGCTCTCAGGGGTCTAGCGCTATATCTGTAGGTAGCCCAGCTGATGGAAGAGACATCTGAAGCTGGCAGATGTTGGAAGCTTCCTCCCACAATGTCCACCAGCGAGGGATACCGATGGTAAGTTTCTATGCTGTAATCACCGCGCTTGAGTGGTCACACACTGCCTAGGTGGCATAACTGAACATGTATCTGTCCACCTAGCTAACAAGTGCACTTTGCATATTGTTCACTACATGATTGCATGATTTGCACAGCTGCTGACATTGTCCATGTTTGCATATCATATGCCATATTGGATTTCTTGCATCCATGCACATGCAGTCCATGACACATCATGCAGCCTCTAGCATGCACTGCCCCAGGCTACAGCAACAGGCAAAAGGCAAAATGGCCTGCATGTATGCTGCAGTGCAGCCGTATGCTGCAGTGCAGCAGCAAAAAGACATCTTTGCCTCAACACACAGTCTCTGTATCTTCATTGTGCCTTTTTGCTTTTGCATGCTCGCAGTCTGTTGTGCGGCCCACAAACCTTGTGCGACGCTGCAGGAGAAGCACAGATGGCAAATGGCGGCAGCAGAGGCTGGGCTCAAGGTTGTGCATGACCCTTGGGTGGTCTATTTTTGGTGTGGGCAACCTGCTGCGGTTCGCTGCCATGCGTTTTGCTGCCCAAATGGTCCTGTCAGGCCTAGGCTCTCTGCAGTTTGTGATGATCCCTGTCGTGTCCAACTTCCTGTTGGGAGACAAGTACACGTGGGAGGCTTTTGTGAGCATTGTCATCATTCTTGGAGGTGCGAAGCAAGCTCTGTCTCATTGCTGCCTGGCTTGTCTGCCCTTCTGGCTGCTTCAAGGCAATCCGAAGATGCCGCCTGCCATTCTGGCATTGTTCATGGTCACATCTGCAACTCACACATATTTTCTTTGCGTCTTCATTTTCGTCATCTTGACTATACCTCATGCAGTCCCAAAAGACTTGCAGCAGAGATCACAGGTTGCAATACATCAACTCATGGTCTGGTATCTTGCTACCACTCCTGCTCTTCAGAACCCAGTTTGTTGGTTTGACACAGGCAACACTCTTATCGTAGTCTATGGCCCAGCAGAGGTCAAGTTCACCCTAGAGCAGCTTCGGCTGCAGTGGACGACCACCAGCATGATAGTCTTCATCGTGGTGCTGGGCATTCTGCTGGGTGGCCTGCACTGGGGCAAGCGTTATGTAGCTGGACTGAGGGCAGAGGCTCAAGCTGCCAGTGTACGTGTGAGGTGGAGGAGCAAGGCCAAGAAGGAGCCACAGCTGCTGGTCTTCAGTCATGCCCTGCTGTTCTCTGCCTATGCTGGTCTCATTGGTGAGAGCCGATTCAGCTGCCCTTGATGCCTTGTGTGAAACCTGGCTCATGGGAGCGTACCATGCATTGCAGTTCATGCCAGAACTCACAATGCAGGTGCCAAATCAGCGGATTCGCAAAGGTGGAATCCGCCATAGTGACCATTGGCATCCAACCTACAGATATGCGCAACTTCTAGTTCATTGCACATCCCAGAACATCATGCCACGCTTTAGTCGTATGGCACAGCTGATGCGTTATGTCGGCCCCATGGACAGCAACACTGTCTCGAGCCAAAACACAAACCACCTCGTTTTGCTCAGATTCTTGTGTCATGTGTTCAGGGGCGTGGAGTGTGCTGTTCTCCAAGTCCATTACCTACATCATCACAGCGGCATGGCCAAGCCAGGTGGTGGACTGGTACAGCTGGTTCTGTGTGCTGGCCTTTGTGGGCAGCGCAGCTTTCTGGATCAAGGCCACCAATCAGGGCCTGCACCTCTTCTCTTCTTCCCTCATCATCCCCCTCATGCAGGCTTGCTGGACTGCCCAGTCCATTATCGAGGGGGGAATCTACTTTGATGAGTTCAAGGTACGCTGATGCCCTTGCAGCTCCTGCTGTGGCTGATGCATGCTTTGCCAAGGGCATAGCAACTAGTGAGAGGTGCATCTGCTTGAATGACAGCCATGGAAGAAGGGGTTCCCTTCTGTTTGTTGATAGTCAGCAAGACGTTGCAGTGAAGGACTTTGCATGGCAGCTGTTACACAGCACCACACTCGCTTTTGGGTCGCCAGCTGCGGCATTGGAATTGGGCGCTCGTGTCTGTAGACTTTCAAGAGAGAACAATGAAGGCCATCCCAGCTCATGTGCAACAGGGTTTTTGTCAAGTCCCTTAGCTCATTGGTGTTGTGACACAGCTCTGCATTTGGTTGCTGTCTGAAGCTCTATGCCAGGCAGCATCGACTTGAAGCAGCCACTCACAATGTCTCTGTGACAGAGCATTGCAGGTGCTCTAGATAACATGCAACCTGCGTTGCTCTGTTACTGAGCATTGCAGGTACTTTAGGTAATGTGCAAGCTGCATCGCTCACAGAGTGCACAGCCTTGAGCAATGGCAAGTCTTGACTGTTGTGTGTTTGTGTACACAGGCAATGGAGTCAGATAATCTAGTCTGGCTGCTGCTGGGAATGCTGCTTGCCATTGGCGGCGCCCTTTTCATGGGCTGTGCAGCATTCATCAGTGAGCAGCATGCCATGATCTCACATGTCATTGTGCTTGAGGATCCCTTGCATCCCCCCTCAGTTCTGGGGACTGGCGGAATGTTCCCCTTGCACAATGGGGGGTCCTCGGCTCCTGCCCCTACATCCCAGTCAGACTGGCAGCACAACATGGCAGCTCTGGAACAGCGCATGCGGGTTGGCGACACTAGCAGGTACTTTGCTGATGTCGCCAACGTCTTGTGTGTTGGCTGACATCTTTATGCTTGCTCTGGTGTTTGCTTGACGCACAAGCACCATTCCACGACGGTCTGCTGAGCGAAGCACTGCTGTTGCACAACTGTTGTCAAGCTGAATCCTTCTGCCCTTTTCACAGTTTTATTATGCGTGATAATGACCCAATTTGCAAATCCAGTTGTCATAAGTACAGCTTTGTAGAGAGCTCGGTGGCTGTATATGTGTCAGGATGTGTGATAGCTCTGATATCCATGTTTTATGGTCAAATTCTTCTCAGTTGTCCAGCAACAGCATACAGTTACTTTCATTGACGCATCATGCAGTCCCTTGCAGTACAATTGACTGCTTTACTATGTATCATCATTGCAAGGTCAAAACTGTACATTCAGATTCAATTCCTCCTTTGATGACAGCATTATCAGAAATGTCATTGGGGCACCATGCAGCACTGCTTGCTTTTCCTGAGCAACATCTTGTGCTGCAGTGGCTTTGACGGCACAAACAGCTTAGGCGGCGTCGGGCCTGTTGCAACTTTCCAAGGACCCCTGGTCCACCCCAAGCTGGGGCTGCTACCCCCCCAGGCAGGGGCAGGATTACAGCCGGGCTCAGCCATTCCTGAGCTTGACACCCTGGAGGATTCCCCCTTGCACACCCCCAGATCAGCTGACTCTGCCAGCAGCATGAAGTCAGCCTTCAGCACCATGCACCCCACCAGCATCAGCAGGGGTCATTCAATCCACTCAAGAAGGGTATCAGCCGCTGGTGACCCTCAGCTTGAGGAGTTTGAGGATGTCTTTGACGCTGATGATCTAGAACAGGGAAACCGCAGTGATAGGGAGGATGCAAGTCTGCTGCATTCTAATGCCAGCAGGCAGAGCTATGCTCACAGCTCATCCAGCGAGCCTCATGCTCACATGCCTGAGGGTCAGTCAGCATGGAATGGGGTGCTTCAGAATCCTGCTGTGGTAAGGTTTGGCCAGGCGACAAAGTCTTGGGGGTCGAAGCTGCGAGGCAAATACGAAGAGTACAGAGAAAGCCACGTATAGGCTGCTTTGTTTCATGCATTGGTCTGTCTGCTCTGTGTGCAGGCTTGACTAGCCTGTTTTCCACAAGATCAATAAGCATTTTGTCATGCGAGGGGCTGCAAAAGCTCATTGCTTTTGTTCTGCACAGTGGTTTAATCTGCAGTAGAACAGTATTTGCAACTGGTTTTGTGCCTGGTGTCATGCAATGCACCGCTGGTGCTGCTGCAAGCAGACTTTGCAAACTTTCAAGTTGAGGTTGGTAGCCGCTTTTGACAAGGTAGTGTGTTGGTGTAGTTGCTGCTACTGTGTCCTGTAGAGTATCTCCCCAAACCCGCAAACTTACACACTTTATGTGTAGAGTAGTGCACTTCAGGCTTGTGACGTGTTGGCAGCCTGGCGCTTTGTCACTCAATGTTGCACATCATTGGCAATGTAGCTCGCAGAAGTGTTAGTCGACCTGCAAAGAGGTGACCAAGTTGCAAGCTGCTCCAGCCGAAAATGACAGCGTTCATGACCTGGCCTGTACAGCTGCATGGCATGCATCAATACATCACTGCATGTACATATGTCAGCACAGTCACATTGGCACAAAATGATCCTCTGCAAGGCCACAACCCATGTATGTACAGAATAATTGGACTTGAGAAACATGGATACTTCATCCTGACTGTGATTGGCATGTCTCACCTGTGCCACCCCCTGAGTCTTGTGTGCTGTGAGCCTCCTCAAATCCGCACTTGGCATATAAATTTGTGGCTGCCTGCAGCAACAGGCTCCTGTCTTGGCACACACGTGAAAAGATTTCAGTATGTATTGTGTACAGATGACAAAGAATGCCAACCTTGTTTGCAGAATCCACAGTGGTATACACCGCCTGCGCCTGCCATTCCTCCAAGGCAAACGCTGCTGCAGCTTCAAGAAGTTGAAAGCCTAGACCCTGACCACGGCTTTGGGAGTCAACAGCAACATTGGTGACATACGCTGCATGCTTGTCATGGGGTGGTACTGCTTTGGGATGCTGGCCAGCAGCGTCTTCAGGTGGATGAATGTCACATGTTGCCAGAATCTGCTGGGTGCCAGGCAGCATTGCCACTAGGCATACACATTCAGGCAACAAAGCATTTAGGGACCGGGCTGTTTGCTGCCTGAGCAAGCGCACTGTCTGGTCAATGAACTGCCTTTTGAAGCTGCTAACATAGCGTGCATGAGGCTGTTCCTGCAGACAGCGATGCCACCTCAGTCGAGCAAGGGCCACTTATACTGTCCACTGTGAGATACACAGCATTGCAGAAGCTGATGCAGTAGCAAGATGCTGCTGTATCTTGCTTGGTGCCCACAAAAGTTATGTATGGGAAGCAAAACCTCATAATATGCCTCGGCTCTCAGTGTAGCAGCTTGCTGCAGGTCTGAAGTTGAGGACGCGGTTCGGAAGATGAGTTGTTGCTCAGTAACAAGAGCAGCCTCGGCTGTGCTCGAGCAGGACACACGAGATTGCCTAGGGGTGCGGTGACTGATAGAGGGAAGCAGAGAAGGACTTGAGCAGGCGTTACAACAGTAGGTGGCGGGTGCAGCGGCTATTGCATACACACGGGCAACGGCTGCATATCGTTTTGCGCCTTGCCAGGGTCGGTGTATGAGAGCAGTGACACGACGGGTTCGTAGTTGTGTAGATTTTGCTTGGCGTGCAGATGTAGGCTGCTGTGATAATCTGTGGTTCGCCGCGAAGGGTGAGCCTCTAGCCGAGAGCATACGGACGGCTCTCTCAGTGAAGATCACCATACCGCATCAGGTACGCGCCTAGGCTGGCAACAGCAGAAGCGTCCTCGTCGCTGAAACTTCGTTGACCAGAACTCTGCTGAAACTGTGACTCATGACCCAATCGTATGCTATCAGCGTCGGAAGCAGCATTCGGGGTCCCCGAATCGGGGAGGAAGTCGTGAATCCAAGCGCTCTTGATTGCTTTGCAGCTGTATTTCGCTCGACACTTATACATACAACTGCAATAGGTTGGGTAGACCTTTGCGGCATAGCTTTGCCAACTGCAAGCTACGTGTAGGTGTGATGCCTCCGTCGACTGCGTTCGTCGACCGAGCTTCGGGTTGCATAGCAAGCGTCCACTCGCAAAGCCTTCCTCGGCATCCTCAACCGAACTTCAGCAGGTGCCCTCATCGTCTGCAGTCGCCGGTACATAAGCGTGGCATGTCAACGTGCGCAGCACTGGTTGCAGCATTAGGTATGTGAAATCAACACTTAGTCAGCCAAAGCAGGTTCACACGGTAGGTTGACAAGCAACCTTTGCAGGTTCTCAGCTTCTGATACAGCCAGCCAGCTTAGCTCAAACGCTTCCCAATGCCCAACAAGGCACCCCAACGACAGAGCAGACCATGGCCATTCAACAACCTGGTAATTGGACAGCTTGTGTATCTGTCTGTCTTATCTACTTCAGATTAACAGCAAAATGATGCTTGCAGGCAGCAATGTAGCGCTGCTTACCTTTGGGCACCTGTCAGCGCCCAATCTTATAGTCTCACTGAGCCAAGACGACGCCATTCCTAATCAGCCACCTGCATCTAGCAATGAACCATTGTCAACTCCACAGTTCTCAATACCTTCCCAACCAGACGTGCAGGTACTTCTGCATGTTCATTATACCTGCTCATTGCATCAACAAGCTTTCAACCTGCATGCATTTATATCATGCAGCTGGAGACTTGTGGGAAATGTTGGTACACAAGCTCCTGCACTCATTCTGTTGCAAGAGACCGCAGATTGTGACTGGTTAACCGAGTTATAGATGTCCTTGCTGGATTGCATCACTGCGCTGGCGAGAGTCAAAATTCTTATGCGTCTTGTGTTAGGGGCCCCCAAGCACTAGCAGCTCGCCGCCAGAGACAAGCCCCTCAGGGCCCCCTCCTGCACCCCTGCCCACCCCCCCTGCTCCTGAAGACCCCCAGAAGACAGAAGAAGAACAGAGGAAATCGCTGAGGAAGACAAGGCGAAGCCGCATAAAAGAACTTGAAGACACCAGGTCAGCTCAGACTTGCGCCGCGCCTTTGTGGAACTGTCTGCTTTGCCCATGCATCAGCAGCAATTTGCTGTTTGCCTGTGTGGCTGTCTGCCTTGCGTATGCGTATGACCTTGCAGCTGACCATGCTGTGCTGTGCTGTGCTCTTCTGCAACTGCAAATGTATGGCTTGTGAGAGGCATACAGCACAGGGTGGCCATCCCAACAGCATTGACACGCCAGAAAGATGCAGCAGCACTATTAGCAGCCTCAGGATCAGTTCTTGATGGTCTATTGAAATGCGTAGGATAGATCATTGCTGGGTCAGGGTCTTTTGATAACTGGGCTGCCAGCTCAGCAGGCCATGCTGAGTTGCAGTATGAGTTTATAGACTTTAGACATCAACTTCTACAAGATAGTCTTATGGCAGACGATTGGATCTGCTGTATGAACAAGCGTTGTTGGTAGTAAAGTTGAGTTGAAAACCTACTTTGTCTAAACTGGCTGAATGAGATTTTGAGTGCAGGCTGGAGTTGGCAGAGAAACAGCTGAAGCTGATAGAGAGGGAAAAGGAGCTGCTGGATAAGGACCAGACAGTCAGCACTCTCAGAGAAGAGGTGGGCATCTCAGATCTGCACTCTGCCTATGATATGTCAGTATACAATGTCAGTATGCAATGTCAGTATACAATGTCAGTATACAATGTATTGGGTAGTGAGTAGCATGTCAGTATGCAATGTCAGTTTACAATGTCAGCAGAGTCAATGTAGGAGTGATTGACTCTGCTGCACTTCTCAACGTGGGCCCATTGTTAATCCGCAAAGGAGTGAAGATCAGCCTGTCATTTGCTGTCTAGTCCAGAGCAAAGCTGTCTGGCTAGAACATGTTACACTATCATATATGACGCATGCAAGCCTATGGCATGGAATCAGTGGACCACGTGCAGTGTGACTTGACAATGCTACCACATCTTGAAAAAGGGCATGGGCAACTGTAGACAGGTGTTTACTATACACCTGTCTACAGGCGTAAGGTGTTTTTGTGCAGTGGCCCAGGCTTGCATCTGGTAAAATCAAACTTCCAGATCAACATCATTATTGTGATGTGCATCTACATCCATGCCAGCAAAAAACTGAAGTGACTTCCAACACAGACCAACCAAGAGTCACTTCAAGCTTTTCCAGCAGCCTCCACCTGGCTGGAGCGTGACCTGATCTGTACTCACATGTACCATATACATGCCATAATCACCTGTTATGTATGCATCAACAGGGTTATGAGTCATCTAATGTTTGTAAGCCAGTTGATCTCTGTAGATGTTTTTCTAACAAGGAGTGTCTTGCAGTTGGACTTAGAGAGGAAGCTGCGAGCGCTGCTGACCAAAGAGAAGGACAAAGCTGAAAAAGAAGCAGCCTTGGCCATGGGCCTCTGCACCGGTGCATTTACATTACCATGAGAGAGACATTTTTGATCAGGGTGTCTCAACCCTGAAGTTCAGTTTGTGTCAGACACTTGGGCAGCCTAGTATCTATCACGCAAACATCTATATTACTTGGCTTCTCGTCTTTCCCTTTCTTTGTGTTCATGTCTGTTTATAGTTCATTCTCATCGGTATGTGACTCGGACTCTATGATGCATTGTGACTCAGTAGTGACTAGCTGCTCCGGGCACGCATAGACCTGTAAGTTTAACTTATCATGTATCTCCCACATATCAATTCAGGTGGTCCCAGCACACGCTTATTGATTCACAGCCTACTTATCAGCCAGTGCAGGTGCCCTTATTGGCTACTGTTTATGGCTGGGTTGGAATGTCATGGCCAAAATGTCGCATACAGGTGCAGATTTTGGCAGTATGCAGGGATTTTGGCAGTAAGCAGGAATTTGTGAGCATATGCAAAGAAGCAGCAGGACAGCACAAACACAGCAACGATGCAGGTGTCCTCTGTCAGATCCCAGCACGTGCACATCGTAACACGTTGAGATGCATTTAAGAGGCCCTAGGGCAGCCACATACAACAGCCAAGCCACGTAGGGGAGGATGCCAAGAAAATGCTCTGATCGTGATGATGTTGCAGGATTCGACATGATGTAATGCCTGGTGGGAATTGAAGATGCTGCACTGTCAAGACCTCACAAATGCCATCTATACACAGCAGCTACAACACCAACAACATGGTCAAAGACAGCTCTGAATCAAAACCTGTAAAGCCAGAAAATTGGTGTGCAGAACAGAGAACTTCAGAGTCAGACTAGCAGCACGCTGCGGACTTGACTTGGCTGCTCAAAGCCTGAGGAATGGAATACTGCGTCAAGTAGGGCTGCCCAGCAGCACCAGCCGTTGATGAAAGCTGGATTGTGTCAGAAGTTGCTTAAAAGACAAGCCCAACCTCTCTAGCTGCCTCAGCCAACGCCTGCAAAATCAGCCAAACGTCTTGTTTGTTAATTTCACAAAAGAGATTGCGAAAAACATTTCAATCCTTGTACAGCCTGTCAGACGCCTACCGCACCAAACCAATTCTCATGTTTTACTCAGGAACGGTATTTGGCATGGTCCACATTTGAGCACGTGATGCACATCCCCCATAAAGACAGCCTGTCTTACCTGTACACGTCCATGATAGATGTTGCCTCCTCTGTCGAAGCAGACCTTCCCTATGTTTTTCTGTAGACAAAGCTCAGCAATCTTTTTCCCGACCATGACAGCAGCCTCCTGCATTATTAGTCACGAGTCAACGAATGGGTGTATGCCCCATCTGCCTGTCCAAGAGTCAACTTATCAAACAGGCTGAGCTATATGACATCACAGTGCTTTTTACACAGGCTTGCTTGTGTATTGATATGGCTGTTTGTATTCAGGCCCAGCACACTCCCTTATTGCTCGGAAGCAAATCAAATTACTACAGTCTTGCTGGCTAGGATGTGGTTGCAATGCAGACCTTGTTTGCACCGCCTGTGCCATTCAGTTGACCTCGGATCTCTGGCATCAGGGTGGAAGCAGCAACAAGTGTATGCTGCTGCTCATCATCTACTACCTGCAAAAGGTCATTGCAGACGATGATTCACATTCTGTGACCAGCTACTGTGGTAATAGGCCTGCCTGGCCACAAAATTTCCAAAGAACCATACCTGTGCATAGATGTGATTGTTTGATCTGTAAACAGCTAATCTGGGTTGGTCACTACTGCCGTTGACCTGCAATGCGCGTTGAGTGTGATCAGTACTGGTAGCTTTTGAAATGCCTAAGCTTATGGCTAGGTCTGGCTGGATCACATACTTTATTCCTGATGGCTTTGTGCCGTTTTTGTGTCCTTTCTTTCCGGGTGGCTACTGCTGCTTCGATCCTCAATGTACAGCCAGCTGCAAGTAAGCACCGGTGTGAGTGCAACTGCAGCAGCGTGTGGCTTCCAAAATTTGCCTCATCGTCCTGCGTCCATTGTTTGGCCCATATGCCAGCATGAAAGCATACCCAGTCTGTGGGACCTGGGAGGTGTCTGAGTGAAAGCCGACAGGCTCTGACGAGAAACAAGTCCTCGACCGCAGAGTGAAGTGGTGGCAGGGGTCGGCATCTGTTATGTTAATTAACAACGCCCGGCCATGCGCAGCTGACTTTGGGCTGCCTACTTGATGCCGGAGTCTCAACAATTGCACAGGCTCAGGAAGGCTGCCGGACAGTAGGATAAGCCTTGCTGGGGACTGGCTCTGGGACGATGTTAGCCCGTAAAAGCCGCTTTTAATGTAACGGCCGCATAACGCTTGACACTCGACTTGCTTTCGTCGCTGCGGCTTCCGGTCTGTGCACAACTCAGTGACATTGCATCTGACTGCACGGTTGATTTGCCTGCCCCGTACATCGGCAAGAGAATTCGCTATGCACGAACACGACGATGTCAGCGATACAGAGTCGGAGGCATATCTGGGAGATGAAGCCGGCAACGGCGATCAACACGATCAGGAGGTGGCAGATCTGCAAGGTGCAGAAGCAGGTATGTTTTTATGCTACGGCACCTCCGACTTGCATGCACCCCGATCAATGCTTGCTTGGGTACTCCGTTTTGAGGCCCACCTGTGAGCAAGCCGAATTGTAAACCAGATGGTGGGTACGAGAGTGATTCTGAGGAGGGTGAAGCTAACGAGACGGGACAAACAGAGGTCACCGATGATGCGATCCACTGCTTCTCTCAGCACACAGGTTAATGCAGACAACTGTACCCTGCTTGGAAGCCTCTGCACTGTGTCGCTTCCTGTCATCAGACTCGTTGCTTGTGCAGACGCTGTATTTGCTGTTGCGTGGAATCCGGCGCAGCCTGATATGGCAGCTTCAGGGGGCGGGGATGACAAGGCCTACATTTGGAAGGTACTTAGCTTTGCACTTGGCATGCACAGCTCAAAGTCAGTTGCGACTTGAATGTGATGTGGAGTCCTGGCCTGCAGATAGGCCAAGACGGACATCATGCCTTAGAAGGCCATACAGATTCAGTAAGTCCTGCTGCTAGCGCTGCTTCCTTGTAATCTTCCAGGCAATTGCATCATCTTCATGGCTATGTCACAGGTGGCTGCTCTGGCGTTCAACAGTGCAGGCACACTGCTTGCATCTGGAAGCCTAGACAGTAAGCACATCTTTCTACTTGACAGGCCCACTTGTGGCACTGCTGATCCTGAGCCATGCATGCAATATATATCACACTGTGGCATTGCATTTCCAGACCTGCTCAGCATGCCATGTCCTGTTCAGCAGTAAGAAGTATCCTCCAAATTCAAAAGACTGCTTTGGCGTGGACACTCATGAGCAGCACCCAATACCATTTCATAGTAGCCACCTCACGTGAGGCATGCCGAGCATGTTGTGTCGGCCAGCAGTGCCAAGCATATCATACACAGGCAGCCTACACATGCATGCCTCATTGCTTCCAAGTAACATATGTAAAACTGCAACACTTTTGGAAAGTCATTCAGCAGATGTGTCCATCCTTACTGATGCATGTGTTGAGCATTTGCACATGTGATGCATTGAGTTGGCACTAGACAAGCTCTGGTCATGTCAGGCAGGGTGTCAATATGGGAAAGCACAAGTGGGCGGTGTACACACACTCTTGAGGGTCCTGGGGAGGCTATCGAATGGGTCAGCTGGCACCCCAGGGGGGATGTGGTGCTAGCAGGCTCTGAGGATTTCACAGCATGGATGTGGAACGCACAGTCTGGCGATATGATGCAGGTCAGTGCACTTCAGCTCATGCCTCTACTTCACAGCTGCAACCTTGTATGAGGCGACGGTCAAGCTGCTGTGATATGCTATCATCCTCACATGCCTCATCACACAAAGCAATGAAAGTGTTGCACATTTCATCTGGATGTCTGGGTGCGTCGTCATTGGTGGTTGTCAGTCTTACAGCGCTGCAACAGTATGTAGCTGGGGCCTTTCTTCATTGCATGTGTGCCTTGTAGTGGTACACCAGATGCAGTCCTAAGCTCACAATCAGCCTCTTCAGAGCTGCAGGTGTTCTATGGGCACACAGGCGCAGTGCGCTGTGGCCACTTCACGCCAGATGGGAAAGCAGTTGTCACTGGAGGTGGGGAGGGTGATGCTACCTTGAAAGTGTGGGATCCCAAGTCTGGCAGCTGTACTGGGACCATACAAGGCCATGGCTTTCATGAAGCAGGTGCTGCCTTCAGCTTGTGGCATGCTGCTTGTGTCACCCACAGGCCTGCCTGCACAACAGGGGTGTGCACGCTCTGTGTAAGCCATTCTGCAAGGAGATCAGCAAAATAAATCACATGATACTTACGGAGATGATCAGTTCTTTGCATACAAATATTGTCAGCCATGCGACCATGAACAACACTGGCACAGACATGTGCCATCTCATGCAGTTGTGGTTGTGGCACAAAAGTACAGCTCTCACCTAGTCCTTGACAATGCAGGTGTTGCTCTGCATGTAACGTACCACACTGGTACGCAATATTTGATTATTTTGAAACATGTAGTATTATTTCAGCAAGCCAGGTATTGCCACAATGATATATTTGAATGTAACTATGTAAGTTGTAGATGTACTGTGTGGCAGGGGTCATGAGTTCACATCAAAGTGACATGTCAGCAGGCTAGGTAACCAGCTACCTGTCCTTATGAGAGACCTGTGGCACAGACTTCCAGTTGGGGTCACCCTGTCAACAGGCTGGTCAACACACACACAGCGATTTTCCATGTTTGGTCACTGCATTTGCACAAATTGATTAATGCACAAGCCCCTTCGGTCCACTTTTTGGCAATTACATATTGGGCAATGTCCTGGATAAGAGCTTCTGCCGCTGTGATGCAGGCTTGACATCATTGGACATCAGTGCAGACTCCACTGTCGCCATCACTGGCTCTGAGGACATGACTGCCAAAATAAGTAATATCCATACTGGCAAAGTGCTGGGTACCTTTGTAGGTAGGACTTCCCAATTGGCCAACCCCATTGCTTTCAAGATCAGCACGACAGTCAAGTCAGCTGTGGCGTGTGCATAGCAATGTGCACCACTCTCAGAGATATGAGTAACAGCCACAACTTTGATCTGCCAGACTGTGAGTCTCAAGCCGCCATGCAGTGAAAACGGCATGATGTTCTGAAGATTGAAGAGCTGCATCATGTGATTGTGTTTGAAAGGAGTGCAGGTCACACAGACTCCGTCGAGGCAGTAGCGCTGTCATCTGTCCTCCCAGTAGCAGCGACAGCTAGCATTGATGGCAAGCTCCTCATCTGGGACAATGCAACTCTGTCTGTCAGAGGGACCTGTGAACATCCTGAAGTGAGGCTTTGTCTGAAGCTTGTTGCATGTTGCAGTGCTGCCTGCATGCTGTTTGAGCATTTTGTTGTTGAAGAAGGTGCATGCCATGTCCATGCAGATTTCATAAACTGCAATCGCCTACTTTGTGATGCCTTATCAGCACAATCTGTTCTTGTGCAGTTTGTGTTGTGCAGAAAGTCTTTGATGGGGACAATGCGTCAACCATCAACAGACTTTCTGCAGAACACAAACTGCACAAGCAACAGATTGTGCTGATAAGGCATCACAAAGTTGGAATCAACCACTCAGATACAAGTCATGAGGATCGTCGTCTCCCTAGATTTTCCTGGTGCTGTTGTTGGTCAGAGCTTGTGAGCAAGGATCACCGTCTGGAACAGCAATACACTCCGTTGTCTGCATGAGACCACCTGGACTGGTTGTGGATGCAGGCGGTTGTGGCGTTGCAATGTCACCCAAGCCAGCCTCTGATCTTCACAGGCTGCCTTGATGGTGCAGTCAGGTGCTGGGACCTGCGAACAGGTCCGTATGCACCAGGTCCTGCCGCCTGACAGCCAAGTACTATTTGTTGCATGTGACACCCCACCGCCAAGGTCCTTGTTTGCTAAGTCGCATCCTGCCACATGCTCCTAAAGACTCACCAGACTGCAGAGCTCAGCAAAGTAAGTGATCCATTGAGACTTCCAAACATTGTGGCTTGCACTGGCCTCGGTAGCTGTTTCATATTGCGTTTGTAGTGATATGGCGTCTCATGGCACTGAGGCGTTTGTTTGGCTGGCAGGTGTGTGCATACAGACCAGGACAGGCAACATTAAGGGCGTTCAAAGCATAGCATTGAGTCCTGATGCCAGCATGGTGGTTGCTGGTTCAGATGACACGACGGCACGAGTGTATGGCTTTCAGCACTCATGACATGATTAGTCATGTGCACCAGAGGATGAAATGCAAGGCCAACCAGTCTCATTGCTGTCTGGTGATGGTCCTATCAATAAGCTTTATAAGCACGCTTGGCATTCAGTCTTGAGCTGTCAACTACATTCATGAATATTCCTATATATTTGCCTAACTGATTATAGTATATACTGGTCTCTTGAGTCTGACCGGCCAGTCCATGGACAGCATGTCGTGAGTGACGGGCTCTATCAAATTTGATGCCTGATAACCACGACTTTGTATAGAAGCTTGTGACTGGTAGCTTGTAATGCGCAGACTAAACTTACCCTGTCTCATCAACTTGAGAGAGAGAGACAGGTCTTTAAATGCCGTAGGTCCACGCAACACGCAGTCCGTAATGATTCTTTGCTCGGCCTTGTAAAAGCTCAGGCGTCTTCATGCATCATGGAAACCACATGGAAATCTAGAAGGTTTGGTACTCAAGGACGTCACGCGTATGTTATGGATGACATAACCAGACAGAATAATCTAGGAATCTGAAAGCGCTCGCGAGGTATCGTGTCCGACAAATGTCTGGCTGCGTGTGTTCAATCCCTCAATCGCATGTGCTTTGCTTGACAGCGCAATTTACACCTTGCATTAAGCGTTTCAGGATCACCGCGATTGCGCAGATCAGTCACACTGGACAGGCTATTCACGGTAGCCTGCCGTCAAGGGTGCTGGTTTGATACAGCTTGCCAAGACGGAGCGTGGCAGATACCCGGCGAGGCCTAGGCCTGCTGTAACTTTTTCTCGCGTCCTGCACGCCGCAGGTGGACGTGGTGTCAGACCTTCACTAGGCGGCTGTCCTTCGGTGCGCTCGAGTTTCATGGTCCGGTCTTGCTCGGGAAAACCAGAGTCGTTCGAAACTGATGTTGCGATACGCACGTGCAGGACGGGCTACATCTGGCTGGGGGCGGGCTTTGAGACAGCAACTCACTCATTTAGCCTGTACCATAGCAGCTTGCAGTAGCGACAGCGTATTCTTGCTTTTAGCCACCTATTCTTTGAACTGCCAGTGTTATGACTCCTTTATATGTCACTAGAGTACCTTCAGTTTACAGCTTGCATCAGCTCGATGACGGAATTCATGGCAAAGGCCTTGTCCCAACTCCATACAGCCCAGTTTCAGACATTCCAGGGCAATTGCTGCCAAAGTTGAGCTATTCACCAGCTGCTGGTACCACGTCCAAGCGCGTGCGATCATTTGGCAACTTGCAAGCCCATCTTGTGCCAGATGTGGATGAGCCCAGGTGCGCAGCTGCTGTGCTTGCTTTCTGCTCTGTTGCAGGTGTGAGCTTGGTTGCTTGAGCTCTGCTGCCAAGATCAGCTCTCACTGATCTGAGTCACTGATCTGTGCTTTGCAGCACTTTATTTTCTGGCTCAGACACAGACAGCGTTGGAGATGCGCAAGTTCCATTTGTCCAAGACAGCCCATCAGCTGGTGGAAACAACCTCATGGACTCTATTCTGTTGGCTGAATGGGAGGATCGAGCTGAGCAAGGATTGTTCAGATATGATGTGACAGCTTGCCCAACACAGCTTGTGCCCGGCACATATGGTTTCATTGCCCAGTGCAATGAAGGTCGTGCCTCCAAAAAGCGTGCTACTGAGTTCAGGGTTGACCAGGTGGATGTCCTGTCATGCTCAATCATTGAGGCAACTGAATCAGTTTCACATGTCTGTGAGTCCTGAGCAATGTGTGCAGCTAGGCAGTATTGTGCTGAGCAATATTGCTTGCACAGCAATGCTGGTCACGGTCTTCATGTAGATGTTATGCACGAACACAAGCGTGTTATGCGTAGCAAGGGAGGTCAACTTTTGTTGACTATGACATGATGAGTGCACATGCTGCTGTGCATTTGCGTAAGCATTTGCATAAGCATTTGCACAGGTAGACCATGAAAGTGCTCAGCACATCAAAGTACAGCGGTTATCCTATTCTCGTGGGTTGTCGTCTTACTATTGCACTGCATGCGCAGGTTTGTCAGCCTTGGGACGCAAAGAAGTTCAACTTCCAGAAAGCGCTGCAGCAGGAGATTCTTTTCCAATACGAGGCTGGCCTACAAGATGATGGTAACCAGCCAAAGTTCATCCCAGCTTCGCCAGCCAATAACAGTCCCAACCTGGTGTTCATCAATGTCAGCCCCATCGAGTACGGCCATGTTCTGCTGGCGCCGCGTGTCATGGATGATCTGACACAGCTTGTGGATCAGACGTCCATGCGCCTGGCTCTGCAGTTCTGTGAGCACAGCAGCAACCCATACTTCAGACTGTGCTACAACTCGTTGGGGGCTTATGGCACCATCAACCACCTGCACTTCCAGGTGCGCAGCCTCTGCATCAGCTGCACCGCTTTCATCAATTGTTTGCCAAGTCACATGTAATGCACCTAGTTGTCAGAGCATTCCTGTCTTCTGCATCATGTGTTTACTAGGAGCTCCACACTTTCACGTGGCCATGCTCTAGTGCAGTCTGTGCTGCATGAAATGTGTAAGGCTGAAAAATAAGACCATACATATAGGTGCAATGCCTGCACACATTTTTGAGTTTGACGGCTGGTTTAGCTTTTGTATTCAAACCAGTGATCTTGATGTGCAGGGCTATTACCTGCAAGCTCCCTTTCCTGTTGAGCGCGCCCCTACTGCACCCCTCCCTGCTTACTCTGGCAGCCGTCGCTTCAAGGACGTGCGGGTGTATCAGCTGGCAGAGTACCCTGTTAGGGGCTTGGTTTTTGAGTGTGGCCAGAACTTGCCTGACATGGCAGACTTTGTGGCGGAGGTGTGTGTGAGGCTGCAGGAGGGCAACATTCCCCACAATCTATTTATTGTGGACTGTGGCATGAGGGTTTTTCTGTACCCCAACGCCTTTGCTGCTGCTAAGGCTGAGGTGAGCAGATCCTTTGTTGATCATGCCTTGATACCTGATGTTATTTTTGCATGCAATCGTCATCAGCTTATGGCCTTTACCCAGATTTGTTTGGGTGCACTACAGTTTATGCAAAGACAATGCACAGCACTTGGAGATGTGCTCGTTTGCCATATTATCTACTGAGTGGACCTTGGGTTAGCTGTAAATGTCCAGCTGTCAAGTAATCTGTTGTAGCAGTGGTGCTCTTTATGCAGGGACGGGTGCCCAGTGAGCTGTTGGATAGCCAGGTGGACCCTGCTTCCTTTGAAATAAGCGGTCACATCATTATGAAGCGTCAGCAGGACTATGATGGGCTCACTCAAGAAGCGATTTGGGATTTGCTGTCATATGCATCACTGTCAGAGGAAGCCTTCATCAAGTTCAGTCATTTTGCTCTGGACTACTGACTGTCGACAATCGATATTTTTGTTTCAGTTACTGAGTTTCAGTCCAGGGCGTTCACCGGTCAAGCCTAAGTGCAACAGTTGATTGCTATATTTCTTGAGTCATGCCATACCTGTGACTATTCAGCATTTACACTGTGTTTCGTTGTGTGTGTCAAAAAGTGTAGTTTGATACACATTGTATCAAGGTTTTGCTCCGCTTATTGACACCGTTTTTGCAAGTTAAATGCTGTAAGTCTAGTTGGACCGTGAGCAAAAGCGCAATGCACTTTTGCTGGCCATTGATTGTCTGCAACCGCAAAGTTGCGTCATTCACGTACGTGGGTCCACGGTTTCAAGTGATCACTTGGATGGTATCACTTGAAACAACAGAACCTTGAGCCATGCAATGCAGTTGATGCCGAGGCCATGTGGCATATACCTACTGCCTGACAGGTGTACACTCTTTGGCAACACGCTGCCAACGTGGGCTGGGATTAAACGCAAACACAGCAAAAGTACATTTCAGAATTGCATGAAAGCTTGTCACAGCTAGTAGGGAACTTAGTGTCCATTCTGAATTTGATAACCGTGAGGCTGATGCACAAATTGGCCATTGTGTGTGGCTTCAGCCCAGAGTGCCATGAACGTACACAATTACAGCAAGAAGGTGGAACGCCCTTTAATTGATAATGCGTTTAGACAGAGTAATGTCTAGATTTCACTGGACCCAAACAAATGACGACTACAACCAGAACAGACACTTATTGCCATGCAGTAGATTGAGGCAAAGCGCCTTGCCCAAATGGGTTGCCTGAGCTGGGCTGATGAGTCATCTCCAGCTCAGCTGGCATATCAAAGGGTGTGACCTGGGGCTGATCCATGATGTTCACACCATTTGGCGGCTGCTGCTGCTGCTGCGCAAAGTATGCCTGACTTGCCTGGCCTGCCTGCCTTTGCCGGTCATCATCAATTGCTTGGATAATGGGAACATCCCTGGTGGGCCTGCCAGACTTGGGAAGTGACCCAGGGGCAGTAGGAGGCTTTGGGGTGCTGTAGCCACTCCCGTTTGGGGAGCCGTATGGGCCGGTTCCATTTGAGATTGGCAGTTCATGCATGTGCTCCTGAGCATCTGAGTGGGAGTGACCATTCATCAGGCTGCGTGCAGCCTCTGGGTTTTCTGGGTCCACCTTGACAGCAGGCTTACCCACTCCAGACACACCTGGCATGTACAGAAACCCAATCAGAGACATGTTTTGGCAGACCAGCAGAGGTGAAAAAAACTGAGGGACATAAAGCTGAACACACAAACTGCCAGGTACTGTATACTTGCCATATTGCCAGTTCATGAAGGCATGCAGAAAGAGGATGCTAAAATGCCAAAACACTCTGAATATCTCAGGACTGCAGCAGCAAGGACATCAAGCAAGGGCAAACCAAGACAGCCCCAAGCACACCAGGGTTTAGCTCACTGCCGAAAGCCAAGTCATTGCCCTTGGCAGATATGGACTTTGCACATCAATGCAAAGAGTGTCAAGATTGGACTGCATGAGTTCAGACAGGGTCTGACATCTTGCATCACCTAGAAGTTACCTAGCATGTTGAGGCGCTGCTTGGTCTGCCACCCCATCTCACCCCCATCTGGCCCCCCCTGCTGTGCCTCGATCTCCTCCAGAATCATGTTGTCCTGAGGGTGGAACAGCCACACCACGGCACGCTCCAGGTACCTATGCCCAAAGCAGGTGCAAGCCACCGTGATTTGCACAAACCAGAACGTGGGCGACCGGAACACGTTCTCACCCACACCCCATTGGCCGGGATCGTAGTAGCTGATGCCCTTCTCAATGGCGGGGAAGACCACCTCAAAGGGGTAGACCAGCCAATAGGACAGGAAGACGAAGATGAGGAAGGGCCAGGTCCAGTAGCGGGCGATGACACAGATCTCCAGGGTGACTGCGCTCAGCAGGCAGATGAAGACCACTTTGCCGACTGAGTACACGTCGGTGATGGAGTTCTGGCCTGCTTCCACGATGCTGTAGTAGGGGATGAAGAAAGCAATGGCGGCATCTAGCAGAGCCATGCCCACTCCAGACTTCCAGAAGACACGAGTGGTCAGACTCTTCTGGTTGTTGTATACCTGCAGCAGCAGCAGGCTTTCCTGGCACCATGCTTGTTTACAATTCAGATAGACTGAAGGGCAGATAGACTGAAGGGAGACCTTGGCAGAAGGCAATGCTGGGCATGATGTGACGCAGTGTGCGTGCAGAGACATGAAAAGGTGGCTGCACCATGGGCAGATTCCTGAAAGCCTGTAGGCATGTCAGGCTTGGCCTCTTGCATTTGTGAATCAAGACCAGCCTCTTCAGACAGTGATCAACCAACACCTCAGTCCAGCTTGACAGAAGATGCATGGACTCACAGACAAACCCAGCGTCAGTCATGATGAAAGGCTGATGCAAGACGTATGGTCACTGCCAATTGTAACAAGCCAGATCAGAGCATTGCATAAGGGCTGGGAGCCTGCTGACAAATCAGAATGGAAACCTGCTGACTAATCAGGCTAGGACACCACAATCAGCACAATGGTATGAGTGCTTGCACACAATCAGCACAATGGTATGAGTGCTTGCACAAAATGCCAGCAAGGACTTTTCACAATACGAAAAAGGCAGCAAAGAAGCTGAGCGCACCTGTGGGTACTGGATGAGGGTGGAGAAGTTGATGACTGGGCGGTCCAGCACAGCAAACAGCAGGATGGGGATACTGGTGAAGACAACGTTGAAGGCGGCAGCGCTGATGTCGTCCACCAGGGCCTGCCCGCTGAAGCCGTTGTAGAACTGGTAGAAGAAGAGGACAAAGGCGAAGGAGATGTTTTTGTAGAAGGAGTACTTGATGAGGCGGGAGAGGCGGTAGCTGGAGAGGCTGCCGTGCACCAACAGCAGGCGCACCAGGAACCGGAACTGCCCGATGGCGTAGTCTGAGTTGTTCACAGCCTGCAGCCGGGAACAAGGGCATCTTAGAAACTTTTCAAAAGATCTATCAAATTGGGCTTTTCACTGACCGATCTAGACTGAATATTGATCTAGAACGCAAAGAGAAGAAAAGACTACGCCTTTTGGCATCACTGTGATGAGAAGCCAAGTGTCATACCAGGCTGCCCAGGTGCAAGGGCGTCGTACATAGTGAATTGCAGTCGGGGGTATGTGGAGCCAGTTGTGCCTCATCAGACAGGCTGGCTTGAGTTGGACATGTTGACCAGAAGCTATGCAGCAATGAAATGACCAAGGGGCGCAGCTGTGCAATTGCTGAATATACTAGCAGTAGTGAGAATGGTGACAGTCTGTGACAGCTTCATAAACCAGCTGCAACAGTAAGTGGATCAGCTGTCATGCTCTCATGCAAGATTGCTGAGTGCACAGGATGCATGACATCACGAGCTTGTACAAACAGCTCAGCTGTTCTGACTCGAGTTCATCCTGAGCCAGGTACACAAGCGTGTCACTGCAGCAAACATGCCATGAAACTTGATGCAGCAAACCACCTTAAAAATGCATTTCACATTTTTCACAACAAAAAAGGGTTTGATGAGGGTGTGAGGGTGACCTGGCGGCCCTCCTTGCCCATGATGCCAATGCCCACATCTGCAGCCTGGATCATGGCCACATCGTTGGCACCGTCCCCAATGCCCAGCATCTTGCCGCTCAGGCGCCGCTGCTGGCGCTTGAGCCACCTCTGGATGCCCTTAGACCCACCCTCAGCCTTCTTCATCTACACCACACACGCACAGATGCTACCACCATCCATTGGTTCATTTACTCAAGAATTCATTCATGAAGTGTATGTTTTTCTTACAGTCGGGTGTGTACGGTGTCCCAGCGCCATGGGACCAGAGTGTGCCTGTAACTCTTGCTGCATCCTATCCTGTGTAATATTCAAGATAGGTCCCAAACGTCCTTGAGCACTTGTGCTTCTAAAAAGAGCCATCTTGGATTATCTTGATGTGCAATTCTGTGTGCGCAAGGGTGCTGGCCAGAGGCAATGCCGGCTTCCAGCTGTCACCAGTCATGTCCAGGACATGCGCTTTTGCAAACCGCATTGCTGCTGCTAAAGACCTGACAATATGCACTTTGCTTGTTGAATATCAAACCCAGCACTGCCAACAGCTCATGGCTAGATCATATTCTTGAATTCGCCATGCTGACCAGTTATGCTCCTGCTTTGCCGCTCAGTATACCAACAACAGTGTGGTGTATTCTAGGGTGCGAGGCCCTGGTGTGGCAATAAGCATAAACAGCATGAGACAGGAAGGACAGGTAAGGGTGTACCTCAAACTCAGCCATCATTCTGACAATGGCAGCCTTCTGTGATGGGGATGCTCTGCAGATCACAACAGAGCCACACTGGGACCCCAACTGGGCCAGCAGGGGCTCCTGGGGGGTCCCCAGCACATGCTCCAGGGTCTTGCCATCAATCACCAGCTCGCCCACTTTGCCAACAGTCATTTGAAGGTTTTGCTGATGTCTCGGATTGGCTTCTTCTTCCTCAAAGGGGTTCAGGTTGCCGGACATCCTGGACAGGCGGCCGAACAAGCCGGTCTTGCGCTTGGGGGCAGGATGCGGGGCCCCTGCTCCCTTGGGTACCCCCCTGGTCTGGCCCACCTGCACAGTAATGCTGTCAGATGTGTCCAAGATGCGCTGACAAGTACATTGATCAGCCGTAAAAGTTTGTTGTGCTGCTTAGGGGTTAAAAGACAATGCAAAAAATGCAGCGTGCTATGTCTGCTGGAGTGCCTGACAAGCAAAAGGCAAATGGTCACAGATGTACTGAGGCCTGCTTTGACCGAGCAGAGGCTCAGCTTGGCTGCGCACATCGTTGTGCACAAGCTGCACACAACACCAAATGTCAACTCGTTTCACAGCTGCCAGATGCAGGGCTCAATGTAACCGAGCGCAGAGGCTGAACACAACACCAGCTGATGCTTGATTTCACGACTGCGCTGTAGATACACAGCATGTGATCTTGAGCAAGCTGGATGAGCGGCATGCACAAACAGTGCAGAAGCATACCTGGGCAGTCAGGTCTGAAATGCGCTGAGCAGCCTCCTCAGGTGAGTCAGCATTGCAGATGAGCAAGGAGTCCGGGTGGCGGATGAGTTTGCAGCTGATGGCGATGTTGATGGCTGTCTCCTGCTTGTCACCAGTGATCACCCACACCTGATCACCAACACGCCAGGGCAAGACAGTTAGGAGCAATTTTGACATCCAAGATGGGGCTCCCAGCTTTGTTGGGTGGGAAACTTTGTCTTCAGTTCGTGAACAGCTCATGACAGGAAAGTGAACAGCGCAATTGTCACAATCAAGTGCTCTGATATTGGGCTACAGAGCCTGCCAAGGTATGTACAGATGCAGCTACCAGCTACCAAAAGCACTCTTGCAGCCTCTGATTACCCAAGCCCTTCTCGTGATTGCTGCCAAGGCCCAACCCTAGCTCTCACAAGCCCAACACTTCGACAAAGCAACTGAGATCTACATCATGACACCACAGCTGAGATTCTCGCTCCACGCCTGGTCAGCCTACAACAGGTGCTCACCTTCATGCCAGCATCCAGCAGTGACTGGATGGCAGCAGGCACGCCCTCCTGCAGCTTGTCCTCAATGGCAGTCACCCCCACAAACTCCAGGTCAGCCTCAATCTCCACTGCCAGGGCTGCCAGGGCCTCATCCCTGTTGTCCAGCTGGGCAGCCGCATCCTGGTAGCGCGAGTCCCAGTCAGCCCACACCTCCTCGCTCAGAACCTTGGTGCCCAACACCAGAGTACGCAGGCCCTGCAGAGAGAGTGAGCCATCAGGGGTGGCTGATGATCTGTGCTGAAAAGTCCCAGCAGAGTTGCAGACTGGTTTGCCGTGCAATGGCGGTTGAGCAAGTCATGCAAAGTAGGGCTGCCTTTGGTAGATGCATGTGGTGCAACAAAGTAAGAATCAGGAATGCCAAATTAAATGCAGATGAGGTGTGCAAGAGAATTCTGAACTGGATTGCAACAAATCATAGCTATGACACTCCTGCAAGCCATGAGAGATAGCCAGGCATGGGATGGATACCTGAGTGGCAAACAGGTGCAGGTTCCTGGCAGTCTGGTCCAGGAGCTCTTGGTTGGTGTTCTTGTTGAGGGTAGCCAGCATCTTGCTGTCTGCCCCCTTGGCGTATAAGCGGATGGTGCCATCAGGGCTGCGGGCAATCACGCTCATGCGGCCCCTCTCACTGCTGAACTCCATCATGTTCAAAACGTCAAAGGTGGCTTCGTGGCCCAGCATGCGCAGCGTGACGCCTTGCATGGTGCGGCTCAGGAACTCAAAGCCCAGCTGGCGGCCGCCCTCCACCAGAGCTACCTCATCCGGAGAGGGTCCCTGCATGGCAAGCCTGGATTGCGTCTTGCTGTGATGCGGAGCGAGCAAGGCATGTCAGAGCCTGTTTGTTGGGTGCATTGATGACTTGAACCACAAAAGTGTCAGTGAACAATTTGACATGCACAAGAAGTGGTTACAACAGCAGGCTGCATGCATTGGTCCTGTCATGCCTCAAAGAATGCATCGTGCTGACAATGGCATTGTGGAGTTTAGTCTACTTGACACCAGGATGTGTGCAATGCATGTGCTGAACATGAACGCAATGCAATCGCAACACACACACACACACACACACACACACACACACACACACACTGACATGCACACACCCACCTGGAATGAAGGTCTGGTTGCACCTTCCTTGTGCTCTACAATCAAAGAGTGGCAGACACAGATGTTGAGCCAGAAGTCTGCTGTGTGGAATCCCAACACGGTGTCATCTACATCTGCACCACACAGCCGGCATCACTGTACACACTCCCATGTTAAGCATATCACCCTTCACCATATTAGGGCACATTGATGAGACTGAACAAGAGAGGACAATAACTGCTTTGAACATAATATGGTAACAATAGTATTGTCAAGCCTACTAAGTCTTGATGTGTAAGGTTGAGTCCAGAAGCACAGATAGTTGAGAGCAGGGATGGGGGCGGGAAGGGGCGGGGGCGGTACCTTCGTCCTCTGCAGAGTCATTAGCATCATGGTCTGTATCATGTGCATGTGCATGTCCGTGAGCATGTGCACCGCGACTCCACACAGTGCTGGGCTGGGGAGTTGGGGCTGGAGATGGCCCCATGTCACCCAAATCCATTTCCTCCAGCATCTGACCATGTGCAGGAAACAACAGTCAGCAACAGCGACAGGCAGTCTCACATGCTGCTGCTGTCGCAGACTCAGAGGGAGACCTGGTTGTATATGTGAGCATGTGTGAGGGTCAGCACAGCACCAATGCAGCCAGCATGCATGCTGTGCCACCCAGAGATAGCATGCAATTGAACCTGAAACTGTGACTGCCAAATTTGGCAAACCAGACCTAGTGCAACAACCATGTACTCCATCTAAATATTACAGCCACCTGGTCAGTATGACTGCGTATGACCCCTGACTGTCTGGTTGACTGACCTGCTCAGTGGGATGGCTGGTGTGGATGGCCAGAAGGGGAGCAGGGCTGCCCCCCGAGTTGACTATTTCGCCCCAGTTCAGACCCTCCTTGAGGCCATCAGTGGCAGCAGCCATGCGCTTGTCAAACTTCCTCAAAGTCTCTGGGCCTGTCCACTCCACATGCTCCTCCAGCCTGCAACACATACACACTGAGACACAGACACACTACGAGCACCACACACTGCTAGACACCAAGCACAACTGATGAGAAGAGTGATTCTGTAAGTCACTAGGCACTGGAAACTGACAAGAGCTGCCAGACATATCACCGCAAGGGTTGATGTTGAGGCATGCATGTGCTGAGTAAAACCAGGATGCATGGGTTCAGGCCATGTCAGGAATGCACGAGGGGTAATGCCTGCTTGACCCGCAATGGTCAAATCTAGAACGTTCCACAGTACTTTGCTGAAATCTTTGAAAGCTGACTCTATGTGCATTTGCTGTGATTGCTGTAATGGACGCTCCTTGCCACGTAACAGAACACTTTGGAGTGTAACACATGACATGCTGGCGCAGAGCACCTAATGTACCATGACATGTCTTTGGCTTTGGCTCACTCATAAAAAGCTTCAAGACAAGAAGACACACTTGCTTGGGTTCAGCATGCACTCTATCAGCCGAGCACAACAGGACATGCTCAATTGAATGCGCTATGCTCTACATTGAGTCAAGAACGACCGGGCAAGCTCTCACTTGAACTCAGCAGATCCCAGGGGGATGGTCTTGACAGCAATCTCCCTGAGCTGCATTTCGTTGCTGGTGAGGGTGCCGGTCTTGTCACTGAAGACATACTCCACCTTGCCCAGGTCCTCATTCAGGTTGCTGTTGCGTGCCTTGGCATACTCCCCGCTTGTGGGATCCTGCACATAGCCAAAGGCTGACTGAGTGGTGCATGCCCTGACTGCTGCTCTAACTCATCAGCATGGGGTGTGACATGCTCTGTGTGTAGACCAGGACCACAGGCCTGGACGGGGTGTCGGCTCAATGGCATGCAGCTCAAAGTTTGTGCTGCAAGTACTGTCAAGACAACCGAACCAAAATGCGCATACGTGTTTTTGCTGCTATGGTGCAAGTAAACATGATGATGTGAGCTGGCGTTGTGTTGGCTCCGTCAAACAGTACTGAGCCTGGTTTTGCACAGTCGTACAGCGATGCATTGGCAAACGAAAAGAGCTCAGCATGGGCAGCAGCACCACAGGTGAAAGTCATGCAGGTTGCATGAATGCGCAGCATGGCAAGTCTTTGTAGCATGCAAGTGGCAGTAAATGAGAAGTGCTTACCTTCATCTCCCTGTCATGGTTGATGTACAGGAAGCCCTGCCAGAACTTGACAATCTCCAGGGACACAAACAGGGAGATGGGGACCAGGTAGGAGTACAGAATCCAGAAGGTGATCATGAGGATGATCCAGTAGACTCCACCACTCTTGTAGTTACCCTGTACATGCAGATGTCCATATTGCAAACTCCATCACAGCAGGCTCAACATGTCACATCTGAACTATCAATGTGACAATCTCACAGACTACAGGCTTGACAACAATGTAAGTCATGCTATGCTTGACATACATTGCTTCAGTCAGTTTACGATGCAATATGGGAAAGGCAATCCAGTGTGGAGAGACAGGTCTATTGCTGCAAAGCACAAGGTCAGAGAACTGGTTGGATTGTCTAATCAGGCATAGATGATGCTACCCAAACAACTGTTACACCAAAAGCAGCCATCCAGGCAGATGCTGCCAATCACAAGGACATGAGGCCAAAAAACGCTGACCTGCACATACTCAGTCATGCCCAAGTAGTAGCGCTCCTTGCCAGACTTCTCACGCCAGATGAGAGATGCAATGGAGCAGAAGAGGCACATGAGCAGCTGCATGCCAATGATCAGCCCAATCTGGAGGTTGAGGAAACGGTCATATGATCCTGCAACCACAGTGGAACCAGTGAGTATACCTATCGCAGGTCTAGCCAATTCCTAAAGCCTCAGCTGCTCTTGGGTTTAGCTGATTGCCAATAGACAGGACAGCTGCTTCTCATTCTAGGTGGTTCAAGTTCTTGGTTACAGTAACAGATGTGTTACCCAACAATCCTTGAAGACAGTTGCACATATGCAAAGACATGCAAAGAGCACCCCAGGCGCAATGTACAACTTCCCAACAAAGCATGCATGTTCAGCCTCTCTGAATTGTATTTAATAAGCATAGGTGTATTGCCAATGCTGACTTGCCTATCTTGTTGGGGGTCTTGGCAGAGTTCTTCTGAATGCGGGTCTCATTGCCAGTGTACACAGCAAGACCCAGGATGTGGCCGGTGTTCTTCAGAGTGCAGCCTCGCAACAGCATCTCATTCATGGTCACTGGCACTGCCCTGGCTTGCGCCTGGCCTGCAATGCAGAGACAGCCTTTTTCAACTTTGTCAACTTTATCAGGACACAGGTGGAGCATATGACAAAGAAGGTCTGGTAGCCTTTTGTTTTTGAATTGCACTGCTTCCGTGTGAAGGGCATGTTGGCTGCACAGCAGCATGACCAGGCAAACATGCCGCCATGAGGAGTCTGCTTGTGTACACATAGGCTGCCAGTGATATGATGTAACATCAGTGGCCGTTTATGTCCTGGTGCAGGTGTTGTGTCATGACGGAGGCCAGGTTGTTTGACTGCAGTCTGGGCTTTACATTTCTTACACACAGGAACAAACGTTGTCATGTTTCAGTGTGTTGAGCTTACTTGAGTCCTCAGCCAGGAATTGGAACCTGCCCTTGAAGTGATGCAGGTTGGCATTCGGGATCTCACACTGCAATGAGCCTGTTGTCTTCATGACCTGCAAACAAACAGCTATATGGAGTACGATTTACTTCACTGGCGTTCCGAAACTCAGTGTGCACACAGCATGGCTGTGCAAGTAGACTTTATGCTTTTAACTGCTATTGCAAGATTCTTATGCAAGATGACAAGTGCCAGGCACCAACCCTTGTGCCGTCTCCCATGCAAGCAAGCAGCTGTTGTTGTAGCAAGCAATCACTACAGTGATGCAAGCCTGATCGTGAACAAGGTTCCAGTTGCTGCAGCATGGCTGTCACGGCAACAGTGCATCAGAAACAATCTATACTGTACAAGCGTTTTGAGTGAGCATCCAAGTGCAGGGACCAGCAGAGCAGGACTTTCTGCCTCCCAAGCTGCAACACCATCTCTGTGCTTGATGCTGTGAACTAGTGCAGTCAGGTACATGACTTGAGCTTCAAAATTGTTGTGTCTTGTAACAACAAACAACTGCAGAGCTGTGACCATGGCCTCAATGCAGAAGAAGACACACCTCATTGATGTTCTCAGGCGCATTCTCTTTAAGATCCACGGGCCGCCTGATTTTGAGGTTGGACTCTCCGTCCAGGTTGGTGGTCTTGATAAAGCACACCTGCACACACATCCCAGTCATGTCACGCTGCATAACAAGACGGTGCAGAGGCAGAACATGCTCACAGAGCAAACATGGATTTTGCTGATCCATGGAAGATCGTCGGGCATCGTCAACTCAGCTTCACGTGCCTGACAGCAAAATATATTGCACCTCAACAAATGATACTCAAGAAAAGCTCAATCATTGAGCATGCTAAAGATGCCAAAAGTGAACACCTAGGGTGACAGATGTTGCACACGTACAAAAGCATTGTGTGCAGAAGCCGTGTGAATTGTAAGGAGGGCTCACCCTGTCTGGTAGCGCTGTGTAGAGGCACAGCAGGTCTGCAGGGAATAGTTCATCATCCTTCACCTGCAGCACCTGTCCCACCTGTACGTTCTCCCACTTCATATCCTCGACGCTGCCTGCACCCCAGCATCAACAGTTTCTGCTTTTTTGTTGCATACCTAGACTGCAGAGTGAGAGTAAACAGCACTGAAGGTGTCTGGAAACATTCAGGCAAATGCAGGCAGATGACGCAGGAGGAGAGGAGCATACCAGGGTCATCTGATGTAAAGCTGTGACACGCAGAACCAAACCGAACTTTCATGACTAACTGCTCATGACTCAAAAGCATCACATAACTCGTGATGGACCAACACTCCATATGGCCAGTGTGTTACATCTGTGCAGTCTGCAAAAGACATTGCAGCCGCATATTTGCTCAGCCAGGGTGTGCTAGGTTCTCACCATCAGCATGAACAACATGCGCTGTGCTCTTGTTGGTCCTGTGATCCTCTTGATGCCGCTTCTTGTCCTCAAAGATGGCCTTGACAGCTGCCACAATCAGCACAAAAGCCAGTGCTGCTGTAGAGCCAAAGCCACCAAATGGAGACACAACATTCCACCAGGCAAGGCATGCCTGCATTGGAATGTAGTCAAAGTGTGAAAGACAGGCTGTCCAGGACGTGTGTCCAGGACCATGATGAGAGACATTTGCCTGTGCAAAATGCTAAGCAGGGAAAGGGTAGCAGCAAAACAGATTGACAATGCCATTATGATGGGTGCATGAAAGCAGAATAGAACGCAGCAGCAGGATAAGCATGCAGGGTCATGCGTCTGCACACATATGGTAGAGTGAGATACAGTGCGCAAGAGCATTTCTGCCATCATCAGCAGGATGTCATGCAGCAGGCATACAAAAGAGCATTACCTGAGCTAAAAAATACAGGTATGCTGCTCTGGAAAACATCTCAAACAAAAAGATGGGAAAGAAGGTCAGCAAGTTGTATTTTGCAGTCTTGATGTTGTTTGTTGCAAAGCCGAGCGTCTTGTCTGCTGGCTGTCCACCAGCTAGGTCAACAGTTCTTGAATCACTCGCTGCTGGTGCCTTCTGCTCACCATCTTCTGTCTGCATATACATCAAAATATGTGAACTGCAGCTGAGTGCGTACCGCATCAGGATTACAGAATCTGCAACTGATGGCATGCAAGTTGAAGTTGCTGGAATGCAGCCCGAGTCTACATGCTGTCAAAACAGTTTTGGTACAAGCAGCAGTCATGGTTGTAGCTGAGGACTGACCAAGGTTTCCAGATCTTTGGTACGGCGCCTGTAAGCATTGTCAGCTGCCATTTTGACAGGATCCACGCTTTCTCTTCTGGCTCTGTGCTTGCGGGTCCAGCTGTCACCTCTGACCATAGACTCCACACGGTCTGCAGCTCCTTTGACCCCTGTCAGAGTCTGCCTCACTAATCGCTTTGGTGCTAGTCTCTGGGCCAACGTCTTCCTCTTTTTCTTCTTGACATTTTTGAGATCATTTGCAGCACCAGGCCCGAGATTCTGTGCAGGGCCTGTGCGTCCTGTCATGGCCGAAGGTACACTTGCGCTGGCGGTGTTATTGTAACCATCCACATCTTGGAACTCTGGCCCATCGAAATTTGGCTTGTCCATGGCGCCTCAGCAGGCGATGCACACCAGGGCTGCGCGAGTCTCAGGTTTAAAAGATCAGTCACGCATGATTCGCAGCCTTGCAGGTCGAGTGGCGTTTGACCAACCCGACTGTGCTGCACAGGCAGCCAGATCACACTAAGCCCCTGCAACGCAGTAGTGTCGCTCTAACGACCAGGTAATCCGTGACTAGTGAGGCAGGGCTTTCTGCAGCTTGCATCCGCAGGTAGGCATGACGTAACTCAAACCCAACACATTACAGATGCTCCAGGTGTGCCCACTGCTCCCCGGGCTCGCCCCCAAAGACCGGGGACTGTCCAGCGTTTTGTGCACTTGCCTATTTGTCGAGCCATACAAGCGTATGACAAGCCATGCACATCAATTTCATGGTATATTGCGTTGCATCAGACGGAGTGCTGTTTCTGTAGCTGTCTCGAATGATTTCTCGGGTCTTGATAGGGAACATGCTTCGGCATTTTGTGATGCGTGTTTTGGTTAAGGCTTAATTGGACTCCAGTGGACTTAACTTGTTGGCATTGGCCGTCCAGAATGAAAGAAACAAATACCAACAAAGCTAAAAGCATGATATTGTACAGTGTGCGCTTTGCAAGGTACAGGTGTCAAGCTGAATTGGCATCAGGCCTGTTGTCAAGCTGACTTCAACAATCCAAGAAACCAAAAACATGAGCCAACAGCAAGTCAGGCACCTGAGGGGTGAACCCGTTGGCTGCTCATCACCCACAACACGCATACAGCTTTTTTCTAAAAACAGCTTGCTAGTGAGGAAACTTGGGCTCAAGCTAGCCAGCAGTACGAAGCAATTTGGTCAACATCTTGGCCAAAAAGGTGATACCGCAAGCTACACACACGACTGCTGAACACAGCTGAGGACAAGACAGAGTCCAATGGTGCACATTACTCTATCTGCCTCAGGCCATTTGATTGCAACAGCCTTTCTACCACTGCCAAGCTGACACCTGGCCGGACAATCTTGAAGGCACCCACAACAGACAGGTCAACAATCGTGGAGCCTGCCCTGTCAGCTTGGATGCGCATGCCATTGAAGACAGCTGCACAAAGGGGCCAAAGATGTGCAAAGTCGTTCACACATAGGGGGCTTGCAGCACCGCTGATGTTGGCGCTAGTCAGTGCAATGGCACCCCCATGGTCTCGACATACTCCACGGATGAAATCTGAATCTGGAATGCGCACACCTGAACAGCATGCAAGGCTGTTGACTTTGGCTCAAGTACTGACTGCAGCTGTAAGGTATATCAAGACAGTTGGAAGGAGTAACAAGACAGCTGTGACTACAGAGCTTCATTCATCCTGTCTTCTGTGCTTGACAGATAAAAGATAGCTTGATGCGCCTCTATATGACATGTACGTACTGATGACCAGTAAGTGCATGCACATCGAAGGCATTGCTTGCAAGGAGACACAGCAAAGGCATGACGATTGCAGCAGACATTAGCATGTAGCAACAGGCAACCATGAGTTCTCACCAATAGTTTCCAGTCCAGGGTTGAGCTCTGAGCACAGAGGAGCTTCCTGCCTCCTTTGCAGAATGAGAGTGACTGGCCCCGGCAGCAGCTGCTGCAGCAGCTGCTCAGGCAAGTGCTCTGCATGACAGTACTTGTGCAAGTCGCTGACATCAGCAATGCAGATGGCCAGCGGCGCGTAGGCTTGCCTATTCTTGATGCTGTAGATGCTCTGAATGCCTGTTGAGCTGTTGGCATCAGCTGCCAGGCCATACAGAGTATCTGTAGGCACAGCTATGACTCTGCCTTCACTCACAGCTGAGACTGCTCTGTGTGAGTTGTGAGGCAGAGCTGCAATGGGGTAGGTTGTCTGTGTGGGTGTGAGGGCCTCAGAAGCTGATGGCGATGGTGCTGAGGTGTCAGCATTTGATGCTGACTGTGAAGATGATGGTGTGGCTTTAGATGGTGAGTGTTGTGTGTTTGTGAGAGCAGGGGCTGGTGGCGCTACATGTGAGCTGGTGGCTACAGAATCTTGATGGGACTGAGACTTGTGTTGCTGCTCAGTCTCACAGGCACGCCATGTGAGGTCATACACCACCTGCATGCATCTAGCTGCACTCAGCTGAGCCTACTGATGCTGTCTCAGTGCTGGTCTTCGAAGGTAAACATAACAGTGGAAGAATGACAGCGTTCATGTCCAAGTAGCGTACGTGTTTGTGCACTGATGTTTTGCCACAGCAAAGCGTATGTTGTCAATGCAGTACGTATGTGTATGGCCGCTGCCTGAGAAGATCTTTGTGTCAAGCGTTTGTGCATCAGTTTGTGCCACAATCAGACAACAGTGAAGTCAGCATACAAAGCGCAAGCAACACGTGCTACAATACACTATGCATAGCTCAGAGCAGCGACTACATTAAGTGTTCTTCTGCATTGAAATCGTTGTCATGCACCATGCAGAATGAGGATATGTACCGAAAGGTGATCAGAGGGGAAGCGCTCAGAGGGAATGAAGGCCTTGACTTCCTCCAGAGAAGGCAATGGGATGGCCCTCTCCACCTTCATCCGCTGGGGCTCATACCAGATGTAGTCCAGCAGGCCAGAGTAGCCTTGCACGTAGTTCGTGAAAGGGCTCTGAAGATCATCTGCGCTGCGTAGCTGGTAAGGGATGCTGAGACGGATGCCATTCACCGCAGATGAGTCCTGATTGCTGCTGCTGGCGGCTGCAGCTTCAACTTCTGAGAGCTGTTGTGATGCTGCCATAGGCTCTACCCCATCTGCACGCAGAGAAGGCTTGTCATAGCTGATCTCCGCACCTTTTGTGGTGCTTGTAGGTGTGCCCTACAGAGTATCTGTCTGACATCACACATGGGTAGTCAGAGTGCAACACAGCGCAGCAAAACATGTCACGCAAAGTGACCCTCTTCTGCAGAGTTGCTGACACATAGACCATGCAATCTGATGGCATCACGAGACATACTGAGTGTCAGTAGTTGAGTTACTTAGGTCACAAGGTACACCATTGGTGGTGAATTTTACACGTGGGAAGGCCATAGACACATGTCAAGTCACACAGGACAACCATCTTCCAAAATCAGATTCAAGCAGTCAATGGATACTGTTTAGTACTAGAAGCATCAGCAACAGGAACTATACCAGCATCACAGCTAGCATCTTTGTTTACCTGCTGCAGCCTCAGCAGGCTGTGCTTCTTCTTCATCAGCATCTGGACCCCAGCTGAAGCCTGCTGAGAAGTCCCAGTCCCAAAAGTCATGAGGCAGGTGTCCTGAGTTCAGCAGCTGCACAACACCTGCACACGCACACATCTTCTCAATCAGAACAACACGCTATTGTGGTCTGTCTGTTTCCAGGCAGCTTTGGGTGATGTTGATATGCATGTTGCCTGTGGCCAAACCTTTGGTTTTATACTACAGCCCATGAGGTGTTGCAGTCCACATATCAAGTGTGCCACCAGGACTGTTGTTTTTGAAATAGCAACAACAATAGCAGTATAATTTGTGATAGTATAGCAGGTTGTTAGCTGCTACCTGATGGGCAGAAGCATTAGGAATGCACAATTGTGCAGGATGCAGGCTTCCATGAAGTGCAAGAGTCAACATCACCATTTGCCATCAAATCAACAGTTGTGCATGTCATGCAGGCTCCTGCACTCTGAGCAACTGTCGACTATATGAGCCCAGAGCAGATCATGCAGAACAAAAAGCTGACACAATACAGAACCAAGGGGGCACATGAAAACAGTAAGCAGAAGTACCGGGTGTCCCATGATTCATGCCACAATTGAGGTCGCCACAGAACAGCAAGGCAGGCCAATGGTCGCTGATACTTCCTTGAGTCCCTCCATGGCAGAGACAACAAGTCTATGGCTATAGGTGGTGCAATGTGTAGATGTGCCATGAACACCAGAGACAGAGGCATTGACAGTGATGCAAAAGCTGTTTTGCATCTGCCAGCAGCCATGACAGTGACAGAGCAAAAGCTGTTTTGCATTTGCCAGCAGGCATGACAGTGATAGAGCAAAAGCTGTGGCATTTGCCAGCAGCTTGAAAGTGGCAGAGGAGCAGTGGCAGATGCAAAAGCAGCCACTGCTCCTTGTAGCAGAAGCGGCGATGTGGCAGAAACAGTAGCAGGAGCGACAGTAGCGGGGACAGAAACAGCAATGGTAAAGGCAGGAGCAACAAAGGCATAAGCAGCTGAGGCAGAAGCAGCAACAGCAGCAGTAGCAGCAGTAGCCTGATTTGTGCCAGCTTTTGGTTGCAGGCACCAGCCTGACAGCATAACATGGTGCTGACGTGAGAAGTCAAGGAGGTGTGCAGGCTTTACCTGGCGGGCCATCATTCAGGTCACTGTTGAGGTCACCACAAAACAACATGGCAGGCTGCTGACTGCTGCCAGGCTCACTTGCAGCTGAGGCTGGTTCATCAGCACGATGGCCAGTTGGGGCAGCAGTGGCAGCAGCAGTGGCAGCTGTGGGTTGCTGACTGTCATCACAGCTGGCAGCGCTGTTGATAGTCTCATTGATGAAGGCCTCCACCTCTGACATGACTGCTGCTGTGTGTGTGTTGCGTACGTGACTGGCTCGAGGGTGAAAGAAGAAGTGGCTGTTCACGACACATATGCTTCCCTCTGCAGCCGCTCCGGCAGTACTGCTGTCTGATGGCTGTTGACCAGATGATGGTGAGGGTGTGTCATTAGGTTGAGTCACAGGCTGTAGCAGGGTGATCTGTGCAACTGTTGCCACGCCTTGCAGAACACGCTGAAGGTGAGGCGAGGAGCGCAACATGGGTTCAAACTGAGCGTGACGCTTTGCACGCTTTGAACGCTGAGCATGCTGAGCTGTTGCATCAGCTGCTGTGCTGTCTTGGGCTGCTGGGTGCAGCAGATCCTTGAAGCAGTCTCTGAGAATGACATCCTGCCTGGCAGCAAGCCTGAAGCGGCTGGTGCGGTAGAAGGTAGCTTCTCCTTCCCTTGTAGAGCTGGCTTTGTTTGTGTAGTGCCCCTCAAAACCTGTGAGCACACATTCACTGTAGTCACGTCTGTCGGGAAACCACAAGCATATCAAGTACACATAGATTTGCATTCCAGCTCCAGGGTTGGCTCATCTGCAGATGATTTGAGGTGCACGGCCAACAGGCATGCCCAAAGCTGTTTTTGCTCAATGCATGCCGGAGTAACAGTGCAGGCATCGGCAAAATGTGATTCCCACTGCTGGCGGTGTGACCTTTGCCAGCATTGACTTTGCCAGCATTACGACTGCTGCCAGCGATACATCTTTTGCTAGCATCCTGTTAGTGCTGTAAGCGAAGCAATGACAGCTGTGCAGCACTAGAGCAACTTCAGCCTCTACCTGCTTGTTGCATCTGAGGCAGGAAGTACTCAGCAAAAGCCTTCTCATCCATTTCTTGCAGGCATATGATATCTGCGTAGAAGCCCAGCAGCTCCAGCAGTATGAGGGGCCGTCGGTAATCAGGATCTAGGTACCTGCACATGTCAGGGATCAAATTCAGCTGCATCCTCATACACCTGCATCCCGCCAGACTTGATATGTACAACATGCTCAATGAGTGCATCTGACTGTGAAAGACAGGAAGTGACTGTGAGTGCCCAGAAAAGGCGTATGAGTGCATTGTGGCTTGAACAACTAGTAACCATTGCAACTGTGCACCAGTTGCTCATGCTACAACTTTTGAAAGACCAATAGTCAAGCGGAGGAGAGGGTGTGACTTCTTGCAAAGTGGCACAAACCGGCCATGTTTAGGCAATGATATGGCTCTAGGAGCAGCATCAGAGTCTCATTGTGACCAGCAACAACTAGCAAAGAACTGAAGGGCAGCAAGCAAAGAGAGGTTCAAATGAAGGGCAGCAAACAAAGAGAGGTTCACATGAAGAGTGAAGCAGAGCAGGCTCACCGTTTTGGGCAGTACCCAAACAGCACCTTCTGAGAATGCTCTCTGGACGCGTACTGGTCTGCCAGGATGTTGTACGTCACCAGTCTGATTCCTGGGTGGGCCAAGGGACTGGGTGTGAGAGGGTGGCGCTGCGCTGCTGCTGTCAGAGCTGGGCCTTGCTGTACGCGTGCAGTGTCAGCAATGCATGGCTGGCCTATCCTGTTGCCCTGTGCTTGAGAACTGCAACATCAACGAAGTAGTGGCTGGCTCCACCGGTGCATAGGCCGTTTGTGTATCAATCCAGGGCAAGGATGGAATTGGGAGACCTGCTGGGGATCATTTGCATGCTGGGAATCATATGCAGCCAGCATGCAAACTGCTGCTGCAAGCTTGTATAGTGAAACAGAGACTGCACTGTTTAAACGCTGCAAGATGATGCACATGAACAGTCTATGGAAACAGATGTGTGGACCAGCATATGCGGATTTGCAGGCCGGGTTGGACTTGCTATAAGCAGACTCACAGCACCGGGGGGCGGTTGTCTATCAGTCTGCATGAGTTTTCAGCAGCACATGGCTCTGAGAAGACACACCTGCTACCAGGGGTGCATTGCACTCTCAGAACACATCCCTCATCAGCCTTGGCAGGAACATACAGGCGGCCAGTGGCTCCATCAATCGCTGCAAAGCCCTCAAACTCTGCTGCAGCCTGGGGCTGTTGCCCTTCTTGCCCATGATCAGCTGATTGGCTGGTTGATGCAGCTGTTGCCCCTCCTGGAGATGTGCTGCGGTACCACTGCCATTGGCTCAACCCCTCCTCAGCAAACAGCAGCTGCAACAGGACATAGCTGTGCAAATCCATGCCGTGGAGGCAGGCTCCCATGTGTGTCTCACTCACACCAAACTCCAATGTACACACAGGGACGCAGAGCAGCAGTGTTCAACACAAGCGGTTGAACGCAATGCCTTTTGTGGTCTCACAAAAGCAATTGCAAGAGTATAGGAATTGTTCATGGGCTTGATAAGCTTCATTGAAGTAATCGTACATGAAAGAGAGTTGCTTACCGTTGGGACTGGGCAGATTGGATAGCCCACCATTGGCAAGCCTGGCAACTCAACCTGCACCAAGGATACAGACTCAAGCTTGACACCCCATTGTGCTGATGTATAGAACGGTACCTACAGCAGTGCCCAGTGACGGCAGGGCAGCTCCATAGTCAGGAGTGACCACAGACAGCGCTTTGCATGATGTGACTCCTCAGCTGAGCAGGCTGTGCAGGTAGATAGTCAGAATATGCTGCGATTGTTGCTAGGGCCCTACCTTGTCAGCAATGGGTGGGTTCAGGTCAATGATGTACTGCTGTGTCCCAACCACAAGCAACCTGCCATGTTGCCAAGCCTCCTCATTGCTGACGTTGCCAGTCAGCAACTCACTGCAACATCATGCCAAGATCAGGCAAGATGTTGGTATCAAGCGTCAAGGCTGCTACCATAAAACTCCCTTTCTGCAGTCATTGTGGATGGCTGGATGACTGCAAGAGCGATTGTCATCAAATCATGAAACCCTTCCACACCTGTCTGGTGTTGGACCTTTGTACAAGCCAACAAACAAGTCCTGCTGAGCTGGCAAAGCGGCTTGATTTGCTCTTTTCTTGCTCTTTTTGTCTACAATGCACTAGCCCGTTCAGTCAAACATGTACAAAAGCTGTGAAGGCTTTGTGTATGGTATGCTACCTGCTTTTGGAACAGCATTGCTATGCAGACGCCCTAAAGCTTTTTCCAGCGCTTCAGACTTGGGCCTGGCAACAAATGCAATGACCATTAGCTTTCAGCTCGATTCAGTGATGTTAGGTGATCAAGGTTGGGCACGGACTGCAAGGAAGCACCTGTCCAAATTTCTGATACGACCTGCCAGAGGTAAAGAGATCGTGAGCTTGTCTTCAAGCTGGGGGCTTCGTACGACTGCCTGCAAGGTCATGTCAACGCTCTATTGTCTGCAGACTTGAGAATTGCAAAGAAGCCTTGTGGGCAAAAGCTGACCTGCTGCGGAGTTTGAGACCCAGCAGCCATCACAGTCGCCCTTCGCGCTGACACGCCGCACGCAAGCAACAGCAAACGCGGGACGAAGCAGGTACTCCGGCTCAAGCTACACCTCATCAAGCACCAGTGGCTTCATAAGTGTGGCAACTCTCTCTATTGCCATCGTGTGTGGAAAACCTTGTCTCAAACCTAATCACGGGCAACCCATGTGCCGCTGTGCTGTGACTCACGACCTGAGCAACGTTCCTGCAATATACAATAGTGCTTGCTCGGTATCGCGGACGTCTAGCGCTGATATAGAATTGCAAGGGCTTGGTCAAACTTGCTGCATCTCATTGTGGTCGCCGTCATCTGGCCGGTTCGAGCAGCCAGATCTGGCAATGTCCTGATCAACGCGCAGCATGTGACCTCGGCAGCGGCGTTGTTTTGGCTTGCTGACTTGCGTGCACTGGACTAGTACTTGCTTATCGCCATGGCTTCGATGGACACGGGAGACGGTCCATCTCGAAGTGGACGAGGTGCAGGACAGTGGCAAAACAACAGAGGGAGTGGCTACAACAGCTACAACAACAGCAATGCTTATAACAACAACAGGGGCAGAGGATCTAACAGGGGGGGATACAACTCCCCGGGCAACAGAGGTGGCTACAACAATAGCTACTCACAGTCTGGTTACAACACCTCAGGCTACAGCAACCAGGGATATGGACCAGGGGCAGGTGGCAGGCAGGCTTGGGGAGGCAGAGGTGATCCTGCTGCCCATTGCTGCTGATAGCAAGTGTCAGCAAGCCAGTGTCACTAGTTGTTGACAAAGCAATGACACTCCTGTCCTGCACACAAAGCATAGCTGCGTGCAGGTAGAGGAAGAGGCAGAGGCAGAGCTGCAGGACGAGGTCCCTTGCAATTTCCTGACCCTGAGGATATCAAGTTTCTGAAAGTAATGAAAGGACATACCAAGAAGGTCACTGCAATCACCATCAATCCAGAGGCTCAACAGGTGCTTGTGTGCTTTATTGCTTGGAACCCTCATCTGGGCAAAGCTTTGGGCTCTATGTCAAACTTGGACTAGGATAGTTGTGCATTGACTGCTCCTCATTCTGACACGATACAATCTTGGCTTGCAGATATACACAGGATCAGCAGACAAGACTCTGCGAATATGGCACATGGAGACTGGCCAAGTAAGCACTCCAAACTTCACACTCTAACAACTTTGTCATTGGCAGACCAGCAAGCTAGCACAAATAACAGTTTCAGTCCTCTGCTGTCCCTGCTTTGTGTCTGCAATGAATGGGAAGTCCGACGTCCCAACATGATGATCATCAGACAGAGTTTTTGCTGTGTTACAGTGTATACAAACAATAGATGCCGGTGGGGAGGTCGACAGCATGTTGCTGTCAGGCAAGATGCTCCTGGTAGGCTTGCATTGCAGCCCTGAGGAAGGCATGGTGCGTGCTTGGCACATAGAACAGGGCTCAGACCTTGTGCTGCCGGGGCGACATAGGGTGAGCATCATCACACTTCCAGCCTGAGCAAACACTATGTCATGCCTCCCTGCCCTTTGTGAATCCTGTGCGCAACAACTGCGCAAAAGTATCAACAATTCAGCGCAGCAGCGTAGCTTCAGGACTTGGTGTCACGTGACAAGTGAACCGTTCATGTAGGCATCATGAAGCTCTGCTGTCTCATGTACATACTGGGATCAGACCAAAGTGTGCATGCGACCGGTTTGCTAAAGCATGCAGTGAGACATTTGAAGATCATGAAGCTGTGACGTGCATGTGAATGTTGATGCCAGATAATTGGATATGCCATGGTAATCACGCTTGTAAGATGCGTGTTAACTGTGCAGGGTGCAGTCCTATGTTTAGCCCAAGCAGCACAGTATTTGTTCAGTGGTGGCCAAGACACCACTATCAAGATCTGGAGCTTTGATGCAGCTACTCAAGCCTTCCAGCCCCTGGTATGTTGTGATGCCGCTGCTTATTGAGGCACCTGAGACGGCACGCATAATGTGCAACAACGTGCACAGCTTGCAACATATCCTGTGCTTGTGTGCCGCATGACACTGCAAGTGGTTTTCATGCACAGCATTGTTGTGCATCTTCAGCGTGACATCAACAGTCAGCCAGAACCTCTGCGGGCATCACTCAAGCAACATTGTGTGTTGTGAAGTCAACATGCACTCTGCCGCTACTTATGAAAGTCAGGTTCAACATCATCATTGAGCTTTCAAGCCTTGTTTGTGATGCAGATCGAGTTCACGCATGCAAATGGTGGACATGATAGTGCTGTGCAGTGCCTTACAGTGGAGCAGCAGTATCTCTACTCAGCAGACTGGCACGGCAACATCAAGGTACAAATGCTACTGTACGTCAGCGGCAAAACAACACGCCACGAATGATTAATTACTGCGCACAATTCAAAACCTCAAAGCTACCTGTGTATGCTGACTGCCTTGCTGACATGACATGCATCACATTGCAGCAGCCTTGGTAACGACAAACCTCAAGTCATGTATGCAGTGTACATGCATTCATCATCATGAGCAGTGCTGAGTCTATTGCTTATGCAAGAGCTTGCTAAGAACTGCATTACTGGACTATAGATGAGTTAAAACACGATTGAATGTGCAGGTGTGGAGCATGCAGCATGGTCAGTGTATGCAGACCCTCCCTCATGCACATGGTCCCTCATCCCAGCCAACCTATGCAGGTCTGGTCATGGGTTTGCTACCATATCAGGCAAGTCAATGCATTGCTCTTGAGGTTGCTGCTGATTCCTGCACAAACTTCTGGTTCTGGCATGAAACTGACAGGTGGCCTGCAACACCTTTGACAACCATTGCCAAAGGTGTTGCCAGCTGTCAGTCCTGACTGCAGCTCTGTCAGCTTTGCCAAAGGTGCCAATACAAAGTGGAAAGACAGCACCTGCCATTGCTTGGCGCTGCAAGGGTCACTAAAAACTGGCTGCTTCACCTGTTTTGGTTTGCAGGGCTACTTGCTGAGCTGTGCGCTGGATGGCAGCGTCAAGATCTGGGCCCCAATGGAGACCCCCCAACCAAACTCTGTTCTTGAGACAACCCCCAACTACAGCCATCCACCTTCCTCCGAAAATGGCCAGGTGTGCAAGCAGAGTGTAGCTCCAGCAGCAACTGTCTCAACCTCCATTGGCTCTTGCTGCACAGATGCACTGTGTGCAAGCATGACGCTTGACTGCTATATCTGCTGTTGTTGGTGGCGTTGAGTGTTGCTGCATGCCCAGAGTGCACACACTCACGCAGCTGATCACAAGTTTCCAGTAGTTGCTGCGCTGTCATGCCTCTGTGTGCCTGTGTGCAGCAATTCTGATGTAGTTGCTGCGTAGTCATGCCTGTGTCTCTGTGTGCGGCATGATTCTGATGCTGGTATGCTCACTGCAGAAGGAGGAATATGGAGGCATCCTGGCCATGTGCGGCACCTCTGATTCCAAACAGTCAGCAGTAGTTCTAACCTCACACTCGCAGGAGAACATCATACGCATGCACGGCCTGCCTGATTTTGAGGACCGAGGGCAGCTTTCGGCTATCAAAGATGCGCGAGCTCTAGCTGCACTACCTGGTGGCATGATTGCAGCTGGAGATGCAGCCGGCACGGTCAAAACATGGCAGTGGCGATAGCATGCAACTAATTGCTTTTGTTCCTGAAGCTGCTTGAGGGTGTTGCATACGTGGACCTGATGCATGTACAGCTGTTTGCTTTGCACCCTATCTACCATCAGCAGTCGTTGCGTTCTCCCCTGATAGAGGCAGCACAATAAACACTTTCCAACAGCATAGTTACTGCAGATGCCTGCCCTCACAGACTATCCCTAGTCAAACTAAGGCAGATGTTATTTTAGGATGATTTTGCTCAAACTATGATACAGCTAATTTTTTCATGTTGTAGCTTGCCAACCAAGGGAAGAAGAAGAAGAAGAAGGATTTTACAAGGGCATTCAATTGAAGTGTCATGGTGCTTATGTCATTGGGTTCATGACATTTTACATTGCCTATCGTCTGACCGTTTCAAAGTGATTCAGCAAACAGCTGCTGTGCACCTGCTAGGTACAGCTGGGGATTCACGCACATACTCACAGGATTTTACAGAATCAACAGCCTGAAGCAATTTTTGACATACGTGAGGATGTTCAAAATGGAAAAAAATCCACTTCCATGATTTGCAAGTTACAACGCTGTGTCAGCACTTCTCTAAGCACTCTTCGTAGGCACTCCTCCTAGGCATGACACAGGGCATGACACACACAAGCTGCCTCAATCACGCAATCAACATGGTGCAAACCAGTTGGTTTCGGAGCTGACTGACTCTATGACCACCGCAACGCATCGCCAGCCTGACCGCTGACGCTTGCGCAGCCCTTCCAGTGCAAGCACAGCTGCGGGATTTTGACTCACATTCCAACTTGGAGGAACCTATTCATCGTGAGGCCGCAGCAGTCGCAATAATACAGCAACGCATCGCATGCTGTGCAGAGGACCTTCCGGCTGCTGCGAATTTCGACGTGTTCCTGTCGGGTGGAACATCTGGGATAGGTAAGATTGTTATCAAGTTAAGCTCCTGAGAAGAGCAACATTTAACTCACTTTCGACTGCGCAGCAGAGGTTCTGTGACCAATGGTGCCGGGCTGAGTGGCAAGGTCGGCCTGCAGAGGCAACAAGTCGGGTTGCATCTCAGCACACGTTGTAGTCTGAGTCAATATAGCGTCATCACGACGGTAGCAACAGAGCAAGCTGAGTCGGGATGGTTGCAAAGTCTGTATGCAGTTGGACAGCAAGCTGACCAGCTGGTGCAGCACCAACTCACTGGTGCGTCCAGGCCTCTATCAGCTCTGCTCCCTCAACACACAAAAGGCAAATGGCTGCTTGTGTGCCTGCAGGTGTGACGTCAAGCACGTATGTTGTTGTACTGGCAGCAGGTCTACTCACAAGTTTGTCCCCATGCACTCTCAGTGTGTTGCCCTTGACCATTGGCTATATTGGTGGCTACTCAGCTGACAAGCCCAGCAACAACTCCATACTTGTCGGCAGGT
>JAABUK010001425.1_pt1 | contig 45660 bp, 53 predicted proteins | sample 5559141 | NCBI WGS metagenome assembly JAABUK01 (sample SAMN10711869, study PRJNA513367) | rock metagenome | isolation source: Antarctica rocks | place: Antarctica: Victoria Land, Pudding Butte nord | collected 2016-01-03 | reverse complement strand
TGAACATACGCTGTAATATGCTGTTTGCTGATGCCAGACTGTTTGCCTCTGACCCAAGTTTTGCTTGATCAACAGATCCATCATAGCCTCAAGCTTTCAGCAATAGGCTTTCACTTGGTGCTGCTGGTGTGCTTCATACTCAGAGTATGCTTGTTGATTAACAGGGAGCCACTGGTGTGTGGGCAGCACTTCCTCACTGTCATACAACAACTCTGGTCAATGCAACATAGTTGGAGATGCGCTGCTGCTGGGTAGGGACCGACCACACCTTGAAGTTTGGCTGCTCACACATTGCCGTGTACATGTGCAGGCAGCGGCCCTTAATATTGTTCTCTTGCAGGTTATCTAGCATGACGGCATCACTGCTGTCAATGCACGGGTGTTGCTCTGGACTGCCTGCGGCAGCAGTGTCACAAAGATGCCTTGCATGTGGTCTGGTGTGCGCAGACTTGCTGGAGACAGATAGCCTAGCATGCTGACAGCTTTTCTGTGCTGACTTTCTGGTTTGTCTGACAAGTTTTTTGGCTGGTGCAGTAATTCCAGCGTCGGGGCTGCCAACGATAGTCAACTGCCTGCAGAAAGCAAGTCAAGTGAAGGCTGGACATGAGCCTTCTGCATGTAGAAGGATTATCAGTCAGCTGTGAACATACCTTTTCTGCTTGTTGAGGAGACATGTATCCTCATCTTGCCTTGAGCGGGCAGTCAAGAGTCTGCAGCAAGGCCTCTGATGCTCCTGGTGCTCCTGCACCTGCCTGTTGCTGCAGGTGATTGCCATATGCTGCCTTGCAGTGCAGCTCGGTGGTGAGCGGACTGCAATGTAGCGATACGCTATGAGGCACCTTTCACAGCAAGATACTCTGTCAACACCGGCTTGCCTTACCATGTCAACCAAATCTGGTCTGATGGTTCGCTTGAGCGGCAATCTGACTCATGCCAGGCGTAATTAGACTCACTCGTTGTATTTGTGCCTGTGCCAATTAGTTGCCCGTCGTATTGCGCCAAGCAAGCTGAGTCTGAGGGTGATCAGTGCAGGGCCAAGTCAAGACATGTCACATCGGGCGCAACGAGGTCGCCGCGCGGACGCCAAATGGAAGAACAAACTCAAGGCAACACTCAGGCAAAAGCGCAGCGTCTTGCAGGGCGCAATGTTCACGAAAGTGACTGAGTGCTGCGAATGTCAAAATTCGTCCGAGTGCCAAAGTCCTACTGGCCTGCGATATACCGAAAATGGCAGATTAGGGTCAATTATGTGCCCGAACTGAGTCACACCCAGCCGCCACAGCTGCCACAGCTCATGTCCCAGACATGCTGAATGTGCAATGGCAAGAGACCAGGTAACCCACCGGTGTTATGCAGAGACAAGCTTTCAGAAGTTTGCTAGCTGCAACCTGCAGGGCTTGAGAGGACTGTCAAAGGCAGATCTGGTCAAGGAGTTTGCAGGGCTCAAGGTCAACCCAAGGCAAACATTCCTGCCTACTGGCATGCGGGATCTGCTGTGCAAGCTGCTAACAGTATTAGAGCCAATTTGCCTCATGCAAAGATGCGCAGATCTGACATTGCTACACAGGCTAACGGCACAAGTTGTTGCTGCTGGCAAAACAGCCTCTAGCATTCGAGTGCGCTGCTTCTTGAACTACATTGGTGTTTGTACATGCTTGGTGAAGTTGACCGTGCTGATGCAGGACTTCTGTAAGCAGACATGTGACTGACAGCTGTCTTCCCTCTTTACTGATGTCTGCATGCAAAGTAACATGGTACAGCATGTACAGTAGGCACAAGAAGTGCTGTCACACAATGCCACTTGCAGCTTCAGCTACCCCCCTGATGCGCTGCTGCTTCTGGTTGTTCAGCATTAAATGTTCGTGTCCATGCACCCAAAGAGTAAAGCTGCTGGTCCACGTAATAAAAAAGTTGTTGATGAAAGGTGGGATGTTGGCTCCTGTTTCATCTGTGAGCGTAATGTGCTGAGGAATCTGCTGTTGAACATTGGCTCCATCCACCAGGTAGAGCCTTGCCACGTTGTTGTTCAGCCTAGCCAAACGAGCTGTGAAGTGTTGATCGATCACCACGTAGTTCTCATTGTCTTGCCCGTACGAAAAAGTCCCTTTTTCGCAAAGAGCCGTGCCCTGCGCACCAGTTTCAGAGTCCATATGTATTTGAAAGTTGCGGCTCTTGCGCCAATGTCCGTACAACTTTCTCTTGCTTGATCACACTATGAGCTCTTCGACGAAGCGGGAAGCCCATTCGAGCGCTGTGCGATACAGGTCGTGCTGTGCTGGCAAGCGCTTGTCAGCGGCTTTCTGGTTTCGGAGATGCCCCGCAAAACGCCAGCTGAAGGGCTGACTGCACAGCTTATGAAGCATACAAATCGACAAGAGCAAAGAGGACACACTCAAGACCAGTGTTACCAACGTGCTTGGCTGGTCACATCGGATCGTGAGTTAGCCATGGCCGCGGGCGTGGTCGTGCAGAACGATGCGCTGCAAGCTGACGCCTTCAAAAAGCTGTACCCCCAAGAGTTCTTCTCCAAATTCATCGAGGATGGCATACGGCCCGATGGTAGACCAGTAGGACGGTGTAGACCAACCACCATCGGACTTGATGTTGTCAGCACAGCAGACAGCTCGGCTTTGGTCAAGATTGGCAGCACAACCGCTCTTGCCGGTGTCAAGCTTGAGGTCATGCCCCCTAAAGAAGACTCCCCAAATCAGGGCCAGCTCGTCGTCCAGGTTGAGATGACTTCACTGGCATCCTCCAGCCACAGACCTGGCAGATTTTCGGAAGAGGCTCACAGTATACAGGAGCGCATTAGCAGCTCGCTTGACACTTCCTCAGCAGTCCATCTGGAGGACTTGTGTATAGATCCTGGCCGGGCAGCATGGTCCATTTACCTGGACATATACATTCTGGATGCTGCTGGCGCTTTGCTTGATACAAGCCTGCTTGCTGCAGTGGCCTGCCTAGCAAATCTGCGGCTTCCCCCCGTGTTAGTCAATGATCAGGGAAATGTGGTGTCAGCTGAAGCAGATCAAAGCAGGCCTCAGCAAAAACTACAGCTACATTGTGTCCCAATCTCTGTTACTTGTGGGACTTTCAATGGCAGACTGCTTGTTGATCCCACTGCTGAGGAAGAAGTACTGCTGCAGACAACTGTCAGCACTGTCATTGATGGCCAGAGTAGACTCATATCTGGTGCGCTCCTTGTATGACCATCACATTACTTTCATTGCTGGTTATATTCCCTCTATGTATCCTTAGGCATCTGTAGCCCTTGAACCATCAAAGCTTTGGTGTATTGTGTCAACATCATGCCTCTGTACGCACATGTCTCTACACAATTTCGCAGATGCCTTCCCTCCCAGAAGCTTTATTCAAGATGCCAAGTCTATTTTCTCTGATGTGTACTCCTGTTGGCTTACATCAAGTGTCCTTCTTCAGGACCTTCAGTCAGCGGCGGCAGAGGCGAAGCAGACCTGGGTGTCATTTGCCAGTGCATAGAGACTGCAAAGTACAGACACAAAGAGCTGTCACAACTACTCAGACAGCAGCTGGAAGCAACATGATGAGCACCTACAGATTGTGAGGCTGAGCGTAGATGATGAGCTTGAACTTGTGTGATCTTCACTGATTTCAAATTGAAGCATGTTGCTGCATGTTGAACAAACTTTGCTTTTAATTTATCAGAGTGACCCTGGCAGGGTCTGTCTAGCTGGGAGATCTTCTGTGTACAACAATATGCTGAGTGCTTCAGTGGACCTGTGCAAGCACCAGCCTGGACCTGAGGTCAAGACGCAGCTTTCTAACCGCTCAACGCTGTTTCAATCAGGAGCCAAGCATTTCATTTCAAAGTCTGTTCAGACACGTGACGCTCTCGAATCTGCCATTCCACAAGTATGGTAAAGGGCATACAGTGAGAAAGAGCGTAGTATAGGGTAAACGCTGCTAACCATGCATAATAAATTTTAAAATTTTAAAGCATGCGATACTTGTGCAGTATGAGCCCGACTTGAGTCTAGCCCAGCGCTGTGTCATGTCTCCCTCAGGTTTGAGGGAGACATGTGTACCGTAGTGGTCCGAATGTTCCTCGGTTTTTAATGTTCCTCGGCCTCGGCTGGAATAAAATCTAATCGAATAGATCCTCGTTTCATTATTTAATATTTTTAATGGTCCTCGGACGACGCAGCAGTACTTTTCATGACTTTAATGATCCTCGGGCACTCTTACATGTTCAAAACAACAACTACCATCAGCCGTCTGCAGACGGCTGCTACACCATTGGAACAGTCTCAAATAATCAGGCAATACCATGCATCAAGGCATTGTCAAAGAAGGACAAGCAACATTTGTGCGAAGACAAGACCATATTGCAAACTAAGGCTTGCTGACAGCAACTAGAGCAATCCTAATTGCACTACTCGTCAGTGTCATAGGAAGGCCTTGCATCAACCCCAGCCTGGCTGCCACTAGCCTGTGCGTTATCATGCGTGGTGAACTCATACTCATCCTCTGAGCTGTCAACATCGTCCTCTGAGCTGTCTACTTCCTCTGAGCTGTCTACTTCCTCTGAGCTGTCAATCTCCTCCTCTGAGCTGTCAATCTCCTCCTCTGAGCTGCCAACTGCCTCAGATACGCTGCCCACGTCCTTGTCTGAGTCACTGCTGGCCACCTGACTAGGGGTTTCACGCTCAGACTCGCTGTTGCAAGGTCTCGTGAGCTTGATCACAAGCAAGAGCAACCTTTCGCACCAAATCGGGGTCTTTTAGAAGAATAATGGAATATTTTTAATGAGCCTCTGAGGAGGATATTAATTAATTTATTGGTTTTAACTCGCCTCGTCTCAGAAAGCAATTAAATATTTAAACGAGGAACATTCGGACCACTACGGTATTCATATCGAATATGTTTTTCAGTCAAAGCCCTTGTCAGCAAAAATCTATATATATGTTTGTGTAACTGACTGCTGATCCATGTTTGCATGTGACATTTTTGTGACATATTGTTTCTGGATGCTCAACATTGCCTGAACAATTTTCTCTGCTATAGACTCTGTTGCAGAGTGCTGATACGCACTGCACTGCACAGTCTGCAGTGCACACAACCGGCGCGCAATCATACTGATCGTATTGGTGAAGCCTTGTGTTCATTTGCTTAGTAAGTTATGGCCATGTGAACGTCTTTTAGTCTTCCGCGTAAAAATCCACGAACCCGCGCATCACATGGACGTTTGTGCCCCTTGCAGATCACGAGAATTGCTCCGTTTGCGGTTGCTTTGCGTGCCCAACGCGCATGCAGGGATCGCTCCCGCACTTGCGGTTTTTTCAAACAGACGCTGCCTGATAGTGTAACTGATTTTGGGAGCGTGAACGTCACAACTGAGCTCTGATTGTTGTCAACACAGCAACGTTGGACATTGCAGTGAGGCCAACGGGTGGTTTTGTCCGACTTCACCACTCTCAGAGGTCGCAATAGCAGCAAGTAGCCCAACATGGCTACACCTGCGGACTACACTTCTGCTGGATTCCAAGAGGCAGTCGCAGCTATCGTTGAACAGAAGACATATAACTGGATCTTCGACATAAATGCATCATTTCTCCTGACGTCCGGTTATCTCGTTTTCATGATGCAGTTAGGCTTTGCGTTGGTGAGCGAATGCTATCGTTCAGTTGCAGAATGTTCTCGATCATTTTGCAATGTCACGTCTGTATATCACACCTGGGCATATGCCCCGCGTCTGCAAGCGTCGTACGGAGTTTTTGCAGCACTGCCGAACCGCGATTTGACATTATGTGCTTTGATGCAGCTCACTATTGGAGCTGTGCAAGCCAAGAGCGTCAAGTCCGTGTGTTTGAAAAATCTTATGGATGTCTGTGCTGGGGGTGTGGGATATTTCCTCTTTGGTTACGCATTTGCATATGGCGACCCTCAGAGCTGTGATTCGGCTGGCGTTTGTTCCAGCACAGGGAATCCGTTTATTGGTTCCAAGATGTTTGCTCTGCATGACCTTTCAGAGGATTCTTACCAAACATACTACTTTCAGTTTGTGGTAAGGATAGGCTTCTACAATGTCCTGCAACGAGTTTACAATTGCTGTGGCTCTTCCACTTGCATTCAACATGGAAGCTATACCACTCAACATATCCACAAATATTGATTCTGCAGTTTGCAGTGTCAACAGCGACCATCGTGTCCGGTGCAGTGGCAGAAAGAGTGAAGTTCATTGCTTATGGCCTGTGAGTACTTCATATACATCCTTGTCTGTCAAAGAAACATGGACCATGTCACACGGTTGATCAAAAGACAAGCTGCCTGCATGTTAGCACAAACAGAAAAGCTTCTGATGCTCCAACACAAAACGTCGCTGAGTGTACATGTTTGTTTTGTCACCTGCATATCCGGTACAGCTGTACTGCAGCCACTGTCATGATAGCCTGCAACCAAAGTGCCTTCTCATGTCCTCATGAATCACACGCTCATTTCCTCCACCCCTGCTTCACGCCGTCACAGCTGCAGTCTAAACTGTGCTCGCTGTTTGCAGGTACGCCTTGTTCCTGACCATCTGGGTATATCCTGTGTTGACTCATTGGCTCTGGTCTTCCTCTGGCTGGGCCAGTGCAACCAGGACAACAGGTCCACTGTTGATTGGTAGCGGCGCTTATGACACTGTCGGCTCTGGTGCTGTGCATGCTGTGGGCGGGTGGGCTGGCCTTGCAGGTAACCCATCTGCATATGTCCTGCCCTTTGGGACTTAGATTTGCCCTTACAGTTTGCCCAAAAAGTGCCTATTGGGTGCCCAAAGATTGCCTATTGAGAACCCACATCAGGTACGGGACCCTGATGCAACAGCAGCTTGCAGTGAGGTGCTATGCAGATCGCATCATCCAAATGGCCCGGTCTTATTGGTAGTCTGGTGCGTTGGTCGATGTACAGCATTGTGCAAGGTGCTACTTGTTACTTGTTGTGTGTGCATGCATGTCACTGTACATCTGAAGCATGGCTTGCTGCATTGCTCATTTGGAGCCAACATTAACCTTCCATTTTCAGGCATGTGTGGCTTTGCCTCAAACAGTGATGCTGAAACCAAGGCCTCTGGCTCAAGCATGACCTAGAATGTTCACAGATGTCTGGCTTGTACCATTTGGCACAGCAGCAGCTCTCAGGAAGAAAAGAAAAGAAGATTCCACACCTTTTTGAGAAGCCAAGCATTATACTGGGCTGCCCAACAGCAGCAGCTCTACTGACCTGAGCAAGCTGTTGTCCATGCAGGTGCTCTGGTTGCTGGACCACGTCTCGGACGCTTTGACAAGAATGGAAAGCCCAGGCCCATGCCCGGACACAACTCGGTCTTCTACATTTCTGGTGCTCTGCTTCTATGGTGAGCTGGCATCATCAATCAGCCTTGTTATGTTTTTTCCATGCTTCACCATGTTTCTCCATGTTTAGCCCAGTCTTTGACATGTGCATGCTGCTGCTGCTGCTGCTGCTGCTGCTACGATCTCACTTACATAATGAAGACATCCTATATGAAGACAGTATGTAAGTGAAGATCGCAGCAGCAGCAGCAGCAGCAGCAGCAGCAGCAGCAGCAGCAGCAGCAGCAGCAGCAGCAGCAGCAGCAGCAGCAGCAGCAGGAATATCATAATTATCTCCCGTGGCATGAGCCCTTATGCATTTTTCTCATGGAATACTGCTCAGCCTGGTGTGCATAAGTATATGTGGATTGACAGGTGAAGCATTGTGTATGCAGGTATGGGTTCTATGGATTCAACCCTGGCACCATGGGCATGATCATTGCTTCTGATGGTAGCAACTTTGCAAACGTGAGTATTAAGCTGCAACACAAACATCTGAGAGCTCAGACACTCTGCTGAAGCTGTCATCTGCAGCGTAGAGACATAAACCCACTCTTCAGCATGCAACTGACCTTGTGCTACCGCTTATTGCTGCCTCGCAAGTCTGACAGCATGTGATGTCATGCTGATGTCATGAATTGACAAGGTGCATGTAAAGCTGACTTGTGACCTGTTGTACAGGTGGTGGGCAGATGTGCAATGAGCACGACAATGGGGGCCTGTTTTGGGGGGTGCACAGGCCTGCTGGTCATGCTCATATACACCAGGCTTACCACTGGTCATGCCATGTGGGATCTCACCATGTCAACCAATGGAGCCCTAACTGGCATGGTGGTAAGTTCAACAGACATAGCTTGCACACGCAAACCTTGTCTTCTTTCGTATAGTCAATCAAGTGTCTTTGTGGGGATGAATGCATTCTGTGCAAGGTCTTATTTTGGCAGCTGGCGTAGTAACACTGTGTGTGTTGATGTGCTCCAAGTTGGACCGAACAAGTTAATGCCAACCTCTGCAACTGAAAACAAAGCATCTGCTGCCCTCAACTCTGTGAAATAAAAGCTTCTTGGGCACTGTATTTTGCTCAGAAAAAGCTCAAGTGGAGTCGCAACCAATGTAGAGATGAGACTTGAACTGACAATGAGCATTGCTCTTTCATCTGTCATGTGGAAATGATCATTTGCTTCACCGCCAGTGGATCAGGGGATGACATCAATACTTTTGTGAAGTCATCAAGGTGGTCCCCTTTTATGGAAGGAGCCACTAGCATGCAGCGCTTGTGTCAGGTCCTATGCTGCAGACTTTTTACAATTACATCAACAATGGCCAGCTTGCCATATTGTGTACAATACTTTGTTTGAAATGCACACTTCTTCACTTACGTCAACAATGGCCAGCTTGCCAGACTGTGTATCATGTTTGGGTTGAGATGCTAGGAACATTCTTGACCCAAGAGTGTGCTGCAAGCAGTCTAGCTCCTGGCACCTTGAAGTGAGTTGCCAAGTTTGGCAACAAGAATCAGCTCTTGCACCAAGTTGTTTTGACATGGCGGTCTGTATTGTACACAAGGGCATGACAGCGAAGTGATTGGTTGTTGACCCCTGAGATGAGTCCCAAAGATAGGAAATATAACTTTTGCTTGATGAAGCTGACCCCTGCTGTACGTACTGCAGCTTGTAGCATCCGCCAGTTGCACTGGCCAACACGTGGTGTATTTCATTTGTTGCTTGCTTGCCTTGCCTCTCGAGTGCTTTTGAAAGATAGTGTCCATTAGAGGAAGGAATACATGATTCTGCATTGCTGCAGGTGATCACATCAGGATGTGCAACCTATGAGCCCTGGGCCTCCGCCCTGGGGGGCATTGTGGGGGGTCTGCTTGTCCTCCCCGGATCCTTGTTCGTGCTTCATGTTCTTAAAGTGGATGACCCTGTGGACGCTGTTACGGTATGTTACATTGGTATCAAAACGCATGCACACCACGTGTGCTGCATGGTGCGAATAGCGCCAAACGCAAGAACACAAAGAAGTGACATTTGCCAGAGCTGATCAGTCTGCATCACTTTATCACAAAGTATGGTCTTTGCAAAATTCAGCCTATCATATATTTCAGAGACAGTCTACATTTGCTGGACAGCTTGCATGCGTTGATCTGCAGCAAGAGAGAGATGCTGAGTCATGTTGCAATGATTTCAGGTTCATGCTTTTGGAGGGACAGCAGGTGTTCTGTTTTACTCTTTGATGGCCAGCAAGAATTATGTGTACGAGCTGTACGGTAAGATACTATCTTTGGATGTTGCCCAATCGTACGTTGCTGCTTTGCTACATCTTGCTCTCACTTCTGGTTTTGGCTGCATGATCACATACCCTTCAGAGATGCTTAGTTGGGTCAACCACAATGCAATCTGTGTCGTTGAATGCATCCTGAGATGCTGTTTCCTATTTGTCACCGTTTGCAGCCCCTCAATCTTTTGAGGGTTTCTTGACATGGAGCATCTGCTGTTGGCTTTGCACACACACACAACCATTGTATTGCACAGTCAAATGAAGTCCCTTGGGTATCACAGGTGCAACAAACTCTTGGGATGGGGGCCCAAGGCATTATGGGTGGTTCAGGGGTGACACCCCCCACACTTTTGCAGCCAATGTCATCTGGGTGTGCGTAATCTTCGGCTGGACCATGGGTATGATGTACCCTTTCTTCTGGGTCCTCAACAAGTTTGGCAAGCTGCGCATCAGCCGAGAGGAAGAGATGGTGAGTCTTGAGCCATGCTGACCATAATAATTATAATATTAATAATAAAAATACTGATAACAAGAACAGTAATAACAATAACAGTAACAACAGTAATAGTAGTAATAATGATAATGATAATAATAACAAGAATAATAGTAATAATATTAATGATAATGATAAAATAGTTAATAATACTGATAATAATAATAATAATAATAATAACGCTTTCCAGCTCATGATGAGCTAGGTACAAGCAGGAGCTTACAGGGATGCACAAGACAGGCTGCTCTGGAGAGACAAGACTTGTCCTGCACATACCTTGTATGTTGACCATGACTGCAACAAAGCGCCACATTCATCATGTGCTTGGGTCCATGTGCAATGAAAGCTGATATGTTGGTCCAAAACAACAGTGCCAGTAGAGGCGAGCTTGAATATGATTCCCAGGGCATTGGCTATCAGGCAGTCTTCAGTCCTCAGACAGAAGTATTCAAGCCTCAAAGCTTAACTTCTAGGCTGAGTAAATTGGAAACTGGGTTGGCTTTATCCCAAGAAGTAGCAGTAGTTGTATGCTAACACATCTTCCTGGCATGCTGGAGCCTGGTCTGATTAGGGCTTTCACTTAAAAAATGCCAGAAAACAGGACTTCTTTGCCCCTGTTGTGTATGCTCACAGGATATGCTCATCATCAACTCATTGGTGCATTATGCATTGACTGTTGTTGTATACAGCATCTGTGCACAGACAGGATCAAATTGCTAGCGGACGCCGGCTAGAGTAAGCATGGTTGAGCTGTATCACCATTGTTGCATACAGCATCTTTGTGCAGATAGGATCAACTTGTTAGTGGACGCAGGCTGGAGTGGATGTCTCCAAGCATGGTGGACATGCCTATCCCGGCATGGAAGATGTGTACAATGTTGAGCTGCAGCACATGGCCGGTGATGATGTCATGACTGATGTACCAGACCACAAATTCCACGGCTCTAGTGGAGTGGACTACCCTGGAAGCCATTCCTCCAAGCTGCAATCACAGGTCAGGTTCAATCACCCTTTCAGTGTGCAGTTCCTGCATGACGACCCTAATCTTAGCCTGTACTTTCTATCCGCCAGCTACGATCACAGGCCAGCTACGATCACAGGTCGGGTTTAGTCACCCTTTCAGGGTGAAAAGTTGCGTAGACCCTAATCTTAGCCTGCACTTTCTATCTGCAAGGTACAACACAGGTTGGGTTTAGTCATCCGTGCACCCTTCCAGTGAAAAGCGTCGGTGCCTGATTGATGACCTTTGAAGCAGCCTGCACTCCCAAGCTGCATGTGAAGGCTGCGCGCAAGCTGATGTTGAGGTGGTGGTGCTGCAGATTGACCATCTGAAGGCAGAGATGGCAAGGCTTGTAGCCCTGGTTCCAGGAGCGCAAACTAATGGCAAGGACAGCAATGGACTGGTGCCAAACACTGGCAAAGATACTGTTGTTTGATTGCACTCTGTGAACAATTCGAAGTGGCTTTTTTGCTTTCTAGGCAAAGCTGAGGTGTACTATGTGAGCAGATGCTGCATGGTCAGCTGACTCAGTGAAGCTTGTTGTGCCAGTCATAGCTCTTTGGGTGTGATACAAGTTTGTACAGATGCTGTATTGCAAGTGCAAGTCTCGTTCTGTGAGCTTTCTGGCCACCTGCCAGTGTCATTCAAAGTGTCATGCTGCAGAGCAGTAGTACTAATATACTTTGTCTCAGGAGGCTTGGGCGGTTGTATTCAATCTTTTAGACGATGCCGCAGTTGCAGAAGAACATATGCTACTTTAGCAATGGTCACATGATGCAGCTGCTTTGCCTGCTGTGTGAGTGTCACTTCCGTGTCATCTGACCTTGTATACACTACATCACTATTTGCACAGCGTATTTTTTAGTAGACTGCTGATACATTTGTCTGCTAGTACATGAATGTTTGAAACACATATTGAGTTTGGCTGTGTATCTGTCTTAATTGATGTTGTTTGAGGTCAGACTCTGGCAAAATGCTGTGTAATGAAACTTAGTTGGCAACAGTGCAGATTGGATTTCGCATCAGTGCAATAGTTGTGCTCAGTCGCTATGATCGTTAGCCTCTGCCATCAATTGCACACAGTCAAAGCTCACACATTTAGGGATTATACCCAGACCCCAGCAACTGCCTTGCAAGGACAACGCTCCTTGAGTAAAGCCATTGGACAGGTTTCATGTACTGCTGAGGGAAAATTATTGCAAGTTCAAGAGCAGGTTGGCCACATCAGTGGACAACAAGAAGAGCATCAAAACCAACTTGCATCACCAATCCATGGCACATGCAACAGGTCCTGAGCAAGTGGTCAGACCAGTGTCAGATATCACTCATGCCAGCTTGTAGGTCCTCTTGCAGCGTGCATGGAGCATCGCACAGCCATGGTAGCAGTGCATTTGATCAGCCTCTCTTGCCACATAGGCAAGCTTGACAAACAGCAAATCAGGTCAGCTTCTAATGGCGTGCCAAATAGGCAAGCTTGGAAACAGTAAATCAGGTCAGCTTCTAATGGCGTTCAGACGGGCTTGCAGGTCCTCTGCTTCAGCGTCTGCTGCTTCATCTTCCTGTGTTGGGGCAACAGCCCTGGCAGGTGCAGCCTTGCTTTTGGGTGCTGCAGCCATCTGCTCCAGGTCTCTCCAGCAATCTCTGTCAACACCTGCATAATCACAATAATCAGCATGAATGGTAACAATAATAACAATAAAATGTTATTACCCAATAATATGTACGTCTTCTGGCTCATGACAAGCTAGGTATATGCAGAGCCAGTCGGGTCTTTCCAGAGCAGTCTAGTCTGAGCATCATGAGCCCATAGTCAGTCAGTACTCCACAGTCTGGGCTGAGCAATCCAACAGAGGTCCTGGCTTGAAAGCGCTTTGAGACGCATCAGGCCTCAAGACTGGCTTTTAGTCACCTTACATTCTGTGCAGAAATCACCTTGTGTAGTGGCGGGTGCAACTGCTGTGAGGTCATGTTACTTGAATTTTATCTTTTGTACGTTAGTCTGGGGTGTGGAGCCAGTTGTGACTCGTCATACATCCTGGCTTGAAAGCACAGTGTATGTGGTGTGCAACAAAACCAAGCTGGTGGGAGCTCTGTTTGAAAAAGAGCCAATCACATCACCATGGCAGATGCCAAGTGTGCCTCTCAGCATGCAGCAGACAATGCAACTAGCAACTTGCCTAAGCATTGACATCAAAGCATGTCATGCCAGTTGCAAAGCTCTGCACAGATTAAATCTACACTCAACAAGATCAGGAGACGGCTGCATCCCTATACCGTTACACACATGGTTTTCACAAACTGGCTGAACTCAGTGTCATGCATTGCAGTCACACGCTGCAAAACATTGATGCAATGCAGGGCTGTACAGGTCATCAACATGCAGCATGTTTGTTTGCAGTCCCACCTTGTCCACCTCAGCATCTGCATCTTCCTCGATGTCATCAGTGTCAAAGACATCATCCATCATCTCTCCCATTGTTTCCTCTATCAGCCCGGCCTTCATCATCTCCTTGGACATCTGCTGCATTGTCTGGTTGAGCTCAGGCACCTTGATGAGGTCATTTACAACTTTCATCACCTGAGTGACAACAGCAACAGCTTGGCTGTAAGATCCTCTTGCGGCTCTCTAAATAGAACAAAGGGAGTAAATGTAGATAAGTATTCCACTAGCAGCAGAGAAGACATCGCAAGTATAGTCTCTTTTCTTAATGGTTTTATGAGCAGTCCTAAAATGTGTGATTAATGGATTGATTGGACCCTTCTCTAACATCCAGAGTCCGTCCTTGCTCTGCAAATCTGCGGCAGTATTTGTGGTTGCGGGTCTCTGTCTGTTGTGTGGGTCTGTTGGTTGGTTTGTGATCTCAATTCTGTGTTTGTGCATTGGACGCTGTGATGGCATCAATGACTACTTGCCTTACATGCATGCTGTTGTGTCAACAAACTTGCAGCAATCCTGTGGACTTGCACAGTTTGCTCCAATTTTCTGATGAACTCAGAAGCCGAATTTCCTAGTGAACTCAAAAGCTGCAACAAGAAAGTCACAATCCCCCAAGAGTTGTAGCAGTGGAGTGACCGTGCTGAAACTTGCCAAGAGCCTTCTAACACAATCTGTCACAAACAAGCATGATCAACTGGCTGGTGTCAGCCTCTGCATGCCTTCTGCAAAAGCAAGTGTCACACCATGTCACAGAAACTTTGCACGACAGAGGTTGTGCTGCAAACTGTTGTGGACAAGGAAGATCCAAGGCTTGACTCTGAAAAACACGACACATTTTCAGAGCAGGACCAGGGTTCAACCTGACTTGCAGAGCGGATCCTTGCCTCACTCTCATGAGAATACGGGTGGCATTTGGCAGGATTTGGACAAGATGTACCTGAGTGCTCTGCTTGAGTGTGCCAGCAACCTTGACCATGCCAAGCTGTTCAGTGAGCTGTGAGTTCATGCTCATCATGTGAGCTTTGTTGGTCCAAAGCCGGGTGGTCATCCGCCGCGTGTGCACCAGTTCCTTTGCCAAGGTCTTAGCTGAGGCCATGTCATTTCGCTTGGCTGCCTCACGGATTTGCTTTTGAGCAACCTTTTCAAGGCGAGAATTGTCTCGGATCTGTTTTTCAAGGTTGCGCTGTTCTTTCCTGCACGGTATGTGTGTAAGTCACTCCAGCGCAGGCTTGCTGACAAACAGCTGCTGCCGAGTGATGCATGGGTCGGGGCTAACGTGTGCGAGAAGTCAGCAGCCTGGCAATTGCAAAGTTGTGCAGCAAACAGAGTTCATGTGTATGCTGTGGTGCGTGCTGTGCAAGCAAATGCGGCACAGAAGGTGATTGGCTGACCTTATGTCAGATTGCCACTTGCGCACCAACTCTTTTGGATCTGGGGGCTTCACAAAGAACTCTTGAATATTCTGTACCACCGTCTTCCTTTCACCAAACATCTTACAGGAAGACCTCCTTTATGTCCACGTCAGGGGGCCATACCAGCCAGGAGCCCAAGCTTGACAGCGGGAAACATACGCCAGGCTGCGTCTCGGTGTCTGGTATGCTTTCAAATCCAAATTGTCAGACTGCTGGAGGTGATGTGTAAAGGCTACCTACAACCTGCACAAACTTAAGTGGCGCTTTAGTGTCCTGTGATCATGGAGCCAACAACGGCAGCATGTACGACGCAATGCATTGAGCAACGATTGCCCGTCTGACCTGCCCAGAGTAGCTTTGTGCTTGATCTGACTTTTGTCGATCGGCTCGAGGGGTCGATAGGTCACGGGCGAACGCGCCGCGCGAGAACCTGCAGCTTCATTTCAAGCAACCAGCTGCGCGTAGAATTTCTTGCAAAGTGAGCAGGTGACAGAACTATATGTCTCCTTGATAACGGACAGTCAAGCTCACCAACTCTAGCTAGAGTTGACTGGGCAAAAGTCAAAACTCACACCAAAAGCTGCTGCGTTCAGCCATCGCGCAGGGCCCATGACGCGCCAGGGTGTTTGTGGAATAGAACATACGGCGTCTGACTGACAGTCACCAGCTGTTTTGTCCACTCTACTGTCCAGCATGACTTCAACTGCAGCTGTACAGAGTGCCATACAAGCACTGTACGGAACAGATGAGGGCCAGCGCCAGGCGGCCAACATCTGGCTTACTGACTTTGCCAACTCCGATCAGGCCTGGGAGAGCCTCCAGCTGTTGCATGAGGAACTCGCTCCAGAAGTGCAGTTTTTCAGTGTCAACCTACTCCTTAGTAAAGTGAAGCATTCATGGCGTAAGCTCCAACCTGATGCACGGCGGCAAATTCAAATCTTTGCTAGGTAAAGACGCGTTGCCATGCTGCCTAAACTGTCAAAAGAAGCGCTATGTCTTGACTCTAGTCCCATTGCATGCACTGTCAGGAGCAAGCTTGATGAGGTGGTCAGCAGTTCCAATGCAAACAAGCTCATCAAACAGCGCCTGTGCCTGCTGCTGGCAACAATGGCTGCTGCAGATGGCGCAGATGCTGGAGTTGAGCTCATACAACATGCCATGCGCTTTGCTCAACCACTATCTGATACTGGGCATGTGAGTTGCACACATGCATGTGATGAAAGCGCATTCTTTGAGCAATGCCTGTACAGAGCATGACACCCTAGTTGTCCTTGTCAGCACATTGCGCTCTTCAAATAGCTAGGCCTTGTGGAATGGATCTTGCATGACGTCAACATCACACGTTTGCCCTGAAGCTGGACGCACACAAGATATATCTGTATCCATCCTCCTTACGCCATCTCACATGACACTTACAATGTCACCGCCTCTCTGTGTCACGGTGAGAAAAGCACTGTCTGTGGTCTCAGGCCAATCTTGAGGTCATGCTGGATCTGCTTCTGAGCCTTGCTGAAGAAGCATCTGCTCTGGACAGCAGGAGACAGGCCTCCTTCGTCAACAAAGCTATGCAGCCCCAAGCAGCGAGGGTGTTTGACACCTTGGGCAAGGTTCTGCAAGGCAGCTCTTCAGCATCAGGTCACAGCATTGCTAGCTTCCTGCCAAACTGCGGCACATGCTGACTGTCTGGTGCAACTGGTCTATGCGGCCATGTTTTTGAGGGCGCACTTGGCACTTTGCACCAGCCCTACTACATCAGCTCCTCCCATTGATCACTTGTGCTTGTTATGACATGACTCATGCCAGCAGAGCTTATGCACTGTGATGCAGCCCACAGTGATCACATGCACTGCCAGGGTTTGGTGTCATCATTGTTAAACCAACTGGAGTGTTTGCATGTTGGCAGGGCAATCAGCACCGGCAATCTCTGCCTTGAAGTGCACTCAAGCCTGGCTTGGTCACAGCCTGGCAGGGCTAAATGGGCACAGTGCATGCTCTCCTGGGTCCTTACAAACCCATCAGGCAAGTAATGACTAGCTTCCAGGACTGCAGTCTTCTACACAGTGGGTACAGTGCCACTGTATCTGCTTCAGCTTGCAGTGTTGAGTAATGTGCGTATGGCTGCCTGTATGCACAGGATAGGATCATGTGACATGCGCTGGCAATGCGCAGGCACGCATGACTTTATGTGTATGACTATTGTGCACAGCAGGTAGCAGTCCTCAAGGCAAGCACATGCAGCATGTTGCTATCAGGCATGGCAGCAGTCAATTAAGCGGCGCTCATAAAGACCACAGATGCAAGTTTACATTGTAACTTTTGTTTCTTCTATATTGTACGCTCAAACCGTTTATCAAAGATCTGCACTTGCCTCAACCAGTAGGCTTCCACATCAAGCAACAGATGGTTGAGATGCTCTAGCTTACTTGGCCACCTCTGTGAGCTGGAAAAAGATCATGTGACAAGCAGGGCTCACTAATCAAGCTTTGCTTATAGGCGATGCTCTTCTCCTCCATCCTCGCTTGTGTCATGGCAGAAGACTCATCCTGTATAAATGCTGCAGCAGAAGTTTTTGAAGTCATGCTTGGTAAGATCTTCCACGGCCCCTACGAATCATACGTATGCCACATGATTAGTCACTGTTCCATTGCATGCAGTAGGTATGTATGCCATGGTCAATGACTCATATATGATGTCATCTGGCTTTGTGTTTGACAACTTGTTGATCAGCTCAAAGAGACGCATTGTTTATTCCAGACGGACCCAAGCGACATGCATGCACAGTGTGCCAGCCACAGCATGTATGTCTAGACAGATCTGGCGTAGCATCAGTCGTGGGTGTCAGCTGTGCTTGATTGACTATCAGCAGAAAACTGCACACCAGATGTCTGACATGCGCCATACTGCTTCACACCCTACCTGCTCAACGTCTGTCCATGTCCCTCAGAGAATAGTGCTTTGCATAGACCCAAAACATTTCCCCAATGTAGGAATGCGTTTTTACTGTCCCTAGGCGTTTTTGAATTGAAACTCCACTGTAGAATGGACGTTTCTGAATCAAAACAGACATGTTGGGATTGAAAAGAGCAATCTTGCTCAGCTGCAAGAGCTATCCATCTCAAGTTCTTAGGCTGCCACACATGTGCCAAGCACTTGTTCATATCAAAATCATCATTATTCTTATCTAAGCATGCAATATATCTGCATTCTGCTGAGCAGCAATTTCCATGGCTGACTATAGAAAGCGAGGAGGGTGAGGTTGATGAGGCAGCAGACCAGAAAGCCATGTCAGCCATCATTCAGGCCCTCTTAGGCTGCAAACACTCCTTACAAGGTGAGTTTGATTATTTGAAAGTGACAGCAATTCAGGCATTTGTTAATTGCCCCATTGTATCAACAGCACTCAATTTCCTGCATTGAGACATGAATCCCAAAGGCATAAATTGCTGCACGATGCCACGAGCAGCAGCCACGGTGCAGACAATCATGCAATGCTTGCTTGCTGCAATTTGACAGACCCAGAGAACTGATCATCGTGCCACTGTGATACTATGGGCAGGCTTACCACACCAACAGCAGCCTGCAGTGCCTGGTTGTCAAGATGATCCCAGCTGTGAAGGTCATGCACTCTAGCAGAACAAACTGTGTTTCACCATCCCCAGCACAAAACGAAGATTTGCAGCGTGTGTTGCCAGCTGTCAGACTGCTGTTGCTTGGGAGTCACAAGCATGGCAGCAGCCACAGCTGACAAGAGCACGTCTACCTAGTACAAGGGCATGTCTACCAGCTTGTCTACCTATAACAGAGCATGTCTACCTAGCATGTCTACCCAGTATGTCTACCTACATCCGGGCATGTCTACTAGCATGTCCACCAGCATGTCGACCTACACCCCAAGCATGTCTACCAGCATGTCCACCAGCATGTCTACCTACAGCCCAAGCATGTCCACCAGCATGTCTACCTACAATAGCATGTCTGCCTACTATAGCAGCATGTTCACCTACTATAGCAGCATGTCTACCTACTGTAGCAGCATGTGTGCCTACTATAGCAGCATGTCTACCTACACAAGCAGCATGTCCACCTACTACAGCAGCATGTCTACCTACTATAGCAGCATGTCTACCTACTATAGCAGCATGTCTACCTACTATAGCAGCCGCCACAAGCTGTAATCAATGACATGCTACTGGCATGCTACTGGGTTGAAGTCTTGCTATGCTGTTTCAGGCACCGAGGCAGCTCTTGCTCGGGCGCGCCTGGTTGCAAAAGTCGCAGCAGCCATGGCTGATAGATCCCCGGAGGCTGTTGCTCAAAATCTACCAGAGGCTGTGCAGTTGGCAGAGCTCTTGCTAACCTGCCTGTCCTTAGGTACTACCTTCTGCGGCACACTTCATTTATGGGTGCATGCCTCCAAGTGCCATGCTATCTGCCTGATTTTTTTGTGTTCTTGGGCCTTGCCTGAGATGGGATGATGCCATGCAAGATGTAGTCTAGGGGCCCAATTGCATGTTGCTTCTGCATCTGGTCTGACAGTGTGGCAGCAATGCACTGCCCTTCAGGCCATGAGCAGTTTTGCTGCCTGTTCAACTATGATGCATGACTGCAAAGTGGAGCCAGGGCGTGTCATCAAATACGATTCATAGTCTCAGTACCGCTAAGAGGTCAAGAACAGCAGCCCCCTCTCCTGCATCCCCATCCCAACCCGATTGACCCCAGAGACCTACCATCGGAATGTTTGTTCATGCTTCGTTCAAGCTGCACTGTATGGGAACAAGACATGCAAGCGTTTGCCACAGACCACATCAACAGTCTCAGCGTTATCCTCACTTCTGACAGACTGCACGCTGCAGCTGCTATGCTTCGGTCACTCTTACTTAATCCCTGCAGGTTGACTTGTAGCATGAATGTTGCTTGCTGAGTTGTAGGTGAAAGGCAGGTGGCAGAATTTGCCATAGACTACCTTGATTCCCTCAGCACTGTTCCACTGGCAGAGAGACAGCCACAGCTGCAGCAGCCTCTGTACTCCAGCCTGTTGCAAGTCCTGGCTCCCCACATTAAGTACCCTCCAGACTTCACTAACTGGGATGGGTGTGTGGATGATGATGAGGAGGCTTTTACAAGATTCAGGCGCGTCCTCCTTTCTGCCTGGCTGCTCTGTCCGTGATAGCAAGCCTGCTGGACCCTGGGTTGTGGCAGATGTTGGCCCGCAGGAGTCTGCTGAAATGCAAGCTCGCTTTTACACATGTTATTGTTATCCTTTATTGATTGCTGAGACAGAATCTTGCACAGGAGCCAACTCGGGACTGTACATACCTGACCTTAGTCAATAGGCGTATATGACAACTGACAAACAAATGGACAAACAAACAAACAAATGAACAAACACACAGACAAAGCAATGAATAAGCAAACGAATTAGTGAACCAATGGATGAACAAATGACGCCTGCTTAGCACCTTGCAGCCAAGGCTGTACTCACAGCACTTCCCATGTGTCATGTGGTTTCATCAGCACTTTGTCTCTGCAGCGCAGCTCTGCAAGATGTTATGGACATAACTTCCAGGGCCGTCAAAGCACCACCAACTTGTTGATCTTGTCTCAGCAGCATCTCATCGCGCACTCTTTGTGTCAAAGCTGCCCTGAGCGCTGTTTGTTTAAACAGTGGTTTTTTGGTAAACAGTGTTTTGTCCCAGACAGCATTTTTTTTCTCGACAGTGGTTTTTGAACAGTGTGGCCAATGTTGCAGGGAGCAGAGTCTGCAGGAGGTGCTTGAGATCTCTTTTGGCGTGTTGAAGGGCAGCTACTTGGCCTACTTTGGTCAGCAGCTGCAGAACGCCGCCACCTGGCAAGCAGCAGAGGCTGCCTTGTTTGCCATCAGGTGAATCCAGCATAGATCAGCACTTCTTCTTCTTCTTCTTCTTCTGCTGCTGCTGCTGCAGCGCTGTCGGACTACTGTGATTTTGGATGGGATCGGAATTCTGGATGTGAGTCTGGCTGACTAGCAAAGTCCTCATCTTGCTTCTTGTGTGGAGGGAGGGATGAAAGGACAGATGGACACACACAGATAAACAGGCTGACAGACAGTGGCATGTTCATCTGCGTGTGTTCATCTGTGCTTTCATCCCTACCTCCACACACGGACGAACATGCTGACAGTCAGTATCACAGATGGAAGGGCAGGCAGGCAGGCAGGCCGGTAGGCAGAAATACAGACAGACAGGCAGTACAGGCGAACAGACAGATAAACAGACAATCATACATACATGCATACAGACATGCAGGCAGTTTGACAGCAGACAGATCAACAGACAGGCACAGGCTGATTGTCTGATGTGTCAAGTGTGCTTTTCTGAGATCCTAGTACTTGACCTGCATGATAGATTGCCAGATGTTGTCCACAACAGAACCATGCATTGACAGTACGGCATGACTGCAGATGTGTGTCATCTTCAATCTTAGAGATGGCATCCTCGGACGCCAGCTCAGACCAGCCTCAAGCAAGTGCACAGCAGCAAACAGTCAGGGCATTCCTAAGCAGCCTGTTTGGGCAGCTGTGCGCAGGGCAGGGCAGCTTCAGCCAGACAGGGCTGTTGCAGCAGCCCTGGGTTCTGGCGTCAGCTGCACGCTTGATTGGTGACTACGCCATGTGGTTCAGTCGCCTAGGGGGTCCAGAAGCACCCTTGGAGGGTGCCCTGAGGTTGCTCCTTCAAGCTATGTTGCTATCACAGGTCAGGCTGTCACATGGGACTCTTAGCAACCCACAGTAGCCATGAGCCCTGCTTGCTTGGGTTCATTGCTCCTAGCACTCATCTCTGCTGGCGTGCCTTGCATACGTGGGGGAGGTTGAGCCAAAGCTCAATGATTCATCAGATGTCAGTCAGAACCACTTGATGCCTTGATCCTTGTTTTGTCACCTGAGCAGCAGACATTCAACCACTGTTTCGAGCAGATATTTGAACCTGTCACTTGACAGTACGATTGTTGAGTGCATGAAAGGCTGTCCTTGTATGCAAGCATGATGATACTCTGGCAGCTGACCAATTGGAGTGGTGCAAGGCAGCGTGTGGTCATCACCCCTCTGGCTGAAGCCAACAACCTTGGCATTGATAAGCTGACCCCTGACATGACATAAGGACACAAAAACCACCAGGTCCAACTTGCATCCCAGAGGAAACAACAAGTCCCAGCTTCAGAAAGCATCTGTAACATTAGGATTCTGTGGATGACAGTGCGGTCGTTACAGACACACATTTCACACCTGTAACATAAGGATACCGTGAATGACAGTAAAGTCATTATACACACTCACACACACATTTCACACCTGTGTGCAGGCGCGACTGGCGGCTGCAAAAGCCTTCCGTGTCCTGTGCGTCCGTTGCTCTGCCAGGCTCAGCAGCCCTGCTGTGCTGTCAGGCCTTGTCGGCCTCGCACACACTGCACTCAATAGTCAACAGGTAGCAGCTCAAGGTGAGCTCAGGCTGGATCACCGCATCTTGCATGAATTACATGAGGCATGCAGCAGCAGACAAAACCAAGTTTTCCTTTCCTGGAAGTCCAAAAGCTGTGCTTAAGCTCCTACAAGCAAGTCATTGTATACATGCCCAACACAGCATTGCAGGTGACTTATATGACTTATGACCAAGGTGCAGCAATTTCATGAGACATGCAGTGGCAGACGAGAGGTGAACCCTGAACTGTACCCTTCTTGTGCGTGCACCATTGTGCAGTGTAGACATTCAGCTGCAGACCTTTGCCGGTGCATTGCACAATGCAACTCATCAGCCGAGGCTTGACTTTTTGTTCTTTTAAAACTCCAAAAACTTACACTGTCAAAACCACAGAATGCCAGGTCAATGACAGCAGGCGTGAGCATCTCAGCAGCAATGCACTCTTGCTTGATACTGAGCATTTCCTTTGCAGGCAAACTCATTCCCTTCCGCAATCATTTCGCGCAGCACATGTGTTTCATTGTCATTCAGCGCAGCAAATGTTGTTTGTAGGTCTGATTCATGTCAGGTGTGCAGGTGATGCACAAGGGCTGGAGGACAGACAACATGTCATAGAGGGGCTTTCCCGTGTCACCGCCCAGCTGCCTGCCGAGGAAGCTGCTCAGACAGGGCAGCACCTCATTGCCCCTTTTCTTCAACAAGCCCAAGCTTGCCTTGATTCTGAATCAGGTGTGTGTTGTCATCAGCACAACCCCTTTTTTTCAACAAGCCCAAACGTGCCTTGATTCTGAGTCAGGTGTCTGTTGCCGTCAGCACCACGAATGCCCAAAGATGCCCACAGCACTGAATAAGATCAGGGAGAAGCCATGATTATTGGTATTTTAGGGATTCCAGTGTGTGGGGATCAGCGATTCCTGATGCTGTAACGACTGAATGCAAGTCTGACACATGAACTAATGATAATAAAAATAATAGTAATAATAATAGTAATAATAATAATAATAATAATAGTAATAGTAATAATAACAACAATAACGCTTTCCAGCTCATGATGAGCTGGGTACGTGCAGGACAAGTCTTGTCTCTCCAAAGCTGTCTGTCTTGCGCATCTTTATAGGGTCTACCAATTTGACAGTTTTGACAATCACGCAACGCAACATCATTGAAACTAGACCTAGGGCGGCCAGGTGGGCGACACCCCTTGACTTTACCAAACAAAAGCTTCTTAGGCATTCTATCATTGGGCATCCTGAAAACATGACCTAGCCACCTGAGTCTTTTGCCTTGCAGCTGAGACTCCACAGACAGGGTATTGCACCTATTCAGGATGTCCACATTTGGCACACGATCACGCAGGGAATGCCACAAATGCGTCGCAAACAGTTCATCTTAAAACCAGCCCAAGGGCTGATGTATTGCTTCACAACAGCCCATGTTTCTCCAGAATACAGCAATACTGACATGACGATGCATTGAAAGACTTGCATTTCAACAGACAAGGTCAAAGCCCTAGAGATCCAGATGCTGGCCCGTCTGACTTGCTGGAAGGCAGTATTTGCAGCAGCGACTCTATGTGTGATCTCAGCGTCTGACGTGCTGTCAGAGGTGAAAACACTGCTCAAGTACTTAAACTGGGAGACCACTTCTAATTGATCCCCTCGCATCGTGATGACTGAATCTGCAGCTTGAGCTGCAGCATTTCTGCCAACAACCAGCACTTTGGTCTTCTTAGTGCTGGATCATGCCACTCTAATACTCGCATAAGCTGAATACTCTGCAGTGACACATGCCTGCTGCAATATGAGATGCCCATCAGGGCACAAGCATGGGATACATGTCTGCCCACATGCACAACAGTACAAAGAAACAAGTGTTCACCAGCTCATAACAAAAGTGCAGCAGCTGTAGGCCCATGATAGGCCTTCGATGTAGGCCTTTTCTGCAACAACATGCGCAGACTGTTGTTCACACCACTGCATACTCCCGCAGATCACACAGAGCGAGACTTCTCCTGCACGTACTCAACTCATCATGAGCTGGAAACCGCTATTATCATCATTACAATTTGTTGTTATCATCGCTTTTATCGTCATTATTATTATCATAATCATTATCATATCATTATTATTATTGTATTATTATTACTACTATTTACTAAACCCATTACAACACAGAAGTGCTGCTGTTGCAGGCGCCTCCCAACAACCAGCAACCTTGGCTGCACAGCTGCGCCTCATTGCCTGTGCCATCAAGTCCATGGAGTTTGGCTCAGCTGGCACACACACAGGTACTGCACATCTAAAACATTGCCTCAATGTATAAACCTGTTGTAAGTGTCCCCAAGCGTTTCTGAGTTCAGCATTCCGATGTAGAATGGACGGTTCTGAATCAATATATATGTTTTGGGATTGAGAACAGCAAACCTGCACCTCTGCAGCTGCGCTTCCTGCTCCTTTTTATGCTATGCATTCCCCTGTATGTCATCAAGCAGGTACTCTTCACTCTATATGCTGTCTAGCGGGGCTGCAAAGCCTGTCAGGACTTGTCACTCTGTAGCACAGACATGTCATGAGGTATGACAAACATGCAGGGGGTCACCCAGTCCTAAGTATGCTTGAGGCTGCACAGCCTGTGCTGACCAGGGTGGCAGCAACCCCAGCCCTTCAAGCCAATGCAACAGTGGTGTCTGCGCTGTGTGAGGTGCGCTGCACATGCTGATGTCTCTCTTTGTCTGCTACAACCTTTGCTCATGGCACTTTCTGCTCATGGCAGTTTCTTTGTTTTTCTTGGGTTACAGGGGTATTGTCCACCCTCCAGCAGATGATAAAGGTACAAAGAACCTGGTTTGAGCCCAAACAGCGGCCTAGAATGTCTGCCTTCATGGCAGTTCTGGTGCCTGCTGGTGGTGCTCACAATGCTCATGCGGGCAATACGACATTGGACGTACATATGCTTGGTGTTTATCTGCTTGACACACTTGAGGTCATCATGCATAATGAACCCTTTGTACCATGTCCCTCCTCCCCCCAACCCACCCTCAACCCCCTTCTATGAAATGCTGCCATCAGAGCCCTGTCTTACGACAAGTGTGATAACTTCCATGGAGCTTATTCACATCATCAAGACAAGACTTGTCGTGCACGTACCTAGCTCGTCATGAGCTAGAAAGCGTAATTATTATTCATATTATTGTTAATATTTTTTATTTTTATTTTTATCATTATCATGGTGCAGGTGTACCAGGGCAGTTTGACATGTATACGAGACTCAGCAGAGCCACTCTTATCAACTTTTGTCACCCCCTGTGTGACCCTCTTCCAGACCCATCAGCACCCTGCATGCCTGGACATCCTGGCAACATGCATAGAGCTTTTTGGACCACAGCCGACAGCAGCAAACATGCTGACTCATGCGCTGTATGTGTCGTGCTCTGCCTCGGAGCTGATTTTCAGCGTGAGTTATACAAGCAACCTCAGCGCAGCAACGTGTCAGAAGCAATGTTGTGTGCATGATCAGCAAGGCTTGCCTTATGCTGATGTGCTTTGCTGCATCAATGTTTGCTTTGCTGCATCAATGATTGCATTGCTGTATCAATGACTGCTTTGCTGTATCAATGATTGCTTTGCTGTATCAATGATTGGTTTGTTGTACCCATGATTGCATGTGGCGTCTCTTCATGGTCTGTGATTGTATTCGAGGTCCAGGTCAGCATGTGAAGGTGCAGTAGTATATGCCATCACTCACCCATTGCGCAGTGCAGACATTGCTAATTCACACCCATTGAAATTCGAGCCTCTACCACGCATGATGATTGCAAGCCATACAGCATTCATGGGGCACAATGCAAGGCATGGATGTCACCAAGTGCAGACAGCCTTCAGGCACAAAATGCAAGAGCGGCCTAGCAGATTTCTGCTTTGTTCATGCATAAAACCAGGATCCTGTCCAATTTCTTGATGCAGGGGAACCAGTTAGCTGCCAATCAGGACTTAGTCACAGCCCTCTTTCACCTGGCCGATCAGTGCATCCTTATTGCCCCTGCCTTGGCCCTGGCCTGCGGGGCTTTGCCCAGCCTGTTCCAATGGGCAGTTCAGGGCCTTCAAATGAGGGAAGCTGAGCCTCTGAGAAAAGTGATTGCCTTTCTGTCCCACTGGACAGCACCCACGAGCAGTCTCATTTCTGATGCCGACAAACAGGCAAGTCTATGAGAAGCCAGATTGTCTTGCCTGTCAGCTGCTGGCATGCATTGCTGTTATGTTCTGTCTAGACTGCGTTCAAGCACCTTGACAGTCTCATTTTGTCCCTCAATCTAGTCTTGGTTGGAGAAGCCAAGCTTGCAGCATGACCTGCAGCTACCTGCTCTTCATGATCATCGTTCTCATGACCCACCTTCTGGTAGGGTTGTAGAACCTTGCCTGGCCACACGCACACACATGCAAGCAACTGCCTTCAAGCAGTTCTTTTGTGTTGACAAGCCTGTCCCACCCCCTGTGTGGCTGATGCTCTCAGGATTTTGCAATCAGCATGCACTAAAATCCACCATGTATTCAAAAGACGGCCTACAGTACCAGACCCTGACAACTGACTCAACACAAGCTGTGCTGGACCTGATGCTGTTGCCTGATTGAAAGATCCCAACAGGCTGCAACTTGTCTCGCTTGCATAGCAGCACACAGCTCAACAATGTTCAGTGATAATGAGCAAGAGTCCCTGGATCATGCAGGCTTTGAAGGGCAGTCTGCACAGTTGCATGACTCAACAGGGCCAGGGGCTGGTGCAGGCGTTTGCCCTGGCCCTGGTGCAGTCCTGCCCTCGCCACCTCCTGCGCCCCTTAGCTAACCCCCTCCAGTCCCTCATCAAGGACCCTGCCTTGACAGATGGCGTCAAGGCCCTCATGTCACAAGTACTCTGCTCACAGCAATACACAGGTAAACGTGCATATACACCCACATGCGCTTGATGTTTGCCAATAACGCTGCAAGTCCGCATCATTGCTTTCCATTCCGGTTATGTTGAGGAAGGATCAACAAGCTCCATCTGTGCACGATTTCTAAGGGTAGACACCAGGGCTTTAAGTAGTGTCAAAATCTGTCTGGAGCCTATGTCAGGCATGAATATATGTGCAGCAAACCAACAGAACAGACAACTTGCAGTTGCGCATCGTACATAAAGGCTTGCTCTGTGTAATATGGTTGCAGACCTGTCTGGAGGAGGCTTGGACACCGAGAGCTGTCAGCTGTTCTGTCGACTAGCAGTGCAGACACCACCTCTCAGTCCCAACAGGTTCAGTGCCCTGGTGCAAGACTTTGGCACCCTGGCCCGAGGAGAAGAGACTTCAGATGTGCTGTTGGCATATGAGTTGTGACACCAGGCTGATGCTGAAGATTTGTCTGGGTTGTCAGTTGCTGAATGTATCTATGTTTTGTCCCATGTGCAATGTATGACAGAAGGCTGCATGGCAGCAACATGGAAGATAGCCCCTGAGCCGTTGTCAAGTAGCAAGGCATGCACATACAGATGCTATGCAACCAGTTGCAATATCACGTACTACCAACATTGCTTTGCATAGTTTGCCCATGGGTTGCTTATGGGCACATGCGGCATTACATTGCAATGAACGTCCTTTATATGCTAATGTTGTGCAGCAACTTCAAAATGTTTGCTTTGACAGAATATAAACGCTGCATCACAACTTCACAGCTGTATTGTTCCTGAACAACTACATTGCTATGCAAGGTAACTTTGCAACCACAACTAGAGTCCAAACATGGTGTGCATGTGATCTACAGTAGTCAGATGACAACGATGTCGTACTTGCCACTCTAGGGATGAAGGCTTAAAAGTTTGCGCCAAATTTGCGCCACGAACCTCAACGTGTTTCACAAGCCTACCAATACCAATATGTGTCGTAAACAAGATATTGCTCCACGCATGTTAAGCCCCATCTGTTTAGCTCTTCATTGGTTGGCCTTGGTCCCTGCATCGGTTCTCCACGCATCTCAGCCTAGATTTGCCCCAACTCATCTTGATCCAGACAGCCATCCACTTCTGCTGGAGGTGGCCACTTTTGAAGGGGTGCACCGCTAAAAACACGACCCGAGTTCTCTGATGGGATTGATGCTGCATAACACGGACTCAAATGGAGCCACCGCCGTGCCTGTCAGGCACCATTACTCGGTCAGGGATTGCACATGGTCATCATGACCAAAGGGCATAAGGGCCAGCTAAGACCAATTAAGCTGAATGCATTAGTTGCATACACACATGAAAGAGTGTTGTCTGAACAATGTCACATCCTGACAGGAGCATGAAAGCTGCTTTTCAATGTTGAAAGTTTCACTGTGAAACGTAAGTGGTGGTAAGCAAGGATTTGGGAGCGGTTTCTGCACGAGGATTAATCAATATTGATTCGTGTGAAGAGTCATGGAGTCGGGGCACTGATAATTGCGTTTGTTCTAGCCTTTGCTTAGGCTTATGGTGTCAACAGAGCATCTCTATCTGGAGATCACTGACAGTTTGACATAAATGAAGAGGCTCTGCCACGACTTGTTGGCTGGCCAAAGCTTGTAATCTTCTTCTTCTTTCTTCTGAAATGTGTGTGGGGAGTATAGGGATGGCGTGTTAGCTAATGCAGATCCATGACATCACGAGCCAAGAACACATCAGGTCATCGAAGTAGCAACTGATGCAATTTATGATGCGTGAGCACAGAAGTCTATCGCATCAGACTGTCCGGCTGGAAATTTTGCCGGTCAAAAGGCGTTTGCGCGTCGTTAACGCCGGGACGTGAATAGCACAGTGATCCAGCAACTCGTCTGGATCACTGAAGGCGCCGCAGCCCTGCAGGCAACAAGTCATGGACGCAGCGACAGGGATTGCATGTGCTTGCGCTGCGCTGGCAACGCTGGTGAGGTTTTAGTCTCCCGGAAGTGTTACCCGTGCGGTTGAGCCCGACTGCTGCTTGCACGCAGGCATCTGGCGATGGGCGACTTCCTGCTCTCACCATGCCAGTACCTGCTCGCAGATTATCAGCTGGTGCAGCAATTGGGAAAACAGCTGGAAATATCGTCACATACCTGGCCCAGCCTACAGCTTTCCCCTTGGCAACATGGCAACTGTCAGAAAGACAACGCAGTTCAGAGCATACACTGACTGGCAGGCCCAGTATGGTGACAATTTCAAGATGTTTTTTGTACGGCAACCTGTGGTGGTCACCACTGGTGAGCCTGTACTTATATAGCGCAGACTGAACACAAATAGCTTGGTCATAATCATGACTAATTAGATTTCATGCAGCAGCACTATGCTATATACAGTATACAGGGAGCATAGACAGAACACACTTCTGTGACTGCAGATCTTGCACTGGCCCGGCAGATCACGGTCAAAGACTTCAGTACCTTCCATGACAGGTTCATCCCAAATTTGGGCAATTCTCTGCATTCAGGACATCGCCGAGAATCCGAACAGTCTAGCATGGCAGTTGCAAGGTACCACCAGAGTTATTGAATGCCCTCTTTTGTTTGTTTGTTTGTTTTAACCTTTGTTTCTCCTTGTTGACTCAAAGCCTATGATGCAATGCACACCCCACCTCCTCATCACTGCTTACTTCCCATGGTTGTCACTGTGCTTATTGGGTTGCTTTGTTGCACAGGCACTAGCACGGTACTGCAGCTTCAGCAAAGCCCATGGCTGGGCACAACCCTTGCTTGCAGGTCTACACCTTGTTCTCGTTTTGCAAGTTGTGACTGGTTGCAGGGGTGCATACTGGAGCAGCTTGCGCGCAGGTGCACAGCCAATGTTCTACAACAGCAACCTGACAGAATACGCAGGAATCATCAATCAGGCAGTAGATGGCCTGATCAACAACCTGCGTGCAGCAGCCAAGACAGGCGAGCAGGTTGACATGCATAGGCAGTTGGGGCGCTTGACAATGCAGGTTATCGGCGCCGCAGCATTTGGGTATGACTGTGACTGCGAGCAAATGGTCTTGAAAAAAATCAGGCTGCATTTCTGGGATTGGGCATGCATGTCACAACGTGTCATCCTGAAGTAGAACTGCTGTTGCACACGCTGCACACTGCACATGCTAACCTACACATTCCCATTAACTACCTATCGCTCTCTGCATCTCATATTTGTCTTTTGCGTAGTTCTTCGCATTCCGTCTGTCTTCGGATCGCGTTTGAGTGTCATTTCGGTGTCATCCTCCATTCCCATTATACGATTACTGCACCATGAAGATGTCCCGATCAAGATCTCAGCCTTGATGTGCAGTGAGGTCACATGCTTAGACGCATGCTCAGATCATCCAAGGCTGCTGCAATAGCTAGAGTGTCCTGTGCGTGCCAATTGCAATCACATGTACGTCTGCTGCAAGGCCCACATGATTCTGCAGCAGTTGTACTTTGAGCTGATCCATCTGAGGTTTAGCCTTTCTCTCTGGACTATGGCCTATGGTCATACCTTTGGGCTGCCGCCTCAGGAGGCTCCTAGGAGGCTCCCGTTATAATCGCTGAAAAGCGTGAGCTTTTCTTTGTCCATGCTTTCAGCAGTTGTAATTTGAGCTGGGATACGTATGCTTGAATGCAGGGTCAAGTTTGACACCCAGAACGCTGCTGCCGGGGATGACATCCCCTTGGTCAAAGCAACCAAAGCGATTTTTGCCAACTTTAAGCCAACTTTCTGGAACCTGTGTGCTTTTGTTGCGCCACCTGTTCTTATGCCACTGCTCAGAGTGCTGGCTCGTGCATTCCCAAGTCAGGTGTCTGCAAACCTCGAGACGCCCAAGACGCATTCGCCACCTTGTTTGACGCCTCAGATTGCCTCATCAAGGTAATCACATACACACCGTGCTGTGCTGTGCTGTGCTGTGCTGTGCTGTGCTGTGCTGTGCTGTGCTGTGCTGTGCTGTGCTGTGCTGTGCTGTGCTGTGCCTTTTTGACTCTGCGCATTGACTGATAGCGACCCACCTTTGTGGCACCTTTGCAGCATAAGGCATGGCCCAACACAAACTCGAAGATGCAATTACATGAGCAAAAGAAGTTGTTCTGCTGCAGAACACCAAGAAGAAGTACTACGGTGACAGCAACGAACCAGCCCCTTGGAAATGGTTCAAGAGCGACCCAAACAACCCATACAAGCTCAGATCATGCTGCTTGAGAGCTGCTGCAGAACAGTCTGCTGAGCTGCAAGCATAACCACTGTTTCACCGCTGACTCTTGTCAAAGTGAACAAGCAAAAGTGCTACACTATGATGTTGCCTGAGAGCTGCCACAAAAGAGTTTCTTGAGCTTTCAGCGTAAGCACTGTAATGTAATGGAATGCATGTTACCGTGTTTGTTACCATGTTACCATGTTTGGAATGCAGGATACCGTACCAGCAGAGAGCAGCATCATATCCAAACTGCTGGAGGCCAACAACAAAGCCACTGGCACTAAATTCACCCACTTGTACGTCAAAACAAATTGCAAACAAAATGTTCATGCATTTTGTCATCAAAAGAAGTCATGCAACCCTAAGTATGGCGAATGCAAGTCCACGAACGCAGCATTGATGTTTTGCAAAAGAAAATTTGCAATGTGTTGCTAGATGAAGCTGCTTTGAGCTTTTGTCTTCTGTTTACGGCAGTTGCTGCTGCATTGCAAATGTTGTGCATATTTGGCTGTGTCCATGTCAGCATTGATTGTGTGCTGTTGGTACTACATCTGCTCATGACACGAAGCAGCCACTTGGCCTAGGCTGACTCAGCAGAATGCCAGTGTGCAGCCTGCCAGCAATATGGCATTGCTGCTGAGTGAGTGAGTTATGTGCAGTGTCATGCAGGCAGATTGCCAGTCAGACAAATCTGATGATGCTGGCAGTGTACGAAACAACAGCCAATACCCTGGCCTTCTGGATTTACCTGCTTGCCAAACATCCACATGCACAGCAGCAGCTGCTGCAAGAAGTTGATGGCTTCAAGGTACTTGCATGCATTGTGTGCAGATCTCCACTCATATCCATATGTACCCGGCCCTCAGGCGAGATTGTAAGTGAACCCACACATGTGTCTATGGTGTTTGTACGCTTACAGAAAGTAAATGCCAGGTTATTTTGGGCAATTGTTTCTGCTTAAAAGTACGTATGGTGACACCATGACTTTGGTAGAGTTGTAGTGCAGTATGGCTGAACAGGTGTGCAACGGCATGCAAGCATGTTTGTTGACTACATGTCTCATGCCAATCAGTCTGTGCATGCTTGCGGCAGGGTTCAATAGGGTATGAAACCCTGGCGGAGTTCCCATACGCAGCAGCTGTTGTCAATGAGGCTTTGAGGCTGCAGTCCTCTCTAGAATCTACCTGCAGGATACAAAGGCAAGCCTCTTCTTTTGCTGCCACTGTCACAAAACCTCAGAATGTGTACCCCATAGTGAGCTGTGACCTTGCATCATTACTGTTGCAGTGTATTGTTATTGTCTTCCTATGGCAAATTTGTTGCCACACAGTTTGCATGGGCTGCATGTGCATTGGTTGCTGGCTTCAAAAGCTGCATAGTGCTAATGCTGGAAACATGAGATGAGTGACTGCACTTGCACCTTACTACCAGCTGCATTAGTAAAGTGGATCACACTTGGCAAGCCATGGAGACTATCAGCCAGACAGACTGATTGCAGTGAAGACAGCAACTTGCAACACAGCATGTGGCAATGATGCAGCTGGGAGGGTACCATCTTCCCAAAGGCACGCCAGTGCATATAAACTTGTGGGCCATTCAGCGCGATGAGAGATATTGGCAGGAGGCAGAGGCCTTCAAGCCTGAGAGGTGGCTTGGGGACAAGAATGGGGGGGACCGGACCGGCGGCATGGCATACATGCCCTTTGGTTTGGGGCCCCGCATGTGCATTGGCATCAAGCTAGCACGTAAGTTCTGGCGGTACTGTACTTTGCAGCATTGCTTGTAGCTGTGACTGTACACAGTCTCATTGTGCATCATTGCGAGGTTGACTTGCATGCATAATGGCAGCAGCTTGTGATGGCTTCCTGGATGGGCTGACTGCACCTTCCTGAGTGCTGATCAGTCACTGCATGTGTCAATTGTCTCTTGGGTTTTGCCTTGCCAAAATTATCTGCTAAGCGATGCAGTTTGAATGCTGTTTTGTGTCATGGTAGTATGAGGCGACCTGTGGTAGTTGCCTGACACGATGGTTGTATGTGCAGTTGAGGAAGCCGTCATTGCTCTACCATGCGACCTGTTGCAGCATGAGTTGGAGGTGCAGCAGACATTGACCATCAGTCCTAAAAATGGATTGCCAGTTACTGTGGTACAGCGCGCATGACTTTGACATACTCTACAACAGCAGAGGCACTCAGAGGCGCTTGCCCACTTCATTCTTTGCCACTTGCCAGAAATTCGAAAGTGTGCCGTGTTAGTTGAACGATGTGTTTACCAGTCAATGTTGAGTCAGACAATGGAAATTGCGGAAAAGGGATGAGACAGTCATGATCTTGTCTCAAGAGAGTGGTGTGACTGTACAGTGCAGCCGATGCAGTTTCAGGGCTTGAAAGAAGGCCCATACAAGAGCTACAATATGCAGGCCTCGTCTGCCAGACGAGGGCATTAAGCATTCCGGTTTTGAAGCATTGCATTGCTGGAGCTGATTTGCCATGCAAAAGCAAAAACTAAGCAGCAGACTTGCTGCACTCTGCAAAAGAGTCAAGTATGGTATGAAGTGTAGCTGACCGTCTAGTAGTGAGTCAGCTGTCGTCAAACAAGGTCGAACGTGTTGATACTCGGATGACGCAGAAGATAGCAGGATTTCATGGACACAGCAAGATCCTGACCACCTGACTGCCATGGGGGTAATCCGTCGCTGACTTTTTGCAGCGCTGATTTCAGTGCAAAATTCCCGCAAGCTTGTGACGTACAAGTCGTAGGTCTGCCACACCAGCAGGTTTACAGCCTGTAGGATCACCTTGTACAAAACGAAAAGCTCTTCCTTGTTGCCTTGCAGCAATTGTTTTAGGGTCAGCAGCAGACACTCTGTGGTGTCGCTTGTGTTCGCTTCAGGCGTCACGGCGCTTCCTGATGCCCGGATTAATGCGCTGCTGGACCTACTTCTCTAGTATGGGAGTATTGTGGGAATTTCAGACATAAGGATACCTCACATTGGGCTTCAATCGCTCGTTATGCCTACAGTGCATCAAAGTCCAAAGTCAGCATAGGACATTGTAACATGCACATTTACAGAGACAATGCAACAGCTCTTGCCCAGCGGAACAAGCTAAGAGCTGTTGCGTACTCTGAGGGGAAGCCCGTAATCTTCATTCTGAAGTGCGTGTCTTTGATTGCAAAGAAGCAGCCAAGAGCTTATTGATTGTGCTGGATTCAACTCAGTACACCCAGGTAAGCACAGGTTAAGACAGCAGCCAGCGACAAAGGTACATGCAGTGTACAAGATACAGTACATGCTGCTGTCGCACAAATCATTTCTATACTGTACACTACTGTACAACAAATCGTAAAGACAACACACTAGATATCAAAAAGCGTTACACTTGCAATTTTGCCAGCTTGTGTAACCTCAAATACAATGCCAGGGTACCCATGCACCATGGTGGGTCCATAGGGACCCCCACCTGCACCCCTAGTATGGATCACTGCTCTGTTACCCTTGCCCAGCACATTTTCCACCTCAACCCATGTGCTGTCAGCCGTCAAGACTGATGCTGAAGCATTGTGTCCAAGACAAGCAGATTCAGAACTACCAGCCAGGCTACTTCCAGCTTGAGCACCTGCCATGGCGTCATTGCCATCATATGATCCTGACCAAGAGCCTCTGCTCTGCAGATCAGCTGACTCATCAGCTGACATAAGCACAGTGTCAGATGCTGCTCCTGTACGTTCAGGCATGATGCCGTTTGGTACTGCTTTTGCAGCCCAACTGCTGGCGTCTTTGCTGTTCTTGCTTGATAGAGCTGCCTGGCCTGTCTCTGCAGCCCCAACTAGTCTTTCAGACAGGGTTTCTGAAGAATTATGGCTGTGTGGATTAGCATAAGGTGCATTGGCAGCTAAGCTCCCAGATTGCACGACAACATGCTGAGCAGGCTCTGAAGACCTGAGCTCAGACTCAGCCTGTTGTGCTTGAGCGAGAGACCGCACAGACTGGGAAAGCATTGCCATGGGATCTTCATCATCCCAGCCTTCCAAACCCACATCCCCAACAGACTCGCTATAATCCCCACAACCAGCAGGTGCTGACTCACCACCGCCTGCCAGCTCTGCCCTCACTTCCTCATCTGGCTGCTGCTGCCCCTGCTGTTCCTCTTCTTCCTGACGACGCTCAACCTCTGCAGAATGGTCCTGTCTTGGCACTGAAGGAGCAACCCCAATCGTTTGCTGTCGCTGCTGCTGTGGGAATGCTTTGTACTCAGCACCCAAGAATGCGTGATCTGTTTCTTGTGCACCTGGTGGGTATGAAGGTGGGGTGACCTTGCCTATTTGGGGCTCAGGGGGGGCAGAGAAGGGCTCCCCTTCCTGAGTCTGGCTGCTGTCACTGCTATCTGCATCTGAGTCTGCTCTGGTCATGGCCTTGATGTCATCAAGCAAAGCCTGCAGCAGCACAGCCACCAATGAAAATGTTGAAAAGCCATGTAGCTTCACAGCAACCAGATTGTAGAGACGTCACTATCCAAACATGCAGACCGAGTCTGTGCATTTGTGGGTTGAACAAAACAGCATGCTATTCCATGTGAATGCAACAGCTATGACAAGCAGACGAGCGCATCACAGTAGCCAGGTTGTAGATGTGTTGCCAGCCAACCTAGAGGCCGAGCCTTTCCTCTTTTTGTGTCGAAGCAAGCCAAGCTATCATATGTACATACAAAAGCAGTGTCAAGCGCATACAACTGCAATTCAGATGCCCACCAGGAACACATGCATGTCACGTCAACATGTCAGACTCTTGTGCAGGCATGTCAGTGTCCCACCTGTTGCACAGCTGCTGGAGCAGCAGGTGAGTAATCTGCACTAGAAGCAGACTGATCTGGGCCCTCTGCTTGCCTCATCCAATCTTGTACCGGCAAATCGGACTCTTGCCGTAACTCCATGTAATCAGGCCGTAATATTGGCTTCCCACCATACAGCACCTGTGCTTCCTGTGACTCATCAGCTTGTCCATCGTGCTGCTGTTCCCAAAAGCCTTCTGCCCCTCTGATGTCATCTCCATATGGACCTCTTGAGTCATCTCCATGTGCAACTCTTGAGTGATTTCCATGTGGACCTCTTGAGTGATTTCCATGTGGACCTCTTGAGTCAGAGTCCTGTTGACTGATAGCATCAGAACTCACGCCATCTTGCTGAAGAACTTCGTGCGTTGTTGATGATGGAGCATGCAGTGTGAAGTGGCACTTGGTGTATGTGCCAAAGCTGGTGTGGTTTGGGAGGTTGGTGTGCAGCACCATCTTTTTGATGCGGTGGGTGGTGCCACAGAACAGCACATCAAAGCCCCTGCAAATCAGGCACGACAACACCTCCAACCAGACAAACAACCTTTTTGAGCCAACAACCTGCTCTGAGCAAGACAATGCAGCATCGTGTAGAAGCAGAATGCAGCGCATATTTGGGCAGGATAGGGCAAGATGGTAAGGGGACAGGTCACAGGTATGCATCTAGAGGCAGCGCTGTCAGTTGATGCCGCCCTCGACTGCAGCTGACAGTGTGATCTCTGCTACAGTGTAGCAGTTGCACAGCTCCCTTTCAATTTGCGAGTTGAAATGTTTAATGAAACGTAAAAACGATTGAAATTAATGCAAAACTCATGTAGTTCAAAACCAAAACAAACGTCATGCCTCATTGCCATACAGGAGCAGCTCTCTCGTCATGAACAGTTGCAGGTGTTTCAATAAGGTCACAAAAGGCCTCGCGCACACACTATGACCTGTGACGACACAGCAGGAAGCAAAGCCAGAGTTTAGACTAGACTACCTGTCAAAATAGTTGTAGAAGTAATCAGCAGGGCTAGCAGGGACCTGCTGCTGGGCACCCCTGGGAATGGCAGACCCCCCCTGGGGCAAGCCAGGGGTCTGCTTGCTGAAAGTTGCATTTGGTGCGCCCAATGTAGACCATGCATCCTATGTGAATCCAGCACAGCATTGTTGCATTGTGAGGCAGCATTGTAGGATACAGGGATGCAGAGTATTTCAAGCAGCTCTCGAGGTTTCTGAAATATGGTGCACAGATGTCAAAGGAGAATTGTGCGGCAGAGGGATCTGCATGATGCATTATGCTGGGAACATGCACCACAAACAGATGGTCACTGCTGGAATGCTGGAATCCAGAGCACACGCTGGGCACAGAAAAACAAAGCGTCCCAGGCGATACCTGGGGACTGTCCCCAAAAGACAGTTGCTGACAGCCGTCGTCTAGTGTCAGGCCTTTCCCAACTCTGATGCCCACACTTGCAGGGGTCTCAAAGTTTGCTGGAGGAATGGCTTGAGCCAGCTCTCCCAGGCTGACTGCTGCAATGTGAGCATGATAAGATTAGTATGGCTGCCCCTGTCATTGCTTTTCAAGGGTGACAAGGGCATTTTCACAGATAATAACGATGCAATGGCACAGAGGCAGATACAGCATTGGCTTGCAAAATTCTGCAAGCAGCTCAAGACACCTAAGAAGCTGTAAAGATGTGAAACAGGCAGCAGTGTAAAAATGTGATCTCAGCTGCCCAAACAACAGGTAAAACAACATACGCAATGGCCATGAAGCTCAGAAGTTATGAAGCTGTTGCTTGGCACAGTATTTGACTGTGCAAGACAGCAGGTGCATGCAACAAATGCTTTTGTCATGTGTACAGACAGGCATGCACAGCACAGCACAGCACAGCACAGCACAGCACAGCACAGCACAGCACAGCACAGCACAGCACAGCAGGCAGACTGGTTTGCCTGCATTGCCAGCGTGGATGCAGAGGCGAGAGGCCACTGGGGCAGTGCCATCAGGGAGGGCTAGTGGAAGTGCCCCGCCCTGCTGCATGTCCTGCCAGCTGGCAGCATGCTGAGATGCAATGGGGAAGAGGACTAGAAGCCCTGGCCAGTGCATGACATAGCACTCATGTGCTGTGTCCACTTGTCCTGAACAGCGGAGCGACAGCCATGAGTATACCAGCAATGACAAAGTCTGACAGTGACACAGTTCATGTTGAGTGCTTGCGGAGATACTGTCATTCCTTGGTTATAACCTGCGACAAATCATCTGAATGCCACAATGGATGAATTGCCAAGTCTCTCACGGCCAACCATTGCAGGTGTCACCCCTGCAACAGCTAGCATGTGGTGCACAGATAGCCTATTCATTCAAGAATGCAGGGCTGCTGCACTGCAGGACTGCTGCAGTGCTGATACACAATGACACCAGCATGCTGTGAAAGCATGGAGCCAGAATGCTATGCTTGTTGCCTGTACTTGCACTATCTGGTTTCATATAGCAGCTGAGTGCACTAAGCATTTGCAGGAAGCTGTCAGGATGATGAAGGCTGTTGGGTGAATGTAGTTGTCACGTGTGTGGCTTGAAGTTCAGCATAAGACCATGGTGGGAATCAATTACTGACAGACCTGGGTAGGTTGGGCCCATTAAGTCATACAGGGTCTCGAAGGTTGGAGGATGGGCAGAGCCGCCGACTGTTGCTGCACCCCGCTTCACCTGTACAGCATAATAGGGCTTTGCAGCATCTCAAACGGACGAGCCTGGCAATTACATGTTCTCGTATTGCAGCAGCAATGAATTATACACACTGATGCCGTACACAACAGTATTGTTGTGCACAGACTGTTTGACACATATATGTAGCAAACACATGTCAAGTGAGTGAGCAAGCAAGTTGTAAGTGAAGGAGTGAGCAAGCAAGTTGTAAGTGAAGGAGCGAGCAAGTGAGAGAGTGACAAAATGAATGTGAAAGTAGCCTTACCTGCAGTCTTGACAAGTCATACACCTCAATGAGACGCAGCTTCTGGGAGCTGCTTTCAAAAATCAGATGCACCCCATGCTCAGGAAAGTTGAGAAGAATGTCATCCACGCTTGTGGTCTGCAGCAGACAGGTTTGTGCAAAGATGGCTTGCATACATTCAGCACCTGGAATTGCTTGTTGCATATATGTTGCAAGCTGACGTGATTCAGCAGGGTGCTCAAACACAGCCCGACAAGACTTGGCAAAGCTCTTACTGCCAGGCTATCATGCCAGCAGCACATACCTTCTCAAAGTACTTTAGCTTCACACAACCAAAAGTGGTTTGAGCCTGCCTTACAGTGATCAGAGCCTGGTTTATCGAGCACCCTGCACGACGCAATAAAATTTTGACCAAAGCTGCATTGCCACAATTTGCGTAATGTTTACGATATTCAGGTTGCGCTGTTGCGCACAAAGTAAGAAAGCTGCCAGGAGCGCACCGAGGGAGAAACAGCCAAGACCGGTGCCTGGCAGCAGATTCAGCGCCAACATGTTGCTACAGGCACAGCAGGTCAACAATAGGAACACCCACGCAACAGCAGCGGAAGGTTAGAGCACTAACACTACGTGGAGGACACGATAGCTAGGATATGTAATAGGGGACGTTCATATCAGTGTTCGACACAAGATCTTGCGAGTCTTATGTGACCTCGGCCGACGACATTGGAACGCAATAGCGAAGGAAAGGGTTTTTGAGTCACACTGGGAATTGGGCCTAGAGAGCTTTCGCAGCAAGTATCGGAAGTGCAGCAAGTATCGGAAATGCCGTTTCGTCTTTCGAACCGCATCACCGGCAAGCGTGTTTGTGTACGTGGTGCGAAACATTACGCCACTGTTCCAGAAGGCCCTTGTAATTGCGCAAAGGTACGCCAACCTTGCAAAGCAGGATCAACAAGTTTGTATCAAGTTGTTTAACGGGCTTCAGCACTATCAAGCCTGACTTTCAAGTTCAAAAGCGCATCGGTGTTGGCGCGTTTGTAAACACATCTTGCCGTTTCATATTCAACAAAACATCCAGCAAACGCTTGAGTGCGGGTACGCTCCGGGTGGTGCAGGCGTGAAGCACGGCAATCATGGCAGCTTTCGATCTAACAGTGCGCTTCAGAAAGAAGGAGCATGCCATACAGCTGGCGGTGGACCCCAGCACTGAACAGGTTGCCGGTGCAATAGCAAGTGTGACTGGCGCTGCTGCCGAGACTATCAAGTTGCTCCTCCCTGGAAAGAAAGGCCAGATGCTCAAACTGACAGCCAACTCAAATCAGTCAGCACAACAAGCTGGTGAGGATCAGGTCAACCTGTGACGTGTCCTGGGTATTGCTTCAGTAAAGCTCAGCATCACCAATTTGGTTGCATCGTCCTCAGAATCACATGTGTACCAAGATTTTCCCCTAGAAAATTTGGTCATGTTACTCGAATCCATACTCTGATGCTTAGGCCGTTTCAACTCAGACAGATCAAACAACGCCCCATCTGTATGTTGCCTGTGCTTCATGGTTCCTTTACTTGCCTGCCAGGCCTAGAGTCAGGGATGCGAGTTGAGGTGTATGCCAGCACAAAGGAGGAAGTGGAGCAAGTGCGCAACAGCAAGGATCTGCCAGGACTGGCTAGCTTTGAGCAGGAGCTGAAACAAACAATGCGTAGGCAGAGAGGAAGCAGCAGGGGGAAGCTGACACTACCGTCAGGTTAGTAGTCTCTAGGCATATTCACTCACATACTCATTCACCTCATGCGTTACAGAAGTGCTGTGACAATCTCTGAAATGCAATATGGCTGATAGCTGCTTTGCCTGACAGCAGCTGTTGGAAATTGCTGCAAGCAGACAATAGTGTAGCATAGCATAGCGTAGACCATAAAGTAGCATAGCACAGATGCCACATGATCATCCAGTCAAAGCGTCAAGTGGGATTTGTGCCATTTTAGTCTGTGGTCTACGCTACGCTATGCTAAGCTGTTGTCTGCTTGCAGAGGCTTCATAGCCGGACATACTCCAGCTTGCCCTCACAAGCAGCAATGTGTAGAGGGGTGCTGCACAATGTAGACCTTCTGCAATTTCTGTGGCTTCTGGTGTACACTGATACAGCTAAGTTGTTGCTGAAGGGCCATACACCTTCCAGAAGTTTGAGGCGTGGCAGCGCCCGGGTCTGTCACCTGTACCGTCTGAAGCCATGAAGCTGCTTCACAGATTAGCAGCAGATCCAGGAATCATAGGAATCATGAGTAAGCACCGGTGGACAGTAGGGCTGCTTAGCGAAATGCCCCCGGAGGGCAAGGTTGGGGTTAGCCCTGTCTGCATCCTGGGGGTCAACATCAATGCTGGACAGGAGATCAGCTTGAGGCTCAGGACAGATAATCTCAAAGGCTTCAGAAGGTACTTCTGGTCCAATTTTTTAAGTGGCAAGTAGTCAGATGGCACCGGCTTTCATATGATGTTATGCGACAGTCTTCTTGTATTCTGCCTTTTGTGTGACGATGCACCGGCATTGCGCTGCTCCAGGTACTCAAAAGCCTGTCATAATCCGGAATCTTACCTGACAGTGCATCAGCCATTGAGTGTTGTGCTATGCACAGGACGCTTTGCTGTGACTGCATAACTGTAGTTCGCATGCTGCTGCTATGTACAACTTGGCAAGGCGTGATAACATCTCTGCTTGTATGCAGGTATGATAGAATCCGCGAGACTCTTTGTCACGAGCTTGCTCACATGGTCTGGGGTGAGCACGACAACAGGTTCAAAGAGCTGAACTCACAGCTTCTGAAGGAGTGCAGTCAGCTGGACTGGACAGGTCATGCTGGGCATGCTGTGTCAGGGTCACATGATCCAGCATTTGAAAATCCGGCAGAGGCTGTATGGGTTGACGAGGATGACATAATGGCGGTGACAGCACAGTCCAGCGGACAGACCCTCAGAAGCCTAGCGGGTGGCAGTCAGCAGCCTGGGGTGTCTGCTGGGGTGATCGCAAACCCCAGGAGAGCAGCTGCTATGGCAGCTTCTGCAAGGTTTGCCTCTGCCAGCACCAGCCCCAACAGCAGCAGATCAGCATCCCCAGACATTTCTAGGGACACCAAAGCCAGTCCCAGCAGGGCTGAAATTCCTGCATCTCATGAGCCTCCAGCAGATTCTTCTTCACATGCAGCTTCAGGTGCTGAGGTAGCCATCAACCCCAGCGCTGACATTGCAAGTATGGGTCATCACGACCCTAGCACGGAGCAGGCAGAAGAAGCCATGAGGGTATTAGGGTCTATGGACTTTGCACCTGAAGCAGCGAGTTTGGCTAGCAACACTGCAGTCAGTCTCACAACCCATAGTCAAACTGTCAAGGAACGTTCTCATGACCAAGCAGCAATAGAGCAGCAGCAGCAGCAGCGTCAGCAGCAGCAGCAGCAGCAGCAGCTGCCAATTGGAATGCAGGCTCATGCAGAGACACAATCAGCTGCACATGCCCCTGCCGATGTGAGTGATCATCAGCAACCGGCATCCAGCAACAGTCTGAAGCCCTCAGTTTCTGAAGTTTTGGGCGCAAAGAGCAACAACCAACAGTCAGATGCAACAGCACCTGAGCAAAAAGCACAAGCGGCTCTTCAGAACATGCAGAAAGCTGTTGCTTCTCAGGATCCTGCTCAGCTCACTTCCATGCAGGATAGCAGCATGTCAAATGCTGACTCATCTAAGCATCAGATAGCAGATGCACCACAAGAACTGTTGCAGCAGGAGGATGTCATGATGGCGGATGACTCGGATGATCCTGCAGCTCAGCGCTACAAGCAAGCTGAAGCTGCACTTCTGCAACTGAAGTCTCAAGCTGGTGCTGCTGGTCAGCAACCTGCCTTGGAGACACTAGCCAAAATTCTGCAGGTTTGCACCATAGTCTGCATGCTTTGCCAGCATGCCTGTTGCTGGTGCAGGCCCCAATCACTATGCATGACCTGTTGCAGCTGTGTTTGTGGGACTTGTCAGTTGTGGGAGTTTGCGTTTCGCTGCGTGATTTGGCTGAATGCCTGTGTGCAAACCAGTTACATTCTGCTGTCACCCCTGTCCTGGCTGAGCAACTCACTGAGTTGAGTTGCTGAGGGCCTCTGCTATAAGTGAGACATCAATCAATGTACACATGTACGTACAAGCTAGACATGGACAGGCGAATTGACGTCCACATGCAATTCTGTCTGCAGAACATTGTGAGTCATCCAGGCGAGCCCAGATACAGTCACATAAGGCTAGGCAACGCGGTATTCCATTCCAGAGCAGGACAGTATGCCGCAGCACGGGAACTCTTGCGAGTTGCTGGTTTCACTGAAGAAGCTGAAGGGGCAGTTGACAGAGCTTTAGTATGGAAGAGAAATGATCAGGGACTGCTCTGGCTGACACTGTCTGCAGTAAATAATGCCTTGAGTGGCATTGCGTAGCTGTCAAGCTTTGCATGCTGTCTGCAGATGTCATGCCATGGCATGTATTGAATGACTTGTAGGATGTATTGAATGACTTGTAGGAAGTTCTGTCACCAGTGTTGGTAATTTGCAGTCCTGCAGCTTTGGGAGCAATCTTGAGTGCAGATTTACACTTTTTGAGCCTAGTAGTGTTGTTCCGGTTTGCAGCTTATCATGACGTGTGGTCGAGACTCAATTTAAGAAAGCCAAGATTTGTTCAGGTTGAGACAGCTCTTGGCTGCAGCGCTGCCAATGCAATCTTAGCGGCATGCACAGGTCGGTCGGAGTCTACATAATGCACTGTGTATCTGTACAGCTTGAACTTACACCCCCAATTTTGGGCGTGCACCACTCAATGTTCGAGAACTTCACATCAACGCCGAGCGGGGCCAAGACCTGCAGCAAATTTGCTTGATTTTGGTGACACATGCTGAAATGTAAATGTTCATGGCATTTTAAGACTTGCAGACCCATTGTGCTCCGCCTGGTGCTTTACATCATACAGGCATCACCTGATGCTTTCTGATCAAAATTGAGCTGCAAAGCAAGCCAACATGCATGTCCCATATATATATTTGCGTGACTGACTACAGAACTTAGGGTTCTCTCTGTGTTATGTAAGCAAATGCATTCAAACATGTAGGGTAAGTGTGTGACATGAAGGCCATGTTTAGTAAGCAATGTTTTAAAGATTTGAAATCAGGTCCCCATCTGTCCAGGACAAACCCTATTTTCCAGGCTTACATATTGTACAGCCCATTTAGAACCCAAATTAGTCATACAGTACTTAGCGCAGTACTTCAGCCCTTTTACTAATGTACATACTTCTCTAAAAAGTCTTAGAAATAGGAGCATCGTTATTGCCAACCCTAAGACTAGTTTTCTGGCCGTACGGTGCATTGTTACGGACACACACACGCACTGACCCCTGCTTGCCCTTAAATGTGGGCCACCCTAGTGAGATCCCTGAATTATGACAGATAATCTGCAGATCATGACTAAACTCTGACATAATCCAGAAATTTTCAGAAGCTTCTTCTGCAGCCCTAGAGCTGCAGATCTCTGCACACAGACTATTATTCTTCTGCATGCAGACCCTGCAGTGGTCTGGAGCAGACCCTACAGTGATCTAGGCCTGAGTTACAGATGATCTGAGCCTGATCCTACAGTGATCTGGGGCAGACGCTGCAGAGTCTGGGGTAGAAGTCTACAGAAATCACTGCAAGCATTACCTGTATTATGTAAGAGTTGACTAAGGGTGACATAACTCTACTTTTTTCTTTACACACAGCATTGTGGCTCTGTAGAACCTTGACAAAACACTGTATTTTCTGTAAATAATCGCTACGGCTGTCAAAAACCTCAACAAATACCTTCAGTTAGCAGTGCGCCAGCTCAAAATAATTAGCGGCACTGTGAACGAAATCCCAGACTCCATATTCGAACTCGTAGACCAAATCTACGATCTGTTGCTGTCCCTGCCGGGATATCCCCGATCGATCCCCAAAGAAATGAAGGGACCAGAGATCGTTGCGGCCCTGAAGGGACGCTTAACACCTTGCCTGCAGAGGATAAAGCCCAGATCCGCAGATTGCTAGAGATTATAAACTTGTGCCTCTTCTCTCCCAATTACAACTTGAATGCCTAATAACTTACTTCACTAGGTATCGCTTGTGAACGATCTGAAGGATTTGGCTGTGGATCTGGCTGTGGATCTGATAGACAGCGCGCTACAGACACGTCACGTGTACACCCAAGAAAACATTTCTGAGGTAGAAGCCGCTCTAGCACAGTTTTATCGGAAGCACATCCTAGAATCATTGATACTAGC